>ERZ1643246.2704-NODE-2704-length-16280-cov-124.765732_pt1 | contig 16280 bp, 9 predicted proteins | sample MGYA00579265_ERZ1643246 | MGnify/ENA primary metagenome ERZ1643246 (study PRJEB29033, sample SAMEA4952261) | chicken gut metagenome | biome: Broiler Chicken; feature: Gastrointestinal Tract; material: Caecum | place: Ireland | collected 2018 | study: Broiler... | reverse complement strand
AGGAACGGCAAAATTTTTTACATTTCTATTACTTCTTTATCGCACATCAGTAAAAAGCCAGGGTATGAAACAGCTCATGGCTGGCGGCGGCATCGCAGTGGTAGGGATGACACTGATTCCGCTTCTGTCGGGCTTGTTCTAATCGTCCATGGACTGGTTATTTGGCTGGATAACAGACTGGATAAAACAGGGCTTAATCGACGCCATCACAGGACAATTTACGGGAATCTTTGAATCGGTCAACAACCAAGTAACCGATGTGGCCGCGCAGGTAGGCCAGACCCCCCAGGGCTGGAACAGCGGTGTTTTCAATATGATCCAGACGCTATCGGAAACGGTGGTTCTGCCCATTGCTGGCATAATCCTTACCTTTGTGCTGGTATATGAGCTTATCCAGATGATCCTTGAGAAAAATAACATGCACGAATTTGATACCTTCAACATTTTTAAGTGGGTGTTCAAGACCTTCGTTGCCACCTATCTGCTCACCAACTGCTTTACGATTGTGATGGCCGTATTCGATGTGGCGCAGACGGTTGTGGCGAACAGTGCGGGGATCATCAACGGAAATCTGGATGTGGCCGCGTCTTTGGCCGACCTGGAAACACAGCTTCAAGCTATGGGGATCTGGGAACTGATCGGCCTATGGCTGGAAACCCACATCATCAATCTGTGCATGTGGATTTTGTCTATCGTGATTTTCGTGATTGTTTACGGCAGAATGATAGAAATTTATTTGACCGTGAGCATTGCGCCGATTCCTTTTTCCACACTTGCCAACCGCGAATGGGGAGCGATGGGGACCAATTACCTGCGCTCCCTGTTCGCCCTTGGCTTCCAGGGATTCCTAATTTTAATCTGCGTTGCGATCTATGCGGTGCTGGTACAATCCATCCCATCTTCCAGCAGCGTGCATGCCGCAATCTGGGGTACAGCAGGCTATACGGTGCTGCTGGCCTTTGCCCTGTTTAAGACAGGCTCGTTATCCAAATCAATATTCAATGCACATTGACGTATGTGACAAAAAGTAAAGGAGATGTTTTATGAGCAATAACAATACTAATGCAGCCCCCACTGTCCCGGAAACAAACGGTGAACTGCCTTTCAAGCTGGATGTGCGTGTCCGGCCTATCGCTCCTATGGGAAATCTGCTGGCTTATGCCAACGTCACCATCGGGGGCTGTTTTAAGATTGACGGCTTTCGGATCTGTTCCGGCGAAAAGGGGCTGTATGTCAATATGCCCTCCACCCAGGACAACAAAGGGAACTGGAGGGATGTCTGCTGGCCGGTGACGGCGGATTTTCGCCGCCAGCTCAATGAGGCGCTGATTGAAGGATACGGCGCGGCCATTGAAAACCTGCAGGCGACTTTGGAGGCTACGAAAGGCGCGGCGGAAAAGCCTTCGCTGACCGGGGCGCTGAAAGAGAACGCCGGTAAGGTGAAAAGCCAGCCGGTGAAGGCAGCCGCCGCTAAAGACGGTCCCTCCCGCTGATGCCGGAGGATAAAAAATACGGGATCATCTATGCGGACCCGCCGTGGCGATACGATATGAAGCGGGGCCACGGGGTTGCGGAAAACCATTATCCCACGATGAGCATTGAGGAAATCTGTGCGCTTCCGGTTGCGGACCTTGCGGCCAAGGACAGCGCACTTTTTCTTTGGGGTACGTTTCCCCAGCTTAAAGAAGCGTTCCGCGTCATTGACGCCTGGGGATTCCAGTATAAAACGCTGGCCTTCCTGTGGCTGAAACAAAACCGCAAAGCTGATACCTGGTTTTATGGCATGGGGTTCTGGACACGCTCTAACGCGGAGGTGTGCCTTCTGGCTACCCGCGGCCATCCCAAACGGCAGAGCGCCGGAATCCACCAATTTGTCATTTCCCATATCGAGCAGCACAGCAAAAAGCCGGATATTGTGCGGGATAAGATCGTCAAGCTGATGGGCGACCAGCCCAGGGTAGAGCTTTTTGCCCGCCAGAAAACGCCGGGTTGGGATGTCTGGGGCAACGAAGTCGATTGCACGATCACCCTCCCGGCGGGAAAGGAGGAAATTTGAGTTTGGAACAGGAAGCGAAACGGATGCTGATGGAGCGTTTGGATGACTGCCTGAAAGTCCATGCGGATTTGCTGGACTCACAGGACATTGGCAGTATTTATGAGCTGCAGGACCTCGCCCAGCTCCATTACTATTTGAAAGTGGAACATCCTTTTACCCCGGCGGAGGTAGAGGCTCTGCTGTCGTTTCAGGACCCGTTGGAAGTTGCCCGCTGGTGCAAAGAGGAAAACACCCATGCTCACAGCTTTCCTATCTGCGAACTTCTGGAGAAAATCGGCGCATACCAAAAATTTGACCGTTTCTCTCTCGCCCAGGAAGATCCACAAGTGGAACTGATAAAACGCCTGGGCCAGAACTATTTTGCCTACATGGAAAAGCTGGATTCCCTTAGTCCGGGCGCGCTGGTTGCAAGCGCGAGGGAGATTGCTACTGTACAGGAGGTTTACACCTACCTGGCAGAACATTATGCCTTTCAGCCGGGAGAAGCCGAACTGCTGCTTCGGCTGGATGACCCCTTGGGCTATATGGCAGAGAGATGGCCGAAAAATGTTTATGATACCTTTCCTGTGGAAGATAAAGTTGCGGAAGATATTTGGGATATATCGCAGGAGGCTAAACCTTTGCAGCTCCAGGAGAGAGGTTCCATGAAAGACCGGCTGCAAAAAGCCATTCAGCAGAGTTCCCGCATGGGTGTTCCTGATTCTGATAAAAAGCCGCACCACGAGAAAGAGCGGTAAAGCGAAAAACAAGGATTGTTCCTGCCCTGTTTTTACGGCGGCAGGCGTTTGAAGGAAAGAAGGTGATTTTTTGCCCTATGTACCGGTTCCAAAAGATTTGACGAAGGTTAAGACCAAAGTTGCCTTTAATTTGACCAAAAGGCAGCTTATTTTTTTCAGCATTGCCGGGGCGGTTGGCCTGCCGGTGTATTTTCTCACCCGCACGGTGATCGGAAATACCGCTTCGGTGCTTTTGATGATCGGGCTGATGATGCCCTTTTTCTTTATGGCAATGTATGAGCGCGACGGCCAGCCAGCGGAGAAGATTCTGAAAAATATGATCCGGCACCGCCTGTGGCCGGAGACGCGCCCATACAAGACCCGGAACTTTTATAAAATCATATCGAAGAAGGAGGAAATAAGTATTGCCAAAAACCAAACAGCAGGAAGCGCAGGAAAAGCGCCTGCAGGCAAACATCCAGCAGGCGCGAAAAAACCGGTCCGCAGTAAAAAAGGCCGGTAAGAAATCTGGGCCTCATGCGAAGCCGCCTGGCAAGGGCGGCTTTTTCAGTGGAGTAAAACGGGACGCGCCGCAGACGGCCCAGCAGACGATTCCCTACCGGGAGATCTACAAGGACGGTATCTGCCGCGTCAATGATAAGCTATATACCAAGACCATTCAGTTTTTCGATATTAACTACCAGCTTGCCCAGGCGGATGATAAGGCGCAGATTTTCGAGAATTACTGTGATTTCCTCAATTACTTTGATTCCACCATCAGCGTCCAGCTCACCTTTATCAACCAGCGGGCCAATATGCAGGACTTTTCCAAGAGCATTGCCATCCCGCCCCAGGGGGACGAGTACGATGACATCCGGCGTGAGTATGCGGAAATGCTCAAAAACCAGCTCGAAAAAGGCAATAACGGCCTTGCCAAACGGAAGTATATCACCTTTGGCATTGAGGCGGACGACCTGCGTACCGCGAAAATGCGCCTGGAGCGTGTGGAAGCGGATGTGCTGAACAACTTTAAGACCCTGGGCGTCCAGGCAACTTCTTTGAATGGGTTGGAACGGCTGGAGCTTCTGCACAGCCAGCTCCACCCCAGCGGGCAGGAGAAATTGAAGTTTGCCTGGAGCGACCTTGCCAAAACCGGCCTTTCCACAAAGGATTTTATCGCGCCCACCAGCTTTACCTTCTCTAAGGATGGCAAGACCTTCCGCATTGGGGAGTATTCCGGCGCTGTCTCCTTCCTGCAGATTTTGGCGCCGGAGCTGACGGACCGGATGCTGGCAGAGTTTTTGGACCTGGACGATGCGGTGACGATCAACCTGCATATCCAGTCTATCGACCAGGCCCAGGCGATCCGCAATATCAAGCGGAAAATGAGCGACTTGCAGAAAATGAAGATCGAGGAACAGAAAAAGGCGGTGCGGGCCGGATATGATATGGACATCATTCCCACGGACCTTGCCACCTATGGGGAGGAAGCCCAAAACCTGCTTCAAGATCTGCAATCCCGGAATGAGCGTATGTTTTTGGTAACGGTGCTGGTACAGAACATTGCCCCGAAAAGGCAAAAGCTGTTCAGCGACATTATGGCTGCCTCCGGTATTGCCCAAAAGTATAACTGCGCGCTGAAACGCCTGGACTACCAGCAGGAACAGGGCCTTATGTCCTCTCTGGCGCTGGGCCAGAACCAGATCGAGATCCAGCGGGGCCTCACCACCAGCAGCACCGCTATTTTCGTGCCCTTTACCACCTGCGAACTATTCCAGGATGGGCAGGCATTGTATTACGGCCTCAACGCCATTTCCTCAAACCTGATTATGGCGAACCGCAAGCTGCTGAAAAACCCCAATGGATTGTTTCTTGGCACGCCCGGCTGCTTTGCCGGTGATACCCGGATTCTCTTGGCAGACGGCAGCGCCGCCTCCTTTGAGGAACTGCTGGCCCGCGGTGTGGAGGAAATCGAGGTCAAGACCTTTGATGACGAAACCGGACAGGTTATCACTGCCATGGCGCGGGATATTCGCATTGAGAAATACGCGGATGTCTTAAAGCAGATCACGTTGGAGGACGGCACCACTTTCCGCTGTACGGAAAGCCATCTCATTATGGATGACGCCGGGGAGTACATGCAGGCGGTGGATGTGAAGGAAGGCCAGAAATTGAGCGGCGGCCATACCGCGGTGCGGGTATCGGTGCTGAAACTGCCCAAAAAAGTGCCGGTGTATGACCTTACCGTCCCCCGGTATATGAATTTCCTGCTGGAAAACGGGCTGGTCGTCCACAACAGCGGAAAATCATTCAGCGCGAAACGTGAGATCGTCAATGTGTTCCTGCTGACGGATGATTCTATCATCATCGCAGACCCGGAAAATGAATATGGCCCGCTGGTAAAACGCTTTGGGAAACAGGGGCAGGTCATTGACCTTTCGCCCACTTCCTCCAACTATATCAATCCGCTGGACATCAACCTGGATTACAGCGATGACGAGAACCCCATTACATTAAAGAGCGATTTTGTCCTCTCTTTGTGTGATCTGATTATCGGCGGCAAGGATGGGCTTACCCCTATCGAGAAAACCATCATTGACCGCTGCACCCGCCTGGTCTACCGGGATTACCTGCAGGACCCCCGCCCGGAGAATATGCCAATCCTGGGGGATCTGTATGAACTGCTTCGCAAGCAGAGCGAGCCGGAGGCCCAGAATATCGCCACCGCCCTTGAAATCTATGTCAACGGCAGCTTAAATGTGTTTAATCATAGGAGCAACATCGACATGGACAGCCACCGCGTCCTGTGCTTCCAGCTTAAATCCCTGGGCAAAGCCTTGAAAGAGATCGGGCTTCTTATCATGCAGGACGCCGTGTGGAACCGCGTTACCGCCAACCGGGAGAAGCATAAAACGACCTGGTTTTATATCGACGAATTTCATCTTCTTCTCAAAGGCCAGACCGGTGCTTTTTCCGTTGAGATCTGGAAGCGGTTCAGAAAATGGGGCGGGATTCCGAGCGGCCTGACGCAAAATGTGAAGGACCTGCTGGCTTCCCGTGAGATCGAGAATATTTTTGAAAACTCGGATTTCATCTACATGCTGAACCAGGCCCAGGGCGACAGGCAGATTCTGGCGAAACAGCTTGGGATCAGCCCGACGCAGCTTTCCTATGTGACCCACAGCGGCCCCGGCGAGGGCCTTTTGTTTTTCGGAAATGTGATTATTCCCTTTGTCGATCACTTCCCGAAGGACACCAGCCTGTATCAGATCATGACGACCCGCCCGGAGGAAGTCGCGGAGGCTGGAACGTGATAATCTTCTTCACCGCCTGGCGTATGGGAGGTGATGCAGTTGCCAAGGGATGAAGAATTTAGAGCAAAGGAAAAGAAATTTCACAAGATGACCCGTGACGGGCTGGTGGAACGGGGCGCGGCCTCCGGCGAGGAAACCCGTATCAGTGGCCGGGAACAGGATTTTGATTTGCGGCAGGCAAGGGATTCTCCTGACTCTTTGGAGAACCTTTCGGCCAAAGCCCGCCACACCCGGCAGCAAAGGCCGAAAGACGGAAACGCCCCGCAGGCGGAGCCGGTGGAGGATGCGGATGCTTCCCCTCTGGAGGATTTGCAGCCGGAAACCCATGAGGACGCCCCACGGGAGGAACCGCGGGAGAAGTCCGGCAACCGGCGTACCCGCTACCAGCAGAAGTTTTCCGAGTCCAGCAGCGCCAGTGAAGCGGCTACCGAGCAGCCCCGCACCTCAAAACTGCAATTTGCCGAGGACGAGCTGCCGCCGGATGCCCCCGGCAAAAAGCTGGTGAAGGCCCAGCAGAAGGCGGAACGGACCGCCCGGAAGCTGGAACAGGCCGAAGGCAATCTTCCGGCCAGGCGGAAACTGCGGCTGGAGGTGGAGCCGGACGCTGCCACCGGCAACGCCAAACGGCGCTTAAAATTTGAAAAAGAGGTGATCTCCCAACAGGAACACATAAAAGGCGCCAAGCCTCTGCGCCCGGTGAAAAAAGGCGCAAATGCGGCTATCGGATATGCCCATAAGAAGATCTATGAGAATGAGCATGAAAATGTGGGCATTGAGGCGGCCCACCGCACAGAGCTGGTGGCCGAGGGCGGGCTTCGCGCCCTGAACCACCGCCGGAAAACCGCGCCTTACCGCAAGGTGTCCCGGCTGCAGAAAAAGACGGTGAAAACCCGCGCAAGGGCGGCTTACCAGCAGGCCCTCCATGATAACCCGCAGTTACGGAGCAATGTGTTTTCCCGCATGTGGCAGAAATACCGCTTAAAAAGGGAGTACGCCAAAGCTGCCCGGACCGCCCGGCGCACCGGGCAGGCTGCCGGGAAAACTGCTGCTGTCACGAAAAAAGCCGGTGGCGCTGTTGGACGTTTTGCCAGCCGCCACCCGGCCCTCTGCCTGATGGCGGCGCTGTTGTTCCTGATCGTCGTTCTGATTTTTTCGCTCTTTTCTTCCTGTTCCAGTATGGGGACGGGCGGGATCGGCGCGATTGCGGCGTCCAGTTATACCGCGGAAGATCAGGACATCAACAATGCCGAGCTGGTTTATACGGAGTGGGAAACTGACCTGCAGATGCAGATTGACAATGCCGAAGCAGACCACCCCGGCTATGATGAATACCGCTACCATGTGGGCAATATCGGGCACAACCCCTTTGAGCTGATGGGATTCCTCACCGCGTCCTATCAAGCCTTTCAGTATGCGGATGTGGAGGCCGTGCTGCAGGAACTTTTTGCCGAGCAGTATTCCCTCGAATTTGTAGAGGAAGTGGAAACCCGCACCCGCACGGAAACCCGAACAGACCCCAGCACCGGCGAGACCTATGAGGTGGAAGTGACTTATGAATGGCGGATTCTCAATGTCAACCTGACGGCCAAGTCCTTTACCGATGTGATCGCCGCCCGCATGAACGCGGAACAGGCCCAGCTTTTTAACGTCCTGATGATGACGAAGGGCAACCGCCAGTATGTCTCCAACGTGTTTGGCGATACCAACTGGCTTCCGTATGTCACAAGCTACTATGGCTACCGTGTCCACCCTATCAGCGGAGAAAAGAACTACCATAAGGCGGTGGATATTGGGATGCCCCAGGGCACAGAGATTTTGGCCGGGCATGACGGCGTGGTAACGCAGGCCGGGGAAGCAGGCAGCTACGGGCTGATCGTGGTGCTGGAGGGCGCCATGGAGGACGGTAAGACCCTAACCACAAAATACGCCCACTGCTCCGAACTGCTGGTATCTGCCGGGCAGGAAGTCAAACAGGGGGATGTCATTGCCAAAGTGGGCAGCACCGGTGATTCCACCGGCCCGCACCTTCACCTGGAGGTGTTGGTGGATGGGCAGTACCTTAATCCCCTGTATTTTGCCGATACCGGCGACCATACCGGGACCAACCTGATCCCTGGCAGCGCGGGCGGACCGGAGATCCCCGCATATCCCGGCGCTCCTATGGGCGATGGCGATTACGCGGCGCTGATTACGGAGGCGCAGAAACATCTCGGAAAGCCTTATGTGTTCGGCGCTTCGGGGCCAAACAGCTTTGATTGCAGCGGCTTTGTTTCCTATGTCCTCAATCAGAGCGGTGTTGCCAGTGTGGGACGCTCCACAGCCCAGGGGCTTTTTAACATGAGTACCCCTGTTTCCAGAGAAAACGCCCAGCCGGGAGATCTGATCTTCTTCACCGGCACCTACTCGGCGGGTACGCCTGTGACCCATGTAGGTATCTATATCGGCAACGGGCAGATGATCCATGCCGGGGACCCGGTACAGTATGCCAATATCAATACGTCCTACTGGACCGAACATTTTTACGCATTTGGGCGTATCTCAACCAATTAAAGATCGGAGGTAATAAATTGAATCCCAAAATTGACAAACTCGCAAGGGATATAGAAAAAACGGAAAAGAAAATCGCAGACCTGCAAAAAAAGCTGGAGCTTTTCAGAGAGGAAAAGACCCGGCTGGAGAACGAGGATTACGGCGATATTGGCCGTGATTTCCACCTCACCCCGAAGGAGCTGGCAGAATTTTTGAAAGCGCACAGGGCGGGCACCCTCACGATCCCGGAGGCTGCCCCGCCTGCGGGAGAACAGGAGGCCGGCCATGAAGAATAAAGTGAGGAATGTTTTGGCGGCGCTTGTGCTTTGCATGAGCGCCATTGCCCTGCCCGTCACCGCTTACGCTTCCACGGGCAGTGATACCACGCCGCCCACCCTTTCCGCTACATTAAATAACGACAAACTGGCGGTGGAGGCCAGCGATGATATGTCCGGCGTGGAGGCGGTGTATGTGGATGACACCCGTATCAACAGCCTTGTCAACGGCAAGGGGACCGTGGCCTTGAAGGATTACGCCGGGGACGGCAAGGAAGTGACGGTTTACGCGGTGGACTATTCCGGCAACCGCTCCAAAGAGGTAAAGCTGGATAACCCTTATTATGAGGAACCGGCGCAGACCCAGGCGGCTTCCTCTGCCGCGCCCCAATCTTCCGGTGGGGAAACCCAGGCCGCGCCTTCCCAAACGCCCGCACCTTCTCCTTCAGCAAACAATGCTTCCGGCAATTCGGAAAGCAGCCAGGCCGCCGAGACCCCTTCGACCTCCCAGGAAGAAACAGAGGATTCTTCTGAAAGCTCTGATACGGAGGACGAAACGGAATCGGCTGTGCCGGAAGGGGCATTTACCCCGGAAGGCACCGGCACGGTCCTGGACTCAGCCACCGGGCAGGAAGATGATAAGCAGTTTTATACCATCACCACCGCAGACGGAAATGTGTTTTACCTTATCATTGACGGGAAGCGGGATTCGGAAAACGTCTACTTCCTGAATGGCGTTACGGAGGAAGATCTGCTGTCCCTGGCCCAGCAGGATAATGGCGGCGAAAGCGCCATTGAGGTTGTCACCTGCAACTGTACGGAAAAATGCGAGGCGGGCGCGGTGAATACCGATTGCCCGGTCTGCAAAAATGACCTGAACGGCTGCCTGGGGAAAGTAACGGAAGAACCGGCGCCGGAGGAAACAGAGCAGCCTCAAGCCGAGACGGAGAAATCCGGCGGCAATACCGGCATGATTATCTTCCTGGTGATCGCTCTTGTGGCTGCTGGCGGGCTGGGTTATTACTTCAAGATCGTGCGTCCGAAACAGCAGGCGGCTATGGACGAGGACGAGTTCGAGGATGACGGTTACGGGGAAGATGATGAGCAGGATTTGGCGTACAGCGATGAGTCCTCTTATGACGAGGACGAAGAACCCACAAAGGACGGCAGATAACGCCGTCCTTTCCGTTTCCCAAACAAATTTTATGAAAGTGAGGATTACAGCTTGAATACAAAATCTATGCGCGGCCATGGCCTTTCCCGGCTTCTGGCCGGTTTTCTTTGTCTGCTGCTTTTGGTAGGGATCTTGCCTGTCAGCGCGTTTGCGGCTTCGGAAGGCCAGCAGGCCAGCTCCGCTTATGGCGATACGGTCATCAGCTCTGACGGCCAGCCCTATTATTCCCCTTCGGGTTATTACACGATGACCTACCATGATGACGGTTCCACTTCCTATTCGTATCACGGCGGGAATGTGGCCTACCGCCATTATGTGCTGAACACGGATGGCGGCGGCTTCCGCTGGGTGTACTGCATTGAGAGCGGCATCCGGTTCGGTGGTTCGGACGATGGCTATTATTCCGAGCAGACGGATAACAGCCAGTATTTCAACCAGTTGCCGGAGGCTTCCCGGCGCGGGATCATGCAGGCCTCCCTGTATGGCTGGCAGCCTGGGGCTTCGCTCCCCATGGCCGGTATCAATGCCGATGACTGGTACATGGCGGCGCAGTGTATCATTTGGGAATACCAGCAGCAGCTCCGCAGCGACGCCGCCAGCCGCCACGACAATGGAAGTGTTGCGGAAAACACCTTCTTCCGCATTGTGCAGGGACGGCCTGCTGAACAGGTCTATTACTGGATTCTGGACCAGATTGCTTCCCATTCTACCATTCCTTCTTTTGCCGGTGCTACTGCGGAAAGCGCCCCGGTGCATGAACTGAAATGGGATTCCAACGCAAAGGTTTATACCCTGACGCTGACCGATGCCAACAACTTGAATATCGACCTGGAGGCCCTTACTGCAAGCGGGATCTCCGTGACCCGCAGCGGAAACAGCTACACCTTTACCAGCAAGGAAATGCTGGAATCCCCGGTGGCGCTCCAATTCCGCAAAAATGTGCCTATCGGTGAGGCCATGCTGATCTGGGGGCGCGAGGGCTGGCAGACCATGATGACGGGAGCCAAAGACCCCGTTTCCTTCTATATGCAGATCAAGACGGAAACCTATGGCAAGGCAAAGATCGTAAAGACCAGTGAGGACGGCATTGTTGAAGGGATTCCCTTTACCATCAGCGGCAACGGCGTGGAGGAATCGGTTGTCACCGGCGCGGACGGCATGGTCTCCCTGGATCTTTTGCCGGGCACCTATCTTGTGACCGAGCAGCCCATTGACCGCTATGTAACGCCTGCTTCGCAGTATATCACCATTGAGAGCGGCCAGACCGCCAGCGTCCAGTTTTCCAACATTTTGAAGAAGTTCCGGGTGGAGGGCCACAAGGTGGACGCGGAAACCGGCGAGGCCCAGGGTGACGCTTCCCTGGCGGGGGCCGTCTATGGCCTGTATAAAGGCGGGGAGCTGGTAGATACCTTCACCACCGGGCCGGACGGCAGCTTTGTCACCGGTTACTATCCTTGCGGGGATGACTGGACCTTGCAGGAGATTTCCCCAAGCCCCGGCTACCTGCTGGATGAAACGGTGCATGAGGTGGGCGCGTCTCCTTCCCTTTATGAAATCGAGCTGAATACCACGGAAAATACACTGTCGGAAACGGTGATCCGCGGCAATATCCAGCTTGTGAAGCATACCGATGACCCGGACCCGGATGTATCAGACGAGGAACACAGCGACGATGCCAATGCCGGTATGGTGGAAAAGCCGGAGGAAGGCGCTGTTTTTGAGATCTATCTGACGAGCGCGGGCAGCTATGAAAATGCCAAAGAAAGCGAGCGGGACATCCTGACGACGGATGCGGACGGCTTTGCCGCCTCCAAGGATATGCCCTATGGCCGCTATACCGTCCACCAGACCGCAGGTGAGGACGATAAAGCCTTTGTACCGGATTTCACAGTATTTATCAGCGAGAACGGAAAGACCTACTCCTATATCCTGAACAATGACGCCATCACTGCAAGGGTGCGTGTGGAAAAACGGGACGCGGAAACCGGGGAGATCATTCCTATGGCCGGTACGGGCTTCCGTATTAAGGACCTTACCACCGGCGAATTTATCAGCCAGGAAATCTACTATCCCAACCCTGAAACCATTGACGTATTTTACACTTCGGACGAAGGCTGGCTGATGCTGCCGGAGCCGCTGCCCGCCCACGAATTTGAACTTTACGAAGTAACAGCCCCGGAAGGGTATGTCCTTTTTGACGAGCCGGTGCCTTTCACAGTGGATGGTTCCGAGGCGGTCGTTACCGTCGTGCAGTACAATCAGCCGCAGAAAGCCCAGCTCACCATCAGCAAATCCGGCGAGGTTTTTGCCAGCGTGCAGGAAAACGATGGCTTCTATCAGCCGGTTTATGAAGTGGTTGGTCTGCCCGGCGCTGTGTATGACCTGATTGCCGATGAAGATATTTATACCGGTGACGGCACGCTGCGGGTGGCAAAAGATACGGTAGTCGCTACCCTTACCACCGGGGAGGATGGAACGGCGGTCAGCGAACCGCAATACCTGGGCCGCTACCGTCTGGAGGAACGCCAGGCGCCGGAAGGCATGGTGCTGGACCCTACGCCGATCTATACCGAGCTTACCTATGCCGGTCAGGAGGTAGAGATCACCCAGGCGGCCATCGGTCTTTATGATGAACGCCAGAAGGTGGAGATCGACCTTCTGAAATCCCTGGAAACAGACGAAACCTTTGGCATTGGGCTTGGTGAGGAATACAAGGATATTTCCTTTGGCCTGTACGCTTCGGAGGACCTGACTGCCCTGGATGGCAGCGTGATTCCCGCGGGCGGGCTTCTGGAAGTTGTGGCGGTTGCGCCGGTGGAGGACGCGCCCGGCCAGTATTCGGCGGCCTTTGCCTCCGACCTGCCTTTTGGCAGCTTCTATGTCCAGGAGCGTACCACCAATGAGGCGTTCGTACTTTCCGGCCAGCAGTACCCGGTAGTCTTTGCGTATGCCGGGCAGGAAACCGCTCTGGTGACGATTGCGGTCAATGACGGCGAGGCCATTTCCAACGAGATGATCCGCGGGCGCATTGACGGCGTGAAATACGGCGAGGACCCCGAAGGCGGTGAGGACCTTACCCTGGAGGGCGCGCTGATCGGCCTGTTCGCTCCCGGCACGGAAGAATTTACCGAGGAAAATGCCCTGCTGGTGACGACTTCCGGGGAAAACGGCGCCTTCTCCTTTGAGGACGTGCCTTTCGGCCATTGGATCATCAAGGAGATTGCCAGCCCTTCGGCCCTGTACTCCATCAGCCCGGAACAGCACCATGTCTATATCGGCACCGATGGGCAGACCATTGAAATCGAGATCGACAATACCCTGATCCACGGTACGGTGCAGGTTATCAAGACCGAGGCTGTGGACGAATTGAAGTCTATCCAGGAGGACGAGGAAAACAGTTCTGAAAGTGAGGCTGGCGAGACGGAAGAAAGCGCCGATGATGATACCGGCGAGGACACTGCGGACAATCCATTCCTCCACCGGCTGCCCGGCGCTGTCTTTGAGCTTTATGAGGACACCAACGGCGATAAGGCATTTGATGAAGGCGACGCCCTGATCGGGGAGCTGACGGAAACCGATGAAGGGTTCCATGAAATGAGCGGCCTCTTGGCAAAGGGCTATTTTGTCAAAGAGAAAACTGCCCCGGAAGGCCACAAGCTGGACCCCAATGCTTATTATTTTGAGATCACCACGGACGGGCAGGTTGTCGTTGTGGAAAATGGTGAGGCTGGCCGCGGCTTTGTGAATGAGGCTTACCGCGGCAACCTGAAAATCACAAAAGATTCCAGCGATGGCCGCAAGGACGGCTTTGCCTTTGAGGTGAAAAGTGAGGATGGCACCTACTGCGAGACTTTCACAAGCCCGGAGGATGGTATCATCCTGATCGAAGGGCTGCGCGTGGGCAAATACACTGTGACCGAGGTTAAAAATAAGGCCAGCGAGGACTATATCATCCCGGATGGCGCCACGGTGGAGATCAAGGCCGATGAAACCGCCGAGGTGAGCTTCTTCAATGAAAAGCCGGAGGAAGAAACCCCGGAAACGCCTGATACGCCAGATACCCCGAATAACCCGACAACGCCTTCCAATCCTTCTAAGCCGGTCCCGCAGACAGGCGATGATTATAACCTGTATATCTGGATCGGCGTGCTGGGCGCGGCGGTGATCGGCAGCGGTGTTGCCCTTTTCCTGTGCGCTTACAAGAAAAAAGGCCAGAAGTCCAGTACCGGACGCCGCAAAGCGGCAACCGGCGTGCTTCTGATCTGCATTGCCATGGCGGTAGGCAGCGGCTTTATGCTGGCGCGGGAGATCGGCCAGTACAAGGAAAGCGCCGATACCTATGCCGGGCTTTCGGAATATGTCACCCCGGCTGAAACGGACGGGGAAAATGGGAACGCGGAGGCGCCGGAGGAAACCGGCGCTTCCTCCATTTCTCTGCCCACGGTGGACTTTGAAAGCCTGCTGGCCCAGGGGCCGGATGTCAAGGCATGGCTGGAGCTTCCCGGCACGGTCATTCAGTACCCGGTGGCCCAGGGCGAGGATAACAGCTACTACCTGAAACACCTGTATGACGGTACGGCAAACAAGGTGGGCTGTCTGTTCATCGACTATGAAAACGCGGAGGATTTTTCCGACAACAACACGATCATCTATGGGCACAACATGCGGGACGGCTCCATGTTCTCCACGCTGGTGGAATACAAAGCGCAGGCTTACTATGATGAACACCCGGAAATGTACCTGGTAACGCCGGAGGGCGGCTATGTGGTCGAGGTGTTTTCCGCATTTGTGGCAAGCCCGGAGGAATCCGGCAGCGAAACTTCTCCCTGGGCGCTGGAATGGAAAGACAGCGGCGCATATACGACCTGGCTTTCCGCGATGCAGGAGCGTTCTGTGATCGAAACGGGCGTTTCCGTCACTTCCAGCGACAAGGTGCTGACCCTTTCCACCTGTACCAATGGCGGCGCTGACCGCTTTATCGTCATGGGCAGGCTGGTAGCTGTAACTGAATAACAGATTTTAAGAAGATGGCGCGGGATGACGGTTGCTCCCGCGCCCATCTCTATATATGGAGGATTTGCAATGGTAAATAACATTGTTCCCATTCCCGGATATGTCCATCTCTACCGCTCCATGCTGCGGTTTTACGATATGCCCAGCGCGGAGCTGAAAGAAATGCTCTATCTTTTGAATACCGCCAACCTGGACAGCTACGGCTTCCACCACCCGGAGGCGCATGTGGTCGAGAGCGGCCCGGTGGCCTTCTGCGGCTGGCTGGATCATCGGTATGCCCGCCCTTACCGGACGGAAGTGCAGCTTTATAAATCCCTGCTGGCCCTGAAACGCAGCATTGACCGGGATTGCATTGTCACCTCCCAGCGAGAGGCCCTTCAAATGCTCCGGTGCGTGATCTCCAACCTGGAATACCGCTTTTATAAAGCCTACAACATGGAATTTGAGGATAAGCGCACGGTGTATTCCGAGTGCGCCTTCCGGCTGATCCCGCGGGAGGATGAACCCAGCGTGTGCCTGATGCACGATTGGGTGTACCTGCCTACGGCGTAAAATATGTGATCTGCTTCTTTTTTCTAACCATCAATCTAACCACCTGTTAACAATGATGGTTAGATTGGTTAGAATAGACACTTGAATTGTGGCAAATATTCCGGCTAAACCAAAATCACAATTTAGTTTAGCCAGAGATACCATTGGCAATGAGGAAAAGCGCACGGTTTATTCTAAGTGCGCCTTCTGACTGACCCGTGGGAGGACAAAACCAGTGTGCGCCTGATGTACGATTAGATTTATCTGCCGAGTGCATAAAACACAGCGAATACGGTATCGAAGCCGTTGCATGATATTTGTGATTTGTCCCGAATGTTATCTATTATTCGGGACAAATCAACAGCACGCCATTTCGATATGGTTCTTATGGTGTTATTTATCGGTTCAATCGTGTCACTGTCTGGTTAGAAAACTGAATAGAAACGATTGGATATGACAATATTATAAGCGAAAAGGCACATTTTCTGTGTTAAAAGGCTGCTACAATGCACCCGTTTTCGTGAATCCCATAAAAGTATCGGTTCATAATCGGTTCACAATCGGTTCAGACTCGTTGACACGATTGAACCGATTTGCTATAATAGGAGCGTTAATAAGAATGAAGGAGATGGCAGTATGCTTTTTCGGGAAAGTGAGACCATAGAACTGAAA
>ERZ1643246.2700-NODE-2700-length-16312-cov-8.555392_pt1 | contig 16312 bp, 13 predicted proteins | sample MGYA00579265_ERZ1643246 | MGnify/ENA primary metagenome ERZ1643246 (study PRJEB29033, sample SAMEA4952261) | chicken gut metagenome | biome: Broiler Chicken; feature: Gastrointestinal Tract; material: Caecum | place: Ireland | collected 2018 | study: Broiler... | reverse complement strand
CCATGGATCCGGACCGTCCCCATATTTACGAGTGCGTGGAGGGAATTTCCGAGAGGCTTCACGAGATGATGCCCTTTGACGAGTTCCTGATGGCCTTCTATGAGGAGCCGGAAGCTCTGGAGGAGTTCTTCCAGAAGATGGCAGACTACAAGATTGAGTCCACAGCCAAGATTTTCCAGTATTACGGACAGGTGGACGGCGTGCTGTACCACGATGACTGGGGAACAGAGCGGAGCGGATTTTACTCCAATGAGATGTTCCGGAAGCAGCTGATGCCCGCCACCAGCCGGTTCCTGAAATTTATCAAGGATCAGGGCAAATTTATCGAGCTGCATTCCTGCGGAAGAAATATGCAGTACGTTCCCGAGATGATCGAGATGGGCATCGACATGTGGACGCCGCAGATGCGGGCCAATGATGCAGACTATCTGTACAATAACTTCGGAAAACAGATGACCTTCTGCTTTGGAATGGAGATTCCCCACGACTGGAAGGAAGCGGAAATCCGCAAGGCAGTCCGCGATTTTGTGGACCATTATGGAGAGACGGGGCGCACCATGCTGTGGATCATGACGGATATGACAGATCCGAAGCAGGATGTGGTGGCCAGAGACGAGCTCTACAATTATTCTCTGGAGTATTATAATAAGTTATATCATCGTTAAGAAAAAAGGGAGGAAGGAGTATGTTAACAAAAAGACAGAATTTGCTGGAAACGATCCACGGGGGTAACCCGGATCGCTTTGTAAATCAGTATGAATATATGGCCCTGGTGGCCGACCCCATTTTCCTGGGGGCCCTGGGCAACTGCCCCAAGGGAAGCACATCGGTAAACGGCTGGGGCGTGACCATTGAGTTCCCGGATCATGTGCCGGGACCCTTCCCCAACACCAGCGAGGAGCTGCGGGTGATCAAAGATATCACCAAATGGAGAGATTACGTAAAGGCCCCCACCACAGAGTATCCCGAGGATGCCTGGGCTCCCTTTGTGGAGGCGGCCAAGGCGGTGGACCGCAACGAGCAGTTTGTGGCGTCCATGGTAGCTCCCGGAATGTTTGAAAAAGTGCACTATCTGATGGGAATGGAGGAGGCTATGATGGCCCTCTACGAGGAGCCGGAGGCTATGCACGAGCTCATCGACTTCCTGGCGGATTTTGAGATCGAACATGCAAAAAAGGTGATCGAGCATTTGCATCCGGACGCCCTGTTCCATCACGACGACTGGGGCAGCCAGAAATCTTCCTTCCTGTCTCCGGAAATGTTTGAGGAGTTCTTCGTTCCGGCCTACAAGAAGATCTACGGTTTCTGGAAAGCCAACGGCGTGGAGCTGATTGTGCACCACAGCGATTCTTATGCCGCGAACCTGGTTCCGGCCATGATCGAGTGCGGTATTGACATCTGGCAGGGTGTAATGGATACCAACAATGTGCCGGAACTGGTGAAGAAGTACGGCGGGAAGATCTCCTTCCACGGCGGCATTAATAACGGCGTAGTAGACAAGGGAGACTGGACGCCGGAGCTGATTATGGCGGAGACCCGGAAAGCCTGCGAGAGCTGCGGAAAGCTGTATTTTATCCCCGGAACCACTATGGGCGGACCGGAGAGCGTTTTCCCGGGCGTGTACGATGAGGTGACGGCAGATATCGACAAGCTGTCCAAGGAAATGTTCTGATAAGAAAAGTTATGCGGCGGCGCGGGGACGGATATCGTCCGGCGCCGCCGTATTTAAGAAGGAGGAAGCGCGATTTATGAATCTGAGAGAAAATGCAATGGCTATCTATAACAGACAGCAGCCGGATTACTATTTTGATCTGATGAATGCCATCGAACTGATCCCGGATCCGGTTTTGATGGGCGATATGTGTCCCCAGGACGGCAAGGAGCATCCGGATTCCTGGGGAACCGTTTATATTTTCAAACCGGGGGCGCCGGGACCGCATCCCCATGTGACACCGGAAAATGCAGTCATCAAAGATATTGAGAAGTGGGAGGAGCAGCTGAAGGTTCCGGATCTGGATCATCTGGACTGGACGGAGGCAGTCAAAGCGGCGGAAGCGGTAGACAGGAAAGAAAAATTTGTGGGCTTCATGTTCGGCGGAGGCCTGTTCGAGAGAACCCACCATCTGATGGGCATGGAGACGGCGCTGATTAACTATATGGAGTATCCCGATGAAATGGCAGGGCTTCTGCGGGCCATTGCCGATTACAAGATGAAATATATCCGTCTGGTGGCGGAAAAGATTCATCCGGACATCATTTTCTACCATGATGACTGGGGCTCCAAACAGAATCTGTTCCTGCCCCCCAGAGTGTGGAGAGAGCTGATCAAACCACTCCAGAAAGAAATTTCGGATACCATTCATGCATGCGGCATGATCTATATGCATCACGCAGACTGTATCTGCCAGCCCATTGTAACGGATATGGTGGAGATTGGCGTTGATATCTGGCAGGGTGTTATCGCGCAGAATGATATTGTGGAGATTCAGAGGATCACGGAGGGCAAGCTGGCCATGGTGGGCGGCATTGACGGTCCGAAGATTGATATTGAAAATATTACAGAAGAAGAGATCCGCGCGGAGGTGCGCCGGGCCATCGATACCTACTGTCCGGCCGGCCGGTTCTATCCGGGTATTCCCAACGGTATCTGCTTCCGGGAGTGGAACAATTCCATTGCCATGGATGAGCTGGAGAAATACGGAAGGCAGTATGCCAAGGAGCATCCGATCCAGTAAAAAAATTTTATCCTGCCGGTTTCCGGTTATGCCGGAGACCGGCAGGAAACCTTTCCGGCCCTTCCGCGGCGGCCGCCAGAAAAATGTTCCCGATCACGCGCCAGATCGTGGAAGTTTGCGTTTTCCGGAGGCCCGCCGGAGGAAGCGCTGGAATTTCCGGCGGAAAATGGTATAATAAACAGAGGCGGCAGATGACTGCAGGAACGGATTCTGAGACAAAAAAAACACCGTCCCCGCAGCTCCATGTCTGCAAAAACAGTGCTTTTAGTGCGCCTTCAGGGACTCGAACCCTGGACAAATAGATTAAGAGTCTACTGCTCTACCAACTGAGCTAAAGGCGCTTATTGAATGGCTCTCTCTGTAACGCAAAAACAATTATAATCGATGGATAGAAAAAAATCAAGCTTTTTTTACAAAAAATTTATTTTTCTGATCCGACCTGCGTGAAGGAGGAATATTTTATGCGTGCTGTAGATGACACATACCCTCTGGACCCTGCGCTTCCCATGCATATGAACCGCATCTGGATGGGAAGACATCATCATGCCCGGGAGCATTTTCACTGGCACAGTTTTTATGAAATTTCCTGTGTTCTGTCCGGGAGCGCCCTGTGCATCGTCAGCGGGCGCCAATATGCGATGCAAGAAGGGGATATTGCGGTATTTAACGCCAATGAGGTTCACGGATGGAAAATGGAAAAAGATGTGGAGCTTTTGGTGCTGACGTTTTCTGACCGGCTGGCCGGAGAGGAAGAGGCAAATTCAGCAGAATATCAAAGTGTTTTCGGTGGAGGCACCGCAGCCTTTCAGAATAAGCTGGAGGCGGGGGATGCGCATACGGCGGCGGTGAGATCCGTCATGCTGGACGCGTATCAGGAATGGCAGTCGGAAAATGTATGCCGCGGCCTGATGCTGAAGTCCCAGGGAATGCATATCCTCACGCTCCTGATCCGCCATTTTGTTGCCCGGGACAGCGGAAAATCCAGGAGCGCGGCGCTTAAAAAAGCGGATAATCTGAAACTGTCGCTGGAGTATATCCATGGCAGCTACCGGGAGGAGGTGACGCTGGAAGCGGCAGCCGCGGCCGCCTGCATGAGTCCCAGCTATTTTTCATCCTGCTTCCATGAGGTGTTCGGAGAAAAATTTACAGAATACGTAACCCGGATACGGCTGGAGGCCGTGCAGAAGGCGCTGGAGGAGAGCGGGGGCAGCGTGCTGGATATAGCGGTCTCCTGCGGCTTTCGTAACATGTCCAATTTTTATAAGCAGTACCGCCGGTATTTCCACTGCGCGCCCAGAAGGCAGAAAGAAAATCATAAAAAAGCATAGATGATCCGTAAAAAGGCATACGAATTCCAGGCCTTTTTCTCTTATTATGGCTGCAGAAAGAAAAGGAGGACCTGTATCCATGATAAGAGATCTGACAGAGGGCCGGCCGTTCCGCGTACTGCTGCTTTTTTCCCTGCCCATGTTTTTCAGCATGCTGTTTCAGCAGATTTACAACCTGGCGGACAGTCTCATAGCGGGGCGGTTTATCAGTGAGGCGGCCCTGGGCGCCGTCGGCACCTGCTACCCCGTCACGGTGATTTTTATCGCCATTGCCTCCGGGCTGAGCCTGGGGGCCAATACGGCGGCAGCCAGGGCCTTCGGCGGAAAGGACTGGAAAGAATTAAGACAGATGATCCCCACGGCGCTGCTGTTTATGCTGCTTTTATCAGCGGCTGTAATGGCGGCGGGGCTTTTCGCGTGCGGACCGCTTCTGGACCTGCTGCAGATCCCGTCGGATCTGCGGGAAATGTGCGAGGTATATCTGAGGATCTATCTGTTCGGACTGCCCTTCCTGTTTCTGTATAACATGGCGGGAAGTCTGTTCCAGGCCCTGGGGGATTCCCGGACGCCCTGGCGTTTTCTGGCCGCGGCTTCCGTTCTGAATGTTCTGCTGGATCTTCTGTTTGCGGCCGTTCTGAACATGGGAATTCCAGGAACTGCCTGGGGAACTTTTCTCGCTCAGGGGTTTTCCGCGGTTGGCTCCTGCGCGGCTCTCCTGCGACCCTTCCGGCGCCGTATTCTGCCGGAGGGGGCCGGGAGGCTGGTCCGCTGGAAATATGCGGGCATAATCCTGAAGCTTGGAATTCCCAGTGTGCTTCAGCAGGTATTTATTTCCCTTGGGCAGCTGTCTCTGCAGAGTGTGATCAACCCGTACGGGAGCGGGGCGGTTGCGGGATACACCGCCGCCTTCCGGATCAACACGCTGTTTGTGACCACCACTATGACGCTGAGCAACGCTCTTTCCAGCTTTGTCTCCCAGAATCTGGGGGCAAAGAAAACGGAGCGGGTGCGGGCCGGCGTAGGTCTTGCCCTGCTGATCTCCGAGGGAATCACCCTTCTCATTCTTGCGGTCTGCCTTCTGTTCCGGGAACCCCTGATCCGCCTTTTTGTGACGGAGGGCGCCAGCCGGGAAACGCTGGAAACCGGGACGCTGTTCCTGACGGTTGCGGCCCCGTTTTTCCCGGTCTGCTGCCTGAAGAATACCATGGACGGAGCTCTGCGGGGTATGGGAGCCATGAAGTGCTTTATGGCCGCTACCTTTGCGGATATTCTGGTGCGCATTTTCCTGGGAGCCCCCTTCTCTTCCCGATATGGCCTTGAAGGGGTATTCTGGGTCTGGCCTGCGGCCTGGATCGTTGGAACAGCGCTGTCCGTGCTGTTTTATTTTTTTCAGAAAAGGTGCCGGATAGACCGGGGATGAGATGACTGATGGCAAAGGGTTGTGTTATGATATAGTCAAACGAGAAAGGAAGACGTATATCGATGGATTTAAAAGGATATGTTGTACTAATTACCGGAAGTTCCAGCGGTATGGGATTTGAAATGGCCAAAGAGTTATCGGCGCATGGAGCAACGGTGATTCTTTCCGGTAAAGATAGGACGAAACTGGATCATGCTTACGGGGAATTGTCAAAAGGAAAGAGGAATGTCTACAAACTCCGGATGGACGTCCGTGATGAACATTCTGTCTCCGGAGCGGCGGAATGGTTTGAAAGGCATTTTGACCATCTGGATATGCTGGTTAATAACGCGGGAATTGGAGATAATGCTCCCGGTCTGGAAGAATTGGCGCCGGATCACCCGTTTTATGACATCCCCCTGTCGGCCTTTCGTGCCATTGTGGAAACAAATTTTATCGGGTATTTTTTGGTTACAAGCAAATTTGTGCCATTTATGATAAAAAGGCGGCAGGGAAGCATCGTATATGTTTCTACCAGCACGGAGACGATGACCAGAAAAGGACAATTACCGTACGGCCCGTCCAAGGCAGCTGGGGAGGCGATGAGTGCCATACTGGTAAAGGAGCTGCAGGATAAGGGCATAACGGTAAACGTGATCTGTCCGGGAGGTTTTACAGACACTCCCATGGCGGGAACAGGCGTAAAGGAGTTTTTTCAGAAAAATAATCTGCCGATACTGCCGGCGGATGTGCTTAATAAGGTACTGCTGTTTTTGGCTTCCTCCCGGGCAAAGGGGATTACCGGGGAAAAGATAGTAGGCAAAGATTTTGGAAAATGGATGAAAGATAAAAACATTATTTGGGAGGAAATTTCTTAAGAGATCGACGGATCTTGACATTTTTTCAGCAAATGCATAAGATTAACGTAAGACTTTTGCGCTCCGGCTTTCCTGAGCCTTCCGGTGAAAGGCGGCGGCCGGAAGAGGCGGATCGGGAGGTATGGTATGGAACTTAACAAAATATTTGATCTGGAGCGCTGGGAGCAGCTGCAGGATTCCCTGGCAGATGTGACAAAGATGGCGATCCTGATGGTGGATTATAAGGGGGTTCCGGCTACGAAGCACAGCGGATGCCATGCGTTCTGCCAGAAGATCCGCCAGGATCCCAAACTGAACGGCTACTGTCAGAAGTGTGATTCCCGCGGGGGATTCGAGGCCATGAAGAATAACAGTCCTTACATATATAAGTGTTATTTTTCCATTGTGGATATGGCGATTCCCATTATTGTGAACAATCAGTATGTGGGCGCGATCATGGCCGGGCAGGTCCGGGTCAGCGAGGGCGGAGAGAATCTGGAAAAACTGATAAACCCTGGCAATCCCGGATACGTGGACGCGAAGCGGGAGGAGCTGAAGGCGTGTTATGAGGAGCTGCCGGTTCTTTCCTACGGGCGGATCACGGTAATCGCCAATATGCTGTATTATCTCTGTAATTATATGTGCGCGGAGACGGCCAGGAAGCAGGAAGCTCTGTCTATCTATGAAACGATTCTGGAGAATGATGTTCCGGAAGGAGAGCCGGAGAAAAAGCAGGATCCACTGGCGTTAGAATACGGCGCCCACAGCGAGATTATCAAGAAGGTTTTCGAGTATATACATAACAATAAATACGAAAACCCGTCCCTGAAACAGATGGCGGATTACTGCCACGTGAGCACGGGCTATATGAGCCGGCTTTTTTCCAAGGAAGTGGGAGAAAGCTATTCGGTTTTTCTGACAAAGCTTAAGATTGACTGGGCCAAGGCGCTGCTGGAAACCACCGATGATTCGGTCAATGAAATCAGTGAGAAGATCGGGTACAGCGATGCCGGATATTTTATCCGTGTCTTTAAGAAGATCGTGGGCGTGACGCCGCTGGTCTATAAGAAATATTGTAAAATGAGAGAGTAAAATAAGAAAAACGTACAGAAACAGTGACGCAAAAGAAACCGTCTCCGGAGAATCTCACATATAAGGGCTCAAGGAGGCGGCTTTTTTTGGCTGATTTGACGGGAAGATCATAATTGTACTATTTTCTCGGAAAAGATCAAAAAAATACTATTATAATGTGATATTTTCTGTCATTTTCCTCCGTTGCAATCTTTTCTCGCACGTGTTAAGATTTTATTATAAAAAGCGGGTTTGGCTTAAAGAAAACCAAAAGAAAGAGAGGAAGAAAAATGAGAAAAGCGTTTATTTGCCCCACAAAATATGTTCAGGGTGAGAATGAGATCGAGAATCTGGGATATTTTGTAAAAACCTTCGGAAATTCCGCGCTGCTGATCGCGCATCCGGATGATTCCGCGAGAGTTAAGGACAAACTGGACCGCACCGCTGAGAAGTTCGGCATCACCTTCGTACAGGGTGATTTTAAGGGCGAGTGCTCCAGAAAAGAAGTGGCACGGATGCAGGAGCTGGCAAAGGAAAAAGGCTGCGACTGTACCATCGGCCTGGGCGGCGGAAAAGCCATTGATACCGCAAAATGCGTGGCAGAGGGCGAGGCGCTGATCATCGTTCCCACCATCGCGGCTACGGATGCTCCCACCAGCCACTCTGCGGTTCTGTACACCGAGGACGGAGCATTTGACGACTATGCGTATTTCAAACAGAGCCCCAGCGTAATCCTGATTGATACCACCGTTATTTCTCAGGCTCCGGTAAGATTCCTGGTTTCCGGTATGGGCGATGCTCTGTCTACATACTTTGAGGCGAGAGCGAACGTACAGTCCTTTACAAAGGTAAACGCGGGTCTGCCCTGCGGATTCAGAGAGGGTCTCTGCGGAGAGGCAAAGGGAACCCAGGCGGCATTCGCCATGGCAACCCTGTGCTACCAGAACCTGCTGCGGGACGGCATGAAGGCAAAGATTGCCGCCGAGAACAAGGTGGTAACGCCCGCTCTGGAGAATATCATCGAGACAAATATTCTGCTGTCCGGAATCGGTTTTGAGAGCGGCGGCCTGGCAGCGGCTCATGCTATCCATGACGGCTTAACCGTTCTGGAAGGAACCCACAAATACATGCACGGCGAGAAAGTTGCCTTTGGAACCATCTGCCAGCTGGCTCTGGAGAACGCGCCGGTGGAAGAGATGGAAGAGGTTCTGGAGTTCTGCGTATCCCTTGGCCTGCCGGTATGCCTGGAGGATATCGGAGTAACCGAGCTGTCCCATGAGCAGCTGATGGAAGTGGCTGAGAAGGCCTGCATTCCGGAGGAGTCCATCTACGCAATGCCCTTCCCGGTTACCGTGGAGAGCACGGCTGCGGCAATTCTGGCTGCTGATAAGATCGGTAAAAAATACAAAGAGACAGGCTGCATCTGATCGCGGAGCGTCCGTGAAAAAGCAAAGGAAACCTATTAATAGAGAGGCTGAGCAATCAGCCTCACCATGGGGGTAAATAGAATGAAAAAAATTATTAACAGCCCGGAATCTGTAGTTATGGAAATGTGCCGCGGTATCGTGATGGCACATCCGGAACTGGAGCTTTTGCCCAGATATAAAGTAATCAAAAGAAAAAAGATGAATCCTGACAAAGTAACGCTGATCAGCGGCGGCGGAAGCGGCCACGAGCCGGCTCACGCCGGCTTTGTGGGGACCGGCATGCTGGACGCGGCCGTGTGCGGAGATGTATTCGCCTCTCCCTCTCAGGTGCAGGTATATCAGGCCATTAAAAGCACGGCGGGCAATAAGGGAACTCTGCTGATCATCAAGAACTACAGCGGAGATATGATGAACTTTAAGAATGCCGCCTACATGGCGCAGGAAGACGGCATTGACGTAGATTACGTAAAGGTTGACGATGATGTGGCTGTAAAAGACAGTCTGTACACCGTTGGAAGAAGAGGTGTGGCCGGAACGGTTCTGGTGCACAAGGTAGCCGGAGCGGCAGCAGAGAAGGGCTGGAGCCTGGCGGAGGTGAAGAAGGCGGCGGAGCACGCGGCGGAGAGTGTCCGCTCCATTGGCTTTGCCCTTACTTCCTGTACAGTTCCCGCCAAGGGTACGCCTACCTTTGACATCGGCGATAACGAGATGGAGTACGGCGTAGGTATCCACGGAGAGCCCGGCATCCAGAGAGAGCCGGCGGCTTCCGCAGATGTTCTGGCGGAGCGCATGGTGGATGATCTCCTCAAAGAGTGGGATTCCACAGAGGGGATGAAGGTTACCGTACTGGTCAACGGATTTGGAGCAACTCCCCTTCAGGAGCTGTATCTGTTTAATAATTCCGTGGTGGATGTGCTGAAGAAGCGCGGCATTGAAATCCACCGGATCTTTGTAGGAAACTACATGACAAGTATTGATATGGCCGGCGCCTCCTTAAGCCTGCTGAAGATGGACGATCAGCTGGAGGAGCTGCTGGACAGCGAGAGCAGAACACCCGCCTTCTCTGTGGCCGGAAAACCGGAGCCTCTGGTGTGCCCGGAGATCCCCCAGGCCATCCAGCAGGGCGAGACGGATGATTACGCCGTTGACGCTGCATCCGGGGATGCTGCCATTCAGGGAGATAAGATTACGCTGAATAATATTCTGTTCCTGGTGGACAAGATGAGCGAAGTGATCATCAAGAACGAAGTTCCCTTCTGTGAGCTGGATTCCCACGCAGGCGACGGCGATTTCGGAATGAGCGTTGCCAAGGGATTCAAGCAGCTGAAGAGAGAGTGGAAGGAACTGCTTTCCGAGCATGTGTCCTCCATCGGAGATTTCCTGCAGGCATGCTCCATGATTATCATGGAATACTGCGGCGGGGCTTCCGGCCCCATCTGGGGTTCCGCTTTCCGTGCGGCCGGACGCTGTGCAGGCGATAAGAAAGAGGTTACGGCGGAAGAATTTGCGGAAATGCTGCATGCAGTAACTGTAGGTATTCAGAAAACAGGCGAGAGATCCTTCGGACGTGGCGCTGATATCGGTGATAAGACCCTGATGGATGCCTGGATTCCCTGTGCGAAGGCCTGGGAGAATCCTGCGGGCAAATCCTGGAAGGAACTGTTTGAGGCAGGTGCCAGGGCAGCCGTTGAGGGCGCGGACAGCACCAAGACCATCGTGGCACGTATGGGAAGAGCCGGCACGGTAGGCGAGAGAAGCATCGGATATCCGGATGCGGGCGCGTACGCGCTGGGCGTTATCTTTACAGAGCTTTCCAACGCTGTAAAGTAAATAGAATAAAAAAGGTCTGCCGCCGGTCAGTGTGACAGCTGACCGGCGGCAGATTTTCTGTTTTATATGGAAAAATCTTCGGAAAATAAGATCTGTTCGATTGCAACGGCTGTACAGCCAACAAACGGTTTCTGGTTCAACGTTGTATTCCGCACACAGAAGTGCTTCGGGATGATGGGGTTTCGTTCCATCAGCATTTCCACAAAGGACTGAAAAATCCAGTCGCTTTTAAAAAACTGACCATAGAGAACCAGCTGATCCGGGGCCAGAATAATCACGGCATTATGCACGGCATTCACCAGCTTTTCCATACATTTCTGGATTAATTTCCGCAGAGCGGGAATGTCTGCATCCAGATAGGCGGAAAGATTATTGGCGGAAGGCGGGCCGCATTTTTTAGCCAGCTGATTTAAATCGCTGTCTTTTCCTGCGTCCAGCAGGCGGCTGATCTGCGATGTAATGACATGTTCAGAAATAGTGGTCTCCAGACAGCCTCTCCGGCCGCAGCGGCAGCGGAGGCCCTTGCCCCTGGAGAATGTGTTGTGGCCGATTTCGGGAGACTGAAACTGATATCCCTTGTAAATGGCCCCCCCGATCGCCATGGCGGATCCCACCCCGGGGCCCCATTTCAGCATCAGGACATTGTCGTGATCCGCGATATGGGTCCGGTAGGTCAGCTCGCTCTGGAGAACGGAGCAGACGTTGCTTTCCACAGCCACCGGCATCTGGAGCAGTTCGCTGAAGTATTCCTTAAAGGGTACGGGCCCTTCCATAAGATAGGGGTTCATGGCAATGCCGTTTATATGGTCTACGGCGCCCTGCACAGAGATACCGGCGCCCAGAATCCGGTCCGGAGAAATATCTGCGGATTTTATCAGAAGCCGGCATTCCCGGGAAATAGCTTCGCAAAAGCTTTTTGGAGCAGGAAAGCTTTCAACGGCAGGGAAATTTTTCTGGATTATGGTATAGCCCAGCAGATCTGTGACAGCCAGATTGACATAGTCTGTAAAGATCTCTATGGCAAGAACGTATTTCCAGTTCGGGTTAATAGACAGAAGTGCCTGTTTTCGGCCTGCTTTGTGCATGTTCTGAAGCTGCGAGGAGTCCTCGCAGGGGATCAGGATGCCCGCATCCAGCAGACTTTTTGTTGTTACAGTAACAGCCGCAGTGGAAATATTCAATGTTGCGGCTATTTCCGTCCTCGACAGAGTATTCTTGGCAAAGAGAAGCCGAAGCGTGCTGGAACGGCTGTTTTCCTTTGCCGGCGTATATGTAAAATGTGAATTGTTCATTTTTGCAACATCCTTTGAATGAAATGGAAAAGGACAGAAGGTTCCTTTTGCCATATGAAGCTTATGCTGATTAACTTTATGCCAATTACTTAAAATTATAATATGAAATCAAAGTAAACACAATGGAAAAAGCCAGAAATTATTTATGGGCAATATGTATAAAAATCGATACAAAAATCTGGATATATGCGCAACTTGACGGGGAAAGAAAATTGGAGTACAATATAATTAATTAAGTTAATTAATTAAGACGGTTAATTAATTTAAACGCAACCGAAGGCAGAAAAGGAGAGAAAAAGAGAGGAGGAATTAGAGATGAGTTGGGATTATATCCAGCCGGTAAACATAAAGTTCGGGGAAGGCATGCTGGGCCGGATGAAAGAGATTGCGGAGGAGATGGGACTGAAGAAGGGCATCCTGGTAAGCGATCCGTTTTTTGCGCAGAATGGTCTGGCTGACCGCCTGATGAAAGAGAACGAGGGACTGCTGGTATGTATGTATTCGCAGATCTCCCCCAATCCGGAGGTGACGGAGGTGGATGCCTGCGCGGCTCTGATGAAGGAAAAAGAGGTGGAGTTCACGGTGGCCCTGGGAGGCGGAAGCGCTCTGGACTGTGCCAAAGCGGCCTCTACCATCTGCTTTACCGAGGATTCTATCCGAAAATACCACGGAACGGGCGTGGAGCTTCCCAAGAAGCATCTTCCCATCATTGCTATTCCCACTACGGCGGGAACCGGCAGCGAGGTAACCTGTGTCTCTGTTCTGTCTGATCATGAACTGGGCAAGAAGGGTCCCATCAATAATAACAATTTCTATCCGGCTGTGGCACTGATTGATCCGGAGCTGACCTATACGCTGCCGCCCTACATGACGGCAAGCTGCGGAATCGATGTTCTCTGCCATGCGGTGGAGGGATTCTGGAGCAAGGGGCATCAGCCCATCTGCGACGCTCTGGCCCTGCACGCCAGCGAGCTGGTATTTGAAAATATCCGTACTGTCTACAATGACCCGCAGAATAAAGAGGCGCGCGCCAGAATGGCAGAGGCATCCGTAATCGCGGGACTTGCATTTACCCTGCCGAAGACCACCAGCTCTCATGCATGCTCCTTCCCGCTGACGAATATCCTTCATATTCCTCACGGCGAGGCCTGCGGCCTGACCCTGGACTATTTCGCAAGAATCAACGCGGCGGATCCGGTGGAAGGACCGAGAATCAACCGTTTTGCCCAGAAGCTGGGATTTAAGGATATGAATGATATGGCGGACGCCATCGCGCAGCTGAAGAAGGATCTGAAGCTGAGAACAGATCTGAAGGAGTTCAATCTGACCGATGAGCAGGTGGCCGAGCTTGTCCGCGGCAGCAAGCATCCGAACATGCTGAACAATCCTGTGGAAATCACAGAAGAGATGCTGGATAAAATGTATCAGTCCATGAGATAGTTTCGAGGAGAACAGAAAATGTCATTTAGAGCGAAGAAAATTGAGTATTTAAGCGAAAAGGCAAAGAAAATCAGAGAGCTTACGGTGGAATGCATCGGTAAGCTGGGCTTTGGCCATATCGGAGGCGCTTCCTCCATCTGCGAGACACTGGCGGCCCTGTATTTTGATATTATGAATGTGGATCCGGAGAATCCGGATATGGAGGACAGGGACCGTCTCGTGCTGTCCAAGGGACATGCCGGCCCGGCTCTGTACGCGGCTCTGGCGCTGAAAGGATTTTTCCCCATTGCGGAGCTGGATACCCTGAACCGTCCCAATACGCATCTGCCCAGCCACTGCGACAGAAAGCTGACCAGGGGCATCGATATGACCACAGGTTCTCTGGGACAGGGCTTCTCAGCCGCTGTAGGCATGGCGCTGGCCGCTCAGCTGGATAAGAAGGATCTGTTTGTCTATACCATCATCGGTGACGGTGAGAGCCAGGAGGGACAGATCTGGGAAGGGGCCATGATGGCCGGAACCCGCGGGCTGGATCATCTGATCGCCTTTACTGATTACAACAAGATGCAGATCGACGGCTACACGGGAGATGTCAATACGCTGGATCCTCTTGATAAGAGATGGGAGTCCTTCGGGTGGAACGTTCAGGTAGTGGACGGCCATGATATCGGTCAGATTTTAAGCGCTGTGGATACGGCCAAGAAGCAGAAAGGACATCCGTCCATGATCATCCTGAATACCATCAAAGGCAAGGGACTGTATTTCGCAGAGAACAAGTTGGAATGCCATAACATGAATATCTCGGAGGAGATGTGGAAAAAGGCAGTTGCCCAACTGGAAGAGGAGGAAATGTAAATGAAGCTGGAGGACAGATGGCTCAGAGAGACCTATGTGGACCTTTTAATAGAAAATGCGGAGAAAGATCCGAGAATTGTGATCGTGGAGGCCGACCTGATGAAAGCCGGCGGCACCCTCCGCTTCCGTGATGCTTTCCCCGAGAGATCTTTTGACTGCGGTGTACAGGAAGCCAATATGATCGGCGTGGCCGCAGGAATGTCGGCCATGGGCAAGATTCCCTTTACCCATACATTTACGGCGTTTGCCACCAGAAGATGCTGCGATCAGGTAACACTTTCCGTAGCCTATGCCGGACTGAATGTCAAGATGATGGGCTCTGATCCCGGCGTTACAGCTGAGTTTAACGGCGGCACACACATGAGTATGGAGGATGTCTCCATCATGAGAAATATCCCGGATATGATTATCTATGAGCCGGTGGACAGCGTTCAGCTGCGGGCGGTCTTCCCGCAGATCCTGGAGCACTACGGCCCGGTTTATATCCGTCTGCTGAGAAGAAACGCCATGCAGATCTTCGAGGAGGGTGAGACCTTTACTCTGGGCAAGGGCAAAAAGATCCTGGACGGCTCGGACGTAAGTATTTTCGCAACCGGCATTATGGTTGAGGAAGCCCTGAAGGCAGCGGAGATTCTGGAGGCAGAAGGCGTTCACGCAGAGGTGATTAATATCCATACGATCAAGCCTCTGGATGAGGACATGGTTCTGGAGAGCGTGGGCAAGACAGGCTGCGCGGTGGTTGCCGAGAACCATTCGATTATCGGAGGACTGGGAAGCGCGGTTGCCGAGGTTCTGGCCGAGAACGATCCGGTTCCCATGCAGAGAGTGGGCGTAACCGATCATTTCGGGGAAGTGGGCACCACAGACTTCCTGAAGAAGAAATACCACCTGATGGCGGAAGATATTGTGGAAGCTGCCAAATCTGCGGTGGCGCGCAAGAACAGATAAGCAAGGTAAAGGAGAAGAGCAGTCATGAAAGAGAAGAAAATCATCATCGCTTCGGACGGATCCGGCTTCGGACTGAAGGAGGCAGTGAAAAAACATCTGGTGGAAAAGGGATATGAGGTTGCCGATGTTGGAACCCAGGAGCAGGACAAGCCTATGATGTTTGACGCGGCTGCAGACCTGCTGGCCCCCAGAATCTCCAGCGGAGAGTTTGAGATGGGCATCCTGGTATGCGGCACCGGCATGGGCATGAGCATCGTGGCCAATAAGTATAAGGGCGTTGCGGCGGCTGTCTGCGAGAACCTCTACGCAGCCGAGAAGGCCAGAGCCATCAACAACGCCAACGTGCTGACCATGGGAGGCTGGATTACGGCTCCGGAGATCGGCATTGCCATCACGGATACCTTCCTGGAAACAGAGTTTACACAGAATCTGGAGGACTGGCGGGCCGCGAACCTGCGCAAGGCTCAGGAGCGGATCGCGCAGCTTGAGGAGAAACATTTTAAATAAAAAAATATAAAGGAGGGAGAGAAAATGAAATATTTTCTGGACAGCGCAAAATTGAATGAGATCGATTTTGCCTACAAGAACTACGGGATCGACGGAGTAACCACCAATCCTAAACACATTAAGATGAGCGGAAAGCCCTTTATGACCTGCGTAAAGGATATCGCGGCCTGGATCAAGGAGAACAACCTGGAGGGAATGGACAAGTTCCCGGTTTCCTTTGAGATCAATCCCCATCTGGATAAAGCGGAGGATATCATCGCAGCGGCCAAGGAAGTGGCTTCCTACAGCCCCAACTACGTGATCAAGATCCCCTGCGTCAAGGAGGGACTGATTGCGGCCAAGAAGCTGGAAGAGCAGGGAATCCGTACCAACGTAACGCTGGTATTCTCACCGTCTCAGGCTATCATGCCCGGCAAGCTGGGCACCAAGTTCGTATCCCCGTTCATCGGCTGTCTAAAGGGACAACATTTCATACAGTACGGCGGAAATAAAAAGCGGGAAAACACAACATGGGGTGTTCATTCCCGCTGTTTTTCTGCCCGCGTATCTATATCTTGTATTTCTTTTCCTTTGAAATGCACACCCCTAATCTATGAGGTAGTGCCGCAGCAAATCCTCCCGGC
>ERZ1643246.2699-NODE-2699-length-16316-cov-9.093721_pt1 | contig 16316 bp, 17 predicted proteins | sample MGYA00579265_ERZ1643246 | MGnify/ENA primary metagenome ERZ1643246 (study PRJEB29033, sample SAMEA4952261) | chicken gut metagenome | biome: Broiler Chicken; feature: Gastrointestinal Tract; material: Caecum | place: Ireland | collected 2018 | study: Broiler... | reverse complement strand
GATTAAAAAGAATTGATATCATCATATTAAACAACTGAGAAACCTTCGAGCATTGATGGAAGAACCACTCATGTGCATTTCATGATCTACTAGAGAAATGTATCAACAATTTTATCGCAATTACAGTCATTTTTTTCAAATAAAATTTTTCTACATATTGATGAAAGAAATGTTGCTTCAAGTAATCATGCCACATGAAAAGAATTTTTTAACACAACCCTCAACATCAATGAACCCATAATGCTAAAATGATATTAAAGTCTCTTAACATGATTTCTAAACATATTTCCAGTACATTTTACCATTATTTTATGCATCTCAACGAAGAAACATTGCAATTGACTCAAATGCTATGACACATCTTATGTGCTCATACACCATATTTTCCTTCCAGACAAACTGCTTGATCATTTATCATTTGTATGAACCATTGACTTAAAATCAACCCATAAAATAAATATAATAATGTAAGCTCTTATCCATCACAAGAAATTGTAAAACGTATATATGATTGTTGACATAAGACATTCAATAGGGATAAGGCAAAACAACTGACTTTAAATAATAAAATTTATAAAATCAGAACAAAAAAACGAACAGATATAAAATTTTATCTGTTCGTTTTTTTCCTTGAATTGATCCTTTTGTCCCAGCCTCTTCTGTTAAATTTTCTTTCATAAAATTCTTCTCACTTTATTCACCAGAAATCCATACATGATTTCTTTTTTTCATATGCAGCATAAATATTGGATACAATGCCAAAGACATAAAAGTCAGCACAGCACCAACAATAAACGGTAGTCCAATCGCATACTCATACAGCCATCCGCCTAATGGTGGACCGATAATTCTTCCAAATGAATCAAACGAAGAATTTAATCCTGTAATGCTACCGAAATCCTTTGTTGTTGTTTTCGTCAAAAGCGCCCCCATTGCCGGACGAATAAAGCTGTTTCCGATTCCAAAAATCGTCAAATAAAGTGCAGCAGTAAAGAAATTTACAGAAAATAAAATCAAAACAAAACCAATGACTGAAATAAAAATTCCAAGCTGTATGACCTTCCCTTCGCCAAATCGCTTTGAAAGCTTACCGACTAAAACACCTTGGACAACTGCACTGGCCACTCCCATCACCATAAAAATATAACCCAGCTCAACTGTAAACAGCCCCAATTTATCATGCACATAATAGGCATACATAGCTTCCAAACCTGCCATGGACAAACTAACAATCAATTGCAAAATAAACATCCAAATTAAAGGTGAAGTTAACTGCTCAACAACAGAGCGTTTGGGTACTGGATCAATTTCATTTTTTGATTGATTTAGCGACTCTTTCAATACAAAAAGAACCAAAACAGCTGTAAATAATGAAAAAAGAGCTGCCAAATAAAATGGAAAACTTAAATCAACTTTTGAAAAAATTCCACCCAATGCTGGTCCGAATACAAAACCCATACCAGTTGCCGCTCCGACAATTCCCATACCTTTTCCTCGATCTTTAGCAGAGGTAATATCGGCTGCATACGCCATTGCAGTCGGAATATTAGCAGAAGATAAAATCCCGCCCAATGTTCTTGCTACAAAAAGAAGCCAAAGAGAGTCAGCCCATGCCATAATAAAAAAAGACAGGGCAAGTCCTATAATTCCGATAAACATAACTGGCTTTCTGCCGATACGATCCGAAATTTTTCCCCAAATCGGTGAAAAAAATAACTGCATGATGGAATAAATGGCAAGCAGCCAGCCAAGCTCTGATGGTGATGCACCTAAATTTTCCGCCAGAAATGGCAAAACAGGAATAATAATCCCAAATCCAACCATCACAAGAAAAACCACAAGAAATAAAATTAAAAATGTTTTCTTGGTATTCATTTCATTCTACCTCCCCTAAAAAGGATGAAGCACGCCTTCTAATCAAAACTTTTATTGACAGTAAGCGCTTTTCAATTATTTCAACAAATATTGTCCAAAACAATTATGCGCCTTTCACATTAGATACACAAGTAATTCGATTTTATTTGTCACTTGTGTCAGTTTTATAAAACAGAATGATTATTCCTTTCCGATATATGTATTATTACAAAAAATTTATGCTTTTCTTTCCATAAAATGGTAGAATAATACAAGATATTAAAGATGATGAAAGAGGGATTTTATGCAAAATTTATCTTTCCTGCGACAAAAACGCAATAAAAATACGATTATTTTATGTACAGGTATATTTATTGGATTTTTTTTCAGCAGTCTTCTTTATTTTTTACTCGGGTTGCTGGAAACAGAAGAACCCAAACAAACAAGAAATTGGAGCAGACATCTAGAAAACGAATTTATCCCACTCAATGTTCCACTTGATGAAGAATTACAGCAAAATATTTACTACTTAGCGCATAGCTATGACTTGGAATTTACATTGATTATGGGGTTAATCCAACAAGAAAGTGGATTTGATGAAACCATTATCAGCAATACAAAAGATTGGGGATTGATGCAAATCAACGAAATTAACCACGAATGGCTAGCTGAGACATTACAAATCAAAAACTTTCTGAACCCTTATCAAAATATTCAAGCTGGAATGTATATACTCGCCGATCTTTTTAAAAAATATAAAAATCCACATGCCGTATTAATGGCATACAATCTGGGCGAAACTGGAGCCAAAAGACTGTGGGAACAAAACATCTATTCCACCAAGTATAGTAAAGCTATATTGAAAAATCAGAAAACATTTCAAGCCTACTTAAAAAAGACAAAAACCACAAAAGATCATTGAAAAAAAACAAAAGAAAGAACAAATGAAGAAGCAAATTCTAATCTTCACTATAAAGAGGTACTTACAAAATGGAAAAAATTATCACGGCAACAGATGGATTACCAATTTCCATACATGTATATGCAGTCGAAAATCCCAAAGCAAGCATTCAGATTATCCATGGAATGAGCGAACATAAGGCACGCTATGATTTTTTTGCCAAAAAGTTGCAGGAACATGGCTACACAGTATTGATTTCAGATTTACGTGGACATGGGAAATCCATTTTATCTGATGCAGATTATGGATATTTTGCCAAAAAAGACGGTGTCAAACTACTGATTCAAGATCAACGGATCATAAATGAGTATCTCCGTAATATTGAGCCAAACGCACCGATTTATATGTTTGCCCATTCCATGGGAAGTTTAATCGCCAGAAATTTTATTCAAGTCTACGATAACCAAATTCAAAAGTTGATTCTTTCTGGTGCACCTTGCTATAGAAAAGGCGTACGGGCTGCAAGGTTTTTATCAAAATGGATTATGAAATTCTCTGGTGTCAAAACACATCATCCACTTATTCGATTTTTTGCCGAATATGCAACATCCAGAAAAGATGAAAACCTAAACGAATGGCTCAGCTATAATCCAGACAATGTAACAACCTATCAAAATGATCCATTATGTGGATTTTCTTTTACCAATGCCGGATACATCACGTTGTATGAACTTGTTATCGGACTTCATCATTATGATCACTACCAGGTGAAAAATCCAGATTTGCCGATTTTATTTCTATCTGGGGTGGATGACCGTGTCACAGGTGGCCAAAAAGGCTTGGACGATTCCATTCATTCTTTGAAAAAGGTCGGATATCGCCAAATTGAAAAGCGAATCTACCCAAATATGCGTCATGAAATTCTAAATGAAACCAAAAGACAAACTGTAATTGACGATGTTATCAATTTTTATGAAAATCATTTCAAAAAGTGAGATACATCCTGTGTACAAATAAACATCCATAAACGAAATTTGGCAGATATTTATCCTCTGGATAAACATTTGTCTCCTTTCGTTTATGGATGTTTTGCAATATTTAATCAAATTATACCAGAAATATACTGACCTAAGACAAAAATTATTGAAAACTTATGTCAAAAGATCTCCAAAAATATTTTGCTATGGATATAAAATAAATATTTTTATTTAATTGAATTTATTTTAATATCCGACTTAAAAACACTCTGGTTCGCTCCTGCGCCGGATGATTAAAAATTTGATCTGGCGACCCTTCCTCTGCAATCACACCTTTGTCCATAAAAACAACGCGATCAGATACCTCCCGAGCAAATTCCATCTCATGTGTTACAACAATCATCGTAAGCCCAGATTGAGCCAGTTCCTTCATCACTTTTAAAACCTCTCCGACCATTTCTGGATCTAGTGCAGAAGTTGGCTCGTCAAATAACAACGCATCTGGCTCCATTGACAATGCACGTGCAATAGCAACCCTCTGTTTCTGCCCTCCAGAAAGCTGTTTTGGCTTCGCATGAATAAACTGCCCCATACCAACCAATTTCAAATATTTCAGTGCCACCTGCTCTGCTTCCTTCTGAGAACGCTTCAAAACTTTTACTTGTCCAACAGTACAATTTTTTAAAACAGTATGATTGTTAAATAAATTAAACTGCTGAAACACCATTCCTAGCTTTGTACGGTAAGCATAAATATCATGCTTATCATCTAAAATATTTTCACCTTTATAAATAATTTGTCCTCCAGTTGGTTTTTCCAATAAATTGATACAGCGTAACAGTGTTGACTTTCCTGAACCGGATGAGCCAATAACACATACGACTTCTCCTTTATGTACATCGAAATTAATATCTTTCAATACCTCATGATTGCCAAATTTCTTATTTAAATTTTTAATTTGAATAATATTTTTCATCGTTCATGCCTCTCCATTTTCCAGGATTAAATCTGCATTTGATTGCCACTTAAATCATAATGCTCTTTTCCATCCATTTTTCGTTCAATCAGGCGCAAAATCCGCGTCACTGTAAAAGTTAAAAACAAATAAATTAACGCAATAATAAAATAAGTCGCAAATGTATCAAATGTTGCTCCTTGCACCGAACGTCCCTGAAAAAAAAGCTCCGTTACAGAAATAACACTTAACACAGATGTATCTTTAATATTAATCACAAACTCATTGCCTGTAGCTGGTAAAATATTGCGAAGCACCTGTGGTAAAACAATATTTGTCATAGTCTGAACATGGGTCATACCAATCGCTTGAGCTGCCTCAAATTGACCCTTATCAATGGAAATAATGCCACCACGTACAATTTCCGCCATATAAGCTCCTGTATTAATCGTTACAATAAAAATCGCAGCCAATGTAACATTTAAGTGAATCCCAAATACTTGTGCAATACCATAAAAAATAATCATCGCTTGCACCATCATCGGCGTACCACGAAAAAATTCAATATAACAAGCCAATAAAAAATCAATCGTTTTTAAAAAAACACGTTTCCAACCTTTATCCGGTTTGGGAATGGTTCGAATCACACCAATAATTAGCCCAATTAGAGCTCCAAGAATGGTTCCGGTAATGGCAATCAACAAAGTCATACCCGCACCTCTTAGAAACATTGGCCAATATTCTGCTGTGATTTCAATCATACTTTGAATCATTGATCTTACCTTCTTTCCATATGAATAAATTTTCTTTTGCATGAAAATAAAACCGAATGTATATAAAAGCTACACATTCGGTTTTAACTCTCATACATTAATTCATCGCTGGTTGATTTTGAACCGCTTGATTCATTAGTTGTGTACGTTCTTCTTCAGAAATACCAGCTAAAATTTCATTAATTTGGGTAGTTAGTGGGCTGTTCTTTTTCAATCCAACAGCAATAGAAACCTCATTTACATCTGCTTGAAATCCTTGTCCCTCTGCAAATTCAATCATTGTAAATCCAGGAATTGCAACCTCTGCGCTTAACCCTTCTGGACGTTCTGCAACATACCCATCAATAATACCAGACTGCAATGCAACACGCAAAGCTGTAAAATCATCCATTGCCGTTTGCTTATTCACACCTTGAATTTGATCAATGACATCATAATGGAAGGTGCTTAGCTGTGCAGTAATTTTGGCACCAGAAAAATCTTGGATAGATGTTGCATTTTCATACTGACTTCCCTTTTGCACAAGCATAACTAAGTCAGATGTATAATAATTATCTGTAAAATCAATTTGTTCTTTCCGTTTTTCTGTCGCTGACATACCCGCAATAATTGCATCTACTGTTCCCGAGGTAACTGCTGGCTCCAATCCACTCCATGAAATTTTTACAATTTCTAATTCTTTGCCAAGACCTTCCGCAATTTTTTTCGCAATTTCGACATCATAACCAGCTGCGTATTCCTTTGCTCCAGAAATTGGAACAGCTCCGTTAGAATCATCAACTTGCGTCCAGTTAAACGGCGCATAAGCTGCCTCCATGCCAACACGGAATTTCTCCTTTGTTTCATTACTCTGATTGTTAGCATCATTTGTGTTCGGATTCGCAGTTGAATTATCCGAACCACATGCCGTTAAAAATACGACCATCAAAATTGATACAAGCATCATAACTAAATGTTTTCTTTTCATACATATCTCCCCATTATAATAATCATTTTTCAAGCGATGCTTTTAAATAAATTTATAGCAAGCACCCCTCAACTTTACAAAAATCACTTTATTTTTTAATCATATTATTACATTTTCCGTCTGTCAATTATTAGTAAGCCATAAATCTAAAAATAATTGATTTTATGGAATAAAGAGGATGTACTTCTTTCTTACATATATTGCACATATTTTCTTGGAGTCATTCACACAATTTTATGCAGATTGGAACATCGAACATTTCTTTAAATTCATCTAATTTGTATTTGACCGTTTCAAAATTTATTACAGGTCGACCAGATAGCCATTATAATAACAATATACTTAGACAAAAATAAAACAAAGGAAAAACGTGAAGAAAAGGAATTTGTAAAAAAATGGCTTTCTTGATTTGTTAACAATGTTAGTGAAAAAGCTTGAAAAATACATATAAAAGGATGGCAATTTTTTATGGCATATTCTTTCATGAAAACATGTGCCTTACTTAAATCAAAATGAAACAAAAGAAACATTTGATGTGTTGAAATAGGAAACAGCAATTCAATTTTACAACAGATATTTACAACATACTTTTTGATAAATGAAAAAAATCAATCCAGTCAACTTTAAAAAAATTGATGAAATATACATTGGTAACTCAAACTTCACACAGACTGATGTTCATCCTCACGAAATATTATGTATTCCTTATTTTCTACAAAAAAACAAACATATACATTGAAGCCTTAAAAATAAAAACTGACCAAAAATATAAGAAAATGATTTTACGCCAAAATGAAAACCAATCAATAGACACAAAAAATTGGAATCAAGAGGATACAAACCCATTCATTTTAATACATATGAAAAAATTTCTCCCCTTAAATAAAGAAATAACAAGACGAACTGTTTAAACCAATAAAAGCATGCGCCAATAAGAATACAAACTGGGATAATACTTTTATGATTCTTTATACAAAAATTTTTACGTTAGATCATACGCCAAAAAGACAAACGAAAATTTGCTCTGACCAATATCAAATACAATAGAAAATATACTGAAAACTATACAAGTAACCAAATGAGAGAAGAAAATTGTGGCATCCCTACATCTTGCATAGTTAAAAGGATGAGCTATACAATGATTTAGCTGATACCACCACTCAATGTTTACCAACCTCCAAAAATGATTCCATATGAAAAAAGACGTTTACTTTATGAAAAAGCCATAAAAGAAAAGTTGAAATAAGAATCATCCAAACAAAAAACATCTTCCTTTCTAAAAGAAAAGTCACAGGACTGGGACTTCTTTTTTTTCATACAAGCCTCTAGGCGCATGGCAATATTTTTATATACTTATTTTATTTATATAATAAATAATCAAACTTTTTTCTTGCTCATCTCTTTTACTTACAATTTATTTAAATCTAGACTCTACAGTAGCAAGAGACGAAAACAAGCACGCCATCATTTTCAATCCAGATGAAAAATCAAAATAAAAAATCAGAATCTACAATCATTTTTTGATCATAAATCCTGATTTTTATTTACTAAGTATAATTCATTCCTTCATAATTAAATGATTTTCAAAAGAATTTTAACTAGAACCTTTATCAACTATAAACGAATTCTTTGCAGCCGAAGTGCATTCAGAACAACGGAAACGGAGCTAAACGCCATCGCTGCACCGGCAAGCCACGGCTCCAAAAATCCCATTGCTGCAATTGGAATACCGATGCTGTTGTATAAAAGTGCCCAGAACAGATTTTGCTTAATATTGCGCATCGTCTGCTTACTCATAAATATTGCATCAGCAATTGTATTTAAGTCCCCTTGAATAAGGGTAATATCCGCAGCTTCCATTGCAATATCTGTACCAGTTCCAAGTGCCATGCTGGTATCGGCTGCTGCCAGTGCTGGTGCATCATTAATACCATCTCCAACCATCGCAACCTTTTTTCCCTTTGCCTGAAGTTCCTGAATCACCGCGACCTTTCCTTCAGGAAGAACCTCAGCAATAACATTTGAAATGTTGGCCTCTTTGGCAATGGCTTGCGCAGTTTTTTTATTGTCCCCAGTCACCATAATGACTTCCAACTGTAAATCCTCTTTTAAACGCCGCACAGCTTCCTTTGAACTTTCTTTAATCGTATCGGCAACCGCAAGCATACCTTGATATACACCATCAATACCAACCAACATAACAGTTTTGCCACTATCTTCCAACGCTTCCATTTCTGAAACTATTGCAGCAATATCAATTGATTCTCGTTCCATTAATCTTCTCGTTCCGATTGAAATACTTTGATTTTGTATCGTCGCTTGGATTCCATAACCAGGTATGGCTTGAAAATCTGCTACGTGAACGAACGGAATTCCTTTTTCCTTTACGCCTTTTACAATTGCAACAGCAAGTGGATGTTCTGATTGACTTTCTGCAGAAGCAACCAAAGATAAAAATTGTGCTTCATCCATTGCAGTGTGGATATGAACATCTGTTAGCTCTGGGACACCTTTTGTTACCGTTCCAGTTTTATCTAATATCACTGTATCAATGGTATGTGCTCGCTCCAGATGTTCACCGCCTTTAAATAAAATGCCAAATTCTGCCGCACGACCAGAACCTGCCATAATGGAAGTAGGCGTTGCCAAACCAAGCGCGCATGGACAAGCAATGACCAAAACAGCAATTAAATTCTCCAATGCAGAAGCAAAATCTCCTGGACGTAGCCAAACATACCAAAGTACAAAGGTAAGTAAAGCCACTGCAACAACAATTGGTACAAAAATACCAGAGATTTTATCAGCAAATCTTTGAATCGGTGCTTTTGAACCTTGTGCTTCCTCAACCACCTTTACAATTTGTGACAAAACTGAATCATGCCCGACTTTTGTTACACGTATCTTTAAAAAGCCGTTTTTATTGATAGTTGCTCCGATTACTGGATCTCCAACTGCTTTATCTACTGGTACACTCTCACCAGTTAACATAGATTCGTCAACTGAGGATGTTCCTTCAATAACTTCACCGTCAACAGGAATTTTTTCTCCTGGTTTGACCAAAACAAGATCTGACAAAACAACTTGTTCAATCGGAATCTCTATTTCTTGACCCTCTCGAAGTACAAGTGCCGTTTTTGCTTGTAATCCCATCAGCTTCTGAATTGCTTCAGAAGATCGCCCTTTTGCTCTTGCTTCCAGCAGTTTACCGAGTAAAATCAAAGTAATTAACACTGCACTTGTCTCATAATATAGATGAACCGAATGCTCACTGGATGTGTTGGCAACATAGCGCAACGTCTCATACAAACTATAAAAATATGCTGCTGATGTACCTAACGCAACCAAAACATCCATATTGGCACTTTTATTGCGAAGTGCTTTATAGGCCCCAACATAAAACTGTCCACCAATGATAAATTGTACTGGTGTAGCCAACGCCAACTGTATCCACGGATTCATAAGGATATCTGGCACAGCTATAAAAGAAGTCCATGAAAAATGACCAAACATAGTCCACAATAAGGGTAAGGTAAAAATAATGGATACTGCCAATTTTCTTTTCAATTTTTGAATATGGATTTGACGGTGATCTTTTTGTTCTTGCTTTTCTTCTTTTAACATAGCCCCGTAGCCAAGCTTCTGGATTTGTGCAATCATATCTGATACCGAAATCACAGCCGGATTGTATTCGACCGTTGCAGTTTCCAAAGCCAAATTTACATTTGCGCCACTGATGCCATCTAATTTACACAGCCCTTTTTCCACACGAGTCGAGCAAGCCGCACACGTCATTCCTTGAATCATAAATTCTTTCTTGTCTTGAACAACATCAAATCCGAGTGTCCGAATTTTCTTTTGAAACTCCACATCAGAAACAACTTCTGAATCATAATGAATGGTTGCCTCCTCCAATGCCAAATTCACATGAACCGACTCAACCCCAGGCATTTTTCCAATTGTCTTTTCAATTCGAGATGAACAGGCTGCACAGGTCATTCCAGTAATCTGATAATGAATTTCTTTTTGTTTCTTTGTCATATTCCCACCCCAAATACCCTATATGGGTATATTTTCATCCAAAGAAAAAGTGTAACAAAAAACATGATTGAAACACTTTTACTTTTGTTTTGCTTTATTCCAAACAAAACCTATTCTACATCATACCCTTGATCGTCAATAACTTCTTTAATTTCACCTAAGGTTACAATATTCGCATCAAATTGTACCTCCACTGTTGCTTGCTCTAGATCAACAACAGCTGCTTGTACGCCGTTTAAATTACCAACCGCATTTTCCACTGCTTTTTTACAATGACCACATGACATCCCGCCAACTTTTAAAATTTGTTTTTCCATGTAAAACCACCCTTTCATTTTTTTATCAATTTTTCAATCGTATGCAAAACCTCATCTAAAACTTCTAAATCGCCTTCATTTATTCTGTCCAGAACACAGCTTTTTAAATGGCCTTCAAATAAAATTTTGGCTACACTGTTTAATGCAGATTGTGCTGCTGCAAGCTGTGTAATGACATCATCACAGTATGTATCCTTTTCAATCATTCCTTTAATTCCACGAATTTGCCCCTCAATTCGATTTAAGCGAGTAACCAAGTTTTTCTTAACTGCTTCAGAATGATGACTTTTTCGTACACCTGTCTGGTGGCAACTTTCCTTTTCACTTTCTTTCATAAATTCACCTCAAAGCGATTATAATATACCCCTATACCGTATGCAAGTGATTTGCCTACCCTTCTAGAAATTCTCTATCTCCTTTAACTGCAAGCATTTTTATCCATCTTTTTGCTTAAATAGAAAGCCAACATAGTAAGAAGAAACGAAATTCTTTTGTAAATTCATGACAATGGATTTATTCTTTATAATCATTTGTTGTACCCGTATTTGGCATATTTGAATGTCTGGATGGGATAAATCGAGCAGAAGAAGTATGCATGTCAGAACGGTTTTCATCATTGATATAGAAAGCCTTCTTCATCAACAGCTATAAAAATAATTTTTATTATAATTTAATTATTAGAAATGATACATTCTCGATTGGATATCATCTCATCATTGATTTATATATAAAGATAAAATATTTTCAATAGAAATGAATTTATATATATATTTATAAATATTTTTTCTAATAAACACCTCTATAGAAAACAAGAGACACACCTATCTTTAACAGCAAGCTTGCTACCCTCTTTGAAGAAAATAAATCAAATGCGCAGGAACCATTTCTAATTTTTGTCCCTGTCTCAACATATAAAAAATGAAAAAACAGCAACCCATAAAAATTCATAGTAAAATCGTTCTCGTCACACTTGCTGATGCAAACCTGAATGATAAAATTGGAAAGAACGAGTGACACAATACCAATGAAAACGAAAATAAAACGATCACTTCAAAAAAATCTACACCAACAACAAAGCCAATCTATCATCAAAAAAGCCTGAAAATGTCCATAAAAAAATAGAAATTCTCAAGCTTTTTTGATTTATTTTGCTAAATATACAAGATCTTCATCGTATAAAAAACCAAATCTCTTTTCAACCAAAACACAATAATAATTTTAATGTTGGTGCATATGCATATGTGTAACAGTATGCTCCAATGTACAAAGCACCGAGTCCTTATGCGGATGCTGATCACTTTCCACTTGCACGGTTACATGGGAAATATGAAGATGCTCCAACTTATGCTCAATCCGGTGCAAAAGTGCACTGCTTTCCTCAATGGTCATATTTTCATGTACAACAATATGACAAGATAACGCATTTAAGCCACTTGTAATCGTCCAAACATGTAAATCATGGATACTCTCTACCACTTCTTCATCTTCTATCGCTTGAATGACTGCATGAATATCCACATTTTTCGGTGTAGCCTCCATTAAAATGTACAAGGCTTCTTTTGTCACAATCCATCCACTACGCAATACAAGTGCCGCCACTAGCACACTCGCCACAGTATCTGCCCATACCCAGCCAAATGCCAACATCAAAAGTGCTGCTACAATGGCACCGACTGAACCAAGCATATCACTGATTACATGTAAAAAAGCACCGCGCATATTCAAGTTATCTTTTGTATCTCCACCGCGCATCATAATCCAAGCAACCAGCACATTAACCAAAAGCCCAATAATGCTAATTACAAGCATCCCTAAACTTTCAACCTCTGGTGGTTGAAAAAAACGTTCAACCGCTTCATAAAAAATAAACAAGGCAATCCCAATTAATGCAATCCCATTTACAATGGTTGCCAAAATTTCAAAACGCTTATTGCCATAAGTTTTATGATAACTTGCTGCTCGCTCACTTAACATAAATGCAACCAGAGCAATACCAAGTGATAATGAATCACTAAACATATGCCCAGCATCTGATAAAAGTGCCAAACTATTGGTTACATAACCACCAATGGCTTCAATAATCATATAAGCTGTAATAATAATAAAAGAAATCAATAAAGTTTTTTTATTGGCTGTATGCGTATGATGATGTTCATGATGTTGTGACATTTTTTCACTTCCTTTCCTGATCATTTAATTATGTCTGGCATGTTCAATCGTTTGTTTCAATAAATTGATAATATGTTCATCATCCGTTGAGTAAAACAAGGTAGTTCCTTCCCGTCGAAATTTGACAAGTCGAAGATTTTTCAAAAAGCGAAGCTGATGTGAAACCGCTGATTGTGCCAATCCTAAGGTATTGGCAATATCACCAACCGAATGTTCCGACTCACAAAGTAAATGTAAAATACGAATCCGTGTAATATCACTTAATGCTTTAAATGTTTGCGATACAACAAACAGCGTTTCTTCATCTAGTTCGTTTTCCCTATAAACCGTTTCAAGGGATTCATTTTCTACATGCAAAAAACTCACCACCTTTTTTATTATATGATAATATATTCATATAATCATATTAAAGCAACTGATATCTATTGTCAATCAAAAGTTTGCACAAAACAAAACCATTCTTACCTGATCAATAATCCCATTGTTCCTCATAACTTTTTTCCAATTGCATAAATGAAGCAGCCCAGCCGAAATCGAATAGATCACACAAGCTAAAATAAAAATAAGACTTTATTTTGTCTGTATTTTTATTCTACAAAACAGGGCATTGTCAAAAGCTCCCTTCATCATCCATTTATTATAGCCACTAAAACATAGCTCCAAGCTACCAAAAATAAAATAAAAAAACTGATAATTATTTTCTAAATACTTATGGAATTCCTGAAAATAATATCATTAAAATCATAAAAATAATAATTTTATTTAATAGAATAAAGATACCAATTAGATATCTTTATAATTTATCCATTTTCAAACCATGTCCGTCGAAAATATTGCAGTGAAAAAAATCCATGTGCTGCGAAATTTAGAAAAATATGGCGTAACACAATCCAATCTCATACAATCCAATTTTGGAAATACCGTTTATAAAATGAAAGATTTCACAAAGGCAGCATAGAAATTAACTATTTTGTTCACCACCAAAAATGGTCAAATATGACACAGCATCACCCATTTACACATCAAGCCCATAGAAAGTGAAACCAAGAATACATTTCTGCCTAAATCAACATACCTTTTTTCGAATTACAACTTAGAAATGACAACGAGTGATATTCATATAAAACCCAAGTAGTTCATCTCTTATATTCCCCTAAAGGTACCTCCAGAATATGAAAGAAACAATCAAAACTTCTATAAATTTTCGTGCCAACTTTAGTCTTAGAAACATCACCAACAAACATGAGTATCATTTTATGTTACAGTTCAACATAGATGTGCATATTGGCACACGTTTTTCTTTGGAATTTCAATACATCTTATGTTACGGTTCAACGCTTGCTAATCTTAACAAAGCCATGCCGCCAAAATACTATTTCAATACATCTTATGTTACGGTTCAACATGCAGTTAAGAAATAAAAACAAAAAAGACATGAGCATTTCAATACATCTTATGTTACGGTTCAACTTTTTAGTCAATCCCTTCATACTCTTTCTAAGAGATTTCAATACATCTTATGTTACGGTTCAACACTTTTAAGTGACTAGTTTAAAAATATAAAATCAGGATTTCAATACATCTTATGTTACGGTTCAACAGTTAAACAAATATGCAAAGGTTATGTTCGTAAATATTTCAATACATCTTATGTTACGGTTCAACATTAAACATAACAAAAAATCCCTCCAAAAAAAATATTTCAATACATCTTATGTTACGGTTCAACTATACCAATCTTCAAAATTTTCTCCTTTACGTAGGATTTCAATACATCTTATGTTACGGTTCAACAGGAAGGGGCAAGACTAACTGAAATAAGAAAGGTATTTCAATACATCTTATGTTACGGTTCAACGTTTCAACATCAATTTTTTTGGCTAAATACTTTACCATTTCAATACATCTTATGTTACGGTTCAACGTCAGAAATTCATAAAAATAAAGGAGCAAATAAAAAATTTCAATACATCTTATGTTACGGTTCAACATGCCTTTTTGTCTTTTAACACCCCTTTGTAATTTTATTTCAATACATCTTATGTTACGGTTCAACATAGCTGATTCTGTTTGTAGAATCTGTTTGATTGTTATTTCAATACATCTTATGTTACGGTTCAACAGCGTTGAACAGATAAAAGCTATGTTTTTATTAAAATTTCAATACATCTTATGTTACGGTTCAACCGGAAGGCAAAGCGATGGCACAATGATAGGCACTAATTTCAATACATCTTATGTTACGGTTCAACACAGGCTTCTCGAATGGCTAGGTTTATGCCTTATATATTTCAATACATCTTATGTTACGGTTCAACCGGTATACGAAGTGTATTATAAAGGGAATTACATGATTTCAATACATCTTATGTTACGGTTCAACAATTTTTGGAGGGATTCTTTTGAGATTTTGTTTTAGATTTCAATACATCTTATGTTACGGTTCAACTCCATAGATTCGACGATGTAGACGAAAGCGAAGCGCATTTCAATACATCTTATGTTACGGTTCAACCAAAAACCTTCATTTACGAACAAAATCCTTAAGAAAATTTCAATACATCTTATGTTACGGTTCAACTTTCGCTTTTGATATAATTTTTATATAAGAAAAGTAAATTTCAATACATCTTATGTTACGGTTCAACAACCTTTGTTGATGGAATTGAAAATGTTTTGTTTTATTTCAATACATCTTATGTTACGGTTCAACGGTTTTTATAAGTGCTATTGGGGTACAGTTTCTTTATTTCAATACATCTTATGTTACGGTTCAACAAGAATGTAAAAACAGTACAACAAGCCAATGCGGCATTTCAATACATCTTATGTTACGGTTCAACCGTATTGTGCCTTTTCGGTTTGACTATGCAGATTGATTTCAATACATCTTATGTTACGGTTCAACTTCCATAATAATACCTTCTTATTTAACATCAGACATTTCAATACATCTTATGTTACGGTTCAACTTGTTCCCCTGGTTCTAATCTCTCCATGTACTCGGGATTTCAATACATCTTATGTTACGGTTCAACAAAGCTACCTGGTCATATATCGTTGATATAGGTATATTTCAATACATCTTATGTTACGGTTCAACATTATACTAGGGTTTCTAGCAATTAGTTTTCAATGGATTTCAATACATCTTATGTTACGGTTCAACATTAATCACCATTTCTAGACTTTCTAATTATATTAATTTCAATACATCTTATGTTACGGTTCAACTTAAATGGAAAACAGTATTTAGTTAAAAGTACAGGATTTCAATACATCTTATGTTACGGTTCAACCTTCAGTGCTGTATTCTAAACCACCTATAGTAAATAATTTCAATACATCTTATGTTACGGTTCAAC
>ERZ1643246.2697-NODE-2697-length-16319-cov-4.406972_pt1 | contig 16319 bp, 15 predicted proteins | sample MGYA00579265_ERZ1643246 | MGnify/ENA primary metagenome ERZ1643246 (study PRJEB29033, sample SAMEA4952261) | chicken gut metagenome | biome: Broiler Chicken; feature: Gastrointestinal Tract; material: Caecum | place: Ireland | collected 2018 | study: Broiler... | reverse complement strand
GAGAAACAAATTATTCAATATACAATACTGCATGACAAATGGGGTGCAGTTCAAAAGCGCCCGCGCTTCTTCTTTGTTTTCTTTTTTCTGAGTTTTCCTCTGCATCTTGCCTTTTCCCCGCCGTTCTCCTATGATAAAATCAAAGAAAAATGGGCTGTTTTCGGAAACGGGAGCCGGGCAGGCCTTCCCCGCCGTGCAAAAAGCGGGGGAGCGGCCCGGCCGCCGGAAAATGCCCGAACCGTCTGCCGCGCGCCCGCCAAAGAGGGGGGGCCGCCGGTCCGACTTTGAAAAAGGGAGAACGAGCGATGAGAGAGATACAGGAGGTTTACAAGACAAACCGGCTGCCCGTGCGGGTGGTGCAGTTCGGCGAGGGGCGGCTGCTGCGCGCCCTGATCGAGCCCATCTTTCAGAAGGCCGTGGACGAGGGGCGCTTTGCGGGCAGCGTCGCCATCGTGAAGCCCACGGGGCGCGGGAATCTGGACGTGTTTGAGCGCCAGTCCTGCCTTTACACCGTGATTCTGCGCGGCAAGCAGGCGGGAAAGGTTTCCGATGAAGCGTACCCCGTCACCTGCGTGGATCGGGCGGTGAACCCTTACCGGGACTTTGAATCGTTCCTGGCACTGGCCCGCCTGCCGGAGCTTTCCTTCGTGATCTCCAACACGACGGAGGCCGGCATTGTGCTCGACCGCGAGGATCGCTTCGACGCCGCGCCCCCGGCCTCCTTCCCCGGCAAGCTGACGCGCTTCCTCTATGAGCGATACCGCTGCACCGGCGGTGCAAAGGACGCCGGCCTTGTCATGCTGCCCACGGAGCTGATTGAGCGCAACGGCGACCGGCTGCGCGAGTGTGTGCTCGGCCTGGCGTCGATCTGGGGGCTCGAGGAGGGCTTTGCCGCATGGGTGCGGGAAGCCTGCGTGTTCTGCTCTACGCTTGTGGACCGGATCGTGAGCGGCCGCCCGCCGGAGGAGCTGCCGTCGCTCTGGGAACGGCTCGGCTACCAGGACGAGCTTCTCACGGTGGGCGAACCGTTCGGCATGTGGGCGATCGAGGCGCCGGAAAACGTCGCGGCGCGCCTGCCGATCGACGGGCCGGGAAGCCCCGCGTTTTTCGTGCGGGATCTCGCCCCCTGGAAGCAGCGGAAGGTGCGCATTTTGAACGGCGGCCACACCTCCATGGTGCCCGCCGCCTTCCTCGCGGGGAAGGATCTCGTGCGCGAGTGCATGGACGACGCGGTGATCCACCGCTTCCTGACGGAGACCGAGGCGGAGGAGATCGTGCCCTATGTCCCGCTGCCCCGTGCGGACGCCCTCGCGTTCGCCGGGGAGGTGGAACAGCGGTTTGAAAACCCGTTTCTTGACCACCGGCTGCTGGACATCTGCGCGAACTCCTTTGCCAAATGGAAGGAACGGGTGCTGCCCTCCGTGCGGGACTGCTACGCGGCCGGGAAACTGCCCCGGCGCCTTGTCTTCTCCTTTGCGGCGCTGCTCGCCTTCTACACAGCCGCGGAGAAAAAGGACGGCGAGCTGTTCGGCCTGCGGGACGGCCAGCCCTACCGGCTGCAGGAATCCCCGCAGGTGCTTGCGCTCGCGGAGCGGTTCAGCTCCGGCTCGCCCGAAGCCTGGGTGGAAGCCGCGATGCGGGAGATCGGCCTGTGGGAGGAGCGGGAAGCGCTCCCGCGCTTTGCGGAGCTGGCGGCCGCCGACCTGCGCGCCATCCGGGAAACCGGCGCGCTGCGCGCCCTCGAGGCCGTGACGGAAGGCGGCGCGCGATGAACGATCTGTTTCGGATTCACCCCGAAGACACCGTCGCCGTGGCGCTGCGGCCGATCCCGGCAGGGGAAACGGCGCAGGGAAACGGTTTTTCCGTGCGCGCGGAGGAATCGATCCCGCAGGGCCACAAGATCGCGCTCTGCCGCATGGAAAAGGGCGGCGAAGTGATCAAATACGGCTGGCCGATCGGCCGCGCAAAGGAAACAATCGCGCCGGGGCACTGGGTGCACGCGCACAACATGGAATCCCAGCTCGAAGGGCTGGAGGACTACCGCTATGAGCCGCAGTGGAAGGACCTGAAACCGGAAGAACCCGCCTTTTTCAGCGGCTACCGCCGCCCGGACGGAAAGACGGGCGTGCGCAACGAGCTCTGGATTGTGCCGATGGTGGGCTGTGTGAACGGCCTGGCCAGGCAGCTCGAGCGCCAGGCGGCCGCCCGCCTGCCGGAGGGCGTGGACGGCGTGGTGGCGTTCCAGCACTCCTGCGGCTGCTCCCAGCTCGGGGACGACCTCGCCAGCACGCAGAAGTTCCTGCGGGGCCTGCTGCTGCACCCGAACGCGGGCGGCGTGCTGGCCCTGTGCCTCGGCTGCGAGAACAACCGCCCCGAGGATATGCAGGCGCTGCTGGGCGACTATGACCGGGAGCGGATCGCGTTCCTCGTGTGCCAGGACTGCGAGGACGAGCTGGAGGAAGGGCTGCGGATCCTCGATCGGCTCGGCCAATATGCCGCCACCTTCCGGCGGGAGCCCTGCCCGGTGAGCAGCCTGACCGTGGGGCTCAAGTGCGGCGGCTCCGACGGCCTTTCCGGCATCACGGCCAACCCGCTGGCGGGCAGCTTTTCCGACTGGCTGCTGGCGCGCGGCGGCTCCGCGGTGCTCACGGAGGTGCCGGAAATGTTCGGGGCGGAACGGCTGCTCATGAACCGCTGCCGCACGGAGCAAACCTTTGCCTCCACGGTGGAACTGATCAACGGCTTCCGATCTTATTTTCTGCGGTACGGCCAGCCGATCGACGAGAACCCCTCGCCGGGGAACCGGGAGGGAGGCATCACCACACTGGCCGAAAAATCGCTGGGCTGCGTGCAGAAATCGGGGACGGCGCCCGTGGAGGACGTGCTGCGCTACGGCGAACAGGTGCGGACCCGCGGCCTGAGCCTGCTGCAGGGGCCGGGCAACGACCTCACGGCCGCCTGTGCCCTCGCATCGGCCGGCGCGCAGATTCTCCTGTTCACAACCGGCAGGGGAACGCCGCTGGGCTGCCCTGTGCCGACGCTCAAGCTTTCCTCCAACTCCGATCTCGCCGCCAGAAAGAAAAACTGGATCGACTTTGACGCGGGCCGGCTGCTCACCGGCGCATCCCGCGAAGCGCTCACGCAGGAGCTGGCGCAGCTTGTGCTCGCCGTGGCTTCCGGCACGCGGCGGGCGAAGGCGGAAGCGCTGGACAGGAGCGAGCTGACCATTTTCCGGGACGGCGTCACGCTGTGACGCGGTTTCCGCAGACAGAAAAGCGGCCGCCAGGCAAACTGGCGGCCGCTTTTCATCTGCACCGTTCCCGGTATTCCGAGGGGGAACAGCCTGTGTGCCTGCGAAACGCAACGCTGAAATACTGGGAATTGGGGTATCCCGTCTCCCGCGCAATCTGATAGACATACAGCTCCGTGGTGCGCAGAAGCTCACAGGCTTTCTCCATGCGCAGCTCCACCAGATAGCTTTTGAAGCTCTTCCCCGTGCACCGGCGGAACAGGGAGCTGAGATAGGTGGCGGAAAAATACACCCTTCCGCTCAAAAACGACAGGGAGAGATCCTCCCTTTGATAATGCAGGTGCAGATAGGTGCAGATTGCACGGATCAGCTCCTCCCGGCTTGTGTCCGGTGCGCAGCGAACAAGCGGGCCCGCGCCGGGCGCGCGCACCGCAGGCCCGGCCATCGGCTGTGCCATGGCGCTTCCCTCCTTACTTCCGGGCATCCGCTTCCCTGGCCATCTTTTTATACTGGCCGGGTGTGATGCCCTCGCTCTTCTTGAAATTGCGGATGAAGGAATTGCTGTTGGAGAAGCCGAGCTCCTCGCTGATGCACTGAACGCTCTTCTCTGTGTGCTCCAGCATCTCCTTTGCCGCCTCCATCCTCCTGCGCAGAATCTCATTTAAAATGCTGACGCCGCGCGCCTCCTTGTAAACACAGGAAATATAATTGGCGTTCATGTTCAGCCTGTTGGCAATAAACGACACATTCAGGCTCACATCGGAGAGGTATTCCCCGATGAGCCCGTCAATGCGCTCCGCCAGCTCCGTGTTCCCGCTCTCGTCCGGGCGACACGCGTCACAGAGCAGGCGGAGCGTCTCCGTCAATTCCCGGCGCAGCGTTTCATAGCTGGCGCAGCTCAGGAAATGATCGATCGACACGCTGAAAGGCAGCGGCTCCCCTCTCTTTTCCGCGCAGGTTTGATACAGCCTGCCGAACAGGCACATCACGCCGATCACGCCGGGCCGGTTCAGGATGAGCTGCGGGGCCAGCGGCGTCTTTTTCTGGTTTTCCCCAAAGCTCTGCTCGAGAATTTCATCCAGCATCGCCTGGGCTCCTTTTTCATCGCCGTTTCCCACCAGCAGCAGGAAGCGCTGCTCGGGGAAATCCCCCTGGTAATCGGCGGAGATGAGCGCCTGCCGGTAACCGACGGGAAGGTTTTCCTTTCCCTCCACGAGCGATCCCGCCGCGGCACAGTACCGGAAGCAGTGGCAGGCCCGCTGATCCGAACGCTTCTTTACGCCGTTTGCGTCAAAAAAGAAACCGTTTATTCCAATTCCTCCGCAGCACCGCCAAACTGTGCTACAATGGCGGGACAGTATCACGTGCGGCAGCACAGGAGGGAGGCATTTCGATGAACATTGTGCTCTGTGACGACAACCCGGTGCTTCTCGAGGAGTGCCGGAAAAAGATAGCGGCCTATTCCAGGCAGACCGGCAAAAATATCAAACCCATCCCCTACAGCCAAAGCCCCGATCTCTACGATGAGCTGGAGCAGAACCACATGGCGGACGCCTATCTCCTCGACGTGGACATGCCCATCATCAACGGCCTGCAGCTCGCGCAGAAAATTCATGCCATCGACATGAACCTGCCCGTCCTGTTCCTCACGGCCTACCCGAACTATGCGCCCTCCGCCATTAAGGTGCAGGCGTTCCGCTACCTCTCCAAGGGAAATCTCGACGAGGAGCTGAAGGAAGCGCTCGACAGCGTGATGGAATACCGCGAAAAGCTTTATCAATACGCCTGCCTCACCGTGAAAATCGCGGGCGTCTGCTGCCGCATCCCCTATGATCAGATTCAGTACGCGCAGAAGAAGGGCAAAGACGTGGCGCTCCACACGATTTACCGCGATTACCTTTACCGCGAGGATCTGAAAAAGCTGTTTCAAGCGCTCCACGACGACCGATTTGCCAAGATTGACCGCGGCTGCATCGTGAACCTCGACTTTGTGGAGGGCTACACGAACACCTCCGTGCGCATCCACAACGTGCCGGAGCTGCCGATCAGCAGGCGGATGCTGCCGGAGTTCAAGAAAGCGTTCGCCAACCGCTGGATGGCCAGCATGGATCGCCGCGAAAACGAGGGCCATTCCGGCCCTTGAACCGAAAGACAACACGGCAGAAAAAATCCCGGGTGCATGTGCATCCGGGATTTTTTGCGCAGCGTGCGGCACTGCGATCAATACCAGTGCAGCGTGCCGACATTCGTCAGGGCGGAGGAGCGGGATATCTCCGCATGGAAGATGGTGATCTCCTGCCCGTCGTCGTTGTGATAGACGGCCTGGCTGCCGTAGATGCCAACGCGCTGCCAGCGGTTGTTCCCATCGTCAAAGACGATTGAAGGCAGACGGGAAAGATCGCGCGTCTTTTTGTATTCGTCGCAGGGGCCTTCCTCGCTCTGCCGGGATTTGAAGGCTTCCTCTTCCTCCTCTTCCTCCTCGGGCAGATCGATGGTCACGCGCGGCGGCTTCGGCAGCTCCACGCCGGTGACGCCCTGCATCACGGCGAGATGCGCCCGGAGCGTGTCCCGGATGGACCGGACGGCCCCCTGCCACTTCGCCTGCTCCGCGTTTTCCTCAGAGGCCAGCCACTCGGCGGCAAAGAGCTCCCCGGCCTCCGCGGCGGCGCGCATCAAGTGCCTGCCGGTGGCCTCATTTCTCTCTGTGCCGGTGCCCGTGAGATAGCACAGCGCGAGACGGTAGCAGGCATAGGGGCTGCCGTCCTCCTTCGCGGCCTTGTAATAGAGCGCGAAATCCTGCTTCGGATCGAGGCCGAGCTTTTCCTCGCCGATCGGCTTGACGCCGTTGAGGTAATCCTCGACGAGCGCCGCGCCCTCGATGTTTCCGCGCTTGACCATCTCGGTGGCAAACCGCATGGCAAGCGGCGCATAGATCGCGGTGGGACGCGGATACCCGGCAAGGAGGTTTCCGATGATCCGCGTCTGCTTCGGGACATCGTTCTCGGCGTCGTCGCTTCCCTCGCCCATTGCGGCGGCGACGGCGTATTTATAATACTCCTTTGCCTTCTCGTGGTTCGGCGTGCAGCCCTTTCCGGTCGAGTAGGCATCGGCAAGCTTTTCCCAGCACAGGAAGATGTAAGCATCGTCCTCCGATTTGAAGCGCTTGCGGTTCAGGACGCTCATGCAGACCTCGAGGAGGATCTCATAATAGTGCACCGCCTTCGCGTCGTCCTGCTCGCAGACGCCCTCAATGCCGCCGGCATACGCAAGCGCGACAAACTCGCACGCGTCGAAGAAGCGGTCCGCGTCCTTGTTGGGTTCTGTCGCGCTGGCCTGGAAGCCGTTCGGCACCGACTGAAACACCTCGTAATATCTGTTCACGCAGTGGAGCGCGCAGAGGAAGCCGTACACGCTGTCCATCGAGGCGGCCTGGTAGAGGCCGTATGCATCCTGCGCGGACCGCGGCACGATGTACTCCTTGCCGTCCGCGCCGCGCACGGCGATGCCGTCGCTCGCGGCGGGCTGGCGCTGCTCCGGCGGGATGTCCGGCTTTTTGCTGTTTTTTGAGCGTTTGAAAAGCAAAAGCAAAACAATGGCAACGATAAGAATCAAAAGCACTGGCATACCGGTTTTCTCTCCTTTTTCGGGGAACTCCCCGGGATTTTGGGATGTGCTGACTGGAATTCTATTTTTCTTCCCCCTCCCTCCGCTTTTCCTCCAGCAGGCGCTGCAGCTTTTTGAGCGCCCGCTGGCCGTGCTTTTTCACGCGCTCATAATTCAGCCCCAGGGCATCGGAAATCTCGCGGATGGAGCGTCCTTCGATATACCGGAGCAGAAGGATGTTCCGATCCGATTCCGGCAGAGCCCCGAGCAAATCGTGGAGCTCGTCGCGCGTTTCCCATGCGGTGAGGGAGGGAGATTCCGGCACGGAGAGCTGCTCCGCCATCTGCCTGCGGCGGTTTTCCCGCCAGCGCCGGATCGCCTTGCGCTCTGCAATCGCCGTCAGGTAGGCGCGCAGGCTGCCCTTTTCGGGATCAAACCGCTCGCGGTGCAGGTAAAAGTCGGCGAAGGTGTCGTGCACGCAGAACCGCACATCCTCTGTGCAGTCGAGGCGCTGCGCTGCCGCATAGCGCACCGGCTCGCCGTACTGCGATTGCAGCAGGGCCATGCCGCCTTCCGGATCGGTTTCCAGGAGCTCCAGCAGCTGCCGCTCGTCCAACCTCCTCACCCCCTCTACAAACCATTTGCCGTTTTCAGGGGAAAAGGGGACAGGGAGAGGAAATTTTTCCGCTTTTTGCAAAACGGACAGGGCCGCAGACGGCGCAGAGAATGACGGCAAAATGGCGGTTTGGAAGCTTTTCGACACGCAAAAAAGCCGCGCTCCCGGGAAAAAGGCACTTGACACACCTGCCGCCGTACCGTACGATCGTTTTAGAGGAAGGGGCCGGGGTGAGCGTCCGGTTTGCGTGCGGAAAGCGTGCAGCCCGCCCCGGAGCAAGGCAAACGACGGCCGGATGCGGCCTGTCTGCCGGGGACCGCACGGCCCCCGGCGGGCCAAACGCAAAGGAGAGGAGCATCATCATGAAAGAGCTTTGGTACAAGCGGGAGGCAGCCTGCTTTGAGGAAGCACTGCCCGTGGGAAACGGGAACCTGGGAGCCATGGTGTACGGCGGCGTGAAGCGGGAAAAGATTTCGCTCAACGAGGACACGCTGTGGTCCGGCTTTCCGGGGGCAAAGGGGCCGCTCGGCACGCATGAGGGCGTTGCCGAGGGAGAACGGCTGCTGCACGCCGGAAACGTGAAGCAGGCGGAGAAGGTTGTGTGGGAAAAATGCCTCTCCGAATGGTCGGCAGCCTATCAGCCGGCCGGCACGCTGTGGATCTCCTTCCCCGACGCGGGGGAGGCGGAGGACTACCGCAGAAGCCTGGACCTGGAGCACGCCGCGGCACAAACGGTCTACCGCAGCGGCGGCTTCACGTTCCGGCGGGAAGCGTTTGCCTCCTTCCCGGACAAGGTCATCGCGCTGCGCTTCACCACGGACGGCCCGCAGGCAAAGGCCGTCGTCACGCTGGAGTCGCCGCACCCCTCCCGCCCGGTAGCGGAGGACGGCGTACTGGCACTGCGCTCGATCGCGCCGGTGTACTCGGCGCCCTCCTACTTTGCGTGCGACGACCCGATCCGCTACGATCCCTTTGACGAAAACAGGGCGCTCTCCTACGCCGCCGCCGTCCTGCCGGTGGTGATGAACGGCACCTGCCGGGTGGAGGAGGACCGGATCGAGATCGAGTCGAGCGACTTTGTGCTACTCGTCTCGCTCGCGACGAACTTTGAGGGCTTCGACCGCCCGCCGCGCGAGAGCCGGATTCAGCCGCTGGCCGTCTGCCTGGAACGGCTGCGGGCCGCCGCCGCGCTCGGCTACGACGCGCTGCGGGAGCGCCATGAGGCGGATTACCGCCCGCTGTTCGACCGTGTGTCGCTGGAGCTCGGCGGCGAGGACCGCAGCTCCCTGCCCACGGATGAGCGGCTGCGGGAGAACGAAAAGGACCACGCGGACAACGGCCTGGCGGTGCTGCTCTTCGACTACGGCCGCTACCTGATGATCGCGAGCTCCCGCCCCGGCACACAGCCCTCGAACCTGCAGGGAATCTGGAACGAGGAGCTGCGCGCGCCGTGGAGCTCGAACTATACGATCAACATCAACACGGAGATGAACTACTGGCCCGCCGAGCCGTGCGCCCTGCCGGAATGCCACGAGCCGCTGTTCGACTTCATCGAGGGGCTCGCGCAGAACGGCGAAAAGACGGCCTCGCGGCTCTATCACTGCCGCGGCTGGTGCTCGCACCACAACAGCGATCTCTGGCGGCTGAGCGAGCCGGTGGGAGGTCCGAACCCCTCGCCGGAATCCGTGGGCTGGGCCTATTGGAGCTCGAGCGCCGGGTGGCTCGCCCGCGACCTGTGGCAGCACTACGAATACACCGGCGATCTCGAATTTCTGCGGGCGCACTGGGGCACGCTGCGCGGCGCGGGGCTGTTCCTGCTCGACCGGCTGCAGGACTCGGACGGCGGGCTGATCACCCCGATGTCCACGTCCCCGGAAAACCGCTACCGCCTCAACGGCGAGCTGTGCTGCCTCTCCGAAAACTGCGCCGTGGACGTGGCCATCACGATGGACGTGCTCTCCGCCTGTGTGCAGGCCGCCCGCGTGCTGGGAACGGACCGCGCGCTCGCCGGACAGATGGAAACGGCGCTCGAGACGCTCAAGGGCTACACCGTCGGCTCGAAAGAACAGCTGCTGGAATGGAGCCGCGAGTTTGAGGAGCCGGAGCCGCACCACCGCCACCTCTCGCCGCTCTACGGCGTCTACCCCGGCCGCTCCGTCACGGAGCAGACGCCGGAATGGTTCGCCGGGGCGGAAACCCTCATGCGGCTGCGCGGCAACGACGCCACGGGCTGGGGCATCGCGTGGAAGATCAATGTGTGGGCGCGGCTGAAAAACGGCGAGGAGGCCAAGGAATGCCTCGACAACGCCATGCGGTTCGTGCCGGCGGAGACAGGCTGCTCCTACGGCGGCAGCGGCGGCCTTTACCCGAACCTGTTCGACGCGCACCCGCCCTTCCAGATCGACGGAAACTTCGGCATCACGGCGGGAATTGCCGAGCTGCTCGTGCAGAGCGGGCCGGACGGCCCGGTGCTTCTGCCCGCCCTGCCGCAGGCATGGCGCAGCGGCAAGGTGCACGGCCTGCGCGTGAAGGGCGGCAAGTCCGTCTCCTTCTCATGGAAGGACGGCAGGGTGGAGCGCACGGACGCGTGACAGCGGCAGACAGGCGCGCCGCCGCAGGGAAAACGGCTTCGGGAGGATCGGCATGAACATTGTGCTTTGCGACGACAATCCGGTGGAACTGGAGGAAATTCAAAAGAAGGTGGAGCTCTACGCGGCGCAGACAGGGCAGAACATCCGCGTATTCCCCTGCCGCAAAAGCACCGTGCTGAGCGATGAGCTGGATCAGAACCATCTGGCAGATCTCTATCTTCTCGACATTGACATGCCGAAGATCAACGGCCTGCAGCTCGCGCAGAAGATCCATTCCATTGACCGGAACCTGCCCGTCATCTTCCTGACGGCTTACGCGGACTATGCGCCGGCCGCCATCAAGGTGCAGGCTTTCCGCTACGTCTCCAAGGCGGATCCGGGCAGCGGCCTCACGGAAGCGCTGGACAGCGCCATCCGGACCCGCGAGCGGCTCTGCCGATACAGAAGCCTTGTCCTGAAAACGGAGGGCGCGTGCTACTGTATCCCCTATGACGAGATCTGCTATGCGGAAAAGAAGGGCAAACACGTGGAGGTGCACGGGATATACCGCGATTTTGTGTGCCGGGAGGAAATCAAAAAACTGCTGCAGAGGCTGAACGACAGCCGGTTCGCGCAGATCGACCGCGGCTGCATCGTGAACCTCGACTTCATCGGGCAATACACAAACACCGCCGTGCAGATGACGGACGGGGCGGAGCTGCCCATCAGCCGAAGACGTCTCGCAGCATTCAAGCGCGCCTTTGCGGAGCGATGGATGATGCAGGAGGAGGGGGGCAACGGGAAAGAGGAGGACGAGCATGAATCCGCTGATTGAGATTGCCGCCACGGAGGTGGAAAGCCTGCTGAGCCTGGGCGCGACCGCGGAGATGGCGGGAAGACGGTATGAGGGAAAAATCTATCTGGCGCGGCTGCTGGGCTTCAGCGCCTTTATGACGCTGCTTGTCTCCCTTTTGAACCGCGTCTCCCCCTTTTCCTTTCTCACCATCCTGGCCGGCATGGCATACGTGGTGGGCGCCACAAGGTTCCTTTCTGAGGGCGGATTTCTGACCCGCGCCACGGCCTGTGTGATGACGCTCTTTTTCCTGCACAGCCTGGATTACATCATCGGCTTTACGCTGGCTATGCTGATCGGCAACTCCCCCTCCGTCTATCAGAGCTTCGACACGCTGCTGCACACCGGCGAGACGCGGACCATATTCACGCTGATCAACAAATCCGTGCAGACCGGCCTGTTCTTCTTTCTCCGTCCGTATCTGCATTATCTCGGGCGGCTGCCGAACCGCCTCACGGCCGTGCTCTTTTTTGTGGGCGCGGCGGCTTACGTGATCATGTCCTCGCTCCTGCAGATGATCATCACCGATTCCCTTTTTGTGATGCAGACGGCCGTGATCCTTTCGTGGGTCTTCATCACGGTGGGCATCCTCGCCTGCATCCTGGCCACGATTCTCTCAAACAAATACCAGCAGGAGCGCAACAGAAATACTCTTTCCCTGCTGGCCAACCGGCTCATGGAAAAGAATTACCGCGATCTCTCCGCCCACCAGCGCACACTGGCCAAAAGGCTGCACGACTTCACAAACCACATGAAAACGCTGGAGGCCCTTTCCAAAGAAAGCCCCGCCGCACAGGCCTACATTGCGGAGCTGCTCTCCACCACATACCGGAATGTGAAGAGATGCCGCAGCGGGAACGACGTGATCGACGCCATCATCAACTGCAAGGCGGAAGAAGCCGAAACGCAGGGCATTCCCTTCACCTACTCCGTCCGGCTCACGGAACCTCTGCGGATCTCCTCGGTGGATCTCTGCGCCGTGCTCGCCAACCAGCTCGACAACGCCCTGGAGGCCAGCCTGAAGCTGCCGCAGGAGAGCGAACGGTTTGTGAAGGTCATCGTGGAGCAGCGGAACAACTTTCTCTCCTTCCGGGTGGAAAACAGGGTGGCACAGAATCCGTTTGACGCACGCGGCCATCTCGCCAGCACCAAAAAGGGCGATCCCTCCCTGCACGGGCTGGGCCTGAAAAACATTCAGGACACGGTGGAAAAGCACATGGGCACACTGCAAAATCTTTGCCGAAACAACGTTTTTGTCTCGTTCGCCGTGATGCAGAACACCGTTTAGGACAATTTTCGTACCGTTTTTTTCATTTGCGTCCTTTTTTCGACAAAATGTGCTATAATCAGACAAACTTTCAGGAAGGACGGATGAGGGCGTGCTTCTGAACAAATGCGCAAACGCGTGTGCGGATAAGCTTTTGGAGCGCTGCTCCATTCCTGTATCCCGCAAGCCTGTTTTCGTATACGGCTTCGAGCTTACGTTCTCCACCCTTTCCTCCTTCTGCTCCGTTTTGATTCTCTCCGCCGTGTTTCAGTCCCTCGCGCAGGGGGCGCTGTTTCTTGCCACGTACTTCTGTCTGCGGCTGTTCTGCGGCGGATATCACGCCAAAACGTATGCGCAATGTTTTCTCAGCACAAATGCCACCTTTCTGGCGGTGCTGCTTCTGGCCAGGCTGTTTCCTCTTCTCCACATGCCGTGGCTGCTCTTTCTTCCGGTTGTGCCTGCAAACGTGCTGATTTTTGCATGGGCGCCTGTGAAGAATGCGCACCACCCGCTTTCGGAAGGAAGACGGCGGCGGAACAGGAACATCGCCCGGGCGCTGGCGATCCTTTTCGATTTGCTGTGCGCCGCGCTGTATGTCCTGTCTCCTGATTTCCTGTTCCCCATGTTTTCGCTGTCAGGGGCGGCGGTTGCCGTCCTCATGATACAACCAAAGATACAGGAAAGGAGGAATACACATGCGTAAAGTCTGGTCTGCGATCGCTTCTCTGATTGAGAACGTTGCCAATATGGGCGCAGGGGCGGCTTCGATGGGCATCAACTATGAGCCCGAAGTGCCTGAAGAACTCAGAAAATAAGCCACGCTTTCATAAAGGACGATTCCATTGCCCCGGGGGCCTGCGGTAAGTCGACTGCAGGCCCCCGGGGCGCCTTTTTTCAGAAATTCCGCCTTTTCCCGCGCAGATTGATCCGAATGGAATGCGATGGTATAATACTCGCAGAATGCCGTGCACACGGGTGTGCGGGGCCGGATGCGCGGCCTGCGCACCGCAGGCGCGGCATCCTCAACCGGAACGCAGCGACTTGCGCGGGAAAACCCGCGGCAAAAAGGGGAACAGACATGACAATCGTGGTAATTGATGCACAGGGCGGAGGCATCGGGAAGCAGCTGGTGGCCGCCATCAAAAAGGAGATCCAAAGCCCGGACGTGGAAGTGCTGGCGGTGGGCACAAACAGCCTGGCGACATCCGCCATGCTGAAGGCGGGGGCGGACCACGGCGCCACGGGCGAAAACGCCGTGCTGGCCTGCTGCCGCCGCGCGGACGTGATTGTGGGGCCGATCGGCATCGCGATTGCCGACGCGCTTTGGGGGGAGATCTCCCCCGCCATGGCCGCCGCCGTGGGCAGCAGCCCGGCCAAACGCATCCTGCTGCCGATGAACCACTGCGACAACATTGTGGTGGGCGTTTCCAGCCTGAACACGGGCATGCTGATCCGCGAGGCCGTGGAGCAGATTGCCGCCCTGCTCGCGCGTGACAGGTGAAAGGGCGCAGGCAGCGCACCGGTCTTTGTTTTTTTCCGGCACCGCAGCCGTCATGCAGCCGGGCAGTCTGCCGGGCGGCTGCACGGCTTCGCCGCGGAGCGTCCGGCGGCAGTCCTTCCCCATTTCTTTCCCGGACGGAAACACACAGGCAGAAAAAAGGCACGCTGCAGCAGGAAGAGGCGGCAGCAATCTTCCCAAAAAACCATAAGACAGAAAAAAATCGGCTCCCAAAAGAAGCTTTGCTTCCTTCGGGAGCCGATTTTCGTGCATGATTGTGGGTGAGGGCGCTTTTCAGCTGCCCTTTTTCTGATTCTTAAAACATCTTTTCAAACAGGGGCAGGCAAGCGCTTGCAGAAGCGCAAAGCCCTCTTTTTCTGTGCGCGGCGGCCTCGTTTGCGGCCCGCCGGTCCTTGTCACGCCATCGTTTCCAGGCGCTTGAGCGTGACCTCCCAGCTGCACGGGCGGCCCTCGGCGAGCGCCTCATATTCCCGCTGCATGTACGCGCCCATGCGGGCAATCTCGTTGTTCATGCTGCCCGCGATGTGCGGGGACAGGATGACGTTCGGCATGGTCCACAGGGGGCTGTCCGCCTCCGGCGGCTCCGGCCACGTGACGTCCAGCAGCGCCGTGCGGTCCGGCTCCTCGCGCAGGGCACGCACGAGATCCTCCTCCACCACCTGCGCGCCGCGGCCCGTGTTGATGAACACGCCGTTCGGCTTCATGCGCGAAAAATGCTCATAGCGCAGCATGCGCTGCGTGGCCGGCAGGTTGGCAATGTGGTTCGAGATCACCTGGCACTGCGAGAAAATCTCCTCAAGCGAGGCGCGGCGCGCCCCGAGCGCGGCAAGCTTCTCCTCGCTGGCGAAGGGATCGTACACAAGCGTTTCCACATCATAGCGGCGGAGCATCTCCAGCACGAGCGAGCCGACCATGCCGGCCCCCAGGATGCCGATCCGCACGCCGTAATTGCATGGGAAGGTGTCGCTGAACGCGCGGAATCGCTTCATGCTGCCTGGCTCGAGGCGGCGCATGCCCTGGAAAAAGCCTTTCCCGGCCAGCACGATCTGCGCCACGGTAAACTCCGCCACCGGCACGGCGTTGGCCGCCCAGGCGCTGAACACCTTCACCCCGCGGTGCAGGAAGGGGCGCGCAAAGCCCTGCACCGAACCGGCCGCGTAGAACACGGCCTTGAGGTTCGGCAGATAATCCGCGATCTGCTCCTCCGTGAGGGCAGGCATGCCCCACGTGGAAAACACATAGGATGTGCGGGCCAGCAGATCCCTGTTTTCGTCCATCGTTTCAGGCAGGATCACCTGCTCCGGCAGGTCCAGCGAGCGGCGCAGCGATTCGCGCGTTTCGCTGCCGTAAGCGCGGGCCAGCTCGTTCTGCTCCCGTTCATTCAAAAAAACGGCTGTCTCTTTCACGGTCTGCTCTCCCCTTTCCCGTTTTCTTCCTCCGCCCAGCGGCGCAGGACGGCGGCATCTGCGAGGAAATCCGCCCCGCTGTCATCGCGCACAAATTCCATCAGCAAAAAGCGGCTGCCGCCCGCGCGGCGGACGGCGCTCAGGTACTCACGCCAGCGCGCTTCGCCCTCCGCCAGCGGATGGCGGACATTGGCTCCCGTCCACGTGAACACGTGGATATGGCTCAGATGCGGCAGCAGGCAGCCAATCTCCGCGAGCTGTTCCTCCTGCGTGATGTCCGGGTTCGGCTGCCAGTAGGTACGGACGTTCGGCTCGCCCACGGCTTCCAGCAGCGCCAGCGCCCCCGCGCGCGTCTGCGTGGCGGTGCCGCGGTGATACTCAAACGAGAGGGTGATCCCCTCGCGCGCGGCGTCCCGCGCATCATCGCGGATACTCGCGGCGAGCGTTTCCCGCTCTGCTTCGCTCAGCTGCTCCCACGGCCTGTCCCCCGCCCAGATGCGGACGACGGGCGCGCCCAGCGCCGCGGCGCTCTGCAGCACGGGGGCAAAATCCTCCTGCGGGAGCGCGTGGTAATAGGACCCATAGGACGTGACGCACAGGCCGGCTTCCCGCGTGAGCCTTGCCGCTGATGCGGCGGCTGCCGTGTCCCCCGGCGGCACATGGATGTCGCCGCCCCATTCAATGCCCTCCAGCCCTGCTTCGGCGGCGAGCGCCGCAATCTGCGCCGCGCTCTTCTGCCGGAATGTGACGGACGTGAGGCCGGTGTGAAAGGCTGCCATCTCTGTTCTCTCCCTCCTGATTCAAAAAAGGGGGCGCGCTGCGGGCCTTCCGGCCCAGCAGCGCGCCCCGCCGGTCTTTCGGCGCCCCCGCTTACAGATCGGGGTGGTATTCCTTACAGGTGCATTTCTTGAACTTTTTGCCGCTGCCGCAGGGGCAGGGATCGTTCGGCCCAATCTTCTTGCCCTTGCGGACGGGCCGCTTTTCATCGGTATCGTCCGGGGCATTCGTGGTGGTGGGCTTCGCCACCTCCTCGCGCTTCGGCTGCTCCTTCGCCTGCAGGCGGATCGTGAGCATCATGCGCGCCGTGTTGTCGCGGATGGTGCGGATCATGGCCTCAAACATGTCGTAGCCTTCCACGCGGTATTCGACCACGGGGTCACGCTGCGCGTAGGCGCGCAGGCGGATGCCGCGCTGGAGCTCTTCCATGGCGTCGATGTGGTCCATCCACTCGCGGT
>ERZ1643246.2694-NODE-2694-length-16337-cov-7.087397_pt1 | contig 16337 bp, 18 predicted proteins | sample MGYA00579265_ERZ1643246 | MGnify/ENA primary metagenome ERZ1643246 (study PRJEB29033, sample SAMEA4952261) | chicken gut metagenome | biome: Broiler Chicken; feature: Gastrointestinal Tract; material: Caecum | place: Ireland | collected 2018 | study: Broiler... | reverse complement strand
CTGCCATCTCGATTGACCAGAAAACCACCTCGCAGAACCCGCGTTCGACGGTCGGTACGGTCACCGAGATTTACGACTACATGCGTCTGCTCTGGGCGCGCATCGGCACGCCGCACTGCCCCAAGTGCGGCAAGGAAATCCATCAGCAGACCATCGATCAGATCATCGACCGATTGATGACGCTGGAGGAAAAAACGCGCGTGCAAATTCTCGCGCCCGTCATCCGCGGCAAAAAGGGCGAGCATGTCAAGGTGTTCGAGGACGCCCGGCGGCAGGGTTATGTGCGTGTGCGGGTGGACGGCGAAATGCGCGACCTGTCCGAGGAAATCAAGCTGCAAAAGACCAAAAAGCACAACATCGAGATCGTGGTGGACCGCATCGCCATCCGCGCGGATGTGCGCAGCCGCCTGACCGACTCGGTCGAGACCGCGGCGGCGCTGTCGGGCGGTCTGGTAATTGCGGATGTGGTCGGCGGTGAGCCGATCACCTTCTCGCAGAACTACGCCTGCGAGGACTGCGGCATTTCCATCGAGGAACTCACCCCGCGCATGTTCTCGTTCAACAACCCTTACGGCGCCTGTCCGGTGTGTACGGGTCTGGGGATGCAGATGCGCGTGGACCCGGACCGCATCCTGCCCAATCGCAAGCTGTCCATCCGTAAGGGTGCCATCCGCGCCTCCGGCTGGGGCAGCGCGGAACCGGGTACGATTGCGGGCATGTATTTCACGGCGCTCGGCAAAAAGCACGGCTTTACGCTCGACACCCCGATCGAGGAGATGAGCGACGCGGCGGTGCACGAGCTGTTGTACGGCACGGGCGACGAGCCGCTGGAGTTGTCGGTCAGCCGCGTGTCGGGTGGCGTGATGCGCCAACCGTTTGAGGGCATTGTGTGCAACCTCGAGCGCCGTTATAAGGAGACGTCAAGCGATTACGCGCGCAGCGAAATCGAGGAATGCATGAGCGAAATCCCCTGCCCCGCGTGCCACGGACGCCGCCTGCGGCCCGAAGTGCTGGCGGTGACGGTTGGCGGGCTGAACATCGCGGAGTTTTCGGAAAAGTCGGTCGTCAAGGCCATGGAGTTTTTGCATACCTTGCAGCTCACCGAAATGCAGCACAAGATCGGCGACCGCGTCATCAAGGAGATCATGGACCGGCTGGGCTTTTTGCAGTCGGTCGGTCTGGAATACCTGACGCTTTCGCGCTCGTCCGGCACGCTGTCGGGCGGCGAGAGCCAGCGCATCCGGCTCGCCACCCAGATCGGTTCGTCGCTCATGGGCGTGCTGTATATTCTGGACGAGCCGTCCATCGGTTTGCACCAACGCGACAACGACAAGCTGCTGGCGACACTCAAGCGTCTGCGCGACCTTGGCAATACGCTGATCGTGGTCGAGCACGATGAGGACACCATGCTGGCGGCTGATTATATCGTGGATATCGGGCCGGGCGCGGGACGGGGCGGCGGCGAGGTCGTGTTCGAGGGCAAGGTGGACGATCTGCTGAAAAGCGAAACCTCGATCACCGGACAGTACCTGTCCGGCCGCAAGTTCATTCCAGTACCTGCGGTGCGGCGCAAGGGCAACGGCAAAAAGCTGACGGTCAAGGGCTGCGCGGTCAACAATCTAAAGCACACGGATTTCACGATTCCGCTCGGTACGTTCACCTGCGTCACCGGCGTGTCCGGCTCGGGCAAATCCTCGTTTGTCAACGAGATTCTTTATAAAAAGCTCGCTGCTGAGCTGAACGGCGCGAAAACGCGCGCGGGCGCACACGATAAATTCATTGGCATGTCCTATCTCGATAAAGTCATCGACATCAACCAGTCGCCCATCGGGCGCACGCCGCGCTCCAACCCCGCAACCTACACGGGTGTGTTCAATGACATCCGCGACCTGTTCGCCAAAACGGCGGATGCCAAGGCGCGCGGCTACGGGCCGAGCCGGTTTTCCTTCAACGTCAAGGGCGGACGGTGCGAGGCCTGCGCGGGCGACGGCCTTTTGAAGATCGAAATGCACTTCCTGCCGGATGTGTATGTACCCTGCGATGTGTGTAAGGGCAAGCGGTATAACAAGGAAACGCTTGAGGTACGCTACAAGGGCAAGAACATCTATGAGGTGCTCGACATGACGGTGGACGAAGCGTGCGACTTTTTTGCCAACGTGCCCAAGATCGCCAGACGGCTCGAGACCATGCGCGAGGTTGGGCTGGGATACGTCAAGCTCGGCCAGTCGTCTACGACGCTGTCCGGCGGCGAGGCGCAGCGCGCCAAGCTGGCCACCGAGCTGTCCAAGCGCTCGACCGGTAAGACCATCTATATCCTCGACGAGCCGACCACCGGCCTGCATGTCGCAGATGTGCACAAGCTGGTCGATGTGCTGCAAAAGCTGGTCGATGCGGGCAATACCGTGGTTGTCATCGAGCACAATCTGGATGTCATCAAAACGGCTGATTATATCCTCGACCTCGGCCCTGAGGGCGGCGACGGCGGCGGCCGTCTGGTCGTGGCCGGCACGCCGGAAGAGGTCGCGGCTTGCCCGGATTCCTATACCGGACAGTACCTCGGACGGGTGCTTGCACGACAGAATAACGGGAAAACAGAAGAATAAAGCGGTTTTCGGAACGAAAAAAGCGGGCATTTCCTTGTGAAATGCCCGCTTTTGACAATTTGCATAAAAATGTTGAGCTTTGTGGCGTGTTTTGGTATAATAATGGTAATATAAAATAAATGAGGGAGTCATATGAAAACAAAGCGATGGGTGATCGCCGATCCGGACGAGGCGCGCGTGCGCGCTTTGTCGGACCAAGGCGGCTATGCCCCGCTGACCGCAGCCGTTCTGGTAGCGCGCGGCATCGACACGCCCGAGGCCGCAGCCGATTACCTGAGCTGCGATATCTCCGGCCTGTACGACCCGTTTTTGCTGACCGATATGGACAAAGCCGTTGCGGTCATTCGCGGCGCAATCGCGCGCGGAGAACATATTGTGGTATACGGAGATTACGATGTAGATGGCGTGACCGCCACCTGCACGTTGGTGGATTATCTGCGCAGCTGCGGCGCTAAGTGTGAATATTATATCCCCAATCGCCTGCGCGAAGGCTACGGCCTGTCCCGCGCGGCGATGGAGGAGCTGTATGAGAAGGGGACCCGCCTGCTCATTACGGTCGATTCCGGCATCACCGCCGATAAGGAGATCGCGGTTGCACGCGAGCTGGGCATGCAGGTGGTTATCACCGACCATCATGAGTGCCACGACGCGCTGCCCGCGGCAGATGCGGTGGTCGATTACAAGCGGCCGGACTGCACCTACCCGTTTGACAGTCTGGCAGGCGTGGGCGTGGCGTTCAAGCTGATCTGCGCGCTCGAGGGCAGCGCGGAAGCCGTGCTCGAGCGGTATGCCGATCTGGTGGCGCTTGGTACGGTCGCGGATGTAATGCCCATTACGGGCGAAAACCGCATCATCGTGGCGGCAGGACTGAAGAAAATGGCGGAAACCGGCAACATCGGTCTGGAAATGTTGCTGCGTGAGGCAGGCATGAAGCACAAACGTCTGACCTCGTCCACCATCAGCTTCGTGCTGGCCCCGCGCATCAACGCGGCGGGCCGCATGGGCCGCGCTGAGCTGGCTGCCGAGCTGTTTCTGACGCATGACCCGGTGCGCGCGCAGTCACTCGCCGCGCAGCTTTGCGAGCAGAACAAGCTGCGGCAGAACGAGGAAAATCAGATTTTAACGCAGGCGCTTGCCCGTCTGCGCAAGGAATACAATCCGCTGGAGGATAAAATTATCGTGCTGGCGGAAAAAGGCTGGCATCACGGCGTGATCGGCATTGTCTGCTCGCGCCTGTGCGACCGGTACGGCTGTCCGGTCGTGCTGATCTCACTGGATGAGGACGGCACGGGCAAAGGCTCGGGCCGCTCGGTGGGCGGGTTCAACCTGTTCGACGCGCTGACCTCGTGCGAGGATTTGCTCGAGCGCTACGGTGGGCACGCACTCGCCGCCGGTCTGACCGTGGACGCGGATAAGGTGGATACGCTGCGCGAGCGGCTGCGCGCCTATGCTGAGACCCATGTCACCATGGCAGAGCTGGTGCCGCAGCTGCATATCGACTGCATGGTGCGCCCGGAATGGCTGACGGAGGAGAACATCGAGGCGCTGAACATCCTCGAGCCGTACGGCATGCGCAACGCCGAGCCGGTGTTCTGCATGAAGGACATGGTGGCGGAGGATATCACGCCCATTTCGTCCGACCGGCATGTGCGCATGACGCTGGTGAAAGACGGTATGCGTTTTTCCGCGATCTGGTTTGGCACGGGCGCGGGCGGACTCGGCTTTGTCGAGGGTAACTACGTTGACGCCGCCTTTCATCTGGAGATCAACGAGTTCCGCGGCCGCCGCACGGTGCAGCTGACGCTGTGCGACGCGCAGCTGAGCGATTGCGAGCATCTGGCGGATCAGAAGCTGCTCAATGTGTACAATACATATATGGCTGACGGCCCTCTGACCGCGCGCGAGGCGCGTATGCTGCTGCCCGACCGCAAAGACTTGGTCGCGGTGTGGCGGCATATCGTGTGCCGCGCGGAGGACGGCCGCCTGTCCGTGCCGGACGGCGCTCTGTCGCGCCGCGTCGCGTGGGAGAGTCGCCGCGATATTAACATCGGCAAGTTATTCGTCTGTCTGGACGTATTTTCCGAGTCCGGGCTGATTAGCTATCATTTTAAGGAAGGGATGCTCAACATCCTGCTCAAGCCTTACGAGGGTAAGGCGGATATATCCGGTTCGGTCGTTCTGGCCACGCTGCAAAGCATGGCGGGTTAACGGAATGGGGGAACGAAGTATGCAAAACAAACTGGATTTTTTAATCGAGCGCGTGCAAAAGCAAAATCCGCAGGCCAACATTCGCAAAATCCGCGCGGCTTATGAGTGCGCGGCTGCGGCGCATGAGGGACAAAAGCGCAAAAACGGCGAGCCGTATATCATTCATCCGGTTTCGGTCGCGGAGATCGTGGTCGAAATGGGACTGGATACCGACTCGATTTGCGCGGCGCTGCTGCATGACTGCATCGAAGATACCAACTTCGGATACAAGGAAATCGAGAACAAATTCGGCACGCCGGTCGCGGAGCTGGTGGACGGCGTTACCCGTTTGGGGATGCTGCGCTACTCCAAGGAGCAGGAGCAGTTCGAGGACCTGCGCAAGATGTTCCTTGCTATGGCAAAGGATATTCGCGTTATCCTCATCAAGCTGGCGGACCGCCTGCACAACGCGCGCACCTTCCAGTATCTGCCCGAGCGCAAGCAGCGCGACAAGGCGCTCGAAACCATGGAAATCTATGCGCCGATCGCCCACCGTCTGGGCATGAGCCGCATCAAGTGGGAACTGGAGGACCTGTCGCTCAAAATCCTCGACCCGATCGGCTATAACGAGATCGTTGAGGGCCTGAAAAAGCAGAGCGAGCAGCATGAGGAATTCCTCAAGGGCATTCAGGAGCGCATCAGCGCCAAACTTGCGGAAGCGCATATCAAAAACACGATTTCGGCGCGCGTCAAGCATATCTATTCAATTTATCGCAAGATGTACGCACAGCACAAGACGATCGATGAAATTTATGACATCTGCGCGGTGCGCGTGATCGTGGACACCGTGGCCGATTGTTATAACGTGCTCGGCTATGTGCACGACCTTTATAAGCCCATCCCGGGCCGCTTCAAGGACTATATTTCCACCCCCAAGCCCAACGGCTACCAGTCGCTGCACACGACGGTCATCGGGCGCGCGGGTGTGCCGTTTGAAATCCAGATCCGCACCACCGAAATGCATAAAATGGCGGAATACGGCGTTGCCGCGCACTGGAAATACAAGCAGGGCCTGACTAAAAAGGGCAATGAGGAAACCTTTGCGTGGATTCGCCAGCTGCTCGAAGCACAGCAGGACACCGAAGCCGAGGACTTCATCAAAAACATCAAGGTAGATCTGTTTGCTGACGAGGTGTTCGTCTTTACGCCCAAGGGCGATGTGGTCAATATGCCCGCGGGCGCGACCCCGATTGACCTTGCCTACGCCATCCACTCGGCGGTCGGCAACCGCATGACCGGCTGTAAGATCAACGGTCGTATTGCGCCAATCGACAGCCAGCTCAAAAACGGCGATATCGTGGAAATCCTGACCTCCAAGGAGGCGCACGGGCCGAGCCGCGACTGGGTCAAGATCGTCAAGACCACCGAGGCCCGCAACAAGATCAAGCAGTGGTTCAAGAAAGAGTGCCGCGAGGAAAATATCATCAACGGCCGTGAGGACCTCGACCGCGAGCTGCGCGCGAATCTGCTGTACAACGGCTTTTATGAGAATGAGGAAGTGCGCAAGAACACGCTCAACAAGTTCTCGTTCAATACGCTCGATGAACTGTACGCCGCCATCGGCTACGGCGGTATCACGCTGACCAAGGTTATCAACAAGGTCAAGGACGACGTCGGTAAGCTGCGCCGCCAGCGCGAGCTGGCCGAGCGCGCGGCTCAGCCGCAGCTCGAGCAACAGCCTAAGCGTGTCACCCGCTCTACGACCGGCGTGGTCGTTGAGGGGATTGACAACTGTCTGGTCAAGTTTGCGCGCTGCTGCACGCCGATTCCGGGCGACGAGATCGTCGGTTTTGTCACGCGCGGCTACGGCGTGTCCATCCACCGGCGCGACTGTGTCAACGTGCACATACAGGAGGACCCGGATCGTTGGGTGCGTGCGTGGTGGGATGAGGATTTGGCCATTTCCGACCGCTCCAATCGGTTCTCTACCGGTTTGCAGATTTCGACGCGCAGCCGCATCGGCGTGCTGAGCGACGTGACCGCGGTGCTTGCCGCCTGCAAGATCAACGTGCACGAGATTTCCGCGCGCGACCTCAACGACGGTTACGGCGTCATCAACGCCATGGTGGACGTTGCAGGCGTGCACCAGCTGGATAACCTCATCAGCCGTCTGCGCTCGATCAAGGGCGTGGTGGATGTGACGCGCACGGTGGATACCAACTGACAAATGAAAAAACCAAAAGGAACAACCATGCAGAAAAAATATTTCTTTTTTGATATTGACGGCACGCTGAGCCTCGGGCAGACCATGGTCATGCCCGAGAGCGCGGTGCGCTGTCTGGAACAGCTGCGTGCCAACGGGCATTTTACGGCGCTCGCCACCGGACGCTTGCAGGCGTCGGCGGCGGGCTTTGCCGCGCAGCACGGTTTTACCGATTTTGTCGCGGACGGGGGATACAGCCTGACCGTCGGCGGCAAGCTCGTGGAGATGAAGGGCCTGCCGGTCGCGGAGTGCATTGCACTGATTGACCGTCTGGAAGCGGCGGGCATCCCGTGGGCGGTTACGCCGGTCAATGAGCGCATCTGCGTGACGAGCGATAAGCGCTATCTGGACTTTGCGCCGCCCGCATACTTCCCGACGCGGTACGACCCGACGTTCGATTACCGCACGTTGGACGTATTGTATAAGGTGAATATCGCCTGCACGGCGGAGCAGGAGCGTGACATTGACTGCGGCACGCTGCCCACCGTGCGGTACAACCGCGATGTCCTGCTTGTTGAGCCAACCGAAAAGCAAAACGGCATCCGCCGTATGATCGAGCGGCTCGGTATCCCAAACGAGGATGTCGTTATCTTCGGGGATGGCACGAACGACGTGTGCATGTTCGGGCAGGGCTGGTTTTCGATTGCCATGGGCAATGCGCGCGACGCGCTCAAGCGCATGGCCGATTATGTGACCGACCCGGTCGATCAGGATGGACTGTGGAACGCCTGCGCGCACTTTGGCTGGATATGAGGTGAGAGAAGATGCTGTTTGATACGCATGCCCATTATGATGACGAACGCTTTGACGCCGACCGGCACGAGCTGCTTTTGTCCATGCCGGAGCATAACGTCGGGTTGATACTCAATCCGGGTTGTGATGTGGAGACTTCGCGCAAAGCGGTGAGCTACGCACAAAAATATCCGTTTGTCTATGCGGCGGTTGGCATTCACCCGGAAAATATCAACGAAAACTGGAATAATGACCTTGCAGTCATTAAAGAAATGGCCCAAACCGAGCCGCGCGTGCGCGCGATTGGAGAGATCGGGCTGGACTATTACTGGGAGAAGGACGAGCGCGCCCGCGCGCGGCAGCAGGTGGTGTTCGCGCGGCAGATGGAGATGGCGCGCGAGCTGGACAAGCCGGTGATTGCGCACGACCGCGACGCGCACGCGGACAGTCTGGAGATCGCGCAGCGGTACGCCGGGACGCGAGGTGTGTTTCATTGCTTCGCGGGCAGCGTGGAGATGGCGCGCGAGCTGCTCAAGCTGGGGTACTATCTGTCGTTTACCGGCGTGATTACCTTTAAGAATGCGCGCCGCGCGATCGAGGTCATCCGCGAAGCGCCGATCGATCGTCTGATGGTCGAAACCGATGCGCCCTATATGGCACCCGAGCCGTTTCGGGGACGGCGCAATTCGTCGCTGTATGTGTACCGCATGGCGGAAACCATCGCACAGATCAAAGGAATAGATGCTGCCGAGGTGGAGCGCATCACCACCGAAAACGGCAAGCGGCTGTTCGGCATTGACTGAAGCGCCTCAAAGAAAGACACAAAAAAAGCCCGCCAATGGCGGGCTTTTTACTTGGAGCGGATGATGGGAGTCGAACCTGTGCAGGGGGCGCAGAATATCAGGCATTTTCGGTATCTGTGTTGCATTTCGTGTTGCATAGCGCGTCAAAATAGCGGTCGATCTGGTCATCAACGGCCTTGCGTTTGTCCGAAAAAGTGTGCTGGTAAACGGTTTGCAGCACGGCGTTGGTTGACCAGCCGCCGCGCTCCATAGCGTACTTGTCCGGCACGCCCAGTTGCAACATGACCGAGGCGTTTAGATGCCGCAAGTCGTGAAAGCGCATGTGCGGCAGCCCGGCCGCGGCGATCGCGGCGACAAAGCGGTTGTAGATCACCGCGCCGCTTTCCTTGACGATGGCTTCGTCCGGCTTTCCCTTGCCGATCAGCTGACGCAAGTAGGGCGGTAGGCGCAGACGCCGCGTGCTGGTGAACGTCTTGGTCTGCTCGCGCACCTCCTCATGATCGCCGACATGCAGCACCGTGCGCCGGATCGTCAGAATGTCGCCGCTGATGTCGCCGTAGCGCAGGCCGCGCACCTCGCTCATGCGCAGCGACAGCCAGAGAGCCAGCAGGGAGGGCAGTTCGGCCGACGTGCCCTGTACGGCATGGATCACCTGCTCGGGTGTGGGCAGGGTACGCAGCTGCCGCTTTTTGGCGGGCAGCGTGACGCGCAGTCGAAGGTCGGGCGCAAACATAGCGCACGCGGCTGAAATCAGGCCGTAGGCGTTGGCGACTGTCTTAGCCGAGCATTCTACCGCTTCGCGGTTGATCGCGCTTTGCACGGCGGCTGAATCCAGCGCAGCAAGCGACAGCTTTTGCAGCGCCCCAAACCGGTGCTTGGCAATCGACCGATAGGCCTGTACAGTCGTGGGGGAGAGCACATGCTCCTTGGAGTCAATGTACTGCTCAATGGCCTGCGCAAGCGTCAGCTCCGCAGTAGTGCCGCCTTTGCGTTTACGGGTGAGGCATTCGCTGGCCAGAAACTCCGCAGTGCGTTTGTCCGGATCAGTAAAGGATTTGTATTGCCGCTTGCCGGAGGCATCTTTGCCGGTATAGACCAGTACGCGGTAGTTGCCTGATGGTAATTTTTTTGCTGTTGCCATTGCGAAAACCTCCAAAAAGGAACATTTGTTCGGTTTGAGTGGGTGTAAAAATGCAGACCACAACAAAACGGTGTTCGGTTGTGGTCTGCGGGGTTGTTAAAGGATACCGGCTTCTGCGTCGTCAACGGCATCCCAGAAGTCGTTCTCATTGACGATTATAACATGGGCGCCTTGCTTGCGCAGGTTCATTGCTTCTTCGATTTTTCGACCATAGCAGGCATACGCCCAGCACGGATTGCCAGCATTCCCGACAACAAGATAATCGGTTTTACCGGAAACAGCGGATTTCGCTATGCCGCCCAGTTCGGTTACTTTGGCCGCAATCTCTTTCCGTTGCCCTCGGTTGAATTCACCTGTAAAGCAAAAAGATTTATCTGCAAATGTGATTTCCGGGCAAATAGCACAGATGCCAGCCACTGAATATTCTTTACGTAGATTGAGGAATTCCTTTTCCGTCAGATTTAAGGAATCCTTAAAGTCGATCACTGTGCTCAGAAAAGCAAGCAGGGTATTCCGTTCAGTCTCGGTGATGACATCATCGGCCATGATAGACGACAAAAGGCTGTTGATTTCATCAAAGGGATAAGTACCCGCCAGAAAATCATTTGCATCAATCCACGACTGAAGCGCATGAAGTTCCGCATCGCTTAAATCGCAGTCGGCCATCATGCCGTGGATCATGCCTGCAAGAAATTGGATCGACGAGGTGATTTCATCATAGTATTTGCCGCTGGAAGCGAAACTGCTGCACACCCATAAAATGTCTTTGGCTTCCTCATCAGTAATTACTCCATCAGCACATGCGTTTTCAACGATGGGGATGATTTCGGAAAAGGGATGTCTATCACGCAGCGGCTCATGTAAAGCGCACCAGTGCGCAAGTTCTGCAATTTCACCGGCTTGTACGGTTGCGTCGGTAGAAATGCCCGCGACAATACCACGCAGTGTATTGATGGCCTTGTGCAGTTCAGCCGGGCCGGTAAACATACGATAATCCTGTTCCATAAGATATTCCCCCTGACAGATTGACAAATTTAGCCAATCATGTATAATGGTGTTGGAGGACTGTGTGAAACACTCCATCTTTGCCCGTTCCGGTGGTGGTGCACTGGGGCGGGCGCTTTTTATGTGTCCAATTTGAACACCGGTATTTTGTACATGATATGCAATATATTGATTTACCCTTGCCAAAATCCAAGATGTGGTGTATTATTGAAAACACAAACACTTGTTCGGTTTTGGGAGGGGTTAGGATGACAGAAAGACAAAAGCGAATGAAAGAACTGCTGATTCAATCAGACGCGGAAATCACTGACCAGATTCTTTCTGCTGTTTTAGCCAAATTCGGTACTCGGCCTGCTGGATTATCTCGTCCTGATCCTGCTCAGGGAGTTTGTCCATCATTTCCAAAATCTTAATCTGCTTTTCTGTTAACCCGCTTATATCTTCGGATGTGAGCGGGTTTTTTATATCGGTGTTGCCGAGAATGTAGTCAATTGAAACACCGAATATCTTGGATATTTCACGCAAGGCATCTTGATCTGGTTCAGAACGACCAGTTTCCCAATTTGATACTGTGTTTTGGCGAACTTTGAGTAATGAGGCAAGTTTAGATTGTAAAATATTCTTTTCAGCTCTTAGTTCTTTAATCCGATTCATGGTCTCACCTCGGATTTATTGTATCACAACAAAGCATATCAGAAAAATAGATATCGCATTTTTATGATTATATATTGACATATCAAAAAAATGGATATATATTATATATCAAGAAACGCGATATGAGGAGGTGAGAGGGGATGGATTATAAGGAGATTTTGGAGGAGCAGTTACTGCTCCTGCGGGAAATTGCACAGAAAAGAAGATGTTCACTGAGTGAATATTGCGAAATCTCAAAAAACATGGTGGAAATCGTTAATTGTCTTAATAGTCTCTGAGCCGACATTGGTTTATGCCGGCTCAGAGCAATGGATGTTATTGATCTGAAATCGCATCATTAACTCCGTTCAAAATGGTTTTATATGCGATAGCGACTTGCTTTGCACGCATTTCTGTGTCATCCGAAGCATCAATCGGCACAAATCCTTTTTCCATGGCCTGCAAAGTAAGCTGCAATGCAATTTCCAGACTGTTCATGAAATCACCTCCTTCCTGCTTCCATGGTAACACATGGAACGGGAAGGGGCAAGGAGCGATAGGGAGGTGAGAGGGGATGTTCTTCAAGCGCATTTGGGATTTGGAAAGGCGTGTTAAGACGCTGGAACAAGCGCAGCGGACACAAACATGGAAATATGGCGAGGTTGATCTCGTCAAGCTGGCACGCATTGTCGAGGGCCTTGATGGAAAACAAAGGACTGCCGATGCGGCTACATCAGCAGTCCCGGAAATCAATCGAGATAAGTAATCAAAGCCTTACGCATTTCATGCAGCGCATAGAAGGTATGTCGTGCCAGCTCAGCAAGGTCTCCTTGGGTAGCGGGTTCTTTGCTGTATTCGTCAAAGCTGGCTTGCATATCAACTTTGAAATTCTCGAGAGCATCACCAAATGCCTTTTCGAGTTCTGCTTTTGTCATTTTTACACCTCCCTTCTCGTTCCATATTAGCACACAGAACGGGAAGGGGCAAGAAGCGATAGGAGGTGAGCGCTTGGATCAATCCTTGCAATTTCATGATGAAATCATCTTGAGGTTTAGGCAGGGTCGATTGCAGGAAGTTATTATCGACGGTATACGGCAAAATGATGTGAAAGCCTTTTCGATTGCGGCATCTCCGACGCAAGTCGCTTCCTACCTGATTGAGCATTCGACCGTATATTCAGATTCCTGAGAACAAGAACCGGAAAGGGGTGAATAACATGAAAACCATCAAGCGATACCGCGAAGAGCGCGGCATCAAGCAGATCGAGCTTGCGGCACACTTCGGTGTATCTCAGCCAACGGTTGTCAGATGGGAGCAGGAGGGTGTGTACCCACCCTGTCAAGTGATGCCTGAGCTTGCGGCCTTCCTCGGCTGCACGACCGATGAGCTGTATGAAATGAAAAAGGAGGTGAGCTAATATGAGCAAACAGGGCGATCTGCAATTCGTTGCAAATATTGAGAAGTATCGTGTTTTGTCGGGGCTGCCGGATCACACAGCGCTTGCCAAGCGCATCATGGTATCGCGGCAGCTACTGCACAGACGATTGGAGCAGCCGGGTGATCTGACGGTTAACGAACTGCGCCGAATTTCGACTGTGCTGGGCATGCCCGCAGAGGAAATGCTGTCACTGTTCAAGTGATGGGTGCATTATAGCATGAAAAAGGGAGGAAAACCAGTTTGTCAAAATACAGAAATATCTATCAAACTGCGCGTGAACTGAAAGGTTTGACGCAGGAAAACGCAGCTGAGCGACTGGACATTTCGGTTGAGAGTCTCGGCGCGTATGAGCAGGATCGCCGACGGCCGCCAGATAGCACGGTTTTACGCATGGCACAGCTTTACGATTTCCCGTATCTGTGCTACCAGCATATCGCCGCGGGTGATTTGGGCGGCGTACTGCCTGAGGTGCAATCTAAACCGCTGGAGCAGGCAACGATGCGTCTGGTGCGGTTGATTGGCAAGTTTGCCAAAACGGGTCGACTGGATCAGCTGCTTGAGATCAACGAGGACGGCGTTATCACGTCTGAGGAACGCCCGCTGCATGATGCAATCATGGCAGAACTGCGGGAGATTATGGCGACATATCTTGAATTGGATTGTGCGGCGCAAAAAGAAAGCGCCCAGTGCGGCGGCAACCGCGACTGAGCGCAAGTGAAATATAACTTACCTACAGAATACCGGAAAAGCCCGGCGCTGTCAAGAGTGCCGCGCCGGGGAAGGGAAACAAAATGGTATACGTTTTATTAGCCATGCTCGGGGTGGGCTGCGCCTACCTCGCCCTTGGCATGCTGGTGGACAGGCTCACCCAGCCGATGGAACGGAGGGGACGGCGGTGAGCATGCCGGACAAGAAGGGAGGCGGCGCGCCATGATGTTCCAGTTTAATACGGCTATCGCCAGCATCACCGGAAACGGGGATGAGGCGGCATTCGTACATCATATTTGGTACTGGGTTGTATGGAATCGTGCGCGGGAGAAAAATCTGCGGGACGGAAAGTATTGGACATATTCCAGCTTGCAGGACTTTTGCAAAGAGGATTTATTTGACTATCTCACCCCACGCCAGATAGAGCGGATCATACGCAACTGCGTTGCCAAAGGATTGATCGAGACAGCCTGCTATAACGAGGATGGACGCGATCAGACTAAGTGGTACACAGTTACCGATTTGGTTCTTTGCATTTACGCAAATGGTGAAATGCAATCAACCGAATGCGTGGACACATTCCACCAAACGGTGAAATGTATTAAAGGAACAGATAAAAGACCAGATAAAAGAAATACAGATATACTTCCCCTTTTCGACCGTTTTTGGGGCGCGTACCCACGCAAGGTGAGCAAGGCCGACGCCAAAAAGGCCTTTGCGAAGCTCAACCCCGACACGGCACTGGTGGAAGCCATGCTGCGGGCGCTGGACTGGCAAAAGCGCCTGCCGGAGTGGACGAAGGACGGCGGGCAGTTCATCCCGTACCCCGCGACGTGGCTCAACGCCCGACGCTGGGAGGACGAGCAGGAGGGCAGTCCCACGCCGCCGACCAAGCAGGAAGGGAGTGGACGTAAGTGGCTGAAATGATGGAGCTGTATCAGCAGGCCGAAAACAGCGTGCTCGGCGTGCTGATTGCCGAGGCCGAGGTCAATGCCGCCGAGGTGTTCTCGCGGGTAAAGCCCGAGGACTTCGTCACCGGCATCTCACGGTCGATCTTTGAAACCTGCCGCGAGATGTACCGACAGGGCGATGCAATCGACCCGCTGACCGTCAAGGCGGCGTGCGGCACCGAGTACATGGCGTGGCTCAAGGAGCTGGAGCAGATCACGCCCAGCTCGCGCTACTGCACGGCCTATGTGGACAAGCTGCTCGAGCTGTCCAAGCGCTACCGGCTGCAAAAGCTGTTCCGCGAGGCGCTTGACCAGAACCTTGCGGGCGTGCCGATGGAGGAGCTGATCGGCAAGGTTGAGTGCATGAACGAAGTGCTCGCCGCGGACAACGATCGGCGCAGCCGCACGATGAAAGACTTGATATTTGGCTTTTTCAGCCGCGTCGGACAAAAGCGTACTTATCTCGATTGGGGCTTCGACGAGCTGAACCGCTATGTCAAGGTCAAGCGCAAGCACTACGTTGTCATCGGTGCGCGACCCTCGGCGGGCAAGACCGCCTTTGCGCTGCAAACCGCGATGTACATGGCGCAAAAGCACAACGTCACGTTTTTCTCGCTGGAAACCGATGAGGAGACCATCGAAGATCGCATCATGGCGGCTGCTGCCTGCATCGATATGGCGCATATCCAGTCCGGCGAGCTGAGCGAGGACGAGCTGCGGATGCTGGTCGAGAAAAAGAGCACGCTGCTCGACCGCAATTTCCACTTCTACGAGGCGACCGGTATCACCGCCGAGGAAATCCGCGCGGTGACCAACCGGAACAAGTCGGATGTGATTGTGATCGACTATTTGCAGCTCATCCGCGCCCGTGGGCGTCACAAGGACGAGTATGGAGAGATCACCGAGATCACCAAGGCCTTGCAGCGGCTGGCGAAAAGCGGCGTGTGTGTGATTGCACTCAGTCAGCTATCCCGCAACGGCGAGGGCATGAGCGCGCTGCGTGGCTCCGGTCAAATCGAACAGGACGCAGATGTGGTCATGATGCTGGACTACCCAGACGAAGGGGACATCAAAAGCGAGGAGGAGAAGGCTGACTTCAAAGCGGGCCGCCTGCGCGTGATCGACATCGTTAAGAACAAAAATGGACGGCGCGGGCCGCTGCAGTTCTGGTTCTTCGGTGCGCAGCAGCGGTTCCTCGCCCAGTGGAAGGGCTTTTACCAAACACAACTGCGGATGATGGAGGACGAAGCCGACGCATCTGCGTGACGAAAACGGAGGTACATACATGAGCAAGATGAAAAAGATTCGTCTCTGCCTTGAGGTGCAGGGCTTAGGCGAGGACGATTTGGGCACGCCGTGCCCTGCGGGCGTCTGCCTGACGCTGGGCGACGAGGACGCCGAGGAGATGACCGCTGCGGAGTACGAAACATTCTTGCAGCAGGTCAAGATCGAAGAAGTGTTGCGGCTGGTCTGCCTTGATAAGCTGTATACTCCGGCAGACTGTCGCCTGATTACGCCGGACGAGTACGACCGGAAATATGGGGAGGACGAACCATGCTGAAAGTGAAAATTGATGGGACAAAGTCTCGAATCAAGTACGAAGGCGATGTCAATTCGTTATGCTTTGAAGTTGCGACCCTTATTTGTTCCCTATGTGCAGCCATGAACGAAGATAAAAAAGCGGAAGGCGATCGTTTATTGCAAAAACTGAAATGGCATATTTGCCAAGAGGAGGGATTGCCATGAAAACCATCTCGATTGTCAACCTCAAGGGCGGTGTCGGCAAGACGGTGACCGCGGTCAACCTTGCGGCGATCCTCGCCACCGAGTACAATACGCGCGTGCTGCTGATCGACGCGGACCATCAGGGCAAC
>ERZ1643246.2692-NODE-2692-length-16339-cov-13.207504_pt1 | contig 16339 bp, 16 predicted proteins | sample MGYA00579265_ERZ1643246 | MGnify/ENA primary metagenome ERZ1643246 (study PRJEB29033, sample SAMEA4952261) | chicken gut metagenome | biome: Broiler Chicken; feature: Gastrointestinal Tract; material: Caecum | place: Ireland | collected 2018 | study: Broiler... | reverse complement strand
TTATCTATATAATAGAATTCTGAGTTTTCTAATTTTTCTTGCAAGGATGCTGCCCTATTTAGAAGATCCTGATTTCCTTTTGAAATCTGAGAATATAAATCATTCAACATACTCTCGATATTATATAAATTTTCAAAAGCTGATTCTAAAAATTCCTTAATTGTGAGATTACCATTGATTTCTGCATATTGATCCAAGTATCCAATTTTGATTCCTTTTTCCCATATAACCGTTCCTTCGTCTGGAATGATTTGCCTTGTGAATATCTTAATTAATGTACTTTTTCCAACACCATTTGCCCCTACTACCCCAATATGCTCTCCTTTATCAAGAGTAAAACTCGCATTATTAAAAAGTATACTATCTCCAAAGCTATGTGATAACCCATTAATCTCTAATAGTCCCATGTCCCATGTCTATTCCTTTCTACCCATTATATTTACGTTTCCATTTCTAAGCTTCAAAGGAATAATGATTTTATGAATTAAGCAGAGATATTGTTGCTTTTTAATTTATAGATAATCATCTCCTGCTTTTCGGTAAAGTCATATTCTTTCCTCCTAAAGTCCATTTATTTCCTACAAAAATTAGTTTTTATCAAATACATTGTCTATATAAGATACATTCACACAAGTCATTTATCTTATTTAAAGGCATCTTTATTTTAAGTGTTCTGTTTTCATGCGCAGTTTTTCTGGCACATTTTTATTTAACTCTTCTCGTCTTTTTCTATTAAATGGATGACATATCCATTCAATATCTGTCTGTTTAAAGCGTTCATCTTTGCAACCACATACAGATAGATTAATTCCATACTGACTGCATAAATCGCCAATTTTTTTCAAACGTTCTAATTTTATGTCAAATGGGATTGAGTATAGCTCCTGTTTTGAAATAGTAGGTGTTATTTCGGTAAGTACATGGGTGGCAACTTGCGTAAATTCATTTTTCTCCCATGTATTTTTCAATCCCTTCGTTAACACAATATATCCTGCAACTATTTCTTTTACTCCTAATTCACTAATATCTTTCAATATTTTTTTCATATTTTCTTCTGTATCGTCAATATTAGGCAGTAGGGGATCCATACGAACAACTAATGAAGATAGATTCTGAATTTTGGATAATTTTTTTATATTATCTAATCGTTCTTCGTATGTCGGTGCCCCCGGTTCTATAACTCTATTTCTTCTTTCATCACAACTTGATACGTCTATTTGTATATTCATAAGCTCCGGTCTCTGCCTGATAATATCAAGTAGAGCATCATCAAAAATGCCTTTAGTAATGAACAATACGTTTACATTATGTTTAAACAGTTTCTTTAAAACTATTTTGGCTGACTCTTTTATTTCTTCATTTCCTAATGGATCTGAAGAATAGCAGAGATAAACAGAGGGTGGAAATTCCTGCCGTTTTAAAAATTTATCCAGTTTGAGAGTTAATGTACCCCCTTTATAATCTGGATTCTGCAGTTTATACACTCTCAATTCAAGAGGTGAAAAAAGGCAATACGAACACCTATGTGGACAGCCTAATGAAAGGTCCATTACAAACCCTCTACATGCATTCGGCTCATAGCGTATATCTGTCTGTAAATCTTTTGTTATTCCCCATGTTATTTTCTTTTCGTTCTCCATGTATTTTTCCTTTCTAAAAGATAATTACTTTGTTAATTCATCCATGAAGTCGCAAATGGACTTTACAAGTACGTCTTCTGATTCAGCAAATAAATATATAAGCAATCTATCAATGTCAATTGCTTCCTGTTCCTCTGCACTTTGCATTTCTTCTCTTATCTTAATTAATAAATCCATAATTTCTATAGAGTCTAGTACTAAATCATTTGTGATGGATGTCTCCATTGTTATTTCATCTATAACTTTGTCTGGAGCAACCTCTAATAAGCTTTTCTGTACAATTTTCAGTTTTTCTTCTGAAGTATATTTTTTCATATTTATTACCTCTCCTCTCTACTTAATATTCGTATTTTAAGTAAACATTTCTTTTTCCACTCATTTCTATGAATTTTAAAAATAAATCTTTGTTCTGAATATGGAAATAAAGATTTCTTTTTAAAAAGTCTTTCTCGTATTCAAAATCGTCCTTAAAATAATGGCCTGGATATATTCGTCCGCCATTTTGAGCATAAATCTTTATTTTATTTACGCTTTCATACATTTCATCAGGATTACTTCCCTTGCAATTACAGAAACCACAACTCCGTATAAAGACAGTATCACCCGTAAACAATGAATCCCCAATCTTATAGCACATTCCACCTGCCGTATGGCCTGGTGTAAGAATACATATACATTTCAATCCTGCAATTGTGATAACCTGCATATCATCAAGGGGAACTAAATTACTGCATCGAAACTTATAATATTCAATCTCTTTTTTTGACATGTAAACAGGACACTGATAGCTTCTTGATATTGTATCTGCTAGATTAGTGTGATCCTGATGGGAATGAGTTAATAAAATGCCTCTTAGTTTTGTATCTGTATTTTTTATACTATAAGTGATTTTTTCTAAATCCCATGCTGGATCGATAATTATACCTTCTTTTGAAGTCACATTTGTAACTAAATACATGTAGTTATTAACATGTCCTACTGCAAATCTTTCAATAATGTATCGCATATCAATCAATTATCCTTTTATTAAAATTCCTTTTGTTTTTAATCAACTGTCATACCTCTATATTGTTCCAATAAGAGATACCTTTTCAATTTTCCACTTCCTGTCTCAGGAATTTTATTTACTGGGATTACAGCTGCAATACCTAAGCCCGTTTTACGTAAAATGTGCTTTTTAATTCTTTTTGCGATATTATTAAACACTTCTACATCTCCCATGTATTCAACAAAGCAAAGGACCCTATCCTGATTTTCACCACTCTCAGCACATACCGCAACTTTAGAGAATTCTCTTTCTGAAATCTCAATACAAAGATTTTCTATGTCATGAGAATAGTAATTTTCACCTCTAACAAAAATTACATCCTTTTCTCTACCAGTTACAAACAGATTTTTGTCACGGAAGAATCCTAAATCACCTGTATCAAGCCATCCTTCCAAATCAAACGCTTGTTTCGTAGCCTGCTCATTATTATAATAATGTTTAAAAATACTTACACCTTTTAATAAAAGGTGACCAACAACACAATCATCCATTGTATTTCCAAAATCGTCCACAATCTTCGCTTCGATATTATCCAAACAACTCCCTACAGCTACAAAGCTCATCGCATTTTTTTGTGGAGAATCAACCTCAGCGATTTTCTCACCCACTCTAACGTGATTCCTCTCAACAAAAATTTCCGTATACTTATTTTCTCCTTTTGGAGTCGATACAACTAAAGTCGCTTCTGATAATCCGTATGATGGTTTTACCGCTGTACATTTCATTTTAAATCTACTCATAGCATTTATAAATTCTTCACAAACTTTAGCCGAAACCGGCTCTGCTCCATCAATAATAGTTCGTAAAGATGACAAATCTATGTTCATATTACTATTTGCTTTAATATGCCTACATACATGCCTTAATCCAAAATTCGGAGAAGCCGTAATAGTAATATTATGTTCAGACATTTTTTCTAACCACAGCAACGGATGTGCGACAAAAAGAGTTGAAGGCATAATATAAAAATCACAACCGGCTATAAGAGGAGTTAAATATGTTCCAATAAGTCCAAAGCTATGCGTCAGAGGAAGCCAGCTCAAATAAACATCTTTATTTGATACCTTCATCGCTCTCAAAGTAGCCTGAATGCTGCTTATAATATTTTTATGTGTTATTGCAACTCCTTTGGGCTCACTTGTTGATCCTGACGAAAACTGTACAAATGCAATATCATCTTCTTTTGGCTTCTGGTATATTACGTTACCTACTTGTTTTTCCAATTCATCAATTAACAAAGTTTTTTGTCTTATGGAAAGGTATATAGGACTTTCTTTCAATTCACTATTATTTTCCATTTGAAACATGTACTCTTTGTCTGTAACCAGAAACGGATTACTCAATTTCTCCCATACCCCTATCAGCTTTACTTGCTCTCTTGCATTATCCAGGTAGATATACGGTATAGGGATAATCCCACCTAAAATACATGCCCAAAACATACCTATAAATTTAGCATTATCTTTAACCTGAAAAAGCAATTCATCTCCTTGCTTAATCCCAATTTTTTGTAAGTTATATAAGTTTTCTTGTACTTTTTTTTTAAATTGCTCTACTGAAATTTTGTGTTCACTGTCTACTGTTTCTATAAAGATATGCGGTATATTCATCTGCTGATAAACATCATATAATGTTTTAATACTTACTGCATTCATTTTTCTTTTCTCCTCAGTTATTTTTCGACAAATCTACTACCACCTTGCAATTATTTTCTTCGAAACCATCGGATTCTAGTAGTTCTTTTAGTTTTTCCAGACTTTCAACCTCAGTTGTAACAATATCATTTAATTGAATTACCCCTTTGGAATACAGTCTTAAAATTTTATCAAATGCTCCTCCCAGATGCCCTCTAGCACCTATAATCCTTATATTTTGCGTTATCATATAATCCACTTTATCTAAATATAATGGTTCGCCGCTTCTTGCTAAAAGTACCACACGCCCATTAGCTGTTACTTTATCAATCATTTTTCTAATATTTTTCAGAACTCCTGATGCTTCTATAAGAACATCTACTTCCCTGATACTCTCATAAGCAGTATCAATATTCTCATATACATAGGGTGTCATTTTTTTTAATAATTCACGCCTAAATTTAATAGGTTCAACGACACATATTTCTGCTGCACCAAATACATTTTTGCAGAGCATTGCCGCTAGTTGCCCAATAGGACCACCACCAAAAATCAAAATTCTATCTGCCGGCTGAATATCTGCGTATTCGCAAGCATCAAACGCTACACCTGCGGGTTCTATGCATGCCATTGCCACTAAGTCTTTTCTCTTTTTTATATATGGAGTAACATCGTGTGCTAAATTGGCACTTACATCAATAATCTTCCCCATAATGCCATCTAATTCTAAGCCAATCAATTTAGCATTGCTACACTGATTAAAATTTCCTCTTTTACAGGGTTCGCAGTTGTTGCAAACTAAAATTGATTCTAATGTCACAATCATCTCAGTTCTTATATGCCTGACATTTTTCCCTACCTCTAATACTTTTCCAACACCTTCATGGCCTATTATTCTTCCTGATTCTGGTATGGAAAGTGGTGCGGAACTCTTTATGTAACCTGTACTTCTGTCCGTCTTTACCAGGTGCAAATCTGACCCACATATGCCTACATAAAGCATTTGCACTCTTATATCATCGTCACCCAATTCCCCCAGTTCTCTCTTTTCTATGAAAAGCTTAGGATTCTTATAAAGTTGATTCGGCAACAAATCACTTATTCCATCTTGAGGTTGTTTTTCAGCTTTTACTACTAATACTTCGCTATTCATTGTAAAACTCTCCTAAAATTTGAATCTGTCAATAGCTTTATCTCCATGCGCTGATTATTTTCATATTAGTGCTCCGTTTTCCATGTTCTATTATGTCTAAAGGATATTTTTTCAACATGTATAAATTTCTTAGGTATCTGAAACTCAGCAAGTAAAGGTTTACATTCATTAACAAACGTTTCTTTAGATAATTCTTTTTCACCCGTATATTCACATATTAATTCTGTAGCAGATCCACATTTTCTCAGGTATAAATCTGTTTCTGAAGCATCACAAATTTTTTTAATACAAGCTATGACATATTTCTTATCTACCTTTTTACCATCTACAATCAGAACATCATCACAACGCCCCAATATTTCAATATTTCCGCCCGGATTCAAAATGGCTAAATCACCTGTCTTATACTTATCTCCTAACCACTCCACGCCATTTTCAGTAATATAACCGCCTATAGTCTTCGAAGTATTTACATATAGACATGGACGTGAAAATTCGTCTGGAATAATCTCAAATTTTACCCCTGGTATTGGATTTCCTACACAATTATAATTAGTTTCTGAATACCCCAGTGCTAAACTACCCGTTTCAGTTGATCCATACTGCTGCAACAGCTTCTTCCCAAACCTTTTTCGAAAAAGCACCTGTAATCCTTCCTCCATAGGACCTCCAGATGCAATAATATATCGCAATTCATCATTCAACTGATATTTAGAAGAAATTTCTACCATTTTTCTATAAAAATATGGTACTCCTAACATCATCGTTACTTTGTGACTGTTACTTAATTGGACAATATTTCTTGGTAATAAAGTGTCTGGTAAAACTAGAGTTGCATTAACCATTGTACTTAATAGCATGCCTGAAATAAATCCGAAAGAATGATTTATTGGTACAATAGGCAAGATAACATCCTTTTCCGATACTTTCAAATAATTTGAATAACGAATAAGCTCGGCCCTTAATTGTTGTTTAGTCCTTAAGACCAGCTTTGGAGTTCCCGTTGTCGCCGATGTTAAATGAATAACAGAACCTGCCTCTACATCTCTTAAAAAACCACAAGTCTTTTTGGCACCGGGCAGCTTATAGAAACTATGCTGCCCTTTATCGCTTACTAAAATACCTTTTATACCTAACTTTGTGTTCCAATTAATTATGTTTTCCTGAGTCATTTCAGAAAAAGCAAATACAGGCAATAGATTATTTCCCAGACATGCCATCCACCGCACATATACATCTAAATATGTATTTGCCTTACAAATAATCATATCCTTTTCATGGATACCATTATTTTTGAATACCAATAATATTTCGTCCAAATTCCGTTGCAGAAATGTTTCTTCAATTTTTTTATTTTTATACCATATACATTGTTTCATATATTATTTCCTTAAAACTATCTAATAGACAACACACGAATTTGTTTATTAATAATCGCTTTTTCTTCATCTTCTAAAAGAAAATAATAGATATTATCAATAAAGCATTTACCCTTTTCTGTAATTCTGTAATCTCGCTCTGTCTCCATCAATACCCCTTCTTTAATGAGATAATCCAGTTTATCTAAATACTTCATTCCATTATTGTAGGCTAACTGTTCCTTTGTTAAATATAATAGTTTAGGAAACCCTACTAAATTTAGATTCTGTAATTGTGTTTCGCTTAATCTTTTTAACTGAGAAAATTTAGTCTTACCACTACGCATATATGCATTATAGGAATTATTTCTATACTTATATCCGTTTATAAAACCAAAGGCCCCTGAACCAATAGCAATACAATCCGGAACATTTTGTATTCCTCCATAATATGCTGATTCCATTACTAAAATATCTTTATTTTTCTTTGTGTATCCGTAAGAAGCTTTCTGTTCGTATCCATTTTCCTCCATCATCTTATTAACCGTTGTAATAATATGTATCAATTCATTTTTAGAAGGAAATTCCAATTTTTCTTCCCTGATTCTCTTTTCTAAACTATTACAATATGGATACAATTGCCCAAAATCAATTGCATCTACCCCTAAACGTATTGCTTCTTTAATATCACTAAATGTAATTTCGGATACATCCCCAATATGGAAATCTGGAAAACCATACATGATATCGATACCTGTAGTAATTCCATTTCCCATTAACTTATCTAACGTCAAATAAACCTCATCTAATGTTGCTTTTGATTTATATTGTTCTCTTAATTTGGGGTTAAATGTCTGAACACCAACGCTGACTTTAGAAATTTGATTTTCTTTAATATAATCGATTACTTCATCTTTATATATTGTTGTAGCCGATCCTTCGATATTCACTATCAAATCATCCGAAACATTAAAATACTCTTTAGCTGTATTTAAAATCTCATTAAAAACCTCTCTCGGTAATATAGTTGGAGTTCCACCTCCAATATGAATAACTGATATCGTTAATTTTTTTATGTACTCTGTTGCAGCATAATTCTTAATTTCCTCAATAACTCGTTCTTTATACTGGTTTATTTCTGAGGTATTTTTTACTTTATCAAAGCCACAAAAAGCACACTTTGAATCACAAAAAGGAATATGTATGTAGACAGAAGCGTCTCTTGTATTTTTAGCTGAATTCAATCCTTCAAAAAAGAGCGTCTCTTTATTTAGTGTACTTTTATCTTCAAAAAGATCCATATGTGGGTAATAGTATTGATGCGGCAACAATATTTTTTGACTAAACATAATTTCATATACCTCGCTTTTATTATTTTAAATATTTTCCAACCATAGCAACAAACACATCTAATTCCTTAATATTTTCCTGTACTAAATCTTCATTTTGTATTTCAATATCAAATACATTCTCAATTTCCGTAATCAATTCAATAAACCTTATTGAATCAATGTATGCTAGATATTCTGTTGCTGTTTCTGTTACTTCACAAGTACTCTCCTCTACATCATCATGCGATGTCATTAAACCATTGATAATTTCCTCAATTTGTTTTCTTAATGTATCCATAACCTAGTTTCCTCCTATATTTCTATATTGATAATATCTATCAAAGCCTTTTCATTTGTCTTCATAAAATCATGTGCGCCATCTACCAGAATATTTTTACATTCTGCTGTACAAAAAAGGCGCCAACTTTCCTGCTCCGCTTGAGTAAATAAAGTTTCCTGTCTTCCATTTACCAATGTAATATTGCAATTAAATTTCTCTTTTTCCCCTTTAAAGCAGTACTTGTCAATCATGGCGCAATCTGTTTTCCACACTTCATAAACGCTTTTTAGATAACTCTTTTTTTCTAATTCTCCTCGACTAATTCGGCTCCCCCGTATCCATTCATCTATAAGCTCTTCTTCTGTAGTCTCAGACATAGCTTTGCCTTTTCGAGGAACATCTGGCGCAGGATGCGCACAAAGAAAACAGTGACTAGGCTCAGGCAGATTTTCTTGTCTTATCCTTTTAAATAGTTCATACACAATGAGTGTTCCTACACAATATCCAAATAATGCGTATTTCCCTTGAACTATTTCAACCTTAACACTATCCCAAATGTGTTCTATAGTTTCATTCATGTCATCACATAACGGTTCCTTAAATCTTAGTCCTCTTCCTGGCAGTTCAATTGGAATCATTTTTATATGATTATCTAAATATTTACTCCAATGGGAATAGTATAATCCTGAACCTCCGGCATATGGGAACATTAAGAGTCTAATTACTTCTTTGTCATTCAATCTTATATTCCTCCTAGGATAAAGTATTTTAATATCTTTTTAAGTCCTCCTTCTATATTTGTCTTAACACGCAGTATATATAATAATTAATTCACCTGACTGGTATCAATAAATAATTTGTCTTAATTTAGCACAATTTTGCACTAAAATGTTCTTATTATATTTTTACAGCCAATGTAATCCCATCATCAAAAGGTAATAAAATACTATCCATATCTTTCCTTTCAGACAATTTTTTATTAAATTCATCCATCTTTTTATTACTTTCTAAGAAAAAAGCTTTATTTTTTGTTACAGGAAATAAGGTGTCATCTGCGATTAAAATCCCACCTTTTTTTAACAATCTAATACATCCTTCCATTACATCTAGATATAATCCATTATATAAGTCCAGGAAAATCACATCATATTTCTCATTTAATTTAGGTAGAACAGAAAAAACATCATCGTTTAATAAACTTATATTCTTATCGACATTATATCGTTTAAAATTTTCTTCTGCTGCCTTTGCAACGACCTTGTCTTTTTCTATAGTAGTGATTTTACCATTGAAATCACTTATCGCTAGAGACATGACCGTTGCGGAATATCCAATACTTGTCCCCAATTCTAATACTTTTTTTGGTTTTAATGCTCGCATAAGGACATATAAAAATTTTGCAACAGAAGTATCAATAACTGGACAAAAAAACTTAATGGATGTATTCTTTTCAAATTCCATTTTTCCAATTATGTGATGCTGCGTATTTAAACCTGAGAGATATTCATCAACTGTACTCATAATTTTTTCCTCCTATTGTATGGTTATTTGTTATATCCAATGAAGATATATGATCTAATAAATGTTACCCCTTACTTTTATGTTTAACTAGAAGTGTATTGTCAAAAAGTAGTAAAATTTTGTCATATATGCTATAATAAAAATACTATATCATTATAAAGAGGAATATAAAAAATGAGAGATAAAACTAACTACTACAGTCAAGATATGCCAAACAAAAACTTTTCTATTGATATTGGATTGTCTAAGTCATGGGAATATGGTTATAGTTTTCGTGAACACTGGCATGAACACTTACAAATATTTTATATAGTATCTGGGCAAGGATACATTCGTTGTGCTGCAAAAGCATACAATGTAATCCCAAAAGATATCGTTATTGTTAATAGCCGTGAAATGCACTATTTAGAAAGCAGAAAAGACAATTTTAAATTTTATTTAATACGAATTGATTTACCCTTTTTATTTAGCAATCAGATTGACTTATGCCAAACAAAATATCTTGCACCACTTTCTGAAAATCTGATTTTGTTTAAAAATTTAATACGTGACAATTTAGATATTATATCTTGTGTAGAAACAATTATTTATGAATATAATTCACAGGAAATTGGCTACGAGTTAGCTATCAAATCAAGTCTATATTCATTGATGGTTTTGCTTATGCGAAACTGTGTCGATAGGTTTGTCACTCCAAAACAGTTAACTCACAAAATAAATACCGCCAAACGATTTCGTGAAATATTTGATTATATAGAAAATAATTATTCCCGTGAGATATCTTCTTCTGATCTTGCGGAAATTGCACATGTGAGCACCTACTATTTTTGTAGGATTTTTAAACAAATCACCGGCCAAACGCCGACTGAATACATAACTGAGCTTCGTTTAAGAAAGTCTATCGACTTATTGAAAGCTGACACATTGAGTATTACTCAGATTGCAATGCAATGCGGGTTTAATGACATAAATTATTTTAGCCGTGTTTTTAAAAGGCGTTATGGTATTTCTCCTTCTAAATTTCAATACTAATTGAGATTTTATACCTATTTTAAGAAAAAACAAATAACTATCTTCTTGTAACAACTTTCCAATCGTTAACTGCGGCACACAAAAATCGGGAAGAAATCCGTTAATAAAAGATTCTTCCCGATTCTATATATAATTACGGTTTTACTCTCTGCATTGCTTCAAAATTCTGATTAAATTTATGAAAAAGCCAACAAAGCATAATAAAGCTAATATTATATATACTTTATTCATCCCATATACAAATATATTATCATTTCCAAAGATATATTCTGATACCCTATATCCTGCTTTAATGCTCATAAATGCATATAAAATAGATGTGGCTAATGTTATACCTGCAATTTGTCCTAAGTTTCTTGTTAATGAGTTTATACTTCCTGCAATTCCTAACTTGTCCCGGTCGCAATTAGACATTACCAGTGCATTATTAGCTGGTTGAAAAAATGCTTGTCCTAATGACATAGTTCCCATAAATCCTATTGCTGATACAGCCATACTGTTTACCTCTAAGGTTGATAATAATAAAAAGGCTACACTCATAATCAGCAGACCAATTAAGCACATTTTTTCTCTTCCGATTTTATCTGACAGTGTTCCGCATATAGGCGAAAATACTCCCAATACTACAGGTGATATTAATACTATAAATCCAGTTATTGATGCAGAAAGCTTTAAAGTATATTGAAAATAAAAAGGCAGTAAAATAGTCGATGCCGCTATACATGTAAATGATATAAATGCACACATCAAATTTATAGTAAATATTCTATTCTTAAAAATTTCAAATTTTAATAGCGGATCTTTTTGCTGTCTTTCTACATATATAAATACACCAAGAATAACTACAGCTGAAATAAGTGCTAAGATAATACCTCTATTATTCACCCCTTTTTCTTGCGCCATGATTACTGCTCCAAAAAATAGAATCAAACCGCTGCACTGCAACATAGCTCCCAACATATCTAAGTTGTAAATTTTTCTCTTCACTACATTTTTAGGAAAAAATTTTATAGACAATATAAATATAATGAAACCTATTGGTACATTAATAAGAAAAATATAATTCCATTTCCAAAAAGAGGATATTAGTCCTCCGGCAGGCGGCCCAATCATTGTTCCCAATGCAACCGCTGTCGTTAAAATTCCCAACGCCTTTCCCCGTTCTTTTGAATCAAAAATAGCTGTAATTATCCCATGGTTGTTAGCCATATAAGCAGCCCCACCCAGTCCTTGAATAAATCTGCAAACAACTAACATCTGAAAAGACATTGAAACTCCACACAGTAAAGAACCTATTGTAAATATAACGCAGCCTAGCTGAAATATCTTCTCTTTTCCTAATATATCGCCTAATTTTCCAAAAAGCAGTATAGTCCCACAAATTATAAGGGTGTAGCTTGCCACTACCCACTCAATAGACGATGTGGAGACCACCAAGTCCTTTGCCATAACCGGAAGTACGATATTAACAATACTTGAATCCAGTGTAGCAATAAAAGTCATAGCTACTACAATAATCAATAATGTCCATTTATTACTGTTTATTTCTTCTTGACTCATGTTTTCCCTCCATAAATTTATTATTTAGCAAGCCATATTCTAAATATATTGATTTGCAAAAACAAGAAGAAAACAAACTTTTTTTAGCATATTTTTGCATTCTAAGCTAAGATTTAGGTTGAATGAAGAATTTTAGAGCAACTCTAATATTTATAAAAGCCACTATAGGAAAATTTTTACTTTTCCTGTAGTGGCTTTGCTATTCTATTCGTCTTTACTTGAAAGAACTTCAAGAATCTCATCTATGCTTTTTCCAGATTCAATAACCTTTTTATACATTTCTTCTTTCTTCGCTTCTTTTATTGCTTCCGTCAATTCTTTTTTCCTGTTTTTCAGATCCTTCAGCTGCGCTTCCATTTCTGAAATCTGATTTTCTACAGCAACAAGCTGTTCTTCCAATGTAAGATTTTCCTGTTTTTTTCTACCTCTGGGCATAGCCTCTTCCTCCAAAAAATAATATTTTTTATATATTATCACTATTACTAATAAAATACCATACTTAAAATCCATATAGTATCACTAGCGCATACAGTTTTCTTTTATTCTCAGAAATCCATTGTAAAAATCTCTATTTTTCTACAGAATCTTTCTTCTGACAAACAGTTTTTCTTCAGCTTTAACAGAAAAAAATTTTTAACATAATGCTTATTTTCTTTTTGTCTTCTCCTCTTCTGCAATTATAATCAAACGATACCGAGAGTTTGACCCATATGTAGACAGTTCCAGTTCTCTATTATAACTTTCAGAATTATCCAATTGATAAATATCAGCGTCAGCCCTGACTTCTTGAAATTCTTTTACTTTATACTCTATCATTTGTTCATCAGGCAAAAAGAGTTGAATCCTCCCATGCGCCTGAAAGAACTCTACATTTTGGTATTTCCGTAATCCATGGAACATACTCCCATCCTTCATATTATGTCCATAGATGATGCTTCTTCCGTCTGTAAAATCACTACAGTTTCTTTAATCAAGAAAAATGCTGCCGGCAATATTGCTCTCTCCTTGGAAAGTATGGGAAAGATAATAAGAATTGTCTTCGCCCTGCACAACAGGATAGTCCAATATTTCTGGGATACGGATCCATGCTACAATATCCGGATTAATCTCTTTTTATATTCTTTTACCACACTGTGCATACTCTTTATTTCAGAAAACAGCAGCAATGCTCTCCTGATGAATTGGAATATTCAAACGGAAAGTAGTTTTGCAAACATCAAAAGGGGGAGGAATATTATTCAGACAGTATCTCTACCACGGAACGAAAAATGTCACTGCCCAGATTAACCTGTTGGCAATTGGATATAGCATCAATAAAATGCAATATAAAGTCTAAAAGGGAAGGTCAGACTAGACTTTATTCCTGCAAAAGCAAATTGACTAATTTGGGAAGGTTAAAAGTGAATCTCAATACAGAGTCTTTTTAGTAAAATTTTTTAAATATATTTTTTTAGGAAAAGAAATATATATGGAGGATAAACCAGTAAAAATGCTGTCGCATCTTTGACTTTTAATCATACTTCCCGACAGCCCCATTTTCTTTGTTTTGAACAAATCACTGAGCAAACACTCAAGTTTCCAAATGCTTCATTATGAATATGTTTTGAGCCGCCAACCGCTGCTTCTCACAGTATTTGGCAGCTCAATTAGCATTTTTATTAACGATAAATATTTTTTAATACTACCAACTTAATGAAATAAACATTTAATAGTGTAGAGAAATTATAATTTTGGTGTGTCCTTTACTATTTCTTCACAAATATCATCCCATTCCTTATGATCGCTACCATATATTGTTTGTTTCGTTATATTCAACGCCTCTAAATGTTCCAATATATCATTAACTCTCATAGGATTAATTTTAATTGTTATCCCAAATGGTTCCCCCTTTATCTTTATTTGAATCCACGGATGACCTAATGACTGTCTTGAATCCATTAAGGTAAAAACCCCCGATTGCCTAGTGATTCTATATGATATGTCATAACTACTTTTTACTGCCAGTGGTACCACTGAAAACGGAGTATCATTAATATCAGAAAACCATTTATCAAAAACAGAATCCGATAATCCATCTATATTAAGCGGTTCACATATAGACTCCCCATCTTTATAAATTATCATAGAATTTTCATTTAGTTTTGCTGGTTTCAAAATAAATATTACTGGAAAAATATCTTTTTCATATTTGAAATCATTTAACGCAAAGAAAAGAGCAACTAACGGATCTGTCGACCAATCTAATGCCGGTGTCTTTAACCTATAATGCTGTCCTAAGAACATCAAATGAAATTTATTATATATAGCAGGAATACTACCGTTAAGCCTTTTTTTAAACTCATCTAATTCCAACATAAAATTCAGTATATTCGTATATTTTAATCTAGCAACTTCGCCTATTCCCAGCGACGGAATGTCCATTTTTTTCTCACGATTTAATGTGGCATCTAATATCCACCTATTGTCTCTCTGTCCTCTATACCATAATTCTGTCTTCACTTTTTTTCCATAATTATAAATAAAATCGATATATTCACTTAACGAGTTTATCTCTTCTGCAATTTCATACATATTCTATCAACGCTTTCCTTAATATGGTAATAATCATAAATCACATCTTTCCTTATTTGTAATTGAAATAAAATTGTATTGCTCTACAAATTTAACTCTTTCTACCACTTCTTTTTTTAATTATACTTCCTTCTATATTAATATTACAAGTATTTGTATTCTTTTTCGCACTCCTCGCTATCCTTATTTTCAGAAATTCTCTTTTATTTCTGCTACGATATCCCCAATATTCCATTTTAGCAATCTATATATACTTTTTTTGCATTTATCTATACTATATCTTGTGTTGATATAATCTTGTATTTAAGTTTTAGTGTGTTCCGTCATGGGAGTCTGAACCACTCATCCAGAAGCACTTGCAGTTTATGTTTGGAAAATCGTGTCATTATACTGCCGTTTTATACGGTGCTATAATGGCACTTTTTTTATTTATTATTTTTACGCCCAAAGAGGCAGAAAGGAAATCTTTTATATCAGCAATTTTAATAATTTTCGGGAGGCCCACGAAAGATCCTGAAATGCAGCAAGGAAGGAATTCTGGAGCTAATCACATTACTCTGGACATCGGCGCCTCGCAAAGAAGTCAGGACGGGAAAGAAGAAATCATCTTTTATCAGTGTAATTTCAACAAATTCCTTGCAGAACGATTATTAAAAGCAGGTGTCAAAAAAAACTGGTCTGATGGTCTATAGGAATCTGGAACTTCACCCGTTCATTTACCAACAGGGTAAAATGCAGGACAGCCAAGTGCAGGACCCAGAATCAACGTCAAAGTCTGGCACTTTGCACCATCTACTCATTCTGATAACAATACCGAAGGTTCCGGCATGAATCAAAATGGCGGTGTTCCGCAAAACGGTGGTTGCAGTAACTACGAATACAGGTAGTTATCAGGCACAGTGAAACCCAAGTAGTGGTTACCAGAATCAGGGAATGCCGAACGGCAGCTATCAGCAGTCTGCTCCTATGGCTCCTGCGAATGGACAGTATCAGCCCGTTCCAAACAGAAACATTCAGCCACAAAACAATTACCAGCGACCGGGCAGTTATCAAGGAATGCCGAACTATGCGGTATGCCTGCTGGACAGTCATATGAGAGTTTCAGCACTGTTCCCGAACAGATGGCAAACCAGTTGCCCTTCAGATAATTCAGAAAGAACTCTATGTTAAGGAATTGCATGTATCTACGGATAATGCAGTTCTTTTTTTAT
>ERZ1643246.2689-NODE-2689-length-16365-cov-4.414163_pt1 | contig 16365 bp, 12 predicted proteins | sample MGYA00579265_ERZ1643246 | MGnify/ENA primary metagenome ERZ1643246 (study PRJEB29033, sample SAMEA4952261) | chicken gut metagenome | biome: Broiler Chicken; feature: Gastrointestinal Tract; material: Caecum | place: Ireland | collected 2018 | study: Broiler... | reverse complement strand
TTTCCGCGTCAGTTCGCGGAAAAAAGTGTGAATTTATTCAAGTATCGCCTTAATCCTTCTCACGCCCGCAGAAGAGGACTGCTCCTTGACGATTTTAAAATGCCCCAGCTCGCCCGTGCGGGTAACGTGCGGACCGCCGCACATCTCCCTGGAAAAGTCGCCGATGGAGTACGTTTTGACGACGTCGCCGTACTTGCTGTCGAACACGCCGACGAAATGCTCCGCGCGCGCCTCCTCGAGGCTCATCTCTTTATAGACGACGGGGATATCCTCCCTGATCTTCTCGTTCACGAGATCCTCGACCGCCTTCACCTCTTCGGGCGTCATGGCGCGGGAGAAATTGAAGTCGAAGCGCATGCGCTCGTCGGTGATGTTGCTGCCCTTCTGGTTGACTTCGGGCGAGAGCACCGCTTTGAGCGCCGCGTTGAGAAGGTGCGTGGCGGTATGGTACTTGACCGCCTGTTCGGAATGGCTCTCCAGACCGCCCTTCGCCTCGCCTGCCTTGATGTCGCCGCGGCTCTTTTCCTGGTGTTCTCTGAATGCCTCGTCGAAGCCCGCCCTGTCTACGCCGTAGCCGCGTTCTTCGGCAAGCTCCGTCGTGAACTCGATGGGGAATCCGTAGGTATCGTACAGGCGGAACGCCTGCTTGCCGCCGATGGTCGTCTCTTTGACGTAGGCGGGATCTTTCTGCGCCATGAAGGCGTTCTTGCGCTCGATGCCGGCGACGCACTTTTCGAACTCCGCCATGCCCTTTTCGAGCATCGCCTCAAAGCGCTCCGCCTCCTTGGCGATCTCTTCGAGGATATACGCCTTCTTTTCGACGAGCAGCGGGTATGCCTCGCCGTACACCTCGTCGATGAACTCCGCGGCGACTTCCTTCATCGTCTCGCCGGGATGCACGCCGAGCTGGCGGCAGTAGCGGATGGCGCGGCGCATGAGGCGGCGCAGGATATAGCCCGCGCCCGTGTTGGAGGGCAGGATGCCGTTGACGTCGCCGATGAGCATGACGGTGGTGCGGACGTGATCGGCGACGATGCGCATCGCCTTGCGCGCGCCGTCGTCTGCGTCGTACTTCTTCCCCGTGAGCGATTCGAGCTTTGCGATCGCCCCCGCGAAGAGGTCGGTCTTGTACCCGTCGTTGAGCCCGTTCAGGAAGAGCAGCATTCTGTCCAGCCCGAAGCCCGTATCCACGTTCTTGTTTTCGAGCGGAACGTACCCCTCCTCCGTCTTGCGGTACTGCATGTAGACGTCGTTGCCGATCTCCACGTAGTCGTCGGGGAACACGGGTGCGGGATTTTCGGGATCGATGGGATAGAACCACTCGTTATCGGGTCCGCAGGGGGTGCCGACGGTACCCTCCAGCTCCCACCAGTTATCCGACTTGGGAAGATAGAAGACGTGGTCTTCCGCGATGCCCAGTCCCTTGAGAAGGCTCGCCGTCTCCTCGTCGCGCGGGGCGCTCTCGTTGCCCTCGAACACGGTGGAGCACAGCTTTTTGCCGTCCAGGCCGTAGACCTTGGTCAGAAGTTCGTACGTCCACGCCGTTTTTTCCTTTTTGAAATAGTCGCCGAGCGACCAGTTGCCCATCATCTCGAAGAAGGTGAAGTGCGATTCGTCGCCCACGGATTCGATGTCCACCGTCCGCACGCAGCCCTGCACGTTGCACAGACGCTTGCCGAGGGGGTGCGGCTTGCCGAGCAGATAGGGCATCAGCGGCTGCATGCCCGCCACGTTGAACATGACGCCCGTCGTCCCGTCGCCGATGAGCGAGACCGCGCCGACGTTGACGTGTCCCTTGCTCTCGTAAAATTTCAGCCAGCTCTCGCGGAGCTGTTTGGAAGTGATCGCCATAAGTGTTTCTCCGTAATTTCAGTTCATGGGTATTTTAGTGCGCGCGCGTATATTTGTCAACCGATTTTATCCGCGGATTTTCGCCGCGCCGCAAGAAACCTCCGCCCCTCTTTCCGCGGCGGAACTCCGCCGCCCCGCCTGAAGCGCCGCGTCAGATCTTTTCGAGCGAGTAGCCTTCCTTGGAGTCCTTGACGGCATAGCCCATCGCCCTGAGTTTTTCGCGGAGCTCGTCGGACTTCGCCCAGTTCTTCTCGCGGCGCGCGGCAAAGCGCTCGTCGGCGACCGCTCTGACTTCGGCGGGCACGTCCTCCTCCTTCGCGCCGTACTGTGCGAGATAGGATGCGGGATCCTTTTTGAAGAGCCCCAGAAGGGCGTACGTTGCGCGGATCTGGTTGGTGATGCGGCGCGCTTCTGGATCGTTCGCCTCCAGAAGGCGCGCGACCTCCTTAAAGTACCCGAACAGATCGGACAGCGCGAGCGCCGTGTTGAAGTCGTCCTCCATCGCCGCGTCGAACTTCTTATCGATCTCCGCCGCCTTCCCCGTCTCGTCCGGGAACGCCTTTTCGGCGCGGTCGATGAGGGTGTAGAACCGCACGAGGTGCGCCTCCGCGGAGGGGAACAGGTCGTCGGTGATGTTGATATCGTTGCGGTAGTTCCCCGAAAGGAGCGCGAATTTGAGCGCATCGGAGGAGTACTTATCGAGAAGGTCGCCGAGCAGCAGGGAATTGCCGAGCGACTTGCTCATCTTCTGCCCGTTGACTTTGATGAGCCCGTTGTGCGTCCAGTATTTTGCAAACCGCTTGCCCGTGAGCGCCTCGCTCTGGGCAATCTCGTTTTCATGGTGCGGGAAGACAAGATCGCGCCCGCCGCCGTGGATATCGATCTGATCGCCGAAGGCGGCGCGGTTCATCGCCGAGCACTCGATGTGCCAGCCGGGGCGCCCCTTCCCCCACGGCGAATCCCACGCGATCTCCCCGGGCTTTGCCGCCTTCCAGAGCGCGAAGTCGTAGGCGTTCTTCTTTTCTTCGTCGTTCTCGACGCGCACGCCGTCCAGCGAATCCTCTTTGGAGCGACCCGAGAGCTGCCCGTACGCGGGGAAGGAATCGACGTCAAAATACACGTCTCCGTTTGCGGCGGGATAGGCGTGTCCGCCGTCGATCAGCCCCTGAATAAAGGAGATGATATTGCCGATGTTCTCCGTCGCTTTCAGCCAGAGCGTGGGGTCGTCCACGTCGGCGCGCTTCATCACCGCGTCGATCTTATCAATCATCATTGCGGCGTACTTGTCTGCGGGAATGCCCGTCTCGTGCGAACGGGCGATGATCTTGTCGTCCACGTCCGTGTAGTTGCGGGCATACGTCACCTCGTACCCCTTCTTTTCGAGAAATTTACGGAACACATCGTAGATGATCGCCTGAAAGGCGTGACCGATGTGCGCCTCGCCGGAAACGGTGATGCCGCACGCATACATTCTGACTTTCCCCTCTTCGAGGGGCACGAACTCCTCTTTTCTTCTCGTGAGCGAATTATAAATTTTCATGATTACCTCGTTTATGTTCATGAAATTCTTTTCGAACTGACGAAAAGAATTTCCGTGATTTTTGATAGACAACCCATTGTACGGCGCAGAGCGCCTAACAATGTGTTTTCTCTCGGCGGCGACTTTCGCAACATTATAGCTTCGCCGCCTTCACTCTTTCCCCCAATGTTCGCTGCGCTCTGCATTCGGTTTTTCTCGATCGCGCGCAGATCGCAACAATATAACACGCAGCAACTCACTTTTTTAAAAATGTACCGCAGCAATCACGAAAATATTTTTGCAGAAAAGATTTTCGTGAAGAGGAGCGACAGGCGTAAAAAGTGCGGCGTTCGGCTTAGCCGAATGACCACAAAATGTGCCTTGTCGCGACGAGCGCAGGCATGCGCAAATTGAGGGCGCTGGCGGAAGGCAACCTTCCTTGCGCAAAATTTTACAACATATTCTCCGCGTCTTTTCCCGCGCCCGTGTCCGAGGCGGGCGGCTGTGCGGGTACCGCGTCGTGGGCGGACGGCGCCGCCGTTTCCGTGCGCGCCGCATCTTCTTCCATCGGCGCCATGACGGCGTTTGCGGGGGGCATGCCCGCGTTCCCGGCGTAGCGGATCGCCGCGTCGAGCCGCTCTTCGAGCTCGTACACGCGCTCGCGCAGCGCGCACACCTCGCGCAGGATGGGGTCGTCCTTCTCGGGGATGCGCGCGCCTTCGCCCACGTTGAACCCGCCGAGCACCTTCGCCCCGCACGAGATGGTCGCCCCCTTTTTAATGGTGGGGTGGCGCTTGCCCTTTTCCTTGCCCGTGCCGCCCAGCGTGACGCCCTGGTAAATGACGACGCCCTCCTCCACCTCGGCGGTCTCGCCGATGACGACGCCCGCGCCGTGGTCGATGAACACGCCCGCGGCGATCTTGGCGGCGGGATGGATCTCGATGCCCGTAAGGAATTTTGCAAACTGCGAGGTGATGCGGGCGAGCAGCTTGAAATGCATGCGGTAAAGGCGGTTCGCCCAGCGGTGCCACGAAAGCGCATGCACACCAGAATAGGTGAGCCAGATCTCGAATTTGTTGCGTGCGGCGGGGTCGTTCTTCTTCGCCGCGGCGATATCCTTCCTCAGCCTTGCAAAAAACATGTTGCTCCCTCCCGTATCCTTTTATTTTATGCGCCGCTTATGCGCGGCGTGCGGGCGCTTTTTATAAAAAACGCGCCCCTACATCGCCCTATGGCGATATAAAGGCGCGTTTGTGCGCGGTTCCACTTTACTTCGGGAGAAACTCCCCTCGTTGCGTCCGGTAACGGCGGACAGCCGCGGGCATTGCCCCGGCCTCAGGCGAACGGAACGCACTTCCCTCCGCGTCCGTGCAGGGCGCTCTCAGCGCGCGCGCCCCTCTCTGTACAGGCGTCGACGGAGGTACTCTTTCCCGTTCTCGGCAAAAGATATTATTCACGAATTTCTTTTTGAACTGACAAAAAGAAATTCCGTGATTTTTTAGAAAAACCCTGCTTACGCGAGTATATCTTGCCTCCCTCTCGGAAGGAGGTGCCCCGCAGGGGCGGTGGGAGTAACTCCCTCAGTCTCGCATACGCTCGACAGCTCCCTCAAAGAGGGCGCCGAGGGAACGCTCGCACCTTCTTCCCTTGCAAAAGGGTACGACTAAAACCCTGCTTGCGCGGGTGATTTGGAATAATCTGCATAAAGGCGCAAACCTACGCCTTAAGCGTCAAAAATATTTTACGGAAAAGACGGGAATTTGTCAAGCGTTTTCGCGGCGGATGGGAAGGCAGTCGATCTTGTATTCGGCGAGGCACATATCGCGCATCGTCGGATTGTAGATCTGCTGTTCGAGAAGATAGCGCACCACGACGTCGCGCACGTCGTCGTCGCGGAATTCGAACCCGCAGACGGCGAGCAGCAGCTTTACGTCGGATACCTGCAGGCGGCAGGTGAGCGCAAGCGCGAGCACCGTGTTCTTTTCGGGATACAGCTTTCCCTTTACCATCTTCTGCCAGAACCTCGGCTCGACGTCGAGAAGCGCGCCCGCGCCCTCCACCGTCTCCGAAACGTGCGCGAGCACCGTCGGCAGCGTTTTGGCGAAGGTGTTCTTATCGCGCAGGTCGCGCCACTTATCGCGCAGCGTGGGGAAACTGAACGAAAAGGTGAAACTCGTATCGGCGAGCCCCGCCTTGAACCGCGCGAGAAGCTGCGCGGCGTCCTTCTGGCGGTCAAGCCGCATGCACGCCGAATCGCGGCGGGCGATGTTGCCGTCCTCCGCGACGTACAGAACGTCGGGCATGACGTACCCGTCGATCGCGCTCAGACGGACGTAATCCGAATAGTGCGCACAGAAATATTCATCCAGCGCTCTTATAAATTCCTGCTCCATACGCGTTATTGTAGCATGCCGCCCGAAAAAATGCAAGCGTTCTTCCGTGAAAAGGCGCTTTCACAGGCAGGTTACAAGGTGAACAAATTTTTCAAAGAATTTAACCGACGCGCCCTCATCTCCCTTTGTTTTCTCATTTTTTTCCGAGTTCACATCTTTTTTTGAAAAGTTCTGCGATTTTGCTTGCAAATTTTTTTCAAAAATGTTACAATGACATACGGAGGAGAAAAAATATACGGAGGGTATTCAATGAAACGCGAACGTATTGAAGAGATCGCCGAGCTTTTGGATAAGCGCGGCAAACTGACTCTGGAACAGCTCGACGAGCAGTTCCCGAACGTTTCGCAGATGACGCTCAGGCGCGACCTGTTCCAGCTCGAGCAGGAGGGGCGCATCATCCGCGTACGCGGCGGCGCGATGTCCGTGAAGGAAGTACAGAAAGTTTCGGGCGAGCCGTACACGAAAAAGACGACGATACACACCGACGAAAAGATCGAGATCGCACAGAAGGCGGCGAGCCTCATCGACGAGAACTGCTCGCTGTTCATGGACGGCGGCACGACGGCAATGTACCTTGCCAAGGAGATGCCCGATAAAAACCTGCACGTGTTCACCAACGGGCTTGCCGTGGCGATCGAGCTGGCGGGCAAGAAAAACCTGAACGTGACCATGCTGGGCGGACAGGTGATGAAGGACAACCTTTCCACCGCGTCCCCCGTTGCGAAGGCGTATTTCGACAACACCAACTTCGAGCTCGCCATCATCTCCGCTTCGGCATTCACGCCCGAAAACGGGTTCTCGTGCGGGTCGCAGGTGGAGGCGGATCTGCTGAAGATGGCGCGCGCAAAGGCGAAGGCGACGTACATGATGCTCGACAGCTCCAAGATCGGCAAGATCATGCCCTACACCTTCGCGCATATCGAGGATATCGACGTGCTCATTACGGACGACAACTTCCCCGCAGACCTGAAAGCGCAGTTCACCGCGAAAGACATCGTGGTCATGTGACCCGGAAACCTACTTATCTCGACGCGACCGCCGCACATATCTGTGCGGCGGTCGCGTTTTTTTATTTGCGCGAAAATATCTCTTCGACGGCGGAACGGCAAAGTTTCGGACGGCGGTATTCATCGAATACGCCCTTGTTGTTCATGGTGCGCGGCCTTCCGCCCCACCATTCGTCGCTCACGCGGATATCGCAGAACTGCCAGATATACACGCCCGAGCACTGCGGGAAGGAGAGCACCGCCCCGAGCTGCTCTCTGAGCGCCTTCGCCTGGTATTCCTCGCTCCATTTTGGCTGATAGGGGGCGCGGAACCCGTAGATGCCGCCGGCACCGATCTCGGTGACGAGGAAGGGTTTGCCCCGCCCCTCCGTCGTCTGTACCCAGCCGTAGAGATCGGCAAGATATTCCGCGGGCGGGGTATCGTGATACCACAGCGGGTAGATGTTATAGGAGACGACGTCGGGCAAACCGAAACAGAGATCGCTCTTGAACTTGCAGCTCGCAAAGGAACTGGGGCGGGATCCGTCGAGGGAGCGGACTTCGCGGAACCCGAACCGCTCTATGAGGTCGTCGAACGGAACGCCGTTTTTCATGAGCCGCGCCTCCGCCGTATACAGCACGGGCGACGCGGGCGACCACGACGACGCGTTCTCTGCCGTCACCCCCCCTTCCAGCACCGTCTCCCCCTGCGGACATGGTGCGCTCCGCAAAGACGAGGCGCTCCCCCGCAAGGCAGACCTGCACGGACATGGGTGCCTCTTCGCACAGATTTTCCACGCACACGCGGATATGGGCGCGCCATTTTCCATCCGCAAAGCGGGGCGTGACGTGCAGAAAACGGAGATAGACGCTCCCGACCTGTTCGACGGACACGGGGCGGGAGATCCCGCCGTACGACATGTAATCGTTCGGCACATGCAGGGCGCTCTCCTCGGAAAAGCGGTTGTCCGCGACGATCTCGAGCGTGTACTCCCCCGCCGGCACGCCGCGCACGACGGCGGAAAAGGGCGTATAGGCATTGTAGTGGCGCGCGATGAGGGCGCCGTCGAGATACACCTGCGCCGTGTGGCTCACGCCCTTACAGACGACACCGCAAAAAACAGCACCGTTGCAACCGACCGGATCACCCTGTCCCCTCCCGCACAACGCAGATATTTTACCCCCTTGACACGCGGCGCGCAATGGTGTATGATAACATAAAATTGATAAATTGTGAGGGAGGATATTGCCGTGATCGAGATAACGAGAATGGGAGAGACGACGCACGACGAAAATTTTTGCGTGCTGCGGGAAAAGGGACATCCCGTATACCTTCTGCTGCTTGTAAAGACGCCCGCGCTCTTTGAGACGGAGGACGGCTTTTCCGGCACGCCCGCCGACGTTGCCGTGCTGTTCCGGCCGGGTCAGCGCCACAGCTACCGCGCCGCGGGGGGCGCATACACCGACTGCTGGATGCATATTTCCTCCCCATCGCCCCTCATGTTCGAAGGGTTTCCGTTCGGGAAACCCATCCCCCTGCAGGGAGCAGACCGCTTTTACCGCCTGTTCCGCCTGATCCTCGACGAATTTTTCTCGAACGGGAAAAATGCGAAAGCCGTTCTGCACTCGCTGACCGCCGCGCTCCTGGAGATGCTCTCCTCGGGCACGGAGAGCCGCGACCCCCTCTTCGGCGGGTTCCTCGCCCTGCGCGAGGAGGTGTTCCGCAACGCGGCGGCGCAGGGGACGGCGGGCGCCGCGGCAAAGCGGCTGGGAAGATGCTGCGGGTACTCCCACACGATGTACAAGAAATATTTCGACACGACCTTCCTCACCGACGTCATCCGCGCGCGCGTGCAGACGGCGGAGGAACTGCTCGTATCCTCCTCGGACAGCGTGGAGCACATCGCCGAACGGTGCGGATACATGAGCGTGGAGCACTTTATCCGCCAGTTCCGCGACATAACGGGGACGACGCCCGCAAGATACCGGAAAGCCATGACGTAAAAGAGCGCGCCCGCATCGATGCGGGCGCGCCCCTCTTTATTTTACAGCTCTATCCCGAACAGTTTTCCCGTACGGGAGATCTCCTCGCGGCAGATATCCGCGGTCAGGCGCCACACGTCCTTCCGCTCCGCGGAAAAGAGCCGCCTGAGCTTCCAGCGGCGGATGAACCCCGCATAGCGGACGGCGAGGGAGGGAAATTTCTTTTCCCCGCGCACGCATGCGACCGTGCTCCGCTCCCGCGCGCTCAGAACGCGGAACTCCAGCCAGTTCGCCGCGTCCTTTCTGAAACGGTAGATCTGCGTACAGGTGGAATCCGTTCCCTTGCTGTAATCGCGCTCGAATACAAATCCGCGTTCCGTTAAAAACGCAAAACAGTGTGCGATAAGTTCATCTTCCTGCATAAAAAACTCCTTTGTTTATCAGCCGCCGAACAGCCCCTCCGCGCCGGGGATCGCCGCAAGGAGGTTGAAATTCTGAAACACGACGACGCAGACGAGGGAGACGGTGCTCATGATCTTGATGAGAATATTCAGCGACGGTCCCACCGTATCTTTGAGCGGGTCGCCCACGGTATCGCCGACGACGGCGGCGTCGTGCGCGGGAGAGCCCTTGCCCTGCCCTTCGAGCCCGCCTTTTTCGACGTATTTTTTGGCGTTATCCCACGCGCCGCCCGCGTTGCCCGCGTAGATGGCGAGCATGATGGCGGTGAGCGTCGCGCCGACGAGGAGCCCGCCCACCAGCCCCGCGCCGAACAGGAATCCGCATACGACGGGAACGAGCACGGCGATGAGCGCGGGCGCGATCATGCCGCGGAGCGCCCCCTGCGACGCGATGGTGATGCACTTTTTATGGTCGGGCTTGCCGCTCCCCTCGAGGATCCCCGGGATCTCGCGGAACTGACGGCGCACCTCGTCCACCATCTTTTCCGCAGATGCGGACACGGCATTGATGAGCATGCCGCTGAAGAGGAAGGGCAGCGCCGCGCCCAGGATGGCGCCGACGAGCACGTCGCCGCGCACCACGTTGAGCACGAGCTCGGTCATGGCGCCCTCCGCCGCCGCATAGAGATAACTGCTCATCATGGACATGGTGGCAAGCGCCGCCGAACCGATGGCGAAGCCCTTGCCGATGGCGGCGGTGGTGTTGCCCACGCTGTCGAGCGTATCGGTGATGTCGCGCACGGCGGGATCCAGCCCGCTCATCTCGGCGATGCCGCCCGCGTTGTCGCTGATGGGACCGTATGTATCGACGGAGACGGTCGCGGCGACGAAGGAGAGCATGCCCACGGCGCCGCAGCCCACGCCGTACATGCCGCCGATGGCATAGCAGATAAAGATCGCCGCGACGAGGCACAGAACGGGCAGCATGCACGAGATCATGCCCGTCGCCATGCCCTTCGTGACGGTGAGCGCGGATCCGCCCCTGCTCGCCTCGGCGATGCCGCGCGTGGGTTTGCAGCGGTCGCTCGTGTAATATTCGGAGAGCATTCCGATGAGGATGCCCGCCACAACGCCGACGGCGCACGCCACCCACGGCGTGATCGCCCCGAGGTTTTGTTTTGCCGCCGTGAGCTGCGCGGCGTCCTCCCCCTGAAAGAGCAGAACGCTCAGCGCGCACCCGCCGGCGAGCGTGACGCCCGCGGCGATCCACGTGGCGAGGTTGAGCTCCAGATGCGGATCTTTCAGCCTTCTGCGCAAGAGCGGGAAGGCGATCCCGACGACGCAGGCGATGAGCCCCACGCCCGCGAACACGAGCGGGAAGAGCATGAGCTTTTGCAGCAGGCTCTCCGACGTGAACCCCGCCGTATGCACGAACACTTCGAGCGCGAGGATGACGGTCGCCATGATCGCGCCGACGTAACTTTCGAGAAGGTCTGCGCCCAGCCCGGCGACGTCGCCGACGTTGTCGCCGACGTTATCGGCAATGACGGCAGGATTGCGCGGGTCGTCTTCGGGGATGTGCGCCTCCGTTTTGCCGACGAGATCGGCGCCCATATCCGCCGCCTTGGTGTAGATGCCGCCGCCCACGCGGTTGAACATGGCGATGACGCTGCACCCCAGCGCGTACCCCGAGAGGATGATGGAGAGGTTATAGCTCTGCTTTGTGACGGGGTTGACGTGCGTGACGACTTCGCCGCCATCCAGGGAGAGCATGCCGCCCGCCCAGCCGAAGCAGAGATAGACGACGAGCGCGCCCAGAAGCGCGAATCCCGCCACGCACAGCCCCATGACGGAGCCGCCGCGGAAGGCGACTTTGAGCGTTTTGCCGACGTCGCGCGTTTCATCGGCGGTCTGCGTGACGCGCACGTTCGCGTACGTTGCGATCTTCATGCCGATGTAGCCAGCCGCGCTCGACATGACCGCGCCCAGAAGAAAGGCGATCCCCGCCTCCCACGCGATGAAGAGCGCCAGAAGCACGGCGACGCCCGCCGCAATGCCCGCGGCAACACGGTATTCGTACAGGAGGAACGCGTTCGCTCCCTCGCGGATGGCGGAGGCGATCTCCTGCATCTTCCCGTTCCCCTCTCTGAGCCGCTTTACGAGGTGAAAGTTGATCGCCGCGTAAGCAAACGCGAGCACGACGGCGAACATCACGATGATGGTGAGCAAGTTGACGTCCATACCTTTCCTCCCCTGCAACTTCGTACACCATCATTATAGCACCGCCCGGGGAAACTGTCCATAGAAATGAAAAAATCTTTCAAAAAATTTTTATTTGAAACATTTCCTTTCTACGACAAAGGAGCCGCCCGAAGGGACGGCTCCTTGCGCATGCTGTTTATTTGCTGCAGTTTTCCTTGAGCGTTTTGAGGTTCTCGGAGAGTTCCTTGGGGAGCTTATCGCCGAACTGCTTGTAGAACTCGGCGATCTCGTCCGCTTCGGACGACCAGCGCGCCTTATCGACGCAGAGGATGCTCTCGAGCGTCTCGCGGGAGTAATCCAGCCCTTCGAGATCGATATCCTTCGCGTAAGGAACGTAGCCGATGGCGGTCTCCTCGGCGTCCACGGTGCCGGCGCAGCGCTTCAGGATCCAGTCGAGAACGCGCATGTTGTCGCCGAAGCCGGGCCAGAGGAATTCGCCGTTCTGATCCTGACGGAACCAGTTGACGTTGAAGATCTTGGGCGGGTTCTTGACTTTTTTGCCCATATCCACCCAGTGCCGGAAGTAATCGCCCATGTGATAGCCGCAGAAGGGCTTCATTGCCATGGGGTCGTGGCGCAGGACGCCCGTCGCGCCCGTTGCGGCTGCCGTCGTCTCGGAAGACATGATGGAGCCGACGAACACGCCGTGATCCCAGTCGCGGGACTGATAGACGAGGGGCGTGGTGGTCGCGCGGCGGCCGCCGAACACGATCGCGTCGAGCGGGACGCCTTCCTTGGAGTTGAACGCCTCCGAAAGGCAGGGGCAGTTGACCGCGGGCGCCGTGAAACGGGAGTTGGGGTGCGCCGCCTTTACGCCGCTTTCGGGCGTCCAGTCGTTGCCCAGCCAGTCGATGAGGTGCTCGGGCGCGGGTTTGGTGAGCCCCTCCCACCACACCGTGTTATCGGCGGGATTGATGGCGACGTTCGTGAAGATGGTGTTCTTTTTGGTCGCGGCGAGCGCGTTGGGGTTGCTCTTTTCGTTGGTGCCGGGCGCAACGCCGAAGAAGCCGTTCTCGGGGTTGACCGCCCAGAGTCTGCCGTCTTTGCCGACGCGGATCCATGCGATGTCGTCGCCGACGCACTCCACCTTGTAGCCCTGCTCGAGGTAGTGCTTGGGCGGGATGAGCATGGCGAGGTTGGTCTTGCCGCAAGCGGACGGGAACGCCGCCGCGAGGTACTTTTTGGTGCCGTCGGGATAGGTCACGCCGAGGATGAGCATGTGCTCCGCCATCCAGCCCTCGTTCTTGCCGAGGAAGGACGCGATGCGCAGCGCAAAGCACTTTTTGCCGAGGAGCACGTTGCCGCCGTAAGCGGAGTTGACGGAGATGATGGTATCGTCCTCGGGGAAGTGCATGATATAGCGCTTTTCGGGATCGACGTCGCACTTGCAGTGCAGACCCTTGATGAAATCGCCGTTCTCGCCGAGAACGTCGTAGCAGTCAAGCCCGACGCGCGTCATGATCGCCATGTTGAGAACGACGTAGATGGAATCGGTGAGCTCGATGCCGATCTTGGAGAAGGGCGAACCGACGACGCCCATCGAATAGGGGATGACGTACATCGTGCGGCCCTTCATCTTGCCGCGGGCGATATCGTAGCACATCTTGTACGCCTCTTTGGGATCCATCCAGTAGTTGGTGGGACCTGCGTTCTCCTTCTCTCTGCAGCAGATGAAGGTGCGCGCCTCGACGCGGGCAACGTCGTTCTCCGCGGTGCGGTGATAGTAGCACCCGGGGAGTTTTTCCTGGTTGAGTTCGATCATTTCGCCCGTCTTGCAAGCCTCTGCGCGGAGCGCCGCAAGCTGCGCCTCGCTGCCGTCGATCCAGACGATATTGTCGGGACAGGTGAGTTCGGCGGTCTCTTCCACGAACGCGATGACCTTCTTGTTCTTGGTGGGATAAGCCATATATTTTCCTCCTGAGAAATTAGTTACACGGTTCACACTTTTTCTTTCAAACTGATGAAAGAAAAAGTCGTGAGTTTCAGGAAAACCCAACAGTCGCTTGCGCTTTGTGTCCGGTTTTCCTCGCTGCCGCTGTTTCGCAACAGTATAGCTCGCGGCGGCTCACTTTTTCGCATAAGTTGCTTGCGCAACAATTAGGGGTGAACGGCGCGTTATGCGCACCGCTACAGTGTGGCGTGCGCGCCGCGAACTAAGAAATTGCCATTTCAGCGGCAATTTCGTGTCCGTCCGACGCGAAGCGGCGCACGAGCGTAGCCGAAGTAACGCAAGGTCTACTTGCGTGAGCCCCCTGCTTGCGCGAGTGAATTATAACAAAGGACATAACGATCGATAAACTTCTGAAATTTTGCATCGCAAAATTTTAGAAAGAGGAGGCACAACAAAGCGTACAGGCTGTTTGGGCTTTGCCTGAACAGCCGTAAGCGGAGTTTGTGCCGACGAAGTGACGCCTTTTGCAACCATTTTATAACAGGGAAACGCTGCTCGCGCGAGTGATATATCGGCAAGTATATACTTTTCCCGAAATTCGGGGCTTATACAGTATATCATGCTTTCTGCAAGATGTCAAAGAAAAAAACCGCGGAAAAACGCGGCGCGTCCATAAAAATTTTGCATTGCTGCGATAGATTTTTGCCTTGCCGCACGCCGCGGAAGGAAAAACAGACGCAGCTTTTTCTCTTCCGCGGCGTGCGGGCAAAGAAAAAAGAGCGGCTCAGCCGCTCTTTGTTTCCACATATTCGCCCGTATCCGCGTCCTGAAAGACCACCCAGAATCCCTCCGTCTCCGAAAAGGCGTCTTTGGGGACGAATACGGCGTGCTCCTTCATCGCCTGCGGCGGGGCGCCGTCAGATCTGCCCGCCGCCGCGACGCACAGATAGCGCGGCACGCCGCTCTGATACACGACGCCGAGCAGCGCGCCCTCCGTTTTTACCCACTCGGAGCGCGGAAACGCGGAGAGCAGGCTGTTGTCGCGCGGGTATTTCCCGAACGCGGCGTCGAGCTTTTCCTTTACTTCGTAGTAATATGTAAGCGAGCCGCGCGGGCGCGCGAGTAGATCGCCCGCATCAGCGGGAGCCGCCGCACCCTTCTCCTCCCGCGGCGGAGGAGGAGTTTTTTCATTTCCATCGCCCGCAGTACGGAAATAGTCGGTCTCGGCAATGGCTTCGTCGTGATAGCGCGCGGCGGCGCGCTCCTCTCGCGGGGGGATTTCCTCCGGAACGGGATCGGGCAGAGGCGGCGCGGGCGCATGCGGAACGTTGGGCGCCACCGGCAGGGGCAGTTCATTGGGCGGCATGGGAACCGCGGGGATCTTCCTCTTTTTGGGGCTCTCCTCTTCGAGCAGCGCCGTATACCGCGCGGGCGCGGCGCCGCACGTTCCGAAGGCGACTGGCGTGGGTTCCCCGCGCACGAAACACAAAAGCGCCGCGAACCCGCCCCTGACGGAGGGCGCGTCCGCCACGGCGATCGCGGCGTTGCCGCGGAGTTCGAGGCAGAACGTTCTGCCTTCCGCCCAAAGAAAGAGGACGTACCTCCCCTCCCGCACGGGCGAAAGCCCCGCGATGCGCGGCGTGACGGTGAGCTCGTTTCCGAGCCGCTCGGCGTACACCACTCCCGTGAGCGGCGTGCCGTCCGCCGAAAATCCCTTCTTGATCTGTCTGAGCACGCAGATGCGTTTTTCGTATGCCATATTGTTTCCTCTTTCCGAAGCGCGGAGAAGGGCTCCGCCTTCGCACAATAGGAGTATATGCGCGTTCGGCGCGCGGAATATGCCCCTCTTGCGGGAAACAGCTCGTTTTTTGTAAAAAAATTCGCCGCAGGCGCGGCGGAAACATTATAGTTCTACAAAGATGACGGGAACGCCCTTTTTTTCGGCATACTTCACCGTATAGGCGGCGCCGCCGCTCTCTCTGACGCAATAGGCAAAGAGCACGTCCGCGCCGTCCACCATGTAACGGTCGCGCGCGAGAAAACATCCGCGCGTATAGGCGGAAAAGAGCACGGTCTCTTTATCGCACCACGCCAGAAGGGAACGGAAGCGCGCCCGTTCCTCGGGCGAAAATCCCCTGTCGTGCCCAGCATACGGGATGCACGCCTCGATCGTGAAAGGGTATTTTTTCCGCAGGTCGACAAGGCACCCGAGCGCGGCGAGATCGAACCCGCGCGCCATGCCGCAGCGGAAATGCGTGCAGCCGCCGCGGATGAGCTCTTCGAGCGCGTCGTAGACCGCATTGACGTTGTAACGCACCGGCAGTTCGCGGTGCCCCGTGATCGCACAGATCTTCAAATCATCCTCCCCCGTTGCCCGTCCGCTCACGCGATGGGCGCGCTGCGTTCCTTCCCCTGCCCGCGCGGATATTTCAGAGGCGTCGGTCTGATCTTTCCGACGACGATGAGCGAACGCGCGCCGTAATCCGCGGGGAGTTCGTAACAGACGCGCTCCGCCTCTCCCCCGCCGAGCGTTGCGATCGCCTTCCTTCCGCCTGCAAGCTCGTCTGCCGCGCCCTTATAGGCGATGAACTGCCCGCCCACCCTGACGAGCGGCATGCAGTACTCCGCCAAAGAGGCGAGCGGCGCGACGGCGCGCGCAAAGGCAGCGTCGAACTTTTCGCGCAGAGACCCCTTTCCGGCGTCTTCGGCGCGGGTATTTAAAACGGTCACGCCGTCCAGCCCGAGTTCGTGCACGGCGGCGCGGAGAAATTCGCATTTTTTTCTCGTGCTCTCGATGAGCGTGAGCGAGAGATCGGGGCGGACGATCTTGAGCGGGAGAGAGGGAAACCCGGCCCCCGATCCGATTTCCACAGCCGCCGTTCCCTGCGGAAAAAGATGTTCCCCGGCGAGAGAATCGAGAAAATGTTTGTGGATAACTTCCTCTTTTTGCGTGATGGCGGTGAGATTGTACCGTTCGTTGTACTGCAAAAGGAGCTCGTAAAAGCGCTCAAAGGCTGCGCGGTTCTTTTCAAAAAGCGCGTAAATGCGCTCAAAATCGGGTTTTTTTTCTGCCATATTG
>ERZ1643246.2688-NODE-2688-length-16368-cov-6.274198_pt1 | contig 16368 bp, 11 predicted proteins | sample MGYA00579265_ERZ1643246 | MGnify/ENA primary metagenome ERZ1643246 (study PRJEB29033, sample SAMEA4952261) | chicken gut metagenome | biome: Broiler Chicken; feature: Gastrointestinal Tract; material: Caecum | place: Ireland | collected 2018 | study: Broiler... | reverse complement strand
TAATTTTCTTAATGCTTTTGCTTCTATTTGTCTTATTCTTTCTCTTGTTACATTGAATTCCTTCCCAACTTCTTCTAGTGTTCTTGCTTTTCCATCATCTAATCCGAATCTTAGTCTTAATACTTTTGCTTCTCTAGGAGTAAGTGTTTCCATTATTTCATCTAATTGTTCTCTAAGCATTGTATATGAAGCAGATTCTTGTGGTGATGGTGAATCTTCGTCTTGTATAAAGTCCCCTAAATGGCTATCATCTTCCTCACCAATAGGTGTTTCTAATGATACTGGATCTTGTGCAATTTTTTGAATTTCTATTACTTTTTCTACAGGCACTTCCATTTCTTTTGCAATTTCTTCTGGAGTTGGTTCTTTACCATTTTGTTGTAAAAGATGTCTTGAAGTTCTAATTAATTTATTTATAGTTTCTACCATATGAACAGGAATTCTTATAGTTCTTGCTTGGTCTGCAATAGCTCTTGTAATAGCTTGTCTTATCCACCATGTTGCATAAGTACTAAATTTATATCCTTTTGTATAATCAAATTTTTCTACTGCTTTTATTAACCCCATATTTCCTTCTTGTATTAAATCTAAAAATAGCATACCTCTACCAACATATTTCTTTGCAATACTTACGACTAATCTTAAGTTTGATTCTGCTAATTTTTGTTTTGCTGCTTCATCACCTTCTAATATCTTTTTTGCAAGTTCTAATTCTTGATTATATGTTAGAAGTGGTATTTTTCCTATTTCTCTTAAATACATTCTTACAGGATCATCTATACTAATTCCATCGATATTGTCTATGTTTAATTCTTCTATAGGTATATCTTCTACTTCTTCTAAGTCCTCTGCATCTGGTTCTATATCTTCTATGTCGTCTTTTAATACATCTACACCTATATTTTCAAAAGCATTGAAAACCTGGTCTATTTGGTCTGGACTAGCATCACTTAACTGTGATGCTAATTCTCCATAAGTGATTTTTCCTTTTTTCTTTGCTTCATTTACTATTTTATCTATTTCAATATCATTATTTTCCTTCTCTTTTTCATCTTCTTTTTTCTTTTCTTTATGTGCTATTCTTGCATTATCTATCAAATTTATCGCATCTTTGACATTTTTCTTGTCTTCTTTTTTATCTTCTTTTTTATTCATAATTACCCCCTATTTAATTTTAGCTAAGTTTATTATGATAGAATTCAATTCTTTACTTAATTCTAAAGCTTGTTCTTTTGGTGTTGTTTTATCATTGATTTTTTCTATTATTTCATCTCTTCTTTTTATTAATTTATTCTTTTTATATATTTTTTCTATATCTTCTATACCTTTATTTATATCAGTAAGTTCAAAGTCATAAGCTAGTATTCCTGTAATGTAGTTTATTATTTCAGTATCTTCAAACCAATTTAATATGCTTTCTGTATTTTCTTCTTCTTTCATGTTATTATATAGCTTCTCTATTATTGTTTTATTTTTTTCTGATTTTATACAATCTAAATCTACAACATTTTTTATTCTTTCTAAACTTTCTTTTGGATAATTGATTATTAGATATATGAGCATCTGCTCTCTTCTTGATGTTGATTCATCTATTTTTTCTTCTTTTTTTGGTCTTATAATATCGGGTTTTGCTTCTAATATTTTTGCATTTCCTTCATTTTTACTATATAATCTCTTATTTATTTCAGCATATATGGCTTCTTTGGATATTTTATATGTATCTGATATTTTATCTACATATACTTCTCTTTCCATGCTGTTATCTACTTCTGATAAAATTTTTGCAATTGCATTTAAAAATTTAATTTTATCACTTACATTTTCTAAGTTTAATTCTTTTTTTAAGTTTTTAACTTTATATTCTACAACTGATATAGCTTCATCCATGCATTTTCTAAATTTTTCTGGTCCGTATTTTATAATGAATTCGTCTGGATCTTTTGCTCCGCTTATTTGAAGTACTCTAATGTCACACCCCATATTTTGAAGTATATCCATTCCTCTTACTATAGCTGCTTGTCCTGCTCCATCTGCATCATATCCTAAAATTACTTGTTCTGTAGATTTTCTTAGCAATCTTCCTTGTGCATCTGTTAGTGCTGTTCCAAGGGAAGCAACTACATTTGTTATTCCTCTTTGAAATAGTGAGATTGCATCCATATATCCTTCTACTATTAAGAGCCTTTTCATTATTCCTGGATTATTTTTCTTTGCTACATTTAATCCAAATAAGTTTCTTCCTTTACTATATACTATATTTTCTGGAGAATTAATATATTTTGGCTTACTATCATCAAGTACTCTTCCTCCAAATGCTATAACTCTATTTCTTACATCTTGTATAGGAAACATTATTCTATTTCTATATCTATCAATATATAGTCCTTCTTTACTCTTATTTACTAAACCAGATGCTAAAATTTCTTCATCTTCAAATCCTTCTTTTCTTAGTGCCTTATATAGTTCGTCAAAATCGCCTGAAAATCCTATCATAAATGATTTTAAAGTGTTATTGTCTAGCTTTCTTTTTTTTATATATTCCTGTCCTGCTTTTGATTCTGGTTTATACAATCTTTTATGATAATATTCTGCTGCATATTGATTTACTGAATAAACTTTAGCTTTTAGTTTAGCTTTTTCTTCATCTTCGAAGCTACCTAAAGCAGGTAAATTTATCCCTGCTCTTTCTGCTAACATTTGTACACTTTCTATAAAGTTTATATTTTCAATTTTCATAAGAAAATGGAAAACATTTCCTCCTACACCACATCCAAAACAATGAAATATTTGTTTATCTGGTGAAACTGAAAATGATGGTGATTTTTCATTATGAAATGGACATAATCCAAAATAGTTCCTTCCACTTCTTTTTAAAGTTACATATTGTGATATAATATCTATTATATCATTCCTGCTTCTGATTTCTTCTAATAATTCATCACTATATTTCACTTTTCACAATCCTTCTTTTACTCATACTTATATTATTCGACATATAAAAAGTAAATCCTTCTTTATTAGTACAAACCTTTTCATTTTATGTAAATTATTGTAAATTAACATAACTAGTTTAAGTAAGCAATAAAAAAAGATACTCGTTGTACCTTTTTTATTTAAATTACTTTATGCATTAGCTGCTCCATCAAATGGTATGAATTTATTAACAGCATTTTGCTTTAAGTCAATTTTAGCTTCTGTAGGAACTCTATATTCCTTAAATGACATATCTATTTTGTTATCAATAAGTTTCTCTATTTCTTCTTTTGATGAATGTTCCGCTAATACAAGTTCACTAACAAGTATCTGCTTTGCATTTATTAGCATTTTCTTTTCACCTGTAGATAGACTTCCTTTTTCTTTTTGTTTAAAACTTAAATTTCTAACTACATCTGCTACTTCGTAAATATCTCCTGTTTTCATTTTGTCTAAGTTTTCTCTGTATCTTTTATTCCAGTTTGTAGACATTTCTGTCTCATCTTTTTCTAAGACTTCAAGTACACTATTAGCACTTTGTTTGTCTATTATACTTCTTACTCCCATTGTTTCAGCTTTTGCAGTTGGAACCATAACCATAACTTCTCCTGGCATTTTTATAACATAGTACTGTTGCTTTTCCCCTAAAATTTCTTTTTCCTCAATTGCATCTATTGTACCTGCACCATGCATTGGATATACTATTTTGTCACCTATATTAAACAATTAAAGTCACTCCTTTCCAACTTTTTTTGTTATGCAAAGGTAATCTTTTTCCCTTTTTAACTACATTATTATTATATCACAAATATAAACATAAGTAAAGGAAAATTTTTTGTTTTTTTAACTTTTTTGGTCTTTTTTTATGTTTCATTAATACTATGCAATTATTAATTTACTTATATTTAAATAAGTACGCATCTAAATCCATCAAAATAATTTCCAACTCCATTTGCTCTTGCAAAAGATATATTATTACTTATTTCATTTTTATCAAAGCACCCCCCCTCTATCAAAAAATGGTCCCACTGAACTAACAAAAATCGATTGAGTATTATACCAACTTGTAAATCCACTTCCACTTACTGATGTTTCATTTATAGCATCTCCATATACCTTTTTATTTAATAAATAATTATTTTCTTGCTTTTCGGTATCATCTACTCCTTCATCACTAAACTGATATATTGTTGCATATTTAGTAGAGATGTTTTGTACAAATGAATTTCCTTTTCCATCCAAATTGGCATTTTCATTGTTAATATATCCTATAGTTCTTTCCCACAATCCTCCTGATAAATCATATATTCCATACATGTTTCCTGTGCTTGATGGACTTGAATCTTCTCCTAAATATTCATTCCACTTTTTTCCCGAATTATTATATCCTGTTATAGTATATACACTTGCTAAATTATTTCCTTCTTCTTTTGTTTTATTACTATTTCCGCTATTTGCATTATATGTGTTTTTTACTACTTCTTGATTATATACACCATATTTACTTTGAGTTAAGTAAGTAACTGCTCCCCACTCACTATTTTTCATCATATGGCTATCTACACTTCCATTTAATCCATATATATTTCCACTTTCAGTTAACGCTCTACTTATACTATATGCATCTCCTATAGATATATAATTCATTGCATAAGTTGATCCTTGAAATGTTGGATATTTTATCTTTGTTTCTGTTTCTCCATATATTCCATCTAACCAATTTCTAGCTGATAAACTGCTAGGACTTTCTAATCCTACTTCAGTTGCAGATGCATAAATTAAGTTTTGAGTATAATTTACACTGCTTGCTTTAACTTCTGCTGTATTTCCTCCACTTGCATATCCTGCTTCAAATTTAGATACCCATATTCCTTCTATCTCACTATCCCAGCCTCCATTTCTATATCCTATCATACTTTCATCTGTAAATGCTGGGTGAACTGTAAAACCTTCTGTTGTATCTACTTCGTCATCTGCACTTTTACATCTCTTTGCTTCTTTTAATATTCCATTTTCATCATAATAATTATCACTTGTCCCTTGTAAGAATACTACATCTACTGTTTCATTTTCTTCATTTATTCTATATGCATACCTCGGTATCCATACCCACATACTTCCATCTTCTGTTTTTGCATTTGCCCATTTCTTTTCTTCATAATTGTACCATTCATTATCATTTTCATTTGTCTCTACCACCGTTCCAATACTTGTTTCTGTTGGCTCATTAAACTTTACTGCTGTCATTCCTTGTTTTAATCTTGGTTTATTTGCTACATTTTTATTTATCTCTTCTTCATCTTCTCCACTATTTATATTTCCTTTATTTACATCATCTATATAATTGCTTATTTCTTCTAAGCTTATCATTTCATTTTTCTGTGCATTTTCATATATTTTAGTCGCATCTTATGCTTTTCTAAATATTCCATTTTCTCCTATACTAAAATTAATTGCTACTCCAGCTAAAATTAATAGAACTATATTCGTTTGTGTTTGCAATTATTTATTATTGCTTATTTGTTTTTATATTCTATATTTATTATTTTCATTATTTTTAGTTATTATTCAGCTAATGCAGAAAAAGCTACATATTTTAGATTCTTCTAAAATACATAGCTTCTTTTAATTCATCTATGTTTAATTTATTTATTCCTTTAAAACTTACGATATATATATATATATATATACAGTATCAAGGCTTTCAGGCATTTTTTATCTCCTACTTTTTTTATTTTTTCAACCAAAAAGGACCGTCCCTATTGGTTGATTTTGTCTATTATTTCATTTTTATTTTTATATATTGAGTTTGCTTTTATTACACCTCTTACAGATGATAGTGGATATATATTAGTATTTTTTCCTATAATTGTTCCTGGATTAAGTACACTTCCGCATCCAACTTCTACATTATCTCCTAGCATTGCTCCTATTTTTTTCATACCTGTTTCTATATACTCATTTTCATCTTTTTCTTTATCTTCTTTTTTTATAACTATTAATTTCTTATCTGATTTTACATTAGAAGTAATTGAACCTGCTCCCATATGTGATTTATATCCTAATATTGAATCTCCAACATAGTTATAATGTGGTACTTGGACATTATTAAATAATATAACATTTTTTAATTCTGTAGAATTTCCCACAACTGTATTTTCACCTATTATTGCATTTTTTCTTATAAATGCACAGTGTCTTATTTCTGCATTTTTACATATTATGCAGTTATCTCCTATATATGCAGATTCATATACTTTAGCTGTTTTATGTATCCATACTGTTTCTTTTACTTTTATATATTCTTTTTCATCTAAGCTATTACCTAGTTTTAGTATATATTCTTCTATATGTGGCAAAACTTCCCATGGATATTCATATTTTTCTAATAGTTCTTTTGCTATAGTTTGTTCTAAATTATATAAATTTTTTATTTTACAATCTTCCATATTATTTATTCTCCCAATAGTCATTATATAGCTTAATAGCTGTTTCTGGGCTATCTTCCCCTTCTGCATTTTTTACCGGTGCAAAGTCTTCTTCTCTTCTACCTCTTAAAATTGAAATATTATCAAAGAAGATAAATCCGTCAAATATAAATGCTTCGTATTTATATGCATTAGGCTTTTTTACTTTTATTATATTTCCGTTTTCGTCCATATATGCTGCTTTTTTATGTGCACTATGATATGGTAGTGTATTTTTACTTATTATATCTAGTGCTTCTACATTATATAGATTACACATTATATGTGATTCGCCAAATAAAAGTTCCCCATCTTCGTCTGTTTCTTTTGCCATTTCTGTTGGAAGTTCTGTATATTCTATTACTGCTGGTTTATTATTCTTTTTACAAAATACTCCTACTGGCTCTTCTGGACTTCTTTTTACTACTGATTTAGAACCTATCATATTATTTTGAGATACTGTAAGTCCTAATAGTATTGGGTCTACCATATTTAGTAGTGCATTATCAACTGAGCCAATAAATACCCATTTTATTCCTTTTTCTTTCATATCTTCTATTATGCCATTTTTTCTCATAGCTTTATATATACAGCCGTTCCCATCTGCTGCATATTTTATATTGAATTTTTCATCTACTAATAATTTACCGTCTTCACTTATTAATGGTAAATTTCCTTGTTTAAAAAATTTTATCTTTTCTTTGGGATAACCAAAATATTCATGTTCTTCAAAAAATTCTTGAGTTTTATCATTATTTTCTGTACTTGTCATTATATACCAATTTAATATTATTCCATATTTTTCATTTGCTCTTTTTATTCCATCTACTAATATTTCAAATAAATATTTAGGCTTAGGTTTTACATTTAATAAAAAAGTGCCTTTAGGTTCATCATGTCCAAGTCTTGTCCCTTGTCCTCCTGCCATTGTTACAACTGCATATTCTCCTTTTTTTATTATTTCTTCACCTTTTTCCTTATATTCTTCTAGTTTTTGCTTATCTCCTTTATATTTATCAACAAATGATGTGTGTTCTATAATGCAACTTTCTATTATTTTATCTTTATCTCTTTTACTAATATTATACAATTCATTTAATTGTTCAAAGTCTATGTTTTCAATTTCTTTTATTAAGTTTTCTTTTTGATTATTATCTGCCATTTCAATGTACTTTAGCAAATGTTGTTGATTGTTTTGTTTTAAAATATTCTCAAAATTTTTCATTTTAGCCTCCCTATTTAAAGTCTCCCTTTGTTATTTTACCATATTTATATTTAATATGCAACTTTATTATTTTTTGTGATGTTATTAGTCATATATTAGATTATTTAAACTTATCATTTGTCTAATTTTTTTTTATTTTTTTATTTATTTTTTTAATTTTGTCATATATACCAAAATATTTAATATACTTTAATAAAGTTTTGTAAAAATCTTCTTTAGGAGGTAAAAATGGAGGACAATTTAAAATTATATCAGGATATATCTAATCGTACTGATGGAGATATTTATATTGGTGTTGTAGGTCCTGTTAGAACAGGAAAGTCTACTTTTATAAAGAATTTTATGGATTTACTTGTTATACCTAATATAGATAACTCATACAAAAGAGAACGTGCTTTAGATGAACTTCCTCAAAGTGCTTCTGGTAGAACAATTATGACTACTGAGCCTAAGTTTGTTCCAAATGAAGCTGTTGAAATTACTTTGGATGGAAATATTAAGTTTAAGGCTAGGCTTGTTGATTGTGTTGGTTATTTAGTTAACAATGCTATTGGTTATTTAGAGAATGACATTCCTAGAATGGTAAAGACTCCTTGGTTTGATGAGGAAATTCCTTTTAATGAGGCTGCTGAAATTGGTACTAAAAAGGTTATCCAAGATCATTCTACTATTGGCGTTTTGGTTACTACTGATGGAAGTTTTTCTGGTATTTCCAGAGATGATTATATTTTGGCTGAGGAAAGAGTTGTTAAAGAACTTAAGGAACTTAATAAACCTTTTGTTATTGTTTTAAATACAGTTGCTCCTTTTTCTGATTATACTAGAAATTTGGCAACTTCTTTGGAAGAAAAATATAATTGTCCAGTAATTCCTACTGATTGCTCTAATCTTTCTTTATATGATATTAATGAGATTTTTAGTAAGGTTTTATATGAATTCCCTATCGAAAGAATTAATATTTCTTATCCTAAATGGGTGGATGGATTAGACTGTTCTCATTGGCTAAAACAAGAACTTTATTCTGAAATTAAACAGACTTTTTCAAGTGTTTCTATTATTAAAGAGGCTAATTTTGCTATTGATAGTTTGCAAAATACTGAAATTATATCGTCTACTGTTATTAATGAAATTAATCTTGGAAATGGTAGCATTACTGTTTCTATAAATTTAAAGGATGATTTATTTTTTAAGGTTCTTACAGAAATATCTGGTCAATGTATTAATAATGAGTTTGATTTATTTACTACTTTTTACAGTTTATCAAAGTTAAAGTGTGAATATGATAGGGTTGCTCCTGCTTTAGAACAAGTTAAGTCTACTGGATATGGCATAATTACGCCTTCTATGGATGATTTGATTTTGGAAGAGCCTGAAATGGTTAAGCAAGGTTCCAAGTTTGGTATTAAGCTAAAAGCTAAAGCTCCTAGTATTCATATGATTCTTACTAATGTTGAAACTGAGGTTTCTCCTATTGTTGGTAGTGAAAAGCAGTCTGAAGAGTTGGTAAAGTATTTACTTGAAGAGTTTGAAAATGACCCGAAAAAAATATGGGAGTCTAATATTTTTGGTAAGAGCTTACATGAACTTGTAAATGAAGGTCTTCAAAATAAATTGGAAAGAATGCCTGAAGATGCTCAAAGTAAGCTTCAAGAGACTTTGGAAAGAATTGTTAATGAGGGTAGTGGTGGATTAATCTGTATTATTTTATAAATATTAGGCTTCGCAAATGCGAAGCCTTTATTCTTATAATATTATATTTGGTTTTATTTTTATTCCTCCAAAGTTTGTAAGTCCTCCATATTTTTCAAATAGCAAATCGGACATTTTTCTTAGAATATACATTTGTTCATTATATCTAAAATATGTTTGATTCCACATTACAAAATATTTTTCTCCGCTTTTGAAATGTATATAATTATTATCTTGTTCTGAGATCTCTCCTTTTACATCTTGTCCTTCAACTTTTCCAAACATTATATAACGTTTTTCTTTTTTTCCAATGATTGCCCAATTAGTTAATATTTTGATACCTTTTTTATATGCATTTAGATAGTCCTCATAGTCTTTATCAAATGTTATGATTTTGTATTCCTCACCATTTTCTAATAGTACTTTTTTCATATCTGTATTTTCTACAGGAATAGTTGCTATCTTTTTAGTATATATTTAGATTTATATTCTTCTGGTATTATCCATTTTTCTAACCGGTTAGAGCTTGAAAATGTTGCATTTCTAATATTTTGTACTTTCATCATTGTTTCCTCCCAATATTTATAAGAATAAATATAATTTTTATTATTATACTTTCCTTTTTAATTTATGTCAACTTTTTTTAGTTTAATGATATTATACTAATTTTTCTTACTCTATATTTAAATTCATTTTCTTTTTCAAGAACATGTATTGTTTTTTCATGCATATTTTTCTTATTTATTTTTGGCATTTTTAAAAGTATTTTTGTTTCTATATTCATTCCTACTGGAAGTGTATTGTTTATATTATTAAAGAATATTATATTTGTTAAATATATTGCATTATTTCCACATTCAACATTTATTTTATATATTTTTATATCTCCTTTGGCTTCTTTTATAATTTTTTCAGCTTGTATTTCTCCAATAATATATGTATTTTCTTTTTCTATTTCTGTTACATATATTGAAATTTTAGCTAATGATATAATTTTTTTTAATGCATTATCTACTATTTTTTTATTTTCTGATACTATTCTTTTTATTCTTTCTTTACCATTTTCTTCATTATTTATTAAGTATCCTCTAAAAGGTTTTCTTTTTCTTTCTCTACATTCTTTATTATTGATTTTTACAATGTTTGTATAGTCATCTAATAAATCACTAAATATTTCATCTTCATTTTGTTTTTCTTTTATTTTGTGAAGTAATTTTTCTAATTCTTCATCTTCTTCTATATTTTTTATTATTTCCATACAATATTTTAAATTGTATATTGCATTTATTTCATTTTCTGAAAGTAATTCTCTTTGCATTCTATCCATTTTTTGTCCTAGTAAATCTAAGTCTTCTTCTATTTTAAAATTTTTAATTATATTTTCTGATTCTTTTTTATCACTTTCTTTTACCGCTTCTCCTTCTACTAATTGCTGAGTAGCATCTTTATTAGTAAATTTCCAAAATTCAAATATACTTTTTTTATGTTTTTCTATCTCTGATAAATATATACTAGCATTTTTTATCTTTTTTTCTAAATTTTCTTTTTTTATTTTTAGTGCTTTTTCATCTGTTTCTACTGTTTTTATTTTTGATATTTTTTCTTTTTCTTGTAATGTTAAGTCTATAAGTTCTTTTATATTATACGAATTAATTTTATCTATTTCTTTTTTTGATATTTTTTTATCTTCGTGTAGGCTTATTTTTATATTAGGTGTTATAAATTTTTTACTTTTAAAAAAGTATGAGATTTTTTTAAAAAAACTCTTTTTACATTGTAAAAATATTACTATTTGCTTTTCTTGCATTACATATATTTCATTTTGTTTTTTTATATATTCTTTTAGTTCTTTTAAATAGTTATTTTCTTTTTCTAATTTTTCATTTAATTCAGCTATATTTTTATTTTTTTTCTCTATTTGATTAGTTATAAATTCTTTTATATTTTCTAATTTTAATAAATTATCTTTATATTTTAATCCTAAACTGCCATCTTCATTTATATATGTATCAAATGTATATAAATAATTAGTTTCTGTAGTCAAAATAAACAGCGTTTTTAGCAGTTTATAGTAATTTTCCGCTTCTTCTTTAGAATAAAAAATATTTCTATAATTACTTTCTATTATTCCTCCTACTTTTGTTTTTCCTGTAATATATATTTTGTCTTGACATACTTCATAAATATTAGGCCAATTTTCTGTGAAAAGCCAAATATAGTTTTCTATTTCATTTATTTTTAAACTGTCTAATATTTTTTCCGAGAATTCTTGTTTGCATACTGGTACAAATATTTTAGTGTCTTTCTTTTCTAGCTTTTTCTTTATTATATAAAATAATACTGATGTTTCACCTTCATTTGCTGGAAATAACATAAAGTATTTATCGTCTTTTTTTGAGTAATATATTTGCCATAAATAATTTTTATCATATTTTACTAAATATGGTATATCTTTTGTAAAAGATTCTTGCATTTCTTCTAATTTCTTTATTTCTTCTACTGATGCTTGTTCTAATATTTCATTAAATGTATTTTCTAGCTTTTTATCATCTGACATCAAATATTCTGTGAGTGTTTTTGCACTTTTTAGTCTTTCTTTTAGTTCTGCTGTCCTATCTAATGGTGTAATTAATATCTCTAAATTGTGTATAGAAACATATTCATATATTTTATACATATTTAAATTTTTATAATTGTCGAAATGTATACTATTATTTTCTAATAATTTTTTTGGTATTTTATTTAAGTCTAATTTTATGTACTCTAGTACATCATTTTTTAGCATTCTTATCTCCTTCTTTCAAACCTTTGAATTACCTCATCTAATGTATATTCTTTTATTCCTTCTTTTCCATATCTTATAACTGATACATAGTTGTTGTTATATTCTTTTTTTCCTATTAATACTATATATGGTATTTTAAATTTTTTTGCTTTTTCTATTTTTTCATTTATTCCTTTATCTGTATAATCTATATTTACTCTAACTCTTCTTATTTTTAATTCTTCTTTTAGTTTATTTGCATAGTCTATATATTCGTCATATTCTGGTATTATCACACACTGGACTGGTGCTATCCATGTAGGAAACTCTCCTCCATACCTTTCTATTAATATTGCAAGCATACTTTCATAACATCCTAGATTTTGTCTATGTATATATATTGGGAATTTTTCTTTTCCATCTTTGTCCGTATATTTTAAATCAAATCTATGTGTAATTTCAAAATCCACTTCTATTTTTGCTAATAGTTTTGAATTATAGAAAAGCTGTATGCTTGGTCCATACATTTTTGCATATTTATTTTCTTCATATTTTATATTTTTTTCATCTAGTACTTTTTTCATTAAACTAATACATGTATTCCATTCATTTATTGTTCCTATATATTCTTCTTTAGCTTTGTCATTCCAATTAGATATTTTAAATTCTACATTTAGTCCTAGCTTTTCCATAAATATTTGCTCAATTTCAACTGATTCTTTTATTATTTTTTCTATTTGTTCAAATGTCATAAATATACTTGCATCTGAAAATGAATATTGCCTCATGCATGTCAAGCCTCTTAATTTACTTGTAGGCTCATCTCTAAAGACTGTTGATGTTTCACTGTATTTGATTGGTAGTTCTTTATAGCTATGTTCTCCTATTTGATACATACTACAATGAAATGGTTTTACATATGGTCTTAAAACTATTGAGTTTATTTCATCTTCATTTTCTATCTTAAATATTTCATCTTTTTCTATTTCCCACCTATCTTCAATCATATATATTTCTGCTCTAGATGCACTTGGTGTTCTTACTACCATATATCCTCTTTTTTCTTCTTCATCTTCAACCATTTCTCTTAAGATTTTTATCATTTTTGCTCCATTAGGTAAGATTATTGGGAATCCTTTTCCTATATAATCTATAGTTGTATATATTTCTAATTCTTTTCCTAATTTATTATATTCCATATTTTCCTCGCTTTTTTTCTTATTATATCATTACATATTTAGAAAAAACAGTATTTTTTTGAAATACTGTTTTTATTATATAATTTTTTTATCTTACTTATTTTTGCCCGTGAATATAATAATGAATTAGAAAAATATTCTATTATATTGTTTATTATAATATAAATATTGATAAGTTTTCAACCAAAAAGACCCGTCCCCTTTGGTTGATTATTTTGTTTTTTATTTATATTCTTCTACCTCTTTTAATATTTTGTTTATAAATTCTTCTTTATTAATCTGTCCTAAATCTCCATCTTTTCTATTTCTTACTGATACAGTATTATTTTCTACTTCTTTATCTCCTATAATTAACATATATGGTACTTTTGAAAGTTGTGCTTCTCTTATTTTATATCCTGTTTTTTCATTTCTATCATCTACCTCTACTCTTAGTCCTAATTGTTGCATTTTTTCTTGTAATTCTTTAGAATATTCTACATGTTTATCTGTAATTGGTAGTATTTTTACTTGTACTGGTGATAGCCAAACTGGGAATGCTCCTTTTGTTTCTTCTATTAAAAATGCCATGAATCTATCTAGCGAGCCTAATATTGCTCTATGTATTACTACTGGTCTATGTTCTTTTCCGTCTTCTCCTATATATGTTAGTTCAAATCTTTCTGGTAATGCAAAGTCTAGTTGACAAGTAGATATTGTGACATCGTGACCTATTGCAGATCTTATTTGAATATCTAATTTTGGTCCATAGAAAGCTGCTTCTCCTTCTGCTTCATAGAAGTTTATATTTAGTTCTTTTAATATTTGTCTTAATTGACTTTCTGCTATTTCCCACATTTCATCATTATCTATATATTTTACTTTGTCTTTTTTGTCTCTTAGTGATAGCCTAAACTTATAGTCTTTGAATCCAAAGTCTTTATATACTTCTAATATTAATTTTACAACTCTTCCAACTTCTTCTTTTATTTGGTCTGGTCTTACAAATAGGTGTGCATCATTTTGACACATTTCGCGTACTCTTTCTATACCACATACGCTTCCACTTGCTTCATATCTAAAGTCATGTGCAAGTTCTCCTATTCTTATTGGTAAATCTTTATATGAATGTAGTGAATTTTTGTATATTAACATATGATGTGGACAATTCATTGGTCTTAGTACCATTTCTTCTGTATCCATTTTCATTATTGGAAACATATCATCTTTATAATGGTCCCAATGCCCACTTATTTTATATAGTTCTGTATTTGCTAAACTTGGTGTATATACATGCATATATCCTAGTTTTATTTCTTTATCTTGTATATATCTTTCTAATAGTCTTCTTACAGTTGCTCCATCTGGTAAATACATTGGAAGTCCTGAACCTACTAGTTTATGTGTCATAAATAGGTTTAAGTCTTTTCCTATTTTCCTATGGTCTCTTTGTTTTGCTTCTTCTAACATGTTCATATGTTCTTCTAATAAACTAGCTTTAGGGAATGAAATTGCATATATTCTTTGTAGCATTTTATTATGTTCATCACCTCTCCAGTATGCACCTGAATTGTTAAGTATTTTTATGCATTTTACTTTTCCTGTACTCATTAAATGAGGGCCTGCACATAAGTCTGTAAATTCTCCTTGTTTATAGAATGATATTTCTTCTCCTTCTGCTAAGTCATTAATTAGTTCTTGTTTATATGGTTCTTCTTTCATTAATTCTAATGCTTCTTTTTTTGGTAGTGTAAATTTTTTTATTTCTAAATCTTCTTTTATGATTTTTTTCATTTCATTTTCTATTTTTTCTTTATCTTCATCTGTAAAATTATTTACTACATCAAAGTCATAGTAAAATCCTTCATCTATAGCTGGTCCTATTGCAAGCTTTGTATTAGGAAATAGTCTTTTTACTGCTTGTGCCATTATATGTGATGTAGTATGCCAATATGCTTTTTTTCCTTCTAAGTCATTGTCAAAAGTTAATATTTCTACTACTGCATCTTTATCTATTATGTATCTTAAATCTTCTACTTTTCCATTAACTCTTGCACATGTTGCTACTCTTGCTAATCCTTCACTAATGTTTTTTGCTAAGTCTAAAATACTTATTTTGTCTTCGAACTCTTTAATAGATCCATCTTTTAAAGTAATTTTTATCATATAACCCTCCATTTCTATGCTTTAAGGAAATTACAAAAACCCCAAAGCATAATAATATTTTTATGCTCTGGGGTACTTTTATATAAGCACGGTTCCACCCGGATATTTAACTTAATTTATGGTTATAACGCACCTGACGTCTAGCTTATTCACTAGAAGTATAAAGAGGTAGTTTTTCAAATATGTTTTCTTAAACTAGCTTTCAGCCTTTGACTAGTTCTCTCTTTAAGTAACCTTTATTTTACTTTGTCTCTTACTTACTTTTTATTATTTTTATCTTTTATATATTAATATTATATCACCAAATATTAATATGTCAACTAATTTAAGTACTTTTTATTCCCATTTTAATTTAGGGTACATATATTTCTCCTAATGTCTATTATTTCTTTTTTCCTTTGCTTTATTCTTTTTATGTTATATCACAGCATATTTACGTTTGCATGTGTTTGTTATTGCATAGTAGTAATAAAATAAACTATGTATAATATGCAATTTTTACGTTCGCATAATATACATAGTTTCTCTATGTTTATATTTATCTTTTTTATTAAATTTTACGATATATATATATATATATATACAGTATCAAGGCTTTCAGCCATTTCTCTATTCTCCTTTTTTATATTTTTTCCAGTTCCTCAATTGTAAGCTTTGTTATCTCGCTAATTTCTTTTTTTGTCATTCCTTTTTCTTTTAAGATTTTTGCTACTTCTAGTTTTCCCTTATCATATCCAGACTTTTCGCCTTCTAACTTGCCTTTACTATATCCGGTTTTCTCGCCTTTAATATATCCCGATTTTTCTCCCTTGTGATATCCTGTACTATATATCTCTTTTTCGTCCATTATTGCTTTTTCTCTTAATTCTGCTAATTTTCTTATCTTCTCATCTTTACTCATTTTAT
>ERZ1643246.2684-NODE-2684-length-16394-cov-6.639207_pt1 | contig 16394 bp, 16 predicted proteins | sample MGYA00579265_ERZ1643246 | MGnify/ENA primary metagenome ERZ1643246 (study PRJEB29033, sample SAMEA4952261) | chicken gut metagenome | biome: Broiler Chicken; feature: Gastrointestinal Tract; material: Caecum | place: Ireland | collected 2018 | study: Broiler... | reverse complement strand
TTTTATTCAGTTACCCTTAGATAAGAGTTACCGGTAGCTCTTTATCTAATCAATACGGAGCGTGTAAAAATGTATCATGCACATTTTAGGGGAACACACTACGAAACTGGTTTTCGGTGGGGTTCCTTACTGTTGAAACACCAAAATATACCATTTGAAATTACACAGGAACGAATCGACTATGCGTTGTCCTGTCTCCCCATCTATGAAAGGTTTTATCCTGAAATCACAGAAGAAATTCAGGGACTTGCGGATGGACAAAACTGCGATGTTCGTATCTTACAGGCAGTATTGTTTAACATGTACTCTATGCCACCAGCTTGCAACTGTTCTTGTTTTGCGTTCACGACCGGACAGGAAATTCTTCTGGGGCGGAACAGTGACTTTCTAACAGAAATCGAAAAGTTAAATATGAATGTGATTTATAGGCTAACCGATGGGGCATATTCCTTTAACGGGAATACAACAGCTTTTGTAGAGGTTGAAGATGGTGTCAACGAACAAGGTCTGGCTGCCGGATTGACCTCTGTTTACCCCGTTCAACGCAAGCCGGGATTTAATGCTGGATTGCTTCTCAGATACCTATTAGAAAAATGCAAAAATGTATCGGAAGCTATTTCTTGTTTACATCAATTACCAATCGCTTCTGCTCAAACCTTGACATTAGCAGATACATCAGGAGAAATAGCACTTGTCGAGTGTAATTCGGAGTGTATAGAAGTCACAACATCATTAAGCAATACTCATTCTTTTGTTTGCGACACAAATACTTTTCATCTTACGAAAATGACAGAATATAACAGAATTGGTATTGATGATTGGTTTGCAGAGAAAAGGTTTCAAACTTTACTTTCTGCCCTTCAAGATAACAAAAACTTCAATCTGATATTTGCCCAAAAACTTCTATCTGGCGAATATGGTTTTCTCTGCCAATATGACAGGAGCACCGGAAAAGATACGGTATGGTCAGTTATTTATGACCTAAAACAGCATAAAATCTATCGAAGTGAGGGAAATCCCGGACGCCGTAGCTTCAAAGAAGATTTTCGTTTTCGCTTTTGATTTTATCCATTTCTAACAAGCAATAAACACTTAAATACCAGCCGCCCACCGGAGGCACCACCGAGCAGGAAATCTTGAAACAGGTTCCCTGCTCTTTTTTGCCCGGACGCCGGGAGAGTAGTAGACCGAAAAACAAGGGAATTACAAAAAGAAAAACCGGCGTGAAGCCCGTAAAATCAAGGGAGATCGGGACTTCACAATTTTTTCACAAAATAATTAGCACTCAACCCTTGACAGTGCTAATAATAAGTGTTATATTACGTGTAGAACAAAGGAAGAGAGATAAAAAGAAGGAAAAAGATATAAATCCTTTGAATCTCTTAAATCCGGTTCCAAGAAACAAGGTAAACAGCATAGCGATAGATAGAAAAGGAGAGATGACTTATGTTAATGCCTAGTATTTTTGGAGAAAACTTATTAGATGACTTTTTTGATTTCCCGTTTGGAAACAGTTACAGAAGCGTACAGTCTCAGCTGATGAGAACTGATGTAAAAGATACAGACCAGGGCTATGAAGTAACCATGAATCTGCCCGGAGTAAAGAAGGAGGATGTAAAGGCAGAGCTGAAGGACGGATATCTGACGATCAGCGCTTCTTCTAATAACAGCAAGGATGAGAAGGATGACAATGGCAAATATATCCGCAGGGAGCGTTACACCGGTTCCTGCAGCAGAAGCTTCTATGTAGGCGACCAGGTAACGGAAGCTGACATCAAGGCAAAGTTTGAAAACGGTACCCTGACGATGATGATCCCGAAGAAGGAAGAGAAGCCTGCAGTGGAAGATAAGAAATATATCGCCATTGAAGGATGAGATTAAACCGGAAGGTGTAAAGTAAGAGAAGAGAGGCAGAAGGCTTGGAAAGAGAGCGTTCTGCCTCTCTTTTTATGCTGCCGGCTGGACGATGCTGCCCCAGTGTGTTAGAATAAAATGGACTGTTGAACAGGGGAAGAGCAGGAAAGGAAGGACAGCTATGGAATTAAAACGGATCGGATTTATTGGAACGGGAATTATGGGGGAGGCGATGGCCGCTCATCTGATGGAGGCAGGATATGAAGTGTCTGTGTACAACCGGACGAAGGCAAAGGCGGACCGTCTGGTGGAAAAGGGCGCAAAGTGGTGCGAAGATCCTCAAAAATGTGCAGAAGACCAGGATGTGGTGATTTCCATTGTGGGATATCCTAGGGATGTGGAGGAAGTCTATCTGGGAAGCCAGGGGATTTTAAAGGGTGCTAAAAAAGGAGCATATCTTATCGATATGACTACATCTTCCCCGGCACTGGCAGAGCGTATTTTTAAGGAGGCTGAGAAGCTGGGCTTTCACAGCATGGATGCACCGGTAACCGGAGGAGACACCGGGGCAAAGGCGGGAACTTTGACAATTCTGGCAGGAGGGAGGAAAGAAGATTTCGATGCGGTTCTTCCGGTGTTTCAGGCCATGGGAAAGAACATCCGCTACATGGGACCTGCCGGAGCGGGACAGAAGACCAAGCTGTGCAACCAGATTGCTATTGCAGGAGCTTTAAGCGGAGCCTGCGAGGCTTTAACCTATGCCAGGGCCTGCGGCCTGGAGGTAGATCAGGTTCTGGAGGCGATTTCCTCCGGGGCGGCAGGGAGCTTCCAGCTTTCCAATGTGGCGGCCAAGGGAGCAGGCGGGGACTGGGCTCCCGGCTTTATGCTGAAGCATTTTATTAAAGATATGAAATTGTCCCGGGAATCTTCTGACAGCTGCGGCCTGAGCCTGGATGTACTGAGGCAGGTACTGAAGGAAGCGGAGAGCCTGGAGCAACAGGGGCAGGGAGATTTGGGAACCCAGACTTTGTTAAATTATTACTGGGACTGGTCAAAATAGGAGATGGCAGAAAGCGCCCGGACGGCTGACAATACCGCCCGGGCGCTTTATTTCACGAAATTTGGCCGTTTCTACTCTGCCTGGAAGGGAACCACATCAGCTACCGCATCCCGGGGCAGGATTTCCCGGCCCTCATGGTCAATGTCAATCAGGTGATACCGGTCATTGCCCATGTGAAGCTCCTTCATGTAGGACAGCTGGCGCAGTCCGTGCCGGCTTTCCATCCGTTCTACCAGGTCTTTGTGGTCCTCATCCTTCAGGGCGTAAACCAGGTCTACAGATGCCTGGTCGATGGCCAGGATATCCAGGGACGCCAGGATCCCGATGTTGGGAGTGACCACCGGCATGGCCGCGGTACCCTCGCAGTCGCAGGAAACGGACATATTGCGGAGGACATTGACAAAGGCAATGTGGCTTCCGAAATGGTCTACTACCGCCTTGGCAGATTCCATCATCCGCTCCATAAATTCCTCGCGGGCAATGTCCCACATGTCGGCGGAGCCGGGAGTGGTGTGGATCATAGCCTTTCCGATGCGTTCGTAAATTCTGCGAAGGCCCTCTGCGGATAGATCTCTGGTAAAATACACCACGGATTCATCGCCGGTGCGCTCGCTGTATGGGATATAATGGTTTCCCCCGGTTCCGGGTACTGGTTTTTGACTGCTCATGTTGCTTCTCCTTTCTGGCTGCCTTATGTCAGGTAAAATATCAGTTCCATGATAAAAGCATAATACTTCAAGTGCACTTTAAGTCAAGAGTATTTTTGCGATAGCATGCAGCTAACTGATAAGATGTAAAGGAAACTTGACACTACGGCCTGAAAGTGCTATATTGAGGATGTAAAGGAACCTTGGCAAAAGGGGAGAGAGCGGATGTGAAAAACAGGGTGGAAGAATTGAGAAAGGAAAGAGGGCTAAGCCAGGAAGAATTTGCAAGGGCTATCCGGGTTTCCAGACAGACGGTCAGTTCCATTGAGACGGGCAAATATAACCCTTCCCTGGAATTGGCTTTTGCCATTGCGGATTTTTTTCAGAGGACGATCGAGGAAATTTTCATATATGACAGGAGGAATTAACGATGGATAAAAAACATTTGGCTTCAGGAATTGCAATGATCGGAGCAGGCCTGCTCTGCTTGGCCATAGCTTTTTTAAATGCACGTATTCAAAGTCTGTTCTGCGGTCTTGCGGGGGCAGGGCTGGGGGCAGGGATCGCCCAGACGATCAAGTATTTTTACTGGTCCAAGCCGGAACGGCGCGGGCGGTATCAGGAAAAGATGAACAATATGAAGATCATCATGGAGGACGAGCGGAAGGAAGGACTGCGCTTCCGGACCGGGTGGTATATGTATCTCTTTACCCTGATCGTTCTGGGCCTGACCTCCAGCGCAATTCAGATACTCGGAAATTACGGCGTTCTTGAAGGCACCAGATGGATGGTGATCTTCCTGGGGATCCTGTTCTTCGCGGAATTGATTTTGGGCTGGGTCCTCTACCGGAGGCTGGAGAAGAAATATTAAGGGCCGAAGATTTTCTTACGATCGATAAGTGGATTTTTAAGTTTTTAATAACGTATTTAATAATTATTTTAGTATCCGGTCAAATTTTCTCCACATTTGCCCAGTATACTGATATCATCAAATGAAAAGTAAAGCAGTCAGAGCTTTTTCATTGATTTCCGCAAGGTTCGGGATATCTTGAACCGATGCGGTCTACATTGCAAAGCCGGTGGGGTTGACAGCAAGTCAGCCTTACCGGCTCAACCTAATTTTAGGGAAAATTTAAAAGAAGGTCCGGTTCCGGTCAGCAAAGCCGTTCTCGATCGGAATGGATGGGCCTCAGCTGCCAGAATGCCACGGCGCTGGCAGCAGCCACATTGAGGGAGTCCACCTGGTGGGACATGGGGATGCGGAGCGTGTAATCGCATCCTTCGATGGTTTTTGCTGACAGTCCGTCTCCCTCGGAGCCCAGAAGGATGGCCAGCCTGGGTTCGGCCATGACCCGAGGGTCATCGATGGAGCGGGAGTCCTCTCTTAAAGCCATGGCCGCAGTTTTAAAGCCCATGGAGCGGAGCGCCTGGATTCCATGGTCTGGCTGGGAATCTTCCAGAAACGTCCAGGGAATCTGAAAGACGGCCCCCATGCTGACGCGGATGGAGCGCCGGTAGAGGGGATTGCTGCAGTCACCTGTAAGGAGCAGCGCCTCCATGCCCAGGGCAGCGGCAGAGCGGAAGATGGCTCCCACATTGGTGGGATTCATAATATGTTCCAGAACTGCAATGCGGGATTTGCCGGAGCAGATATCTGCAGGGGAGGGCAGGGGAGGACGCCTCATAGCGCAGAGAACACCTCTTGTCAGATGAAACCCGGTTAGTTGGGTCAGCACCTGAAAATCCGCGGTGAAGACAGGAATATCGCCGCAGCGCCGGATGACGTGGCTGGCCTGCCCCTCTATATGCTTTTCCTCCAGCAGCATGGAAACAGGCTGGCAGCCTGCATCCAGAGCCCGTTCCACCACTTTGGGACTCTCCGCGATGAACAGTCCTTTTTCCGGTTCGTGCCGGTTGATCAGCTGATTTTCCGTCAGCCGGGCATAGATGTCCAGCCTGGGATCCTGAAAATCGGTAATGTGAATGATATTTGCCATAAAAACTCCTTATTCATCAATGTTTATTCTTCTCGTTTGGCAGGAAGCCGTATGGTCACCTCTGTTCCGCGCCCGGGGAAACTCTCATAGGAGAGCCCGTACTGGACTCCGTAGAGACTTTTCAGACGCAGATTGGTATTGTATACGCCGATATGGCTGTCAGGGCCAGCGTCCCGTTTCTGGCTGCCCGTTTGCTGCCAATGGCCTCTGGTTCTGGAGTCGGAGGAAGCGGAAGGTTCCGTATCCAGCTCATCCTGCAAAGTCTTTAACTGTTCCCCTGTCATTCCGGCTCCGTCATCGGAAATAATGAAGACCATGTCCCCTTTCTCAAACCATCCGATGATCAGAATGGTCCCCTGCTTTTCCTCGGTCATGCGGATGCCGTGCAGGAGCGCATTTTCCACGATGGGCTGGAACGTCAGTTTGGGGATGGTATAGCTGTACAGCTCTTCCGGAACATCTACGGTCAGGTGAGCGCAGTTGTCGTAGCGCATATTTTGAAGCTGAACATAAAGGGATACGTGTTCCAGCTCTGCCCGGATCGTGTTGACCAGGCTGCCCTTGCTCAGGGTTAATTTGTAGAAACGGGACAAAGCCTGGATGGCAGAGGTGACATCCTGAGTCCGCCCGGTTTTGGAAAGCCAGTTGATCATATCCAGTGTATTGTAGAGAAAATGCGGGTTGATCTGGGCCTGGAGCGCCAGAAACTCTGCTTTGCGCAGTTCCTCCGAGGATTTTTTCTCCTGCTCCATCAGGCGGTCCAGCTCCAGAGCCATATAGTTGTAGGTGTCGGAGAGGATTCCGATCTCATCCTGGCCGGAAGGACGCCCGGTGATGGGATGCGGTTTTCCGGACCGGACCGAGTGCTCCATCTGGAGGGCAACGCCGATGATTCGTTTGGCAATGGAGCGGGACAGAATCAGAGCAATCCACACTGCCAGTGCGGTAAAAAGAAGATAGATCATGACAAATTCCAGCAGCAGGCGGATTCCTCCGGCGGTTATGTGGGCCGATGGAAGGATGGAAACCATATACCAGTCCGTGTACTGAATGGGAAAATATGCGCTGTAGGCCGGGCCGTCCGGAAAAGAGACCAGGGAAAAAATCCCTTCCTTCCCAATCTGTCCGCCCAGCTGGCTGTGCGGGATAAAATAGGTAAATGAAAATCCGGCGGAGGCGGCTACCAGCTGGTCCTGCTCGTTGACCAGATAAGTAATGGCCTCCGGAATGGGGAGACTTCCGGAGAGACTTTCCTCCAGCAGTTCCCGGGATAGGTAAACGGCGACAAAAGCGCTGGTTTTTGGTGCTTCCAAAGAAGTATCCGTCTCATCGGATCCAATTTGATTGACAACAGCCAGATCTCCCAGTTCCCGTTCTGCTTCGGAAAGAAGGGAATCGGAAAAGAGCATATGTTCTCTGGTTGCGGGAAGGCTGTCCTTCCAGGAACCGGCCAGAGACAGCGGAATCAGCAGAGGGCGGCTTTCACGGTTTAAAGAAGAAAGCTGGCTGTAAAGCTGGTCATCGCAGTAGATGCGTATGTCTGTAATAAAATTGCCGTCCTTCAGGCTGCTGGTCAGATTATAGAGACGGTCAAACCGCTTTTCGTAAGCCATGGGATCGTTCAGGGTTTCCTCCAGAGCCGGATTGAGAAGGTCCCGCACCAAACCGGTTCCGTTGACGGTATCTGTTGTATGGACCGCAGTATCCATCAGATTTTCAATGGAATTCATGGCCTGGAAGGCCATCGCCTGTTCCGAGGCGATCGAGTTGCTGATGATGACATTGTACAGCCGGGCATAGAAGAAGCCGGTGACAACAGCAGTGGGCAGCAGCAGGAGAATCCCATGGGAAATAAGCAGCTTGCTGGTCAGTTTTAAATTGTAGGTATATTGGTACAGCAGTTTTTTGATTAAGTTTTTCACGAAAGCATTTTCTCCCGGTATTCGGATGGCGACAATCCCACCATTTTTTTGAAGGCTTTGCTGTAATAATTGCCGTCGCTGTAGCCTACCTTGGAGGAAATGTCGGTGATTTTAAAGCGCTGGTCCGCAAGGAGCTGCTTGGACATGCGGATTCGGTACTCGTTCAGGTACTGATTAAGGGTCTGTCCGGTCTCTGTCTTAAAAAGCGTACAGACATAGCTGGAGGACAAATTGACATGTTCGCTGATATCCGGAACGGACAAGGTTGGCAGGGGATAATTCTGATGGATGAATTCTTTAATCTGAAAGACGACAGGATTCTCCCCCTGGCCATTCTTCAGGATTGAAAAGAACTGCTTCAGCTTTTCGGTAAACAGCTGGTTTAACTGTGACAGCGTGATGCAGACGGAAGCGTTGTCCCAGATTGATTCCTGGACTCCATCCGGCCTGTTCCACAGAGAAATATGTTTTGCGGTGGCGTATTCGTCCAGCTTCCCAAGATATTTGTAGTAAAGGTCCCTTGCCTGATTGGCCGTCAGGAGGGCGGGAGAGATGGAAGCGTACAGCCGTTCCGCTACCTTTAAAGCCTGGCTCTCCTGTTCGTTTGTCATGGCAAGGAGAAAATCGGGCATCAGATCAGCAAAGGGAACTGCAGAGCTGCCGGGAACCTGTTCCGGCAGTTCGCTGTCCAGCTCAAAGAAAAAGCCAAGCTCCAGCATTTTTACCGCCTGTTCATAAGAGTGGAAAATACGCTCCGCGCCGGAAACAATGGGGCCTCTGGCAACAAAAAAGTGGCAGGTATTCTTTAAATCCTCTGTCAGTCTTCGGGTAATGGATTTCAGCTTTTCTTCCTCCAGCCTCCGTTCGCTGTAAAGATGGATGACCATATCGTGGTCCGCGTGGAAGGCATAGATGCGCTGAATGCCATGCGCATTCAGGTTGTTCTCAAAACGCTGGTTTAATTCCCGGGAAATCCCGGAGGGCATGTCGGAGATGGGGGACAGAAAACGAACGACAATGGTCGAAAAGCTGGTGGAGGATGAAAATGGAAGTTTCAGGCGCTGGATCAGCTGCCGGATTTCCATGCTCTGGGAGCTCTCCTTTTCAGTCAGCCCCAGGGCCAGTTTGGCCATCAGATGCTTCTCATGGCTTTGGGCGATGGAACGGCTGTGCAGCCGGGCCAGCCTGTTTTCTGCTGCTTCCTTCAGGGAAGCCTGAAGCTCCTCCAGATCCAGAGGCTTTTCCACATAACTGACTGCCTTCAGCTTGATAGCGGCTTTCAGGTACTCTTTATCGGAATAGGCGCTCATAAAAACGATCGATACGTCCGGGTCATCTTTTAAGATCTGTTCTGCCATTTCCACGCCGGTCATCCGGGGCATCCGCACATCGGTGAGGACCAGATCCGGTGGATTTTTCCGGGCTTCCTCCAGGCCGTGAAGGCCATCGTCCGCCAGAATTACCTGGTCCACAGACAGAGCTTTTAGGTCCAGACTCTCCTCAATGCCCTTTCTGGTCAGTTGTTCATCGTCTGCGATTAAAAGCTTCATAGGGTATTTCCCTCCCATTTTTTCTGTAAGTAAAAAAATTTTCCATCATTTAAAAAGATTTTACCATAGAATCCTGCAAAACGGAATGATAAGATAAATACAACGAACGAAACAAGGACTTTAGGACGGACATGAATTGAAAGGCGAGAATAGAGCGAAACCACATAAAATCCTAAAATACCAAAGATGACTGGAGGAAATTAAGTTATGAAACACGCATTTGTAAAGTTTGATGAAGCTGATCAGATCGTTGATTTTGTTCGGATCATTACCAGGTATGGATATGATGCGGACGTAAAATGCGGCAGCAAGATTGTAGACGCAAAATCCATTGTGGGCGTACTGTCCCTGGCCCGTTCCAAGGCCCTGGAGCTGATTGTACATTCAGACGAATGTGATGCCTTGCTGGAAGAGATTGCGCAGTTTGCGGCTTAAAAGAGAATATTGCAGCGCCAAATATAACATAAAAATAAAAAAAGAAAACCCGAGCCATTGCAGGCTTAGGGTTTTCTTTTTTTATGCGGATCGTCATGGAGAATGGCACCGCAGGAATTGCAGACAGGGCCTTTCCAGGGGTTCTCTGACGTGATATAATCCATTAGGAGTATTTGACCGGAGAAACCGGAGGAATTCATATGGAACGAGATGTAATTTTATGGGCCAGAATCAGCGCTGACGGCTTTCTGGCAGATGAGACGGGCTCCCTTCAGGCTTTGACGGGCCACGGCGTGGAGGACTGGGAAGGACAGATTAAGGAACAGCTCAGAAAGCAGACGGATACGGTGATCCTGGGGCGCAGCACGTATGACTGCCTGATCCGGAAAGCGGTTCCCTGGCCTTTTGAGGGAATGGAGTGCTATGTGGCGACAGAAGAATTTCTGGAAGATACGGAGAAGGTTACCTTTTGGCCCGGGGACCTGACGGAGCTGGTATTTCTTTTAAAGCAGCAGCCGGGAAAAGGAATCTGGATGGCAGGCGGGATTCGCATGATGAATGCTTTTCTGAGCCGGGAGCTGGCAGACCAATACTGGCTGTCAGTCTGTCCCGTTTTTCTGGGAGAAGGGCTCAGGCCCGGTCCCCTGGAGGGGAAAAGGCGTCTGATCCTGGAAGAAGCGCTGGAATGCGATGGAGTGGTCACCAGCATTTATTTTAACAGGGCCTGAGAGGGCCTTATGGATTGATACGGAGAGAGAAGAGGATGAAGAGATGATTTATACCATACCCCATTATTATAGACGGTTTCAGTGCATGGCAGGGGAGTGTCCCGATACCTGCTGCGCTGGATGGGAAATAGCCATAGACCCTAAATCCCTGAAAAAATACAGGCAGACAAAAGGAGCACTTGGAAACCGCCTTCACAACAGTATTCAGTGGGACCGGGGCGTATTTTACCAGTACCACCACAGGTGCGCTTTTCTCAACGAGGACAACCTCTGCGACCTTCAGGCGGAGGGCGGAGAAGGGATGCTTTGCAGGACCTGCCGGCTGTACCCCCGCCATGTGGAGGAGTTTGAGGGGGCCAGAGAAATTTCCCTGAGCCTTTCCTGCATCCGGGCGGCCCAAATCATTTTGGGATGCCAGGAACCGGTGCGCTTCCTGACAAAGGAGAAGGAGGGAAGGGAGGAGGATTTTGGAAACTTCGATTTCTTCCTTTATACCAAGCTGGAGGACAGCAGGGAGAAAATGTTTGAAATTCTTCAGAACCGTCAGCTGAATTTAAAGATTCGGATGCTGATGGTCCTTTCCATGGCCCATGATATCCAGAGAAGAATCAGCCAGGAATGTCTTTTTGAGGTGGACAATCTTTTGGAGCGCTACGGCAAACAGGGAGCTGCAGCGCGGTTTGAGCGTCAGGTGGAGGGGATGGCCTTTGGAGCTGAGCGCCGTTTTGCCGCGATGGATAAGTTAGTGGAGATCCTGGACGGAATGGAGGTACTAAATCCTGCCTGGAAACCGGAGTTAAAGAAGCTGCGCCAGGCTCTCTGCGGAGAAGGTCCGGGAAGATACAAAATGCTTCGGGAGGAGTTTGGACAATGGCTGGAGAGCAGTCATGAGCTGAACTGGGACGTATGCGGTGAGCAGCTGATGGTCTATTTTGTATTTACCTATTACTGCGGCGCCGTTTACGACCTTCGGGCCTATACCCGGATGAAATTTGCTGTGTGCAGCACCCTGATGATCCAGGAGCTGGCCTTTGGCCGCTGGCTCTGCAATGGAAAGAAGCTGTCTTTTGAGGATTTTGCGGATGTGGCTCACTGCTTCTCGCGGGAAGTGGAGCACTCGGACCTCAATAAAAACCTGCTGATGGACCGGCTGGAGGAGCAGTGGGATTACCGGATGGAGACACTGGCTGGGATGATTTTGTAAAAACCGCTTGACCCTCCCCTAAGGTCATAGCTTATACTGATCTCAGATTCGAATCGAAGCCAGATACGGGAGAAACTTACATGCTTACAGTGGGAGAATTTTCGAAAATATGCCAGGTCAGTGTCAAAACCCTTCATCATTATGATCGGATTGGCCTGCTGCGTCCGCAGAAGGTGGACCCTTTTAGCGGATACCGCTATTACGGAAAAGAGCAGGTAGAGCGGATGTTGCTGATTGGACGTTTGAAACGTTATGGTTTCTCCCTGAAGGATGTGAAGCTTCTTCTGGAATGTAAAGATAAAAGAGTGCTCTTTTCAAAATTGTGGAAACAAAAGGAAAAACTGAAGCTGCAGAAGCGGGAGATGGAACTGGTGATCGGTGAACTCTCCGCCCATCTGCAGGATTTTGAAAGGACAGGTGATATCATGGGATATCAGAAAGGTTATGAGATTGAAGTGGCATCTGTGCCGGACCAGTGGGTTTTGGCCAGCCGCCAGATGATGGGAGTGAAGGATTTCGGCAATTATTACAGCGGGATTTATGAACGGATTGCAAGAGAGCATCTGACCCCGGACGGCCTGCGTGGAGCTGTATACCACGACAGCGAATTTGATCCGGAAAATTCGGATATTGAGCTGATCGTGGGAATACGGGAAAGGGAACGGGCAGACCGGGTGTTAAAGGGCCAGATGTGCGCCAGGACGATTCATCGGGGAGGATATTCCTCTCTTTCGGATGCCTATGGGGCACTGGTTGCATGGATTGAGGAGAATGGCTATGAATGGGACGGAGCGCCCTACGAGATTTACAAAAAAACTCAGTTCGACACTCTTGCACCGGAGGACTGGGAGACAGAGGTGTATTTTCCCATTCGGAAATAGTCAGGAACTTTAAAACAAAAAGCCAGCCGGGAAAATGTTCTGAATTACATAATCCCGGCTGACTTTTTGGATCAACGCAGCAGAGGCATTACTTTCCTTCATGCTTCGGCAGCGTCACGTTTAAGAGAATCGCTACCAGGGTAGCAATGACCACCGGGGACTTTCCGAAGATTGTGGTAACCCAATCCGGGAAGGCTGACAGGGAGGCGGAAGCCTGGGATACGCCCATGCCCAGGGCAGCCGCAAGTCCTACGATGGAGGTATTGCGGTAATTCATGTCTTCTGTCATGACCAGTTTCATGCCGGTCATGGCGATGGAGGCGAATACGGAAACCGTAGCTCCTCCCAGGACAGCATAAGGAATGGTGGTCAGCAGGGCGGAAAATTTGGGGAACAGTCCTGCTACCAGGATGATCAGGGCGGAAAGGCCTAGGGTTACCCGGTTTACCACCTTAGTGGTAGCCACGATGCCTACATTCTGGCTGTAGGTGGCGGTGGGCAGACATCCCAGAACCGCACCGATGATATTGCTGACGCCGTAGCCCAGAATCGCTCCCTGGAGCTCGCTGCTGGTAGGCTCACGGTCCAGTCCTCCGGAGGTCGTAGCAGAGAAGTCTCCGATAGCCTGGACAGAGTTGATCACAAACAGGAGGCCCAATGCCACACAGGCGGAGGCTTCAAAGGAGATGCCAAAATGCATGACCTGCGGGAGCTGGAAGACTCCGGCCTCGCCGACACTGGAAAAGCTGACCATGCCAAACGGAATGGAGAAAAGATATCCGGCGATCATGCCCACCAGAATGGAGGCCAGCTTCAAAAATCCGGAAGCAAAATGATTCAAAACAGTTACGACCATAAGGGTGAAGATGGCTACCACCCAGTTCTGCCAGGAGCCGTACCCCGGCTGTCCGCTGCCTCCGGCCATGTAGTTAATGGCGGTAGGGTAGAGGGACAGACCGATGGTAAAGACCACAGTTCCGGCAATCAGAGGAGGAAAGAGACGGCGGATTTTCTTGATGGAAAGGCCAACCAGAACCGCACAGATTCCGCCTACAATCTGGGCTCCTAAAATAGCAGGAATTCCCGACTGCTCCGCAATGGCCTGCATGCTGGGTACATAGGCGAAGCTTACGCCCAGGATGACGGGCAGACCGGCTCCCAGGTGGAGGCCATTGCGGTTCCCGATGGGAAACAGCTGCAGGAGAGTGGCCAGAGCCGACACAACCAGGGAGGCCTGGATCAGGATGACCCGGTCCGCCGTGCTGATGCCGGCAGCGCCGGAGATAATAATAGCAGGAGTAACGCAGCCTACGATCATGGCTACCACATGCTGCAGGGCCATGGGAAGTGCCTGGCTTAATTTGGGCACTCCCTCCATCTCAAACAGAGATGCATGCTGTTTCTTGGCACTCATATGTCCACCTCCTTTAGGTCAGGTGAATGCGGGTTCCGGTTTTGCCCTGGATCCCATCCTTGGCTTTTTCAAGAAGGGTAATGAGGGCAGTGCGTCCTGGTTTTGATTCAGCAAATTTAACAGAGGCCTGGACCTTGGGGAGCATGGAGCCGGGAGCAAAATGGCCCTGCTTCATATAAGCCCGGGCCGTTTCCGTATCCAGGTCCTCCAGCCACTGTTCATCGGGCTTTCCAAAGTTGATGGCCACCTTTTCCACGGCAGTCAGGATGATCAGAAAATCGGCATTCAGATTCTCAGCCAGCAGCTCACTGGCAAAATCTTTATCAATGACAGCGCTGGCGCCCCTCAGGTGGTTGCCCTGGCGGGTAACCGGGATCCCGCCGCCGCCGCAGGCGATGACCAGCTGACCGGATTCCACCAGAGAGCGGATGGCGCCGATTTCCACAATCTCCACTGGTTTGGGAGAGGCCACGACCCGGCGATAGCCCCGGCCGGAATCTTCTCTCATAATGTAGCCGTATTTTTCCTCTGCCAGCTTTGCCTGCTCTTCGGTCATGAAATGGCCGATTGGTTTGCTGGGCGTATCGAAGGCGGGGTCGTCTGCATCCACTCTCACCTGCGTGATCATAGTGGAAACCGGAATATCATAGATTTCCCGATTGTAAAGCTCTTCTCTCAACGCATTCTGCAGGTCGTAACCGATGTAAGCCTGGCTCATGGCGACACAGACGGAGAGGGGAGTGTTGGGCTGATTGGGGTCCTCACGGCTCAATGCGGCCATGGCATTGTTGATCATACCGACCTGGGGGCCGTTTCCGTGGGCGACAATGACCTCGCAGCCTTCCTCGATTAGATCAACGATGGCTCTGGCTGTGATTTTCACCGCCTTCATCTGCTCCGGAAGCGTATCCCCCAGGGCATTGCCCCCCAGAGCAATCACAATTCTTTTTTTGCGTTTTTCGCTCATAATGAAATCCCCTTTTGTTTTTGCAGTTTTATATTAACCCATTTAAATACAAAGGGCTGCCGGCACCAATGACCGGCAGCCCGGAATATGTCCTTTTCAGAGAAAGAACGGAGTCAGTTTACTTGGCTGCTTTATTTCATCACTCTGGGAGTGCCTCTCTCCTCCAGCTTCTTTAAGAGATCGGCCGGGTCAGCAAACTTGGCCAGCATGATCATTGCGGCAATGACATAAGGCTTGTAGCTTGCCTCCTTGTACAGCGGGTCACGGTACCGGTCAAATACGGAAGCTTCCACCTCTCCGTCCACACAGCTCACACCGTTGATATCGGCAGGCAGGCAGTGCAGATACAGGGCCTTTCCGTCCTTGGTGGTCTTCATCAGCTCCTCGGTGCAGCACCAGTCCTTGTGCTCCGCATTCTGCGCCAGCAGTTCTTTCTCCAGCGCCTTGATCCCCTCGGTGTCTCCCTCTCCGTACAGGTTGGTCCGCTTCTCCATGGCTGCGAAGGGTGCCCAGCTCTTGGGATATACGATGTCCGCATCCTTGAAGGCGTCCGCCATGTCATGGGTTACACGGAAGGAACCTCCGGATTTCTCCGCGTTCTTTCTTGCCACTTCCTCTACCTCGGGCATGATCTCATAGCCCTCGGGATGAGCCAGTACAACTTCCATTCCCATACGGGTCATCAGGCCTACCACACCCTGAGGTACGGACAGGGGCTTGCCGTAAGAAGGAGAGTAAGCCCAGGTCATGGCGATCTTCTTGCCCTTCAGATTCTCAACTCCGCCGAACTCATGGATGATGTGGAGCATATCGGCCATACACTGGGTGGGATGGTCGATGTCGCACTGTAAGTTTACCAGAGTGGGCTTCTGCTCCAGGATTCCATCCTTGTAGCCCTGGGTTACGGAGTCCACTACCTCGTGCATGTAGGCGTTGCCCTTGCCGATGTACATGTCATCGCGGATTCCGATGACGTCTGCCATGAAGGAGATCATGTTGGCGGTCTCACGAACGGTCTCGCCGTGTGCTACCTGGGATTTGCCCTCGTCCAGATCCTGTACTTCCAGGCCCAGCAGGTTGCAGGCGGAAGCGAAGGAGAAGCGGGTACGGGTGGAGTTGTCGCGGAATAAGGAGATGCCCAGTCCGCTCTCAAATACCTTGGTGGAGATGTTGTTCTCTCTCATGTAGCGCAGGGCGTCCGCCAGGGTCCATACGGCCTCCAGCTCGTCATCGGTCTTCTCCCAGGTCAGGAAGAAATCTCCCTCGTACATTTCCTTGAAATTCAGCTGATTTAACTTGTCAATGTAATCCTGTAAAGTTTTCATATGATATCGTTCTCCTTTTTAGATATGATGTGATAAGTGTAACTGGTTTTCCGTGTTTTACTTGCAGTAAACGGTGGGCAGAGCCGCGTATACGGCAGCGCAGGTTACCAGATCCTGCTTCCAGGTCTTCTCATTGGGAGCGTGTGCCTGTGCCTCAGCGCCGGGGCCAAAGCCGATGCAGGGGATTCCGTTGCGGCCCATAATGGATACGCCGTTGGTGGAGAAGGTCCACTTATCGGTCAGAGGACGGGCCTTTCTCATCTCAAGGGTTTCCTCGGCTCCGATTCTCTCCTCGCCGAACAGGTTGGTGTAGGCTTCTTCCAGGGCCTTGGTTACCTTGTGATCCTTCGGAATTACCCAGGTGGGGAAGTAGCACTCGATGGGGTAGGTCAGTCCCTTGTAGGAAGGAC
>ERZ1643246.2683-NODE-2683-length-16395-cov-20.209364_pt1 | contig 16395 bp, 21 predicted proteins | sample MGYA00579265_ERZ1643246 | MGnify/ENA primary metagenome ERZ1643246 (study PRJEB29033, sample SAMEA4952261) | chicken gut metagenome | biome: Broiler Chicken; feature: Gastrointestinal Tract; material: Caecum | place: Ireland | collected 2018 | study: Broiler... | reverse complement strand
GTTATTTAATTATTTTTAAACTTTGGAATGTCTACTTGACAAACCCCAGTTCAAAGCTCCTCTTTTTTATACTTTAAAAAATTTAGGATTACCAAAGCCAGCTCGACCTTGAAAAGAATTGTCTGTAACCTTAATAGTTAATATTTTAGAACCACTAGGTATTTCAATTCTTGCTAATTGCTGATGAGTTTAACAGATAACATTAATTATCTTATAAATATATAAATTCAAATGTAGCATTTGTGTAAAAGCCATATTGCCCCTATCTAGTTTCACCTTCAATTCCAAAATATGTTTCAAAATAATTATAATCCAAGCCTTCAATAGCAAAGTTTAATGAATAAACTCCATTTACTTTTTGATACCAACCATTTTCATAGTACAATTCCTTACCATCCTGATAAAGACTAAATTCTTGGAAATTATAATTAGATTTTCTTCAGTAGAAATAGACCTAAATTGAAATCTATACTATTTCTTAAAATAGCATTTATTTTAAAATTTTACATTCTAAATTAAAGTAGTCATACAAACCTATTAGTATACATATTATATATTTTTTCGTCTACTTTAGTATAACCAACATTTGAAAATGTATTATTTTAACCTTACATTACTTGGCAATTGCCCATCTAATAATAGCTTATGATTATTACCATCATATATATCGGCTTTACCATTAAATGATAGATGTTCTAGGATAGAAGATGGATTCCAAACAGTAATAAAAGCCTTAATAGTTTTTAAATTTAATAAAACAACCAGCCTCATTAACCCCCTAAATCTACTCCTGTATTATTGATATATTCGCCCTCAACTTATAAAAGTAATTCTCTGACCACTACCTTTTTATTAATGAGAATATTTTTTAAAATAATATAAAAAATTAAGCCAACAGAGTTGGCTTAACATAATTATTATTGAATATAAGAACTATCATATGGGCTAAATAGTTCTTTTTGCTCTTCCGTTAAAGTTTTAGGATTACATTTTTGATAAGATACTTTTAAAGAACCATCAAGCATTCCTTCATATTTTAAGCTTTCATTTCCTTCATTGTAAGTATATGAAAAATTTGGTATCTTTATATTAAGCTCTTTAAAAAAACCATTCTTGACATTAAAAACTAAATCTAATTGTATTTTAATTCCCCTTACACCATCTATATTATTTTCACCAGATAATTCTAAAATATCTTTTAAGCTGACATTCATAGAAACAACAAAGTTCTTACTATTGACCTTACTAATTTCAATCTTAGAATTAGGCAATGAGCTTTCAACTAATAAAAATAATTCATCTAATTCTTCACTAAGGTTTAAATTTGCTACTGACTGTAAAGCTAATGGACTTGTAGGAATAAATTGAGTTAATAAATCCTGCATATCAATATAGATACTAGTTCTACCCATATTAACGCCATTAACCCTAGGAATATTATCTATATATAAATAATTATCAATAGATAAATCACTATAGATATTTGTATCTAAAGTATATTCCTCTTTACCATCATCACCATTGGTAGCTTTTTCAGCTAAAGCCATTAAAAAATCAAAATCTAAACTCATTTGTGTTTCATTAGATAAAATTTCTAATGTTGCGTCTAAATTTTCTAAGCCAATTTCTCCAAATAAAAGCTTACCTTTAATGTTCCCTTTTACTACTATGCCTTCAGTTTCTTCATAGTTGGCTTGACTTGCATATATTAGAGCCTGTTTAACTACTTCCTTATCATCAGTTTGTGATAATACAACATCTAATTCTTCACCATTTTCATCTGTAATAGTAACAGTTGCACTATTACTACAGCTCATCAAACCTACAACAATAAGTACCATAAAAACTACAAAAATTATTTTTTTCTTCATAAAAACATCACCCCTTTTATTATATTCTAACATAAAAAGTATAATGTATCTACAATATTATTATTTTTTGTATGTTTTATCTACAAAATCAAACATATGAAGAGTATCATATGGCTTAATACCATCATACTGAGTAATTGCTTCTTTAAACAATTCATCTAAAATCGCCCATTTTTCTTTTTTTAACATTTTAATCCCCCTCTACTTTTTATTCATAACATATTTAAATATTCTCTTTATATCTTTACTTTTCATAAATGGATATAATAAATCAACTTTAACATCCTGATATTTTCCATCTATATATCCATCAACAAACATTGTAAGCGTCTCGCTTGACACAAAGGGAGCTATTTTAACAACATATTTTTTTAGCTTATCATCATTTGCTTCAACAAATTTAAAGAAAAGCTTTTGTAAATCATCTTCACTTAAAAATGGAAATAAAGTTTCTAAACTGATTTCCTCATATACCTGACTTCCATTTAAAATTTCACAAGCAATTTCATAAATAGTCTCCTCATCCATAAATGGAAGCATTTTAATAAATTTAGACTCTTTAGAGTTGGTCTTATCCTTAAATTTTTTGCCTAGATTAACAAGCCCAGAAAATAACTTTCCAATATTGAAATCGCTACTTTCATTATCACTATGTTCTTCATCTGATTCATCTTCAATATCATCTAATGTATCAAAAAAATCATCCTTCTCATCTTCATCTGTAAAAACTAAATTATCTTTGTCATCATAATTTAAAGCCTCATCAAAGGAAATTGGTGTAAATACCTCTTTACCATCTATAATTATTTTTTTCAAAATCATAATTCATCATCCTTTCTTAAATATGCTTGTTCTGAGTCTGTTAACTTTGGATATAATTCATCAATTTTAACATTTAGCTTACCTTCCTTTATAGCTCTTAGAACTAAACTTCTTTCAAGTGGTGAAAATTGATAAAATACATTTGCTAAATTTGGCTTTAGATCACCCTTAATTATACTTTGAACTACATACATTCTATTTCTACCATTGAAAATATTTTCCTCATCAATATCTATATCATCATTTAAGCACAAAAGCTCCTCAAAAGTAACATGATATAATTTAGATAATTCTAATAGCACATCAATGGAGGGAATTCCCGTACCATTTTCCCATTTTGAAACCAATTGTCGAGATACAAATAATTTTAAAGCTATATCATCTTGGGTGAAATTATTTAATTTTCGGTATTTAACAAGCTTCATACCTACTTTAATAAAATCAATCACCATATCCCTCCTTACATCTATAATTATAATAATTTATATTCTTAATGTCACGCTACTTGAAGTTGCGTTTTTAAAAAAATAGCTATTTAAAATTATCAAAATAATCTTAAATAGCTACTTTAAATTTTATCGATTATCTATTTTCTCAGGATATAAATCATGCCATTTCATTCTTTCGAAGGCCATTTGCTCATATTTAGTATTAGGCTTACCATAATTAGCATACGGATCAATAGAAATGCCACCCCTAGGTGTGAATTTTCCCCATACCTCTATATATCTAGGTTCCATAAGCTTAATTAAATCCTTCATAATTATATTAATGCAATCCTCATGAAAATCTCCATGATTTCTAAAGCTAAATAAATATAGCTTTAAAGATTTTGATTCAACCATTTTAACATCTGGAATGTAAGAAATATAAATTGTCGCAAAATCTGGCTGTGATGTAATAGGGCAAAGACTTGTAAATTCAGGGCAATTAAACTTAACAAAATAATCATTTTCCTGATGCTTATTAATAAATGTTTCTAACACATCTGGATTATAATCCATACTATACTTAGTTTTATTACCTAATTGTTTTAAATTTTCATTATCTCTCATACTCTATTGGGTCCTTTACATTATTTTCTAAGAATGCTTTTTTACGATCCATACAGGTTCCACATACTCCACAGGCCTTGTCATGACCCTCATAGCAGCTCCAAGTAAGCTTATATGGAACGTGTAGTTGTAAGCCTAGCTTTACAATATCCTTTTTGGAATAATTAATAAAAGGTCCAACAACCTTAAGCTTTTTACCACTACCAATATATATGGCCTCATTAATCGCATTATTAAATTCGACACTACAATCAGGATAAGCACTACCACAGGCATCATCCTTATGAGCTCCATAATAAATTACATCACAGTCCTTTGATAGGGCAATGGCTGCAGCTGATGATAAAAATAAGCCATTTCTAAATGGTACATATGTTGAAACTGGATTGCCATTAGTCTTTTTTATTTGACTTTCATAACTTTCATGAGGAATTTCCTCATTAGAATGACTTAATAATGGACAATTGCTATATGAAAAGATTTTTTCTAAATCTAAAGATATATGGCAAACATTATAATACTTAGCAATAGCATTGGAAGCTTCAATTTCTTTTACATGTTTTTGACCATAACTAATGCTTAAAGCAACAACATTTTCACGCTTATATTCCTTTACAGCCAAGGCTAATGCTGTAGATGAGTCTAACCCTCCTGATAAAAGTACTAAACATTTCATAATAAATCACTCTCACTTATATTTCCAATTTTTGTTTTTGTAACTGTGTAAGACTTCTTTTTGATTCCTCTTGCACTCATACAGCTATGACAGCCAGTTATTCTCACCATAATATCATTTGAATTAGTTATTTTTTTAACAATATATAGGATATCTTCACCTATTCTTTCTTGAAGCTGTAATCTTTTAGCCACCATATCGGCTATTCTTGCTACCTTCGATAATCCTATAACCTTACCATTTGGTCTATAGCATATATCTACCTTCATATCATACATCAAGGCCAAATGATGCTCACAAAAACTAAATACATCAATATCCTTAACAATAACCAAACTATCAGAATTTTGATTATAATCTTCAAATGTCTTATCAAACATCAAGGCTATTTCATCATTAGTATAATTCATACCTTCAAGCATTTCCATAAACATTGAAGTAGCTCGTTTAGGGGTGTCAATTAATCCTTCACGAAGAGGATCATCACCAAGAGCTAAAATAATCTCCTTAAAGGCATTTTCTAAACGCTTTGAATCAATCATATTAAACACCTCTTAAATTAGGATCCCAAATGAATTTATGAATTTGAAGTTGCATTCTAACTTCATTTAGGTTGTTAGAAATTAAAAATTCTACTATTTGTTTAGGCTCTATTTTCCCAAACACTGGAGAAATAAGACAATTAGTTTTTAAAATTAAATTATACTTTTCAATAATATATAGGGCTTTATTTAAATCATTTAAATCACCAACAACAAACTTTACACAATCACCTTTAGTAAGATAATTATAATTATCTAAATTCATTTTATCTTCTTCCAAACTACTAGGACATTTATAATCTAAAGTAAATGAAATTCCTTTTAAATCTAAAAATGGTACAATAGATACGCTACCATTAGTTTCTATTTCCACTTCAAAATTATGCTTTAAAAGTGAATCAATTAAATTTTTAACATCACTATGAATAAGTGGCTCCCCACCAGTTAAGGTTATATTTTTAATTTTAGCCTCTAAGGCTATGTTAACTATTTCTTCTACAGTCATATCTTTATATTGTGGATTAATAAAAGAATATTTAGTATCACAATAGCTACAGCATAAATTACACATAGCTAAACGAATAAATAAAGCTAGCTGTCCCTGTTTTAATCCTTCACCGTTAATACTTTTAAAAATCTCAATTACTCGCATTGATATCTTGCTCCATTAGTAGGTGTTTCATATACCTCAACATAGTTAACATCATAATTTAATTTTAATAAATCATAAAAATATTTGGCAAAATTTTCAGCGGTAGTTCTAAATTTAACCTCTCTAATTACAAACTGCTCTTTTAACAAATTCAAAAGTTTTAAATCCAAGCTATTTTCTTCTACAATAAAAGTATGATCATAATAATCACAAATTTCCTTTAATTTAGCTTTATAATCTGTAAAATCAACTAGCATTCCATTAGTTAATTTTCCTTTAATCTCAGCTATTACCTTCCAACGGTGACCATGAATATTACGACACTTACCGTTATAATTTGTTAAAAAATGAGCTGCATCAAAAGATGCTTCTGTTTTAATAAAATGCATATTTTTTCCTCCTTAATAAATAAAAAATGAGCTACTAACTAGCTCATTTTAACCAAAAGAAAAAATGCCCTAGTTTTGTTTAATGACAGGATGGTGCAAATGAACTGTCCACATAATACTAACATAGATTATTATAATTTACAAGCCTAAATTATAAATTATAAACATACAATTATACCTAAAATAGCTGAAAATATAATTAAAGCAATAGTAGGAATCTTCTTTTTGCCAATTAACAAAATAGCATAATATAAAACTGTAACTATAATAAAGCAAATTAAAGAATAAATGTTAAAATCAAAATTTAAATTTTTCAAACCAATATTATTTAACAACAATGTAATTCCGGTACCTAAAATTAAAGCAATTATAACCGGCTTTATTCCATCTAAAAATCCTTGAAAATATTTATTTTTAATAAAATTTTTTAAAATAGCAGCAATTAAAATGATAATAATAAATGAAGGCAATACAACACCAAGTGTAGCTACTACACTTCCTAAAAAACCGGCTTGAACAGAACCAATATAAGTAGCCATATTTACAGCAATTGGTCCTGGAGTTGATTCACAAACACCTATAAAATTATTAAATTGCTCTAAAGTAAGCCAGTCATTAGATGTAACGGTATCTTTTATAAGTGGAAGCATAGCTGCTCCACCACCAAATGAAAATAACCCAATTTTAAAAAACTCTAAAAATAATTTAACATATATCATACTTCATTCTCCTTATCAATATATTTAAGCCCAAGTATAGAATAAGCTATAATACCAATTACTCCGCCAATTAGTATATAGTAAATAACTGAAAATGCTATAGCTAAAATTTCAAAAGTAATCAATAAAGCAAAAACAACAATAAAACTAATAATTGCTAAAGGCTTTTTAGACATTTGAACTAACATTTCAATGCCAGTTTTCATAATCAAAAAGGCAACACAGGCATTTATACCAATAAAGGCATTTTTAATATATTGATTTTTCATAAACTGATCTAAGAACAAAGAAATTATAAAAATTATAAATAAAGAAGGTAAAACAACACCAATAGTAGCACAAAGACTTCCTAATATCTTATGCCTTTGATAACCAACATACGTAGCTAGATTAATAGCAATGGGACCAGGAGTTGATTCAGCAATAGTAATAATTTGCATTAACTCATCTTCACTTAACCAATGCTTTTTTTCAATCATCTCTTCTTTTATTTGTGAGATCATGGCATATCCACCACCAAAAGTAAATAAACCAATTTTAAAAAATGTAATAAACAATTTAAATAATTCCATACTACCCTTCCTACTTTCCTTTTTATCTATACTCCCAGTTTAAAAAATTGTCAAATAAATTTGCTAATTTAACTATATTGCTAACCTTATTCACTAATGGGATATGAATAAAAATCATTCTACATTTTAGCCTATATTTTGTCGTATGTATTTTAATCCATAATAATATAAATTATTACAATAATAACTTCCCGCATCATCGGAAATCTCTACTTCATATCCATTTTCTTCTAATCTTTGCTTAATTTTTAAGTAATCAAAATCAGTTTTATAAAATGTATTTTCCCTTCGACCCACAACTTCTATTTTTATACTATCTTGCTGTAATGATGCTTGCCCAAAGGAAATTATATAATCATAAGTATTAAATTTAATTTTATTTTCTAATTGCTTAATGCTTGTAATAAAACTATTTTTTAAATAAACCTTATTTTCATCTAAAGCATCGATATTATCTAATAATATTTTTGAAGAATTATACTTCCCATTAAAGTCCGTATATAAAATATTCATCCAATCACCTCTTAAGTATAATAATTATTTTAATTATACCATAGTATCATTAAATATTTATTGAATTTATCTTCAATAACAATCTTAACTTTATAAAACTTAATCATGTATTACTAGATTATAAATACCTAATATTTTAATACCAGATTTCGTATAAAAAATATAAAAGATAGAGAAATCTCTATCCCATATATAGATGTTTAATTTTTCTCCTTCACCATAATAAACAAAATTATAAAAGATTGCATTTATATCTTTTTTTAGTTTTCTTTATTTAGCAAGTTATTAATCTTTATATATCTTTGATTTTTTGATGTTGGTTTATCTGGAAACTCTAATCGAACCAATCCATTTTCAATGGCCGGGTTCATATAATACTTTCTAAATGTCTCTTTTGACTTCAGCTTTAATAAATTCATTATTTCTAAAGCTGTCATAAATTCATCATCTTCCATAACACTCATCAATTTCTTAACATAAATACTATTTTGTGAATCCTGTTTAGCTAAAGAACTACTAACATCATCTAATGTTTTACTAATCATTTCTAACATGAATATTACAAATTTTGTAGATTCACCTTCTTTATGAGATTTTGAAATAGCATTATAGTATTGTTCTTGATAATCTTTTATAAAATTTTCCAATGGCAACCAATAAAATATTGGATAATATTTTCCCAAAATAGCACTTTGTAACAATCGTGCAGTGCGTCCATTACCATCTTCAAAAGGGTGTATGAAGACAAATTCATAATGAAATATTGATGATAATATTAACGGATGAATTATATTTTTATTTTCATTTAGCCACTTCAATAAATCATTCATGTGTTGTGCTACATATTTTGCAGGTGGAGCAATAAAAATACATTTTTCTGCATCAAAAACACCTTCTTCACCTTTTCTAAATGAACCAGGGTTATCAACTAAATACATTGTTATTTTTCTATGAATTAATAATATATCTTCTAATAAAAAAGGATTTATATTATCTATTTCACTATATGCTTCTATCGCATTTTTAACTTCTTGAATTTCTTTTTGTGGTCCAAAAACTACTTTACCATTTATAATATCTTTTACTTGATCCAAAGATAAACTATTTGCTTCAATAGCACATGATGAATGAATAGATCTTATTCTGTTTTGTCTTCTTAATTTCGGAAATTTATTTAAACTTTCAAAATGTTTTATTGTACCTATTTTTTCAGTTATGCTAGCAACTAAAGACACCATTTCATTTGTTATTTTAAAAGATACTTCATATGACATATTCCTCTATCCTTTCTTTAATAATATTATATAATAAAAATGAATAGATAACAACATCTTGCTTATTATCTTAATTATTATCTTAATTATTTATTTCTAGTCATATTCAATTATCAATCAATTTATATATAGATTATCAACATTTAAGGAATTTAAAAGTGTATATATCAGTGATTACAGACAACTAGTTTTAAACTTTATTGACATAATAAAATTGTTACTTACCATTAAATTAAAACTAGTAAGAGGCGCAAGTTATGGCTAGAATTTTTAAATAATTTTTATTAAAAAATATTTATATTAAGCAATAAAATTGTTTCAAAGACAAAAAGCTAAGACTATAAATAATGTAATTAAAATAGCTAAAGCCATGGTTGTTGTTAATAGTGTCATGATTAAGACTTATTATAAGATAGGTACAATCATTAACAAACGTAAAGAATGGGGTAATAAATATCTTAATAAATTGGTTAACGATTTAAAAGAATATAATGGCATGTCTTTGGCAAATTTGAAAAGCATATCATTAGTTGCAAAAACTATTACACAAGATGAATTTAACTCACAACCTGTGAGCCAAATACCTTGGGCAACATTATTATCAATAATTCATAAATCTTCTTCTTATGATGAGATTTTATTGTATATAAATTATGTTTATAGTAATAAGCTTTCAAGAAATGAAACAGAACGTTCAATCAAAAATGGTGAATACCTATTAAATATGACATCTAATAACAACATACCAATTCAAGTTAACTTACCAATTAATATGTTTAAAGATACGTATATTATTGATTATCCTAGTATAGATAAAAGTAAAAATGAAAAGATTTTCACAGATAAATTACTTGATAATATAATATGCTTTCTTAAAGATTTGAGAGAGGATTTTGCATTAGTTGGTAAAGAATATGAAATTTTGATAATATAACTTTATTAATGATTTGTTGAATTTCTTTTACTCTATAATCCAAAACCTCAATAGTTCTATAATCTCCATTCCTTTTAGGAATATCAACTTTATGATATAAAAAAGTTTTCTATTTCTTGAATAGAAAAACTTCTTTTCATCTGTTTCTGATAATTGGAGTATTTCTAACAATTGATTAACAGATTTTATAACAGGCAAATGATAATATACAAGTTTTTTCTCATTAAAATCATCATTATCTTTTGTTATGTTGTTTCCATAATCAGACATAATTATCTATTTACTCCTTCATTTAATAAATCTGTATTTTGACGCAGTCAAAATGTATTAACAAAAACGAGCGAAGCGATGTTTTATATCAAGGCAGTCCTGGCTTGATATAAAAACATATTTCCTCCGTAAATAGGTATTTGAACGCAAATACCTTGTTTATGCATTTCTGAATAAACCTTCAGACTAAATAGACAGTAAAATTATACATTATTTTTTTATATTGACAATAAATTATTCAATTTTTACTTTTTGGCAGAAAAAAATATTTAATTCACATTTACTAAAATATCTTCTTGAGTATTTTTCATTCATCTATACCATATAGGTAACCTAAATATTCATAGAGTAATCTCTATCCCATATATAACATTATAGTATCACCTTGTTTAATCTTTTCACCTTCGTTAGGAGATTGATATATAACTTTATCTCCTTCACCATAATAAACAAAATTATAAAAGCTTGTATTCTTTATCTCTTTTTTAGTTTTACCAATATAATTTTCTACTTTATAGGTTGGGGTATCTAAATACCATCGCAAATTCTTTTCTATTTGATTATCATAATCTCTATTTACTCCTAAATAGGTTAGTGCTTGTTCCATAATCTCCCCTACTAATGGGGCTGCCACAACTCCACCATATTGAGTGCAATTTTGAGGTTTATCAATCGCTAAATAGCATAATATTTCTGGATCATTCATAGGAGCCATTCCTAAAAAAGATAGAATATAATGTCCCTGTTCATAGCCACCTGATGAAGATATTACCTGAGCAGTACCTGTTTTACCTCCCACACGATATCCTTCAATAAAGGCATTTCTTCCTGTACCTAAAGCACAAACACTTTCTAAAGCATATTTCATTAAATCTGATGTTTTATCTGATATCACTTCATTTTTTACTATCTTATTTTTCTCATATACTACCTCATTAGCATACGTTTCAAGTTTTTTTAAAATATATGGTTGTAATAAATTCCCACCATTAACAGCCGCTATAGCTGCCATACTTAACTGAATAGGTGTGTAAGCACTCGATTGACCAAAGGCTTGAGTAGCAAGCTCAACAGGTCCACAATTTTCCTTTTTTACTACTATAGATGAACCTTCGCCCTGTAAATCAATGCCAGTTTTTTCAAGCATGCCATATTTTTCTAAATATTCATAAAATTTATCTACACCTATTCTTCTTCCCAGTTCCATAAAACAAACATTACAAGAGTTTTCAATTCCTTCTAAGAAGGTTTGACTTCCGTGACCTCCAGCCTTCCAACAACGAATCTTTCTATCACCTACTACACTACTTCCACCACAATAAATATGATCATTTAAATCAAACAGTCCTTCCTCTAAAGCAATAGAATACGTTAAAATCTTGAATGTTGAACCTAATTCAAACTGATTGAAAATCGGTAGATTACGATTATAAATTTGGGGATCATAATCCTGATAATGACTAGGCTCATAGTAAGGATATGATGTCATTGCTAGAATTTCACCAGTTTTACAAGATACCATCAAACCCATAATCTGTTTTGGATTATATAATGAAACGGCCTTATTAACAACGCCATCCATTATCTTTTGAAGTTCAAGATCAATGGTTAAATATACATTCATTCCAGGTGTTGCTTCATTAAATTTAGATATCATGTCATGCATCAAATTACCCTTAGCATCAGTATATATAGATAATGAGCCTGTTTGACTCTTTAAATAGTCATTATACATGTATTCTATGCCTGATAAACCATCCATATCTATTCCACAAAAACCAACTACCTGAGCTAGCATACTTCCATAGGGATATACTCTTTTACTATCACTAGTGACATATATTCCTTTCAAATTAGCTTTAATTATTCTTTTTGCCTTCTCTTCATCTATTCTTCTACCCTCAGGCTTTATAATTTCAATAGAATTATTTTTAACTAAGTGGGCTTTTATTTTATCACTTTCACATTCTAAAATTTCTCCTAAAATACTAGCCGTCTTATCAACATCCTCAATTTGCCTATTTATTGAACAAACAGTATAGCATAACTCATTACCAACAATCACATTACCATTTCTATCTAATATTAATCCTCTTGATGTAGAAATAGGTATTTCTCTACTCCAAAGATCATAAGCTTTTAAATTTATATCATTAGCTGAAAAAAAAGTAATAAAACCCATCTTTAAAATTATAGCTACAAATAAAAAAATACTTAATCCTATAATTATTCCTATTCTTTTTTGAAGTATATGCTTATTCAAAATAATCACCCATAAATTATATGCACAATCATTTAATTAAATAATAAAACCTTTAATTTAATTTGTAAGCAACAAAAAATTACCATATACTATAAAACAAAACTACTTCTAATAATTATAAAAAAAACTTAAGCATTTGTAGATTTTTATAGTCCAACTTTTGAAAAACTTAATTTCGCTTATCCTTATTTTACTAATTTCAATAAATTGACATCTCATTTAAATATTTTTTATAAAAAAAAAGTAAGTTACCAATAGAGTAAACTTACCTAGTTTTAAAGTAATATAAATGTTAATTAAAAAACTTTTCAATCATAAAATTGTGTACCTTTCTTTAATTTTCGATATAAACTTTAATCTTATTTGATGGATAATGAAAAACTATCCCCCCGACATTTTCCTCTGTTTCTACAGTAGGTATATTTTCTAACGAACTATCAATTTTGAAAACAATAGCTCTATTGTATGTTCCATAATAAGAAGCAATTGAATAAGAATTATATTCCTCCCTACTTTTTGCCATAGTTGATTTAATCCTATGAATTTGATTTTTATTCAAATTATCAATTAATTTAGGTTTAAAATCTGATGGAAATAAAGCTTCATTGTAAATAATCCCATCGTTATTATAATAAGCAATTGATAATAAATCATCATATTTTAATATTCCTTTTTCATATGCTTCTTCTAAAGTATAAATTTCACCATAATTATGTGTACACCCTACTAATGAAAACATAAGCACTGGAACTGTAATTACCAGGATAATCGCCTTAAATACAAGAAAAATTTTTCTCACGTCAATCACTCCTTCCAAAGTTTAACTCCAATTTATTTGCCTCAAAGCACATAAATATTTTTACTAATTAATAATATTTTAAAAGATATTTGATATCTGAAATAAAAATGCTAATTTCTACTTTTAGTTTAATTTGATAAGTTTTTACTTTATTTTAATATAACATAATAAAATTAGGTTATTTATTTTAAATAGAATCTAATTAATGTATAATGTAAAAAAATATCTTCATCCCCTAACCTACACTTTTAAAATACCATATATAACCTTTAAAGAACTCCACATCTCCACACTATTTATTGATGTACTAACATGAAAGATACTACGCTGTATATAGCTATATAGGTACCATCTTGGCATATCTCGTTTCAATTAAAAGTTTAACCTAGAAAGTACTTTGTAGTACACTCTCTCCTACATCTTCTGCAAAAGAGGCAACTATTGAAGTTTCAAATCCAATTATTGCAGTTTTTGTGTTCCAATCATACCTACACTAGTTAATCCATATAAAGAAAATAAAGCGTCTATAGTACTCACCCTAATTCGAGACACTACTAGTATACAATCACCCAATTTGGGTGTCAAAAAAAATAGCACAACTATCTGCTAAAATAGCTAAAATCCTATAAACTTATATTAGTTCATATAATATTTTATGCCGTCTCTTCTGAGCAAATTTTGATTTTTCTTGATTTTGAATTTATGCCATATATATCAATATTGGCAAACGAATTCAAATAATTAGAATAATCTGTATTCTCAAATTCATCCTTAAATTGATCATAGGAAATATCTTGATATATTTTTACAAAAATTTCAATAGGCTTTGAATATACCTTTTTAAAATCAAAAGTATTTTCATTTTGTGAATTACAAATCTGTTGCTGATTAATTACTGCATCATAACCATGTTTATAATTATCAAACAAAACATATTCTTGACCACACTTTTCGCATTTCACTTTTATTATTCTTCGTTGTTTTTTTTCAAACATGTTTCCACATTCAATCTTTTCTACAATTTTGCCAAAGAAATTGCGTTTTATAAAATACAATTTATTATTTTCACGTAATAATTCATTAAATCCTGGTTTAACACTTGTGTTATTTGAATCACAATATTCATAAACATTAAAATGACTGTGACAGCACTTACATTTAATTTTAACCAGTATAATATTTTTAGAATTTTTTATAATCTCAGATATTTGTTCTAAATATTTAGGAATTAACATAAAATACCTCCAAATTATTAATCAAAAATAAATGTTTTTAGAATACAAACCAAATTGTAATAAATCGTAAAGCATCTTAGGTTAGTCCATTAGAAATATGTAAATATTGTCTAATCATTCTTCCTACTTTAGCTATTTAGCTAACATAGATTTGACTACTCTAACAACTTCAACTGCCCTTAATCAATTAATATTCTCTGAATTTAAATATTCTGTAGAATCCGTATTAATGAATCTATGTGTTTGTGGATCATAATATCTTTACTGTAGATAATATAGGTTAGTTTCAATATCATAATAATAGCTTCTATATCTAAATGAATTTAGATTAGCTATATTATTTATATTTAGAGTAGAGTATATAATACATTTTATATTTTAAATAATGTTAATTCTGGTATTCCTTTTGATGTATCAACACCATCAACACCATCATTTATAGCGATATAGCGCACATAATTCATTGGAAAGAATTTCTCTAAATAATACCATGTTTTAAGATTATCTTCATAATCTAGATAAATCCTTAGTAATCACTGTTCCTATTTTACCTGATTTAATACCATCTACTAATCTTAAAAATCAGGTCTATCAAAATTAGTTTCACTAAATACAACATACATATAGTGAGCTATATTTTTGAGTAACAATACCTTAAATATTGCCAAAAAGTTCATTTTCTCTTGATAGTCTCGATAACAATATGGTGCTTTTAAATTAAATAATGCTATTATCTCCTTTTTACATTTGATAATAGCATTTCAAATGTTCTAATAATTATTTAATATAATAATATTCATTTTAAGTTTTCCAAACTTGATTTAGAAAACTTCATATATTCATTAAAAATAATACAAATATTTCAATCAACTATAATTTTATCTAATATACTACTTAATTTCAAACCTTCTATTGTAGCATTTTCTAACAATTGTTCATTATTTTTAAATGATTGGATTAATATATTACCTTCAACTTTATGTATATAACGCCCAAACTCAGAAACAACTTCATATTTAACGCCATTATATTCAAAACCAAACTCTTCATTATAACTTGTGTATTCTAAAAACGTGTTCATAGTAACTATCTCCTTTTTTACATATTAATTCAACCATAATAATAAGGAAATTTAATTGTACCAGCATACCTTAAAAACTTTATCAAACCACACCTGTCATTTAAAGTTTAAAAACCTGTATTGTTTAACACTTCCATTTGATTTATAAATTGCAGTCCTAGTTTTAAATTGTCTATATTTAACTCCAGCAATTTGACCAATGCTTGACGCAAGATTTAGTCCCAAATAAGTCCAACTATAAGCAGTATCGCTGATACCTGTCCATTGTTGTATATAATTCGTACCAGTCGCAGTTGCAACCATTTCATTAGCACCAAATGCCATTGTTCCTGCATCTATTAAAATTAAAGTTCCACCACTTGCGGTTTAACTTATACCGCCTACAATATGAGACCGAAAAATTTCTGATAAACCTCAACTGATTAACGTGCCAATCGCTAAACTTATTAAGAAAGTAGTGATTGCAAAATGTCCAGTTAAATCTACATACATCACAGGAATAATGTATTTTTAAAGATCCAAAACAAATAAAATAATGAATTGTTTAAAATAATTTCATTAATAACATATATTTTAGTATTATAAAATTTGATTTAAATTAAAAATATACTATATGATGAACATCTAGTAAAATCTACACAAATTTATATATTAATTAATAAAACATTAATTACCAGAGTGATGACAAAAGACGCTTTTTATAGGTGTCTTTTTCATTTATATGGATA
>ERZ1643246.2682-NODE-2682-length-16397-cov-9.160078_pt1 | contig 16397 bp, 13 predicted proteins | sample MGYA00579265_ERZ1643246 | MGnify/ENA primary metagenome ERZ1643246 (study PRJEB29033, sample SAMEA4952261) | chicken gut metagenome | biome: Broiler Chicken; feature: Gastrointestinal Tract; material: Caecum | place: Ireland | collected 2018 | study: Broiler... | reverse complement strand
ATAAAATAAGGATATCATATCTGAGAGTTAATCTCAACACATGATATCCTTTTAACAATCACTCTTCTAATCCTCTATGCACTCCAGTTTACTGACAGAGACCTCATATGCCGTGCGGGTTTCCGTCTCTGTCTCGGAAAGTTTTTTCACATATTCACGGCTCTGGATGCGGCCGAGAATCCTCACGTGTTCGCCTACTTCAAAGCCCGATGCATATCTTGCATTTCTTCCCCAGCAGATACACGGGATATAATCCGATTTGCCGTACGGCCGGTTGACAGCCAGCAACAGATCCGCGATTTCTCTTCCCAGCGGCGTCTTACGATACACCGGCCTCTTGCACATATATCCCTCCAGAAGAATGTGATTCGTGCGCGCACCGTCAGGCTCCTCATCCACGAACTCGATCTCCCGTGCAAACACCGATAGCACAAGCCTGTTTCTCTGCTCCTCGTGCCGGTTGTAAGAACGGAACTGGCCGGATACCATAATGCAGCGGTTTCTGTAATCCTGTGTCACGTCGATGAGGCGCTCCGACACCATAACCGGAATCCTGTCATTTGAACTGCTCAGTCTTCTGACAAGGATGTCTACCATATAAAATCCTTCCCCGAACACCTCGTGGCTGTATGTAAACTCCGATACCACTGTTCCTATGACTGTTACCTGATTGTTCTCAATGATCTTATCTGACATAATCTGTAGTTCTCCCTTCCTCTTCCTGGTATTTTTGAGTCACTACTAAATTTATGAAATAATATCACTGTTTAGAACATTACAGGTAGAAGAATCGTTCGACAGATTTTTACTTTTCCTGATACAAGCAGATACATATACGTTTATAATTTAATAAAACAGTTGATCATCATATTTTGTAGCAGGGCCGACACCATATGTTTCATAGGTTCTATCTCCCCTAAATTCTTTCTGATATACAAATGCTATTCCGTTCCCGACCCCGAGAACTTGTCCATGATTCAGATTATATCTTACCTCTAGCGGACTAAGAACATCTCCAGATTCGGTTTCTAAATTTTTAGTATAAGTATATACTGTAGTTCCTGTAATAACCGGCTCCTTTCCGGTTCGGTCAACCCTGTATGCTCCGCAATAAAATGTATTTCCCATACAATCAGGGATATAATAATGTTCTCCACCCAAATTAATATTCTCAAGTTCTCCGCTCTCCAGATCCAAACGTGTCAGGGAATTAATATCATTCCAATTTCGTTCAAAGAAGGCTCCTCCCTGATCCACTGTTACCATAGAACCGAGATCAGAAGCAGTAGTAAATACCTCCGTCTTTTCTTCTGTAAGCGTATCGTAGCACTTTAACGTCATCTCTCCCTGCATACTGTCATATGTTTCATAGGATGTAAAATAAAGCCTGCCCTCTTCATCCGGCGCCATACCGGAGATAAAATCTTCCAGTTTCACCGATTCACCACTTTCAAGATTCAGCTCATAAAGCGGCGTAGCGCTCGGATCTGTTCTGCCACCTTGATAAAACAAATGCTTTCCGGTTATCAGTGCATCAACATTCCCCCATGCCGATTCTATTGCATATTCTTTCTTCTCTTTACTCCCGGTATTATACGCCACAACCCTTGTCTCCGATATGGTTGGATCATCGGGATTATTTACATATGTGTAATAAATTGTCCCGTCAATCGCACCAACAAACCGGCTGAATCCTGCCACATCAGAAATCAGCATTTCCGCATCTTCCCCTCCGGAGTATGCGTACAGATTGTCATTCAGGACAAAATATATATCATCCACGGTTCCCATCAGCCCTGATACTGGACCGTCCATTTCAAAGAGTCTCGTATAAATATCGTTTGAATCGTAAATCTGTACTTCTCCCTCTCCCGATGAGCCGAATCCTGCAGGAGCATAAAAAGCCGAATACTTTGGCGTTGCCACGAATCCCGATGGTCCCGGTTCTGTACAAGTTGCCTGAGTCCCCGGGAATTCGTCCTCATCCGAGTTCGGGGCTTCCTTTTCTTCTGTATTTTCAGCTTCTTTTGCATTTTCACCTGTATCCGTACCGGATGTATCTGTCTGCTCTGTTTCAGCCTCTTTTTTATCTCCGGAACATCCTGCCATCCCGGCAACTAATAATACTGCACATAAAATACATATCACTTTTCGTTTCATTTTCTTTTTCCTCCTACCATAAATACCATATTTCATCGTCCGTATCCATCGTTACTTCTCCGGTTGATGTATTGGCCTCCACCATACCCGTATATCGATTCGCACTGGGAACCACTCCGTTCTCTATCATCTCTGAACCTGCCTCTTCCGACATTTGGTACCGTAATATACACTTAAAACTATCCCCATCCTGCCATATTTCATCGTCTAAAATCGTATATGTTCCCCCGTCTCCTTCCGGAAGTTTCGCCTCATAGTGCTCTATTATCTTTTGTATCAGCTGTGCTTCCGACAGATTTTCTTCCTGCTCCGCATCGCCTTGATCCAGATTCTCATAATAATGTGTTCTTTCATCTTCAGAAAGCGCTCTGCTGTATATAAATGTTCTTTCTCTATCTGTTGCCAGTGTTGAATAGTTATAATCAGACTTAACCCTCTCCTCCATTTGCAGATAAAGTTCATCTTCGCCTATTCTAAGCACGCCTGTACCTTCATTAAACCAACTGTCAGTCCATGAGAAATTGACTGTTCCGTCGACAATCCTGCCATAGATCAGATTTGTTACATACTCGTAATTACCGTCAGGCTCCATCTTGTCTACAGCAAAAACAATTTCTTCTTCTGAACAGTCTGTTACTATGATACAGTAAGCACCTTCAGGTTCATATTCGCTGTCATTGTAGATACCGGTTTTAACTTTCCCTTTTTCTATTTCTTCTAATGATTTTATAGCAGAAACCGGTATCTGCTCCCGTATTCCACCTGCATCCATATCGTCATTGTACAGGTTCCCGAAATCTTCTTCCAAAATAAGCGTATTATCGTATCTTGCCGTTTCATTCAGACGTATTGATAACGCATACGCTTTTTCTTTTAATTCATCATATTTTTGCTTTGCAGCAGTATCTCCCTCCTCTGCCTTTACTTCTGAAATGCCATCCCATGCATGTAAATATGAACGTATCATGAGCATATAAGAATCTCTGGCCTCTTTCAAATTGTCTGGAGAGATATCTTTTTGATAAGTCAAATCTGTCATCACGTCGCAAAAATTATATAAAGCTATTGTTCCAATATCAGTCATTAAATTTGCTTCGTATGCATGATCCCCCATTTCCAGCTTACCTTTTATTTCTGGAGAAACGGTCTTGGCTACATCTACAGCTGTATTATATATTCCGATAACCCTTCCCACGGAGCTTAGATTAAAAATTTCCGTGAACAGACGGTCAAGTATTACACTCGCTGTAATCAGTTCGGGCAAATCTTTCTTATCGTCATACAAAATACCTGCTAATTCTGTAAATAATATAGCTCGATCCTTTCCTTGTGTGAAACGAGTTATGTCAGCTTCATTCAATGCTTTAAGCTGCCCCAAATAACTATCTCCCCATTGCGCCACACGATTATATGCATAAGAAATATTCCATACCATGTCCACAATTTTAAGTTTGTTTGATAGATCAGTGAGTTCCTTGCTCGCTGCTAAAGTTTTAACTACTTTTGGATCCTGTATTTCTTCCCATCTGTTAAAAGGTATGCCTTTTCTCTTAGCCAGAAAAGCCTGCAGATCAGATATGTCTTTCTCCATGCCATAATATTGGGAAAGAACTCCTACGCATTCTTGCGATGATCCGATAAAATCATCTAAATACTCCCCGATATTTTCTTCTGCTCCAAACATTTCGGAATCTTCCGTCCCCAGTGAATAAAATGCATCTGTTATTTTTTCAGTCTCGATGGCCCATTCATTGATAACCGGAACAAAAATCTTATAATCAATTTCGTCCGCCAGAGACAGTAATATATATTTCACACTTTTTCCGTAAACATTATCCCCTGTAAGATCATATAATGTGGGACGATTCGCGGCCAGTTCTTCATATTCATTCAGCACATTCCACAATGTGTCCACAGGCTTTTCAATTAATACTTCACCATCGATAATCTGCCATCCGACGTCGAGCAAATACATAACCTTTTCCAGTGGTATATATGTTTTTTCATCCTGTGCCAAATCTCCTTCCACATTGAAAACCTGTCTGGAAATATACCCCCTCTCATTCGATAAATATGTATATCCGGTATTCAAATTAATATCTACAAAATACCCGTTTCTTTCAAAGCGGATCAGTCCTTTTTCAGCTTCATTATTCACTTGTACGTCACAAATATCTGCAATATCTTCCGGGGATGCATATATTACTCCATCTGTCACTTTTACAAAAACGTCCTTTTTTTCACCCGAATAAGCATCTGTAAATGTCAGATATCCAGTATCATCACCGTACCGGGCTGCATACACATACAATGGAGTCTCAGTTATCAAAACAGCAATAAGCAAACTGACAACTAATACTTTAATTTTCCTCATTCTACTTCTCCTACTATTTCTTCCATCATTTGTTGGTAAAAATCGCCATATCCTCCTAATAGTGCATTGGAGAATTCCTGATCCATTAATACTTTCCACTCTCCATTTTCATTTGCAACTTGGACTATTACCAGATAATCGTTGGTCGGTTCTTCTCCATTTGCTATTGTTTCCTTTAAGGTTTCAAGTATGTTATCTTCAGTAAGCTGATTTAAAAATCGGTTATCTTCTGCTAATTCAGGAAAGTCAAGAGCTTTAATATCCGCCTGACACTCATATCTGTTTTCGTCGATTTTTTCAACCTTTTTAACAGTATACTGTATTGTCTCTCCGACAATCGCCGCATACCCGTTAAGATTAACTTTGTCATTTTCATTAAGTCCGGCCAGCATATCAGATACTGTATCTTCATCCCCTTGCTGATAGGCCAAAAGAAACTTTTCGCACAAATTCCTGATCTTCTTTTCTTCTTCATTTGCATAATTATTTGTATACAATACATACATAATGCCCAAAATCAAAATCAAAAAAGATACTATAATTGTACTTTTTCTAATATTTATCTTTTTCATCCACCTATATCTCCCACAAAAAACTTAATAATCCGTGATTATTATAATTCTTTAATCTCTGTTTTCTACAACCGTGTCGCATAATCACCGTAATATGTAATAATTATCCTTTCTTTTTCCTTTGGCTGGGGTATAATATATTTAATATTTATCTCGCGGAGGCCTGCATATGTTACACCGTATTATTCTAATTTTTATATGGGCAGTTTATCTCATTTTTACCTTTTCTTCCTACAGCTTCTTCCTGAATTCTGATACTTTCTATAAAAAACAGCTCTCCCTGTTTCTTCCTCTTGTATCCATTGCTATTGTATCTGCCGGACTGTTCCTGCCGGAAGCCGCTCTGGTATTTGCCTGTGCAGGCAGTGCTGTTATTATAGTTATCCCAATCTCTTTTTACCATGCACCATCCGGGAAAAAAGCTGCTGTTGCGATTATCACGTATTTGTCCTTTATGGTTACCGATATGCTTAGTGCGTCTGCAGCATATCTTATCCAATTAATATTTACCACCGTACCTGTAACAGGAAATATTCTTACAAACGGATCGAATACAGCACTATTATGCTATGCTGCAGCAGATCCCGTTCTTTTTCTGCTCTGCCGATGCTTTATCCTGCCACATTTCAAACAATTTATTGACCGGTTTGATTATGTCTTTTTCTTACAAATAACCGGTCCGTTTCTTTTGATCTATTTGAGTTCGAATCCATTTTTGCTCCTGTTTTACTCGGATTCTGTCCTGTTATTCGTAATCTTATCTTTTGTCTTTTTTCTGTTCGTGTGCTTGATGACTAAATTTGCACTGCAGAGTTTTCGTTTTTTCATTAAGCAAGAACAGGAACATACGCAAAAACTGCTTCAGAGGGAACAATTCGAGCAACATACCTTACATTTTGAAGATTTATCTGCCAAATATGCCGAAATTAGAAAACAGAACCATGATATATCCGGACACCTTACAGCGCTTTCTTACCTTTGCGACAGCGGACGTTGGGAAGATGTCTCCGATTATATCCGCAGACTATCCATGTCATATAATCACCGATATATGTAATAATTGGTTATCTATTTTTGATTCAATGAGTTATAATAGAATGGATTGTGTCTTCGGAGGAGGTTGTGTATATGAATCATCGCATTTCCTTAGTTATCGTATGGTTGGTACTTTTTATTTTTTCATCTAATGCATACACTTTTTTTCTATCTCCCCGGAAAACCCTGAGAAAATATTTTCCTTTGATTTATACTGCTGCCTGCATTCTGATGGCGGTTATCCTGTTGCTCCTGCCTAACAGACTTCTTCTCTATCTGTCCGCTTTCAGTGCTGTTGCCATCATTTTCCCATCATTCTTTTTCAGGGGAACACTAATAGAAAGGACTGTTGTCACAATTATATTCTACTTATCTTCTATGCTTTCAGATATGATAAGTGCTCTCTCCGGCTATATAGTTCAAACTCTTTTCACTGAAGTTCCCGTATCCGGAAATATTGTCCTGACAGGCACTCCTTTAGCTCTGACAGTCTACAGCATTATATTTCCTCTCACTATGCTGGCATCTCACTTTTTTATCCTGCCTCAGTTCAAACGTTTCCTGGATATTTTAGGCACAGCGTTCTTCTTCCGTATAACCGGTCCGTTCCTCCTGCTTTATCTGGCGTCAAATGCATTTATAACATTGATATACTCAGATTCAGTACTGCTGTTTGTAAATTTATCAGCTGTGTTTTTCTTGTTTACAGGATTCCTGACTAAATATGCACTTCAAAGTTTTAATTTCTTTTTGGCTCAGGAAAAAGGACGCACACAATTAGAACTTCAAAAAAAACAATTGGAACTTATGGCAGCACATACCAAAGAGCTATCAGATAAATATGTGGATATACGCCGACAAAATCATGATATATCCGGACATCTGACAGCGCTCTCGTATTTGATCCATATGGAGAGATGGAAGACTGCTATAGACTATATAGACAGACTGATACACACGAAGGAGACAAGTTTATGAAAAAATACCGGTTATTTTTCCTTATCATACTTCTGATGTTTCCTGTTACATCATGGATTCTGATTTTCCTCTGTATGATTTTAAACTGGCAGTTTATAAGCAGTATATATTTATTTGTTGGAATTTTTTTGACCCTGATCTTACTGCTCTGTCTCATACTGCTTATACTTGCATTAAAGAAACTCTCGGCCGAACTTTTGCTTGCCAGAGAGGTAAAGCTTCTGGAACAGCATACCAGTATTGCTGAACTTCAACATAAAGAACTTGAATCACTGAACCGTGATGCCAAAGAACGTCAACAGACATTTATCCGCCATCTGATAGAACTAGACGTACTTATCCGCGCCCAGGACTATAAAACTGCCAGAAAACGGATTCACGAGATTACAGACTCTGATTTGCGGAAGGGTACAGATGTCTACTGCTCTGATTTTTTCATCAACACAATCCTTCAGATCAAGATGAATGAGGCACAGGAACATAACATACGCACAGACTGCCACATTACACTTCCTCCACTTAAGGATAACAGCAATCTAAATTACCTTGAACTTTCCAGCCTGTTTTTCAATCTTCTGGACAATGCAATTGAGAGCTGTATACGTTCCGGCAGCAATGACCCGTTCCTGACGCTTGAGATCTCGTGGCACAAAAAAATACTTCAGATTCATATGGAAAACACAAAGGATTCCATGATACAATTTGATGGCAGCACGACAAAAGAAGACAAAGAGAGCCACGGGTTTGGTCTTAAGATTATCGAAGAGATTATCCGAGAACATGACGGTATCTGCCGCTGGACAGACCGGGGCGATACCTTTGACTCCGTACTGCTCATGAACTATACCAAATGATAAAGGAGCCTATATGCTGAATATCGCCATAGTAGAAGACAACCCTGTACATATGGAACATTTGCAGAAACTGCTGCCCGATGTAATGGAGGAGCCATTTACGGTATCCTCTTTTTCTTCCTGCAGTTCTTTTACAAAATCACTGGAAATTAACTCTGAACCGTTTGATCTGACTTTCATGGATATCGAGCTTGGTGAAGAGTCCGGTATCCGAACAGCCGAATATGCAGCAAAGGTCTGTCCCGGCCTTCAGATCATCTACATCAGCCAGTATTTGAATTATATCAGCCCGGTATATGAGACAAAACATCTATATTTTATTTACAAGCCGGATCTCGACAAATACCTGAAAAAGGCTGTCGAAAGAGCCCTTGCTGTAATTCGGGATCAAAAATCCCAGATACTTGATGTTTCCTGGAACAAAGAAAAGTTCCACATCATAGAAAAAGATATTCTGTATCTGGAACGAGTCCTGCGAACAACAATAATATATACATCCCAGAATTCCTACCGATGTTCTGAAAAATTTTCTGCTTTGCTGCCCAGACTGAGAGATACTTTTGTGCAATGTCAGCAAAGTTTTGTCGTTAACCTTGATTTCGTATCATCTTTTAAGACATCCTCTCTCTGTCTCACAAACGGCAAAGAAATCCCCATCAGCCGAAGATATCGGAACAGTGTAATGCAGGAACTGAACAGATTTTTCAGTATCTGAACTCTTGTCAAAAACAGATTTTGTGATAGAATAAGGAAGTTGCAGTTATAATTTTTGACATTATATAAGGAAAGAGTGTTAATTAAATATGAAAACAAAACGTGAAGATGTAAGAAATATTGCAATTATTGCCCATGTCGATCACGGAAAAACAACGCTGGTCGACGAGCTGCTGAAGCAGAGCGGCGTATTCCGCGAGAATCAGGAAGTTGCCGAACGTGTCATGGATTCCAACGACATCGAGCGGGAAAGAGGTATCACGATCCTCTCAAAAAATACAGCCGTCCACTATAAAGGCGTAAAGATCAACATTATCGACACCCCGGGTCATGCAGACTTCGGCGGCGAGGTGGAGCGTGTCCTTAAAATGGTAAACGGCGTCATCCTCGTAGTAGATGCCTTTGAGGGAGCAATGCCCCAGACAAAGTTTGTTCTCAGAAAAGCGCTTGAATTAAGTCTTCCTGTCATCGTATGTATCAATAAGATCGACCGCCCGGAAGCACGTCCGGAGGAGGTAATCGATGAAGTTCTGGAACTCTTCATCGACCTCGGCGCATCCGACGAACAGCTTGAATGTCCGTTTGTCTATGCCTCTGCCAAAGCGGGTGTGGCGGTTCTTGACCTCACGGACGAGGAGCGCGACATGAAGCCTCTCTTTGAGACAATCCTGGACTACATCCCGGCTCCCGAAGGGGATCCGGATGCTCCGACACAGGTCCTCATCAGTACGATCGACTACAATGAATACGTAGGCCGTATCGGTATCGGAAAGGTAGATAACGGAACGATTGCCGTTAATCAGGAAATGGTTCTCGTAAACCATCATGATCCGGACAAACAGGAAAAGGTAAAGATCAGCCGACTGTATGAGTTCGACGGTCTGGATAAAGTAGAAGTAAAAGAAGCGACCATCGGTTCCATCGTGGCGATCTCCGGCATCTCCGATATTTCCATCGGAGACACTCTCTGTTCTCCCGAGAACCCTGAACCGATCCCGTTCCAGAAGATCTCGGAACCTACCATTGCCATGCAGTTTATCGTAAATGACAGCCCCTTTGCCGGTCAGGAAGGCAAATATGTAACTTCCCGTCATTTGAGAGACCGACTGTTCCGCGAGCTCAACACCGATGTCAGTCTGCGTGTGGAAGAAATGGACAATACGGACAGCTTCAAAGTATCCGGACGCGGAGAACTGCATCTCTCCGTCCTCATCGAAAATATGCGCAGGGAAGGATATGAATTTGCAGTCAGCAAGGCGGAAGTTCTCTATAAGACGGATGAAGACGGAAAGAAACTGGAGCCAATGGAACTGGCATACATCGATGTCCCTGATGAATTCACCGGCGTTGTGATTGAAAAACTCGGACAGAGAAAAGGTGAACTCCGGAACATGAGCGCATCGAACGGCGGGTACACCCGTCTTGAATTCTCCATTCCGTCAAGAGGTCTTATCGGATACCGCGGAGAATTTCTGACCGATACGAAAGGGAACGGAATTCTGAATACAAGTTTTGACGGCTATGCTCCGTACAAAGGGGATATCCAGTACCGCAAGCAGGGATCACTGATTGCATTTGAGACAGGCGAAGCCGTAACTTACGGCCTGTACAGCGCTCAGGAACGCGGCACACTGTTTATCGGTCCCGGAGAGAGAGTATACGCAGGTATGGTCATCGGACAGAACGGCAAAGCCGAGGATATTGAACTCAACGTCTGCAAGACAAAACATCTTACCAACACCCGTTCCTCCAGTGCCGACGAAGCGCTCCGCCTCACACCGCCGCGTATCTTAAGTCTGGAACAGGCGCTTGACTTTATCGACACGGACGAGCTGCTTGAAGTAACTCCGAAGTCACTGCGCATCCGTAAGAAAATACTGGATTCGAGAATGCGCAAAAGAGCAAACATGAAATAAGTGATTCGTTCTATACATTAATGCTGTTCCATGCTATAATATTTACATAATACATACACATATTTAACATATGTTTATGTATAATATGAACAAAAGGAGTTGAACAGTATGAATTATATCATCAGCGGAAAAAACATTGAAGTAACACAGGGCCTCAAAGATGCAGTTGAGCAGAAGCTGGGAAAGCTTGAGAGGTATTTCACTCCTGAAACAGAAATCATCGTAACCTTGAGCGTAGAGAAAGGGCGCCAGAAAATCGAGGTGACAATCCCCGTTAAAGGGAACATTATCCGTTCGGAACAGACAAGCAATGATATGTATGTATCCATTGATCTTGTAGAGGAGGTCATTGAACGTCAGCTCAGAAAATACAAGAACAAGCTGGTTGCCAAGAATCAGGGACATCCCACTTCGGCGGCTCCGACCGGAAGCATACGGAAAGAATTCATCGATTCCGAAGAAGAATCTCCGGAAGATGACGAGATTCGCATCGTCCGCACAAAGAAATTCGGCATCAAACCCATGTACCCGGAAGACGCCTGCCTTCAGATGGAACTTCTGGGACACAGCTTTTTCGTATTTTCCAATGCAGAGACTGAAGAGGTCAATGTAGTATATAAGAGAAATGACGGCTCTTTCGGACTGATCGAACCTGAATTTTCATAAGTATTACCAAACATACGTACCGCCTGTGAAACGGACTTCATGATTCACTCATGGACAGCCGCTTTCACAGGCGGTTTCATATTTTAACGGTTTATTTTTCTTTACAGACTCTTTCTTATGCGTCCAGAATCTCAACGCCCTGCTCTGTCCGTGCAAACCAGCATTCCCCTTTGTTCTCTATTACAGCCTGTCCGTTCGTTCCTTCCATCACTTCTTTCTCAAAAGCGCCTCTTTCCTCCTCCGGTACAAGCAGAGAAATGACTACCCTGTCGGTATAAGCAGTGTCCTGTACATACAGGTCTCTGCTCGCAATAAGGTACTGAATCTTTCCGAGACCGGTATAATCGGTATGTATAGCCAGCTTATATCCGAAAATCCGGGTGATAATAACAGTATCAGAAAGTGCGGCGGCAGATGCGGCCGTATATGCACGAACCAGCCCTCCTGTTCCGAGAAGGGTTCCTCCGAAATATCTTGTCACTACAACAAATACATTTGTCACATTTCTTCCCCGTATCACCTCAAGAATCGGTTTTCCCGCCGTGCCGGACGGTTCTCCGTCATCGCTCATCCTCTCTGAAGCGGGATTTCTTCCGATCACATAAGCCCAGCAGTGATGTCTGGCATCCCAGTAGCGCTTTTTTACTTCCTCAAGATAAATAAACGCCTCCTCCTCGGAGACGACCGGATAAACCTCCGCGATAAAACGTGATTTTTTCTCTGTGTACTCTCCTTTTCCACCCCTGTACACTGTATCATATCTGTCCATCAGCCCCTCCTTTCAGTCAAAAAGCACACCTTATAAACTAACTATATTATCTTATCAAAAAATGTAGAAAATATGAAGATTTTATTTTTATCTTTATTTATATGCACATATTTGATATAATCATGGGAGTTGAAAAGGAGGATGTTATTCGTGAATTACGGGAAAAGAAACCTTTCCAAAAGAAAGAAAAAGCTTTCTTCAAAAAAAAGAATGAAAAAGAAACGCGTAGGTGTACGGTTCTTTAAAGCCCTTATCATTTGTATACTCCTTCTGGGAATTATATGTGTCATCGGGGGAGCGATCTTCGCAAAAAAGATCATCGACAATACCCCCGCCGTCACGGCAGACGACATACTCCCGCAGGGATATACAACTAATATTACCGATCAGAGCGGAACCGTAGTAGAAACTCTGAAGGATTCCGACTCCAACCGTATATATAAAACATATGAGGAGATCACGGCCAACTCCGAATATCTTCCTCATGCATTTGTAGCGATTGAGGACGAACGTTTTTATGAACACAACGGAATCGACCTCCAGGGTATCATCAGAGCCGGTGTCGTCGGAGTTACCAACGGTTTCAACTTTACCGAGGGTGCCAGCACCCTGACGCAGCAGCTGATTAAAAATAACGTATTCCCTGACTTTGTCAATGAGGAGACATTTTTTGATAAAGTAGAGCGTAAGCTGCAGGAACAGTATCTTGCCCTTCAGATCGAAAAAGAGATGGACAAAAACGAGATACTGGAAGCCTACATGAATACAATCAACCTCGGACAGGGCTGTCTGGGAGTCGAGACAGCTGCCCAGCGCTACTTTAACAAATCGGCAGCGGATCTGACACTCTCCGAAAGCGCAGTCATTGCGGCGATTACTCAGAATCCGACTCTCTATGATCCGGTAACCAATCCGGACCAGAATGCTCAGCGCCGTGAAAAAGTTCTGGGAAATATGCTGGATCAGGGATATATCAATCAGACTGAGTATGATGATGCAATGGCCGATCCGGTGTACGACCGGATTCAGCAGACTGCGGCCGCAACCGAGGATACAACGCCTTACTCCTACTTCACAGACGCACTGATTGAAGACGTGATCCGTGATCTCCGTGAGGAGAAAGGATATTCCGAGACACAGGCTTACAATCTTCTGTATACCGGAGGACTCACAATCCGATCCACACAGGATATGTCCATTCAGGAAATTTGCGACGAAGTGACAAGCGACGAAAGCTACTATCCTGCAACGGAATACGGACTTGAATTTGCTCTTACGATCCACCGGGCCGATGGATCGGTCGAGAACTACAGTAAGGAAAACCTCGCCACATATATCCGTGAAACCCATAACGACAATAATCCGCTCGTATTCTCCTCCAGGGAAGAGGCGGAACAGAGGATCGAAGAATACAAGAGTACTCTGAACATTAATACAGAGGCAGGCGATATTGTTGATCAGAATTACACAATCACCCTGCAGCCTCAGGTATCTTTCGTAGTGATGGATCAGTATACCGGCCAGGTAAAAGCTATTGTGGGCGGACGCGGAGAGAAGACCGGAAACCTTACGTTTAACCGGGCTACAGATGACAAACAGCAGCCGGGATCCTGTTTCAAGATCTTGTCCACATACGCGCCTGCTCTTAACGAAGACAAGATTACTCTTGCGACAATCAAGGTAGATGAGCCCTACAAATACGAAAGCGGGCAGGTCGTTCACAACTCTTACAGTGGATACCGCGGGGCTATGACAGTCCGCAATGCAATCAAACAGTCAGTCAATACAATTGCCGTAGAAACACTTACCGAAGACGTGGGGCCCAAAACCGGTTATGAATATCTGGAGCAATTCGGATTCTCAACATTAACGGATGCCGATATCACTCAGGCAATGGCTCTCGGCGGAATTACAGACGGTGTATACAACATCGAGCTGACTGCCGCATTTGCATCTATCGCCAACAGCGGCACCTATACAGAGCCGGTGCTGTACACCGAGATTCTCGACCATGACGGCAATGTCCTGATCGACAACTCCGCACCGGCCACCCATGAAGTGATTAAAGATTCTACTGCTTATCTCCTGACAAGTGCGATGGAGGATGTAGTAAACGGCGGTACAGGTACATCGGCAAACCTGAGCAATATGACAACAGCCGGTAAGACAGGTTCAACAGATGATTATGCAGACCGCTGGTTTGTAGGATTTACTCCTTACTATACGGCAGGTATCTGGGGCGGTTATGACTCCAACAAATCTATGGAAGGATATGGTTCATGGCATCTGGCAATCTGGAATGCAATCATGGAACGTGTTCATGACGGACTTCAGGACAAAGACTTCGAGATGCCGTCTTCCGTAGTAAGGAAGAGCATCTGTACAGAAAGCGGACTTCTGGCAGTAAGCGGATGCCCGTCCAGAACCGACTATTTTGACAAAGATTCCTTGCCAACTCAGAGCTGCTCCGGTCACAGAAGCAGAAGGGATTCGGATGATGAAGAAAATACCGACACACCGGATACCAATACCGACAACAGCAATGGTAATACTGGCGGCAATACAGACACCAATACCGGCGGTAATACCGATACCGGAACAGGCGGCAATACCGGCGGCGGCGATACCGGCGGCGGTAATACGGGCGGCGACGCCGGCGGCGGTAACACCGGCGGTGGCGACACTGGCGGCGGTAATCCGGGCGGCGACACCGGCGGCGGTAACACTGGCGGTGGCGAGTCCCCTGCCGAATAAAATTAACTAAATGATACTGTCATAACAAAAAGCCTCTTCCCGAAGCATATAACTTACGGGAAGAGGCTCTTATTTATTTTTCAATATTATCTAATCTGTAAAGCCGGATATACTACTCATTGTCCAGAACAAGCTTAGCTGCTCCGCAGATACCTGCATCATTTCCCAGCCTGGCAAGAACAAATCTCACATTTTTATTTGCAAAGAATGCACGTTCCATGTATGGTTCCCTTATGTAGGGGATCAGTACTTCTCCTGCCTTTGAAACACCGCCGCCGATGACGAATACCGCAGGATCTGTCACTGCAGCCAGATTTGCAAGTGCATATCCCAGATATTTTCCGAATACAACCGCAATTTCCTTTGCAACCTCATCTCCTGCTTTGACTGCATCAAAGACATCCTTTGCCGTTACATCCTGCTTATTCAAAATCGTGGGGCGCATCTCCTGTCCCAGTTTCTGCTTTGCCAGGCGGACGATCCCCGTTGCCGAAGCATACTGTTCAAGACATCCTCTGTTTCCACAGCCGCAGTGATCTGTCTCTTCATAATTCACACAGAGATGCCCTATCTCGCCGCCGGCTCCGTTTGCGCCGACAAGCATCTTACCGTCAATGATTACTCCGCCGCCGACACCGGTGCCAAGCGTAACCATAATCATATTCTTCTCGCCTTCTCCGCCGCCTTTCCACATTTCTCCGAGAGCAGCTACATTAGCGTCATTTCCGATATAAGATGTCAGACCTGTCAGCTCTTCCAGCTCTTTCTTCACTTCCTTGTAGGTCCATCCGAGGTTGGCGCTTCCGTTTACAACACCGTCTGCAGTCACAGGAGCCGGAACTCCCGCGCCGATTCCAATGACATCATTCTTATTCAATTTGTGTTCCTCGAGTTTCATTTCAATGGAAGCAGCGACATTCGGAAGAATCGCTTTTCCTTCCTCGGATGTGTCCGTGGTTATCTCCCACTTGTCAAGGATCATTCCGGACTCTTCAAAGAGTCCCATCTTAACCGTAGTTCCTCCGATATCCACCCCAAAACAATACTTCATAGCTCTGCACTCCTTTCGGCACTTTTATTTTTTCTTTTTCGTGATATTCTCCTGAACCCTCTTATAAAGCTCCTGAGCCGCGTTGTATCCCATCTGTTTCTGTCTGTGGTTGACAGCCGCAGACTCTACAATGATAGCCAGATTTCTTCCCGGACGAATCGGAATCCGGTGACATACCACCTTGTTTCCGAGGAACTCTGTATATTCCTCCTCCAGGCCGAGACGGTCGTATTCCTTATCACGGCTCCAGTCTTCCAGGGTAATTACAAGATCGATATTCTGTGTCTCTCTTATGCTCTGGACACCGAACATGGATCTTACATCCACAATACCGATACCTCTGAGCTCAATAAAGTGCTTTGTAATCTCCGGCGCCGTACCTACAAGCGTCTCATCGCTCACCTTTCTTATCTCAACTACATCGTCTGTCACAAGACGGTGTCCTCTCTTAATCAGCTCAAGCGCAGCCTCGCTCTTTCCGATGCCGCTCTCTCCCATAATCAGCACGCCTACACCGTATACATCCACGAGCACGCCGTGGATAGAAATGCACG
>ERZ1643246.2681-NODE-2681-length-16402-cov-33.585734_pt1 | contig 16402 bp, 14 predicted proteins | sample MGYA00579265_ERZ1643246 | MGnify/ENA primary metagenome ERZ1643246 (study PRJEB29033, sample SAMEA4952261) | chicken gut metagenome | biome: Broiler Chicken; feature: Gastrointestinal Tract; material: Caecum | place: Ireland | collected 2018 | study: Broiler... | reverse complement strand
AAGCGGATCATGAGTAACAGATCTGCCCTCCGGGAAAGAATAAGAAAAGCGGGAGGAAAACGGAGAACACAATGTGCGGACGATATTATGTGGATGATGAAACAGCAAGAGAGATCAGACGTCTGATCTTGAAACTGGATCAGAGGTTTCAGAAAAAATCAGACCAGAATATGGCCAAGGAACCAGCGCAGAAGACAGATGCAGGATCGCTTCATGGACAGACAGCCGTATCTGCAGCTGTCTGTCCTTCCCAGAAAGCCATGGTGATCATGGGAAGAGAACGACATCTGGAGGCGGAGCAGATGGTATGGGGATTTCCAAGGTTTGACGGCAGGGGGCTCCTGATCAATGCCAGGGCGGAAACGGCTGCGGAGCGGCGTACTTTCAGGGAGAGTGTCCTGCACAGAAGATGCGTGATCCCGGCAAAGGGATTCTGGGAGTGGAATAAGTCTAAAGAGAAGTTCTCCTTCGAGCGGCAGGATTCCCAGGTTATGTTTATGGCGGGATGCTATGACTGCTTTGACGGGCAGGATCGGTTCGTGATCCTGACAACCGAGGCAAATCCCTCCGTAAAGCCGGTCCACGACCGGATGCCGCTGATTCTGGAGCAAAGCGAGCTGGAAGACTGGGTGACAGACGACAGCGCCGCGGAATATTTTCTTCACAAAACGCCGGTGCTGCTGGAGAGAGAAGCAGAATATGAGCAGATGAGCTTGTTTTAGCTTTGTATCTCCGGCATTTTATGGTAAACTGGTACAGTGAGCAGCGGCGCGTGATCCGCTGTACCGGAAGAAATTTACTGAATGACATACGAAGGAGTTAGATTATGCCAGTTTATGATTTTAATAATTCACCGACAGGTTCCAAGGAGCCTGTCTGCACCTACACGATCTTTTATACAAATGAGTCTGAGGCGTCCGCGGAACATCCGCTTCTTGTCCTGAACAACAGCGCCGGACAGCTGAAGCATCATTCCAACGGCGTCTTCACCAACCCGATCCGTCGGACCGCCTTTGAGTTCCAGGGGGAGGACGGCACTGTCAGCGCAGATATCCTGCGGATTGATGCGCGGTTCGTAAGCCTTCTGAAGTGGATGGGAGAGAATCACATCAATGTGCGCCTCTCCGGTGCGGCACAGAATGGAGAGTACGCTGTATATAAGATCCGTGAGATCGCTTTCGGAGGCGGTGTGAAGCTCTCTGCAGAAGACGGCTTCCTCCAATTCATGATCGAGCGTCTCCTTTCCAGTGACGCGCCCTCTGAGGAGGAGCCGGATGAGGACGAGGAGGAGACCGGCGACAGCATGAAGCTGACCAGTATCCAGAGCATTACGGACTTCATGACCTGCGCAGGGAGAACGCTGCCGGACAATATCCGTCTCTGGGCGCGGAGAAACCTGGCGGTGGCGCGCTCCCATGAGGTGTCCGCGGAAGAGCGCCGTCATGCCCAGCGCGCATTGTCGATCATGATGAATATCCAGTGGAAGGGAAATTATTTCCCGCCGGTGGATCCTGATGAGGCGCGCCGGATCCTGGACGAAGAGCTGTACGGTATGGAATCTGTGAAGCAGAGGATCATTGAGACTATCATCCAGATCAACCGCACCCACACACTGCCTGCCTACGGACTTCTTCTGATCGGTCCTGCCGGCACAGGAAAGTCTCAGATCGCCTACGCGGTGGCGCGGATCCTGAAGCTGCCGTGGACTACGCTGGACATGAGCTCCATCAACGACCCGGAGCAGCTCACCGGAAGCTCCCGGATCTATGCAAATGCAAAGCCGGGCATCATTATGGAGGCATTTTCCATGGCGGGCGAATCCAATCTGGTATTCATTATCAATGAGCTGGACAAGGCTGCCGCGGGGAAAGGAAACGGCAATCCGGCGGACGTCCTGCTGACCCTGCTGGATAACCTTGGATTTACCGACAACTATATTGAATGTATGATTCCGACAGTGGGCGTGTACCCGATCGCCACCGCCAACGACAAAGATCAGATCAGCGCGCCGCTCATGTCAAGATTCGCAGTGATCGAGATCCCGGATTACACTGCAGAGGAAAAGAAGGTCATCTTCTCCAAATACGCGCTCCCGAAAGTGCTGAAACGGATCGGCATGCAGGAGAAGGAATGCACCCTGACACCGGACGGACTGGATGCGGTCATTGATCTACATAGAAACACAAGCGGAATCCGTGACCTGGAGCAGGCGGCGGAGCACATCGCGGCGAACGCGCTGTACCAGATCGAGGTAGACCATGTGGAGTCCGTGACATTTGACGGGGCGATGGTGAGAGAGCTTCTTTCCTGAGAGGATTTCTGAAATATTCCTGAAACGATATCCGAAAGGATTTGAAAAGATTTTCCCCATAATTTTAAAGGGGTTCAGAAATGATTATCGACGGAATTTTTGCGATGCGAGGTGTGACGAAATGAGCAGGATCAGAATTATAAAGAAAAACGACGAGTACAGCTCCGAGTATGAGATCGGAGATATTTTCGAGATTCAGGGAACATGGTACGGCGGCGTTCATATCACAGGCAAATCCGGCGTGCCGGTCTCTCTGGACAAAGAGGAATACCAGGAACTGGACACAGAACCCGAACCGAAGGAAGAAGAGGAAGAACTGAAAAGGGATATCTGTGTGGGCGACATTGTACAGCATTTTAAGAGAGAGTGGGTGTCCGCCGACACCTCGGAATATCTGTATAAAGTCCTTGCTTTTGCCCAGCACACAGAAACCGGAGAGCGTCTGGTCATCTACCAGGCGCTCTATGCGCCGTTCAAGGTGTGCGCAAGACCCTATGCCATGTTCATGAGCGAGGTGGACAGGGAAAAGTATCCGGACATCCGGCAGAAATACCGGTTTGAGAAAGTAAAGGTGTGAGAAGATGGCGTCAGAGAGAACGGACGAGCTGTACAGACTCCTGCTGAGCAGGGGCTACCCGAAGGAGTTCTGTACAGAGATCGCGTATAAAAATATGAACACCGATTATACCGCAACAAGGATGCTGGGATATCTCTACCGTGTGACAAACCCGCGGATCGAGGATCTGGTGGATGAGATGCTTGCAATCTTAAGCGACAGGGATGAGATCATGCGGAAGAAAGAGATGGAACATGCCCAGGCGGTAATTAATGATATCTATAATAATGGACTGTAAAAGAGCAAGGATATAAGGAGCTGAGAACCATGAGTGATCTGCAGCGGTTTAAGGAGGCACAGAGACGGGACTTTGACACCGCTCTGGCGGAGATCAAAAACGGACGCAAACAAAGTCACTGGATGTGGTATATCTTCCCGCAGATCCACGGGCTGGGATTCAGCAGTATGTCTGCATATTATGCGATCAAGGATCTCAAGGAAGCAGAAGATTTTCTGAATGACCCCTACCTGGGAGGAAACCTGAGAAAGATCAGCGAAGCTCTGCTAGAACTGGATACGGATGATCCTCATCGTGTGTTCGGCAGCCCGGATGACCTGAAACTGCTGTCGTGCATGACGCTGTTTGAGGCGGCGGAGGGAAGCGGGGGAGTGTTTACGAGAGTGATCGAGAAGTATTATAAGGGGAGACGGGATCGGAAGACGGTGGAGATACTGGCATAACCGAATACGGACGCATAAGGCACGCGGCTGCTACTCGAAGTTCTCGGCTACGATATTCAGCTGATAAGAGAAGAAAACTGATGAAAGGTAGGTTTTTTATTATGGCTTATGAAACACCGTTGACGATTGCGGAAGTGATGCAGGATATCTCAAACAACAAATATGTACTGCCTTCCATCCAGAGAGAGTATGTGTGGGACACCGAACAGATAGAGACGCTGTTCGATAGTCTTATGCAGGATTATCCCATCGGAGCCTTCTTGTTCTGGGAGATTGAAAAATCAAGATTGCTGGATTATGACTTCTATGAGTTTTTAAGGAATTATCACGAGAAGAATAATACCCACAATAAGAAAGTTGATCTCAAGGGGTCTGATGGTGTAACTGCGGTTCTTGATGGGCAGCAGCGTCTGACCTCAATTTATATTGGACTTAAGGGTTCCTATGCATATCGCTTAAAATATAAGCAAAAGAAGAGCGAGAACGCATATCCTGTCCGATATCTTTACTTGAATCTTATTGAGGATGCACAGGACGAAAACAATAAATATGATTTTCGATTTTTAACAGATAAAGAGTTCAGCGGAATGACCGAAGGGTTCTGGTACAAGGTTGGAGACATCCTCACCATGACTCAGCCGGGCGAAACTTCTCAATATGTGCTTGAGAATATTGCTTTTGCCGGCACGTATACAAAAGAGCAGACGATGCACGCCAATAATACGCTGCAAAAGTTGTATAATGTTGTCCATACAGATAAGACGCTCAGTTATTACAAAGAGAAAGCAACAAAGTTGGATAAGGTTCTGAATATTTTTATTCGCGTCAACAGTGGCGGTACAGTGTTGACTTACTCTGACTTGTTACTTTCCATTGCATCTGCTCAATGGGAAAACCATGACGCAAGGGAAGAGATAACTGAGTTTGTTGATGATGTTAATTCCATAGGCGGTGGATTCCGTATCAATAAAGATTTCGTATTAAAAACAGCACTGGTGTTGACGGACTTCCCCAATATCGCATTCAAGGTTGACAACTTTAATAAGCCTAACATGATGAGAATCGAGGCAAATTGGGAAAATATTAAACGTGCGATAAAGCAATCGGTACATTTAGTGTCCTCGTTCGGTTACACGGGAAAAACGCTTAGTTCCAACAATGCTCTAATTCCAATTGCTTATTACCTTCTTACAATCGGTATGCCCGATAACTTCGTAGAGTCTGGAGTAACCAAGAAAAACCGGGCAAAGATAAAGAAGTGGCTGATAATGGCATTACTAAAGAAGGTCTTCAGCGGGCAGCCGGATAATGTAATAAGACCTATCCGTGACATTATTCGCGAGAACGGAAATAATGAATTCCCAATCGCACAGATTATTGATAAATTTAAAGGAACCAATAAATCAATCCAGTTTGCTGAAGACGATATTGACGAGTACTTGCTTAAACTGAAATACGGAAAGAGCGAAACTCTGTCAACGCTCATGTTGCTCTATCCGTCATTGGATTTCAGTAATAAATTCCATGAGGATCATATGTATCCGAGGAGCAAATTCAGAAAGCCCTATCTCAGAAAAATGGGTGTGCCGGAGGACAAGCTGGATACATATATTGACTCCGTAAATGATATTAGCAATCTGCAGCTGCTTGCCGCCCAGCTGAACGAGGAGAAACTTAATACAGATTTCGATGTGTGGTTTAACAAACAGCAAGCTACAGACTCGGATAAGATTCAGTACCGCACGATTCACTATTTGCCGGAAATGGAGTATACGTATCCGAATTTCCTCTTGTTCATGGAACAAAGAAAACAGATGCTTCGCAAGAGACTAATCAAGATTCTTCTGTAAAAGCAAATGAAGGAAGGCAGAAATACCATGAAACAGATTAAGAATTTGGAGTACGAGGAATTTCAGAAATATTTCCATGATAAGAATAACAGTCACATGCTAACACCAGACGGTTTGCGCTAATGACTACGATTCAGAAAAAATTGGAAAACATATGCTTGAAGTGATGGCTCGGCAACAAAGCAGGCAATAATCTATCGAACAAGGAGAATAATATGGCAACGGAATACACAGCAGTTGAAAAACAAGCACTTGATATGATGAGAAGGACGGACTTCAAAAATCTGTCCAAAGATGATGTTCTGAGCATTGCTTCAAAACTCGGCGAGTTACGACCGGATGTCGCAAAAGAAGTTATAGCACAGTTTCCAGAATTTGCAAAACTTATCCGGTCATCAATGGAGGAATACAAAGATATACTTGGTAATATTGTATCCAGCTATGATGAAAGCGTAAAGCAGGTTTATACCATTGCGGATAAAGATATGGACACCTCTGCGGACAGCAGAAAACAGTTTTATGAGTTTGCTGCGAAGGTTCATGCTGATCTTAGCAAGTGCCTTGATAATCCTGATTTATCAGCTGAGGAGCGCAAGGAAATTCTGGCTCAAGAGATGGAAATCCTCAAGTCTGTCAGTGAAAAAGACTCGGAAATCCGTACCCATGAAGCTGAGACTGTTAAGATGGTTGATAAAAAAAACTCAGAGAAACGCCAGTTTAATTGGTGCGTAATAAAGGTTGCAAGTACGGTTTTGGTAGTTACCCTTGGCATTGCGGCAAGCACCCTGAAAGGTAACTTCAATCTCAAATTGTCGAAGAAATCATAAGGCAATAGTGGTGCTTTCTATGTGATTGTAGGAAACGGATATATGTACGCGCAGGCAGCAACAAAACCGAATACTTTACTCCGTAACGGTACATACGGATTCGTTATGAAGGGGGCAAAAATGCACCTGTGCGGGTGAATCGTTAAGGAGTAGAAATTCCGCTCCGCTATGTTGTATCAAATTAGACACGGCAACAGAAGCGGCGGAGGGAAGCGGGGAGTGTTTACAAGAGTGATCGAGAAGTATTATAAGGGGAGACGGGATCGGAAGACGGTGGAGATACTGGGGAGAGAATAAGAGGAGAATCTAAAGAGAGGGCGGCTGGAAATGAAAACAGTATTTTTACATGGCCTGGGGCAGACAGCGCATGACTGGGATGCAGTGCTGAGCCAGGCGTCATTGCCGGACGTGGATTATCCGGAGCTATCTGCACTGCCGGAGGGGAAACTGACATATACTGGACTGCGGACCGGTTTTGAAAAACGATATACAGATGTGAAAGAAGCTTTCATTGAGCGTCTGCCGGGACGGAAGATCCTGCTTAGAGGAAACCACGACATGTTCTGGGATGCGAAGAAGACGGAGCGGCTGAATGAGGAATATAAAGGCAGGCTGTTCTTCCTGCAGAATAATTTCGCAGTATATGAGGATTATGCGCTGGTGGGAACGAAAGGCTTTACCTTTGAGGGACCTTTCTACCTGGACCGGTGGGGAAATATTACCGGGTGGGATGAGAAGAAAGAGGAACAGGCAGAGAAGCTTGTCGAAAGAGAAATGACCCGGCTTCGGGAGTCTTTCCGCCAGGCGTCTGATGCGGGATACCGAAAATTCATTATGTTTCTCCACTATCCGCCGACGAATATACTGGAAGAGACTTCGCCCTTTACGGCGATTGCGGAAGAGTACGGTGTTTCAACGGTTGTCTATTCCCACTGTCACGGGGAGAGCCGCTTCGGGGACAGTATCCGCGGAGAATTTCACGGGATCAACTATATGCTGGTATCCGGGGATTACCTGAATTTCCGGCCTGCGCTCGTTCTTCCGTAAGCCGGGAGATTTTATATGTGGCGGGAAGCAGAGCAAGAAAAATATGAATAAAATCGGAGCAAACAGTACGGCACCTGCACATAATTGTGTAAATTTCTGTCGAATCCTGTAAATTTTATATTGTGTATTTTTATGCAGTCGGTTACAATAAAAAATGCATATTTAAAGGGAGGAGACAAGTGCAATGTTTGGAAAAAACAAAAAGGGGCGTGCTCCTTCAGCAAAAAAGGACTTTACTAAGCTGAAGACGCCCCATACTTATGCGATCATCTTTTTTGTAGTGGTCGTCTGCTGGCTTCTGACATTTCTGATCCCGGCAGGAAAATTCAGTACTCATGAGATCGAGTATACGGACGCTAATGGAGAGACAGCCACAAGGACAGTCCTGATGGCGGATACGTTCCGGTACAGCTACAACCTGAACACGGATTTCGTGGCGGATGCGCTGGCTGACATCAGTGAAGATCAGGAACTGATGGACGAACTGGATGTGGATCCGGATGCCCTTGCGGCTCTGATGGAGACGGATTCTTCTACATGGACACAGGAAGATCTGGATGCGGTCGGAATCAGCGACGACGAGATGTACAGCCTGTACGGCGAAGATTTTTACGATACCAGCGAAAAGCTTCACAAGACGGCTCGGGTCTGGGGAACAGAGGACTTCGGTGGTTTTGGCTTTATGAACTATGTGTTCGAGGGACTTGTGACCGGTGACCGTTCTGGTTCCGCTGTAGGTTTGTGTGCGCTGATCCTTGTAATCGGCGGTTCCTTCGGTATCATTATGAAGACAGGAGCCATCGACGCGGGAATCTATGCGTTTATCCGAAAGACAAAGGGTCTGGAGCGCCTGGCCCTGCCGCTGCTCTTTATCCTGTTTTCCCTGGGCGGGGCAACCTTCGGTATGGCGGAAGAGTGTATTCCGTTTGCCATGATCATGGTGCCGTTTGTGATCGCTCTTGGATATGATTCAATCGTGGCGGTAACCGTGACCTATGTGGCTTCTCAGGTGGGAAATGCAGTGTCCTGGATGAGCCCCTTCTCTGTGGCAGTGGCACAGGGGATTGCAGGAGTTCCGGTCCTTTCCGGAGCAACCTTCCGTCTGATCATGTGGGTGATCGTGACACTCGCTGCAGCCGGATTCATGATGTTTTACGCGGAGGGCGTACGCAAAAATCCGGAGAAATCCGTGGTATATGCGGGAGACGCATATTTCCGTAATCGTATGGACACCGTGACAGAGGAAGAGCGGGAGTTCAACCTGGGACATAAGCTGATCCTTCTGGAAATGCTGGCGGTACTGATCTGGATCATCTGGGGTGTTACCCAGCGCGGATTCTATATCCCGGAGATCGCATCTCAGTTCTTTGTCATGGGATTCGTAGCAGGTGTTATCGCCATCATTTTCAAACTGAACGGCATGACCATCAATGGTATGGCCTCTGCGTTCCAGGGCGGAATCTCGGATCTGGCAGGAACAGCGGTTGTCGTCGGTATGGCGAAAGGTATCCTTCTTGTGCTGGGCGGTTCTGACGCGGATGTTCCGTCCGTGCTGAATACCATTCTGTACGGCATTGGAAATGTTCTGGAAGGTGTTCCGGCGTTCCTGGGAGCATGGTTTATGTACATTTTCCAGAGCCTGTTCAACCTGGTAGTGACATCCAACTCCGGACAGGCTGCCCTGACGATGCCGATCATGGCGCCGCTCTCAGACCTGGTAGGTGTGTCCCGCCAGATCGCGGTCCTGGCTTATCAGCTGGGTGCGGGATTTGTGGATGCCTTTACCCCGGTATCGGCAAGTCTGATCGGTGTGCTTGGCGTGGCAAGGATTGAATGGGGCAAATGGGCGAAGTTCCAGATCAAGATGCAGGCATTCTTCTTTGTCCTCGGCACAATATTTATCGCGATCGCTGTTGCGATCAATTTCCAGTAAACAAACAGAAGTATACTTCGGCCGGTGTTCTGAATGACGCCGGCCGGACTGCTGTAGTAAACAGAGAAAAGGATTCAGATACAAGGAGAGAGAGCAATGGTTACGATCATCAGAAATGCAAAAGTCTATCAGCCGGAATATGCCGGAGTGAAGGACATTCTTATATTGGGAGACCGGATCGCCGCAGTCGGAGAGCATCTGAGGGCGGACTTCGGCGGTTCCCTTGAGGTACAGGAGATCAATGGGGAAGACATGGCGGCGGTGCCGGGATTTATCGACAGCCACGAGCATATCCTGGGAGGAGGCGGAGAGGGCGGCTTCCACACGCGGACGCCTGAGGCTTCTCTGGGGGATCTGGTCCGAAATGGGATCACAACGGTAGTAGGCTGTATCGGCACGGACGGTGTCGGCAGGGATATGGCCGCTCTGCTGGCAAAGGCCCACGCCCTGGAAAATGAAGGAATCACCACATATGCTTACACCGGCTCTTATCAGGTGCCGGTGCACACGCTGACGGACAGTCTGATGAAGGATATCATGATGCTGGACAAAGTGATCGGTGTGGGAGAGGTGGCAGTCTCTGACCACCGCTCGTCCCAGCCCACGTTTGAAGAGTTTGCTCGGATCGCAGCGGACGCCAGAGTGGCGGGAATGCTCTCGGGAAAGGCTGGGATCGTAAATGTCCACCTGGGAGACAGTGAGCGCAGGCTTGACCTGATCCGACGGGTGATCCATGATACCGAGATCCCTGCGTCTCAGTTCCTTCCTACCCATGTGAACCGGAACGAAGCGCTGTTTGAAGAATGCCTGGACTTTGCGACCGAAGGCGGAACCATTGATTTTACTGGAAATGAGGATATCGACTACTGGGAGACGATCTGCGATGAGGTGCGTGTGTGCAGAGGGATACGCCGTCTCCTGGAGAGAGGAATCTCAAGCGACCGTTTCACCATCTCTTCTGATGGGCAGGGAAGCATGCCCGTCTTTAATGCCCAGGGTGAATACCAGGGAATCGGAGTCGGAAAGGCATCCTGCCTTCTGAAAGAAGTGCGGGAATGTGTCCAGAAGGAAGATATTCCTCTGGAGACCGCAATCAAGGGAATCACATGTAATCCGGCGTCCATCCTGAAGCTGGACAGAAAAGGCAGGATAAAAGAGGGATTTGATGCAGATATCTGTCTGCTGGAAGAAGGTACTCTGAAACTGAATACCGTGATCGCAAAGGGGCAGGTCATGGTAAAGGACGGAGAGCAGAAAGTGTTCGGGACGTTTGAGAGGTTATAGAAATTTGTGTGAAAATGGGAGCCGGCGCGCCAGACTGTCAGCGCGCCGGCTCCCACCTGCTATTTCAGGAAAAACCGTACCAGCTTTTCATCCCCTTTTCGATAGGGCTGATACCGCATCGGGAGATCAATCCATGTCTTTTTGTCCACGATGCTCTTATAGTGTGTGAATGTATCGAATCCTGTCTTGCCGTGGTAAGCGCCCATACCGCTTTCTCCGAAGCCGCCGAAGCCCATCTCCGAGGTGGCAAGGTGGATGATGGTGTCGTTGATGCAGCCGCCGCCGAAGCCGCAGCGAGCGGTCACTTTCCTTGCAGTCTTCTTGTCCGATGTGAAGATATACAGTGCCAGCGGATGGGGCATGGAATTGATCCGCCGGATGACTTCGTCCAGGCTGTCGAATACCAGGATCGGCATGACAGGACCGAAGATCTCTTCCTGCATGACAGCGTCGGAGAAGGTCACATTGTCCATGACTGTGGGCTCGATGCGCAGAGTGCTGCGGTCTGAGCCTCCGCCGTGGACGACTTTCTTCTCATCGATCAGTCCAAGGATCCGGTCAAAGTGCTTTTCGTTGATGATCTTTCCGTAATCGGAGCTGTGGAGCGGCTGCTTCCCGTACTGTCTGCGGATCTGCTTCTGGACCTCCTTGATCAGCTGGTCTTTCACAGAACGGTGACAGTAGACATAGTCCGGCGCTACGCAGGTCTGCCCGCAGTTCAGATATTTTCCGAAGACGATCCTCCTTGCCGCAAGCCTGATGTCCGCAGTCTGGTCCACAATGCAGGGGCTCTTCCCGCCCAGCTCCAGGGTGACAGGGGTCAGGTGTTCGGCGGCGCTGCGCATGACTTCTTTCCCGACTGCCTGGCTTCCGGTGAAGAAGATGTAGTCAAAGTGTTCCCGCAGAAGGCAGGTGTTCTCCGCCCGTCCTCCGGTCACCACAGCCACATACTTAGGATCAAAGCATTCGGTCAGGATGCTAAGGAGCACTTCGCTGGTGTAAGGAGAATAGGCGCTGGGCTTTACCACAGCGGTATTTCCTGCTGCCAGAGCATCCGCCAGCGGAGAGAGGGTCAGCATGAAAGGATAATTCCAGGGACTCATGATCAGTGTCACTCCGTAAGGCGACGGCTTCTTATAGCTCCGGGAGCAGAACTGGGCCAGCGGCGTGTGCACCCGCTGTTCTCTGGCAAACTTCCGCGTGTGTTTCAGCATGTAGCTGATCTCTTCCAGTACCATGCCTGTCTCGCACATATAGCTTTCAAACCCGCTTTTTCCCAGGTCTTTTTGAAGTGCCCTGCGGATCTCCTTCTCATGGGAAGAAATAGCGTTGTAAAGTCTGCGGAGAGCGGCGAGACGTGCGCTCACCGGAAGTGTGGCTCCGCTCTGAAAATAGCTCCTTTGTCTGGTGACAAGGTCTTTGATTTCCTGTTCTGTCATGTTCAGTCTCTCCTTTCTCGACAACAGTCTCTCTGGAAGATTCAACGGTTTTCGCACAGGGTATATGGAGCAGATCCTTTTCCCTCGCAGAAATACTGTACTTCTTATCATTTTGCTTATTTATCAGTAAAATATTATCAACAGTATTTTTGTTTGTCAATCAAACTGGGAAAACGGCGAAGGTCAGAAACCAAAGGACGCCGGAATAAGGCTCCTTCTGTGAAAATCCGAAAGGAAATGAAAGAAAGTAGATCTGGGTATTGACATTATCGGCGGGAAGGGGATAATGATAGATGGAGAAAATATATTGGAAACAGGAGAGTTTTAGAGATGAAAATCGCAGTAACTTATGATAACGGAAATATTTTTCAGCATTTCGGAAGGACAGAGTCCTTCAAGGTGTACGATGTTGAGGACAATAAGGTGGTATCCAGCGAAGTGATCGGTTCTAACGGCGTCGGACACGGCGCGCTTGCGGGACTGCTTGCGGACCGGGCTGTGGACGTTCTGATCTGCGGCGGAATCGGCGGAGGCGCTCAGCAGGCGCTTGCCGATGCAGGAGTCGAGCTGGTGGCAGGAGCAGAAGGTGATGCAGACCAGGCTGTGGAAGCTTATCTGAAAGGAGAGCTGATCTCCACAGGAGCAAACTGTGACCATCACCACCATGAGGACGGACACAGCTGCGGCGATCATGGGGACGGACATTCCTGCGGATCAGGCGGATGCGGGGACAGCTGCGGAGGAGGCTGCGGTTCAGAGCCGAAGCTGACAGGACGCAATGTTGGAAAGACCTGTCGTACGCACTACAGAGGAACCTTCAATGATGGAACTCAGTTTGATTCTTCCTATGACCGGGGTGAGCCGCTGGAGTTCATCTGCGGCGCGGGCCAGATGATTAGAGGTTTTGATGCGGCGGTCGCTGATATGGAAGTGGGACAGGTCGTAGACGTCCATCTGATGCCGGAAGAAGCTTACGGCATGCCGGATCCGAACGCAGTCTTCACAGTCGAGATCGCGCAGCTGCCGGGCTCGGAGGAACTGGAAGCTGGACAGCAGGTATATCTGTCCAACCAGTATGGACAGCCTTTCCCGGTGAAGGTTGTGACGAAAGATGAGACAACGATCACATTTGACGCAAACCACGAGATGGCGGGAAAAGAGCTGAATTTCCGGATCGAGCTGGTCGAAGTAAAATAAAGACCGGATATAGAGAGAAATGCTGCAGCCTGACGCAGGCGGGGCTGACAGATAAAAAGCTTTGAAAAATGGAGCGGTGTACAGAGAGTGGTGTACAGCCGCTCCGTTTTTTGATAATATGAATAAAGCAGCTGCCGCTTTCCTCTGAGGAGCGCAGAAGGCTTATAAATGAGGCGGCTGAATGACTAAGGCAAATTGGAGGCATTTTATGAAGTACGATTTCACATCGATCATGGACCGCAGGGGCAGAGACGCCCTTGCAATAGACAGCATAGGAGAGAAGATATGGGGCAGCGAGCCGGAGAAGCCCCAGGAAGGATTTGACTTTATCCCCATGTGGGTGGCGGATATGAACTTTCCTACCTGCCCGTCTGTCACGGAAGCAGTAATGAAGAGAGTGCAGCACCCTGCGTTCGGATATTTCCGTCCGTCTGAGGAATATTACGATTCCATCATCCGCTGGCAGGAAAAGCATTTCGGTGTGACCGGACTGAAGAAAGAGCATATCGGCTACGAGAACGGCGTCCACGGATTTGTGACGAGCGCGGTCCAGGTGCTCTCCGAACCCGGAGACAGGATCCTCCTCCACAGCCCGTTCTATCTCGGGTTCCGGGAGGATATTGAGGGACTGGGACGCATATCTGTTCACAGTCCTCTCAAGAAAGACAGCAGCGGGATCTGGCGGATGGACTATGAGGATATGGATCGGAAGCTGAAAGAGAACCACATACATCTTGCCATCTTCTGTTCCCCGCACAATCCTACGGGACGTGTCTGGGAGCGCTGGGAGCTGGAGAAGGCGATGGAGGTCTACGAGGCAAACGACTGCTATGTGATCAGTGATGAGATCTGGGCGGATCTTACCTTTGCCGGGCACCGGCATATCCCGACGCAGATGACAAATGAGTGGGCAAGAGAACACGTGGCGGCAGCTTACGCGCCCAGCAAGACGTTCAATCTAGCCGGACTGATCGGCAGCTTTCACGTCATCTACAGCAGTTATCTGCGGGATCGGATCTGCGGCCATGGAAGCGCGACTCACTATAATGAGATGAATGTTCTCTCCATGCACGCTCTGATCGGGGCGTATCAGCCGGAAGGGTATGAGTGGCTGGAAGAGCTTCGGACTGTGCTGGAAGGAAATGCCCGCTGTGCCGTGGATTTTATCCGGGAGCATTTCCACGGTGTGGACACAGCGGATCCCCAGGGAACATATATGCTCTTCCTTGACTGTACAGAGTACTGCGAGAAAAGCGGAAAATCCATTGACGACGTGATCAGAGCAGGATGGAAGGTGGGCGTCGGCTGGCAGGACGGGAGAGCCTTTGGCGGTCCCTGTCATATCCGGATGAATCTGGCGTCGCCGCGGACGAGGATCGAGGAGGCGCTTGAGAGGCTGCGGGAGTATGTGTTTGTGTGATGAGCGCTGACTATTTATTTAAATAAGAAAAAGGAATCATAACTAAGCACTCTAAGGGAAGTTTTGAGAGAACGGCGTGATCTCAAATTCCATGGAGGTATACAAGCTCTGATGTTTTTATAAGGCGGGAAATCTAAAGAAGGTTTCCCGCCTTTTGTCTGAGAAAAAACAGCAGATAGAATGCCTGTCCTGACTTATTTTATTCCGATATACGACAATATTATTCCTTTAAGATTTATATCATTCCGAAAATGTTGTCATTATTCCGATAATGAAGTAAACTACTGATTAAAGAGAGGTGCAGAGCTATGTATATGACGGTAAAGCAGGCGGCGGAAAAGTGGGGAATCTCAGACAGAAGAGTCCGCATTCTGTGTTCTGAGGGAAAAATTCCGGGGATCACGCGCAGGGGACGAAGCTGGATGATCCCGTCGGATGCGAGAAAACCAGAGGATGGACGGTATAAAGCGGCGGAGAGTACGCTTGATATAATAGACAGAAAAATGAGAGCACTGGATTCCGGACGCACCTTGACAGAAGGAGAAAAACAGCGGCTGACAGAAGAATTTGCCATTGAGTATATTTATAACTCGGGTGCGCTCAGCGGAAATGCGCTGACTCTCCGCGAGACGGATCTGGTACTGCAGGGGCTGACTGTTGAGGAGAAATCTCAGAAAGATCAGATCGAAGCAGCCGGACATAAAGAAGCCCTCCGTTTCGTGAGAGATCTGGCAGAAGATCAGGTGCCGCTGTGCGAAAGCATTATGAAGCAGATCAATTATCTTGTCCTGCCAGACAAGAAAAGCGGCAGGGGGATATACAGAAGGATTCCGGTCAAAATTCCGGGAACAGAGCATGAGCCTGTGCAGCCGTATCTGATCCAGGCGAAAATGAAACAACTGCTGGAAATGTATCGGAAGAGCACAGAGCATCTGATCACCCGGCTCGCGCAGTTTCATCTTGAATTTGAGGAAATTCATCCCTTTATCGACGGAAACGGCAGAACAGGACGTCTGCTGGTGAACCTTGAGCTGATGAAAGCCGAATATCCGCCCATTGATATCAAAGCCGCAGACGAAAAGGCATATTATCGTGCATTTGCTGAGTATCAGGAAACGCATGATCCTAAGGCGATGGAAAAGCTGTTTGCGGGGTGTGTGAATGAGAGGCTTGACTGTTATTTATCGATATTGTAGAGCTTTGTTATGAGGTGAATTGGGCAGACGTCAGACGATGGCGGCTGGTATTCAGTTTTGAAAGTTCGAATTATATTGACTCGATAAATGGAAAGTGGTTATTTAAACAATAAGTTCAAACAGCTTATAATTCGTCAAGCCAGTGCCCTCATAAAACATTTGTATTGTATCAAGAATAAACGGATGGCCGCTCGGGAGGACTTCGATAGGTTCTTAGATAAGTTGAATTTTCAGTCTTTTCTTGTTATATGTAAACGAGTTTGCTAAATCATTAATGAATGGTCAAGATATAGTTTTGAAAAACGCATATAATGTTACAAAAGACAGATATTTAAAGAAAAAAGTGCAAGAAGGAGTATTTACTATTCTTTGGGTATTAGAGTTTGGAATAAATACTAGTTTTAAGGATTCTACTACTTATGCTAATGAATATATGAAAGTTAAAGCAGAGGATTATGAAAATGATCCAGACATGGCACTTATTAATTTGCAGGAAGTAAAGGGAATTTTTAATAAGTTTAATGAATGGATTAGAAAATGTACAAGGTATAAATGCCATATCCGGTAATCCTTGCGGCAAGCACGGAAGCATCACAGATGT
>ERZ1643246.2680-NODE-2680-length-16404-cov-4.695639_pt1 | contig 16404 bp, 11 predicted proteins | sample MGYA00579265_ERZ1643246 | MGnify/ENA primary metagenome ERZ1643246 (study PRJEB29033, sample SAMEA4952261) | chicken gut metagenome | biome: Broiler Chicken; feature: Gastrointestinal Tract; material: Caecum | place: Ireland | collected 2018 | study: Broiler... | reverse complement strand
GCGATCGCCGTACCAAATCCGGCCATACCTTCCATGAAACCGCCAAAGCACCAGCCGATCAGCAGCACCAGGAGGCGCTTGTCTCCCGATACGCTGGTGATCATCTGCTTGATGACCTCCATCTTTCCGGTATGCAGCGACAGATTGTACAGGAACACCGCTGCGATGATGACCAGGATGATCGGCCATGCGGCCATCGCAAATCCTTCCAGCGCCGCACTCGCCGTATCGAGCAGCGGCAGCTTCCACACCGTGATTGCCAGGACGGCAGCCAGCACCATCGCCACAAAGCTCGCCTTGTGGCCGGCCATCTTAAGACCGCACAGGGCGACGATCATCCACAGGATCGGGCCCAGCCCCAGCAGGAACATTCCAATCTCCATTCATTTCCACTCCTTTTTTCCTGTACCATTATACGGAAAACACCGGGGAAAGTACAGCGGTTTTTCCTTTCTTTTCAGGCTTTTTCCATATTTTTCCCACAATGTGCGCCACTGTTGCAGAACAACGGAAAACAAAGCGCTTCCCCGATGGAAGATCCGCCCGTCTGTGAGCGCAAGGCACGGCATGGGCACAAAAAAAAGAGCGGTCCGGGAGCGCGCCCGGGTTTCCGCCCTTCGATGTTCTTTTTGATGGTCAAAACAGTGACAGCTGGTTTTCCTCCTGCAGTCCTTCCAGCGCGCCCAGCGCATCCAGCTTCTTCATCAGCGAGACGCTCAGCGAGCTGCGTTTGAGCAGGTCCTCTTTCGATAAGAACGGCGCTTCCTCCCGTGCCTTCACGATCGAATCCGCCACGCTCTCGCCCAGTCCGTCGATGCTGGTAAACGGCGGGATGATCGCATTGCGGTTTTCCGTATCCACGATGAACTCGGTGGCGGAAGAGCGGTTGATATCGATGTTGGAGAAATGATAGCCGCGCAGGACCATCTCCAATGCCAGCTCCAGGGTGGAGAAGGTATCCAGATCCTTCTTGCTCGGCTTGACATTGCGGTCGTTGCTGCGGGAGAGCTCCTGGATCTGCGCCATGCGCTGACGGATGCTTGCCTCGCCCTTGATCATCGTTTCGATGTCATACGCATCACAGCGGATCGAGAAGAACATGCAGTAATAGATCATCGGCATATGCACCTTGAACCAGGCGATGCGGATCGCCATCATGACATAGGCGACCGCATGGGCCTTCGGGAACATGTACTTGATCTTCTTGCACGATTCGATGTACCAGTCTTCCACGCCGTTGGCCTTCATCTCCACGATCCATTCTTCCTTGAGGCCCTTTCCTTTTCGGACCGATTCCATGATCGTAAAGGCGAGCTTTGGCTTCATGCCTTTGTGCAGCAGGTAGACCATGATGTCGTCACGACATCCGATGACGCTTTTCAGCGTACAGATACCGTTGTCGATGAGATCCTTGGCATTGCCCAGCCACACGTCGGTTCCATGGCTCAGACCGGAGATCTTTAACAGCTCGTCGAAGGTCGTCGGCCGTGTCAGCTCGAGGATGCCCCGTACGAACGGCGTACCGAACTCCGGCAGACCGGCCGCCCCGGTCTGTTCCGTGTTCTTGCTCGTATCGATGTTGAGCGCATCCACGCTGGAGAAGATGCTCATCGTCTGCGGATCGTTCATCGGGATCGTGCGCACATCGATGCCGCTCATGCGCTCCAGCATCTTCATCGCCGTCGGATCGACGTGGCCCAGGATATCAAATTTCAGGATGTTGTCGTGGATCTGATGGAAATCGAAGTGTGTCGTCTTCCAGTCCGCAAACGGATTGTTGGCCGGATACTGCACCGGGGTGAAATCATGGACGTCCATGTCCAGCGGAACGACGACGATGCCACCGGGGTGCTGACCGGTCGTTCGTTTGACCCCTTCACACAGCTTGGCCAAATCAACGCGCTTCGGATTGCGCATGGAGCCTTCGATGCCCATCGCCTCTTCGTAGCCCTTGATGTAACCAAAGGCCGTCTGGGTCTGTACCGTACCGACCGTACCGGCCCGGAAGACATGTTCATCTCCAAACACTTCTTTTGTATACGCATGGGCCCGCGGCTGATAATCACCGGAGAAGTTCAGGTCGATATCCGGCACCTTGTCGCCCTCAAAGCCCAGGAACGTCTCAAAGGGAATGTCCTGCCCGTCTCCGCGCATGATCGCTCCGCACTTCGGACAGGTCTTGTCCGGAAGGTCAAATCCGTTGAGCACGCTGCCATCCGTATAGAAATGCGAGTACTTGCAGTTTGGACACACATAGTGCGGCGCCAGCGGATTGACCTCGGTGATCTCGGCCATCGTCGCGACGAAGCTGGATCCCACCGATCCCCGGCTGCCGACCAGATATCCGTCATCCAGGCTCTTTTTTACCAGCAGGTGTGAGATGTAGTAAACAACGTAGTATCCGGCGCCGATAATCGCATCCAGCTCCCGCTTCAATCTCTGTTCCACGATCTCCGGCAGCGGATCGCCATATTTCTTATACGCGTTTTCATAACAGATGTCACGCAGCTTCTGATCTGAGCCCTCGATGTCCGGGGGATACAGTTTGTCCTTGATCGGATAGATGGGCTCGATCTGATCGGCGATCCGATGTGTATTGGTCACGACGAACTCATAGGCGCGATCGCCCACCCAGGAAAATGCGTCCAGCATCTCCTGTGTCGTGCGCAGATGCTGATCCGGAGCATGCGATTTGTGCCGCTTTTCCTGGTTGTACAGATACAGTGGGTGACGGACGCCGCCGATTGCCTGTGAGTTGATATAGATGTCGCGAATGCGTTTCTGGTTGGGATGCACATAGTGGGCATCGCTGGTCGCCACGATCGGCTTGCCCAGCTCATCGGCCATGTCGATGATCCCGCGCAGGATCTCCTTGAGCCGCTCCTGATCGATGACCTGATCGCGGTCGATGAGATACTGATAGTTCGCCAGCGGCTGCAGTTCGATGTAATCATAGAAGCGCATGACCTTTCGCAGATCATCCACATCCCGCGTCTGTGCCATCTCGAACACCTCGCCGTTGGCACAGGCCGAACCGATGAGCAGATTGCCGTTCATCCGCCGCTTTTCGATCTCGATGCGGGGAATGCGCGGCTCTGCCACGCCGGAGAGCGCCGTCTTTCCATTGTAGGCGAGATAGGTCGTATGGCTGAGCGTGATCAGCTCGAACAGTTCCTTGAGACCGGTCTGGTTGCGTGCCAGCACGACGACGTGCTTGGTGCGCACCTTTTTGAAGCCCTCCGGATTCTGACGCGCCTGCAGCTCATTGAGCGTGGTGATGTCGCGCAGCTCATTGAGCATGTGCAGAAACGTCTGCGCCAGCACATCGGCATCATAATCCGCGCGGTGTGCGACTTCCTGGTCATAAGCGATGCCATAGGAACGGGCGATCGCACCCAGGGTATATGACTTTCGCTCCGTCTGCAAACTGCGGGCGAGATCCAGCGTATCGATGACCGGATTGTCGAGCGGCTTTCGCCCGATGCGCCGCAGGGCGCTGTTGAGGAAGGAAAAGTCGAAGGAAGCGTTGTGAGCGACCAGGATGTGATCCCCGATGAAGTCCAGGATCTGGTCCACGCACTCCTCGAAGGTCGGCGCATCCTGCACATCCATGTCCGTGATCCCGGTCAGGTTGGTCGTAAATGCGCTGAGCGCATGCGGCGGCCGGATGAAGAGCTGCAGGCTCTTCACACAGGCACGGTTTTCGACGATGACCCCGCCGAACTCGATGATGTGGTCATAACGGGCGGACAGGCCGGTCGTCTCCAGGTCGAATACGCAGTATGTGCCTTCTTCCAGCACCGTATCATCCGGCTGATAGACGATCTGAAGATCCGGATCGACCATGTTCATCTCCACCCCATACAACACCTTCATCGGCGTTTCCCGCTTCTTGTTGATCGAAGCCAGCATCGACTGTGCCTTCGGGAAGGCCTGTACGACCATATGATCCGTGCAGGCGATCGCATCCATCCCCCATTCATCCGCCGTCTGGATGAACTGTGCGATGTCACAGACCCCGTCCATCTCCGAGAAGTTGGAATGAACGTGCAGCTCGATCCGCTTTTCCTTTGCCGGATCCCTGCGCACGGTTGGCTCCACCTTCTCGATGTGCGTCGGCATGAACACCAGATCCGAGAGATAGGAATCCATGACCGCCTGTCCATAGGCCTCCACATGATCGCCTTCTTTGATCTCTGCGAGCGCCTCTTTGGTCAGCGCGCCGCGCTCAAAGCGCTTCATGATGATCGCGTCGTCATCATCGCTGATGTACAGCGTCTGCAGACACTTTCCGTTCTTGAAGGTCGTGATCTCGCTTTGAAAGATGTGTCCGCGGATCTTCACATTGGACATGCCGTCCTGCAGATCGCGGATGTCCACCGACACATAATCCTTCGTCGACACCTTGCGGCGGCGATAGGGATTGGCCGGTGGATTCGATGCCGCCGGTGGCGGTGTCTGCCGAACCGGTGCATTCGCACACTTCACCGCCGGGATCTGTTCCTCTTTATCCTTTAATTCGATGCGGATCTCATTTAGGATGCCGACCGTCTCCAAAAACGCTTTTAACAGCGGCAGCCGGGCCGCCAGCGCATCCCGCTGGGACGTCTCCGGCACCTGATAGAGGATCACATCCTCATGGATGAGCGGCATGACCTCCGCAAAGATGCGGGCACTGGCTTCCCGCTGCACAAAATGCTGGATGTAATCCAGCAGATCCATGAGCGAGAGCGCGTGATCCTTCACCTCGATGCGCAGATCGACCTTCACCTTCGCATAGGTGTGCAGCCGGGCGAGAAACCGATGATAGATCGCATACGGCAGCACCTGATCCAATTCGATCTGCAGCTGCAGCACATTGCTTTGCCGATGATAGATCGGCCGCATGGAAAAGGAACCGCTCTCCAGCCAGGAACGGCACTCTGCATCCAGCTCCAGCCGGCGGATAAAATCGATGATCTTCAATTTCACGAACATCCCTCTTTTCAAGTACGTACATCATACCATTTTTCCCATCCAAAAAAAAGCGTATGCGATGAAAACCACATACGCCGTTTCAGCGAAAGATATCCTCGTAGATCTTCTTGACGGTCTCGATCAGATGCTCGTAGGCCGGTGTCTGATTCAGTGCCTGGATCGCCGCTTCATTCGAGATCAAATACGACAGATAATGCCAGAGCTTATACGCCAGTAGATTGTCCTTTTCGATCGATACCAGGAAGACGACGTTCACCTGGTCCTCCTCCCAGCGGATCTTCTCATCCAGCACGGCCACCGCGATAAAGGTCGGCAAAGAGAACGTGATGCGCCTGCTGCTTGGCATTGGAGTGGAGAAGATCATCCCGCATGTGTATTCCTCCATCATCGACCCGGCGACCAACCAGACACGGGTCGACGATGTAAAAGAGCTGTCACGCATCATCCACCGCCTGTTGTAATACAGGTCCCTCCGCTGTCCCTGACAAAAGATGCACCAGATCCGGCAAGGCCGACCTTCCGTCCGCCTTGCCTTTTTCATTTACAGGATGACGAAAAGGAACATCTCTTCGATGCTCCAAATCAATCTGCCCGCTGTTTCAGCTTTGTTGCTGCAGCTTCAAGATCTGGCGGCGGATCTTCTGCTGTACTCCGGAGTTGTATTGTTTGCGGACCTCCAGCTTTCTTAGCCTTGCCTCCAGAAGGGCGATCTTCGTGTTTGCGTTCATCTTCTGCACCTCCTTCAGACAAAAAAACACCCGGTTATCGCAAACAATAACCGGGCGCACCCGACATCTTCTTCAAACTGGGTAAATTCCATTTACCATATTCACTGCGGTGAATCCATCCTCCGATGAATCATGGGATATGCTGTCTGTTCCTGCCGGAATCCTCCTTCTGATCCCGTACGGTCTTCATTATGATCGATGGATTGAGAACGTCCGTGAACGTTCATTGAACAATGATGGGAAATGATGGGAAACGCTGCCTTTCACCGATCGCTTCTCCCTGCGAAGCGACGCATCCCCATCCTCACGCCTGTTTTCTCAGCTCTGCCGCCATCCTGCGCAGGGCTTCCATCAGGATCGATGACGGACAGGCGATGTTGATGCGTTCAAAGCAGGCGCCTTCCGCACCGAACATCACGCCCTCGTTGAAATGCACGCGGGCATTTTGGCGCATGCGCTGTTCCAGACGCTTCGGATCGCTCTCATAGGCAGAGAGATCCAGCCACAGCAGGTAGGTGCCTTCACGCGGGGACAGTACCGCCTGCGGCAGTTCTTCTGCCAGGAATGCCCGGGCGAGCGCCTCGTTTTCATCGATCTTGCGATTCATCGCCGCCCGCCATTCATCGCTGTCCGCATAGGCGGCCCTGGCGGCACTGATCGCAAAACAGTTCGGTGCGCTGATGCACAGCTGATCGATGACGAATTCCTTCCAGCGCTGACGGATCGTCGCATCGTGGATGATGATGTGGGAACATTCCAGACCGGCGATATTGAACGTCTTGGTCGGCGCCACACAGGTGATGATCCGATCACGGGACGCTTCCTCTGCCATGCTTTCCAGCATATGATGCGTGTGACCGGCTTTGACGATATCACAGTGGATCTCATCCGAGATGATCCATTTGTGCTGTTCCTGTGCGATCGCACACACCTGTTTCAGCTCCTCTGGCGTCCATACGCGGCCGACCGGGTTGTGCGGCGAACACAGGATCATGCCGGCCACCGAAGGATCGCTCAGCTTTTTGCGCAGATCGTCCAGATCCATCGTATAGCTGCCATCCGCATGGCGGATCAGCGGATTCGTGACACACGTCCGATGATTCGCCTCGATCTGACGGCGGAACGGATGATAGACCGGCGTCTGAATGACGATGCCTTCCCCCGGCCGGCTCAGCAGCTGTACCAGGATCGAGATCGCCTGGACGATGCCCTGTGAAAAGAAGAGATCCTCCAGCGGAAAGCGCCAACCGAAGTGGCGCTCATAATAAGCGCGAACGATCGTCTTATAAGCGTCGTCCATCCCGCTCGTATAGCCGTAGATGCGCTCATCTGCCCGCGCATGCAGCGCCGCCGTAATCGCATCGCTGCAGGCAAAGTCCATGTCGGCCACCCAAAGCGGCAGCTCGTCCTTTTCCTTTGCGCCCTTCCATTTCTCGGCGTCTGCGCCGCGTTCGATCCGTTCTTCAAAATCCATGCCTTGTCTCCTCCTGCTTTTTATCTGTTGCCGACAGCGCCTATCGAGCGCTGCCGGTCTTCTGTTTCCATTTGCGTCCCAGCGTATAGATGCCATACCCGCTGCCTGCTGCGATCACCAACGCAACGCCATATGGCCATACGATCGCCCGGACCGTATCCAGTACGACGGCGAAACCGTCACTGTCCACCGATACCGGTGCATTCAGGGGCAGTGATGCGACACGCGCATCATCGATCCAGACTTCCGCCGATGCCAGCTGATCCCCGCTTGTCACCGGTGCCTGATCATTTTCCACCGTGATACGCAGATCAGCCTGTGCATCCTCGCCCTTTGGGACCCACGCGCGGATCACGCTGGGTGCACGAAGTATGAGCGGTTCGTGAAAGGTGTGCCGCAGATCGAGCGTATACAGTTCGTCCTGTTCCTGTGCCAGTTCGACCGGTTCCATCTGCTCATCGATATAAGAACAGATCGCCGTTACATCGGACATCGAACCGCCCGCACCGGCATCGGGAGAAGCGCCTCCAGCAACGACGATCACCTCGGCTCCCTGGATCTCACAGACCCCGAAGAAACAATACCCGGCCTCCGGCGTATAGCCGGTCTTGCCTCCAAGAACATACGCATCATCGATCCCGGCGATCGACAGCTGCTGGTCCCATGAGTTGTACAGCGCAATGCCCTCCCCGTGATAATACGAAGAAGAGGTCGCATATTCCCTGGTGCTCATGGCCGTGCGCAGTTCCTCATTGTCCCAGGCGGCCGCCATCAGCAGCGCCAGATCCCGGGCACTCGTGTAGTGATCTTCATCGTGCATACCGACCGTGTTGGTAAAGTGTGAATCCTCCATGCCCAGCGCTTTCGCCTTGGCATTCATCGCTTCCACCATCGCTTCCTCACTGCCAAACAATGAAACGGCAAAGGCCTGACAGGCATCCGCACCGCTGGCCAGCAGCGTCCCATACAGCAGGTCGCGCATCGTGACGACCTCCCCGTTGAGAAAGCCGGCCAGGGTATAGGTTCCATCCTCCAGCCCTTCCAGCATCTCCAGGGTGATCGTCACCTCATCATCCAGGCTCTCGATGGCATCCAGCGCCGTCAGCGCGGTCAGCACCTTCGTCATCGAAGCCGGGTACATCCGCTGATCGCTCTCTTTCTCATACAGCACCTGCAGCGTATGCAGATCGACCGCATAACCATATGTACTGTCGATCGTCAGCGTCTGTGCTGCGCGCAACGGCAGCGGCGCGCATATGAGCACCACTGCCAGCAACATCCCGATCCCTCTTTTGATCATTCCATCTCTCCCGCCTAGCGCGCCATCTTTTCAAACGCGGCCTTGGCGGCCATCTGCTCTGCACGCTTCTTTGAATTTCCTTTGCCTTTTCCCAGCACGATGCCATCCAGCAAGACCGCCATCTCAAATTCCGGATGATTGGTCGGCCCCTGCGTGTTCAGCAGTTCATACTGCAGCGTCTTGCGGGAATCCGCCTGCACGACCTCCTGCAGCTTCGTTTTATAATCGATCAGCACTTCATTCTTCGGCTCGCTGATCGCCGGTGTCAGCACCCGTTCCAGGATCATGGAGACCGGCTTCATGCCCTGATCGAGATACAGCGCCCCCAGCATCGCTTCAAACATGTCGGCCAGCAGCGAATCCCGGTCGCGTCCCCCGGTCCGCTCTTCGCCAACGCCTAACAGCAGATACGCGCCCCAGCCAAGCTCCCGACTGTAATGCGCCAGGGCGGCCTCACAGACCAGCTGCGAGCGCAGCGTCGTCATCTGTCCTTCACTGAGCAACGGTTCCAGCTGAAACAGCTTTTCGGTCGTCCACAGCTGCAGGACCGCATCGCCCATGAACTCCAGACGCTCATTGTCATGCAGCACCTCCTTATGCTCATTGAGATAAGAAGAGTGCGTCAGCGCCTCATTGATCAGATCCTTCCGGCCGTAAGGGATGCGATTTTCCTTCAGCCAGTCAAACATCGTTTTTTTCATCGTCTTTTCCACAGCAGCGGATGCCGTCTGCGCCATCCGGATGCTCTTTTCCTTTCCTGTCTTTATCGATGACTCTTTCGTCTTCTCGCTCTTTTCATATTTCTTTCGGATCGCCCGTGCCACGTTTGCCGGTACATAGCGGGAAACATCTTTCCCATAGGATGCAAACTCACGGATGATCGAGCTGGAGAGCGAACCGTAGCCCTCATTGGCAAACAGGCACACCGTCTCGATGGATGCGTCCAGCTCATGATTGGCCCATGCGATCTGTTTCTCATAGGCAAAATCCTGTACATCGCGCACCCCTCTGAGCATGACGTCTGCCCCCAGCTGCCGCACTTTGTCCACCAGCAGCCCTTCGGCGACATCCACCCGCACATTTGCCGCTGATCGAAGATTTTCCATGAGCAGCGCCTTTCGCTCCTCGATGGAAAACAGCGCATTCTTCGCCGAATTGACGGCGATGACCACGATCACCTCATCATAGAGGCGCGCGGCGCGCTCGATCAGATGCAGATGTCCGAGCGTCACCGGATCGAAGGACCCCGGAAATACTGCTTTTCTCATAATGACCTCCTGTAATATGTGATCTTCGTAATGCCATAGACGCTTTCTCTGCGGCGGATCAGATCGCCGTGCGATAACGCAAAGCTCTCCTCCCGCAGGCTCTCCACGATCACGTCCGCCTGCTCTGCCAGCAGTCCCTTTGTCGCCAGGGCCTCCAGCGGCGCATCGTTTCGCTGCAGGCGACAAGGCGGATCGATGTAGACGAGATCGAAGCGCAGCCCCTGCTGCACGAACACATCGAGCATCGCAAAGACATCCCGCTTGTAGATCTGGCAGCGCGCTTCCACCTGCAACAGTGCGGCATTGGAGCGGATCGTGCGGATCGCCGCAGCGCTGATGTCGCACAGCACGCTTTCCGCCATGCCCCGGCTGAGCGCTTCAAAGCTGATGTTGCCGCTGCCGGCGTACGCATCCAGCATCACACCGCCGGAAAAATACGGACCGATGCTGGAAAATACCGCTTCTTTGATCTTGTCGGCGGTCGGCCGCGTCTGATCGCCCTTGAGCGGGGTCAGGACGCGGGAGCGAAACTCTCCGGCCACAATTCTCATTTTTTTCAACTCCTCGTGTATAAACCCGCCGCAGCGGGGAACGATACTAATGCATCCGGCGAAACAACGGATGTGAAACCCCCAATCTTTGTTTCTCCTCTTCCCTTTCTTTAGAAGTCCGTTGAACGGACTTCTTTTTATCATTCCTCTTTGGAAGAGAGCTCCTTTCGGTTGATGTTGGCGATGACATTCTGACAGATGCCGATCGTCAGATAGGAGGATACCAGCGCCGTACCACCGCTGGAGATGAACAACAGCGGAACGCCCGTCAGCGGGATCAGCGCGCTCACCCCGCCGATGTTGAGCACGAAGTGCGCAAAGAAATAAAGAGCGCCGCCGCTGAGCACGACCTTATAGGGCACAAAGCTGGTCTTAAACGCATATTTGAACAGCCGAAACAGCAGGATGCCATAACCGGCCGCAATGAAGCCCAGACCGAAGATCCCGGTCTCCTCGATGACGATCGCCAGGATATAGTCACTGTCCGCCTGTGTCAGATAACCGAACTTGCGGGAAGAACCGCCGATGCCCTGCCCGACGATATTGGAATTCGCAATGCCATACAGCGCATTGGCCGGCTGATAGCTCTGCCCGTAAAGATCGCTGTCATCATCCCCCAGCGGATTGGCCGCATTGGCAAAGCGGCTGGCCACATGGCCGACGAGCGGCAGCTTGGAGAGCTCCTCGACGACCGGCAGTCCGATCGGCGTCATCCCCAGCAACACCAGACAGATGCCCGCCGCCACGATGCGCCGCGTCCACTTCTGCAGGGAACGCAGGCTCGGAAAGGTCGGCACCTGCACACAGCCAAAGCAGATCAGCGTCACGATCGCCAGCGCACCGATGTCCTTCTGCAGCAGGATGACCACGACGAACGCCGCATAGCAAAAAAGCGGAAACTTCAGCATCTGCCAGGCGCTGGCCTGCATGGAGCGCTTATGCTGCGCCGCGAAAAAATACGAAGCGATCAGCACGATCATGAACGGCTTGGCAAACTCCGATGGCTGCACGGACACCGTCGTGATTCCCAGATTGATATAGATCCAGGCGCGGGAACCAAACTGCTCCGCCCCAAACAGCGGCACGATCATCAACGCCAGCAACACCGCGAAGAGCAGCTTGCTGAGACGATAGATCAGATGAAAGTCCATCAGGCGGGCCGCCCCCAGCATCATCACATAGCCGACCACGAAAAAGGCCAGCTGCTTGATGAAGACGATGAGGATCGCCAGATTGTTGCTCGTCATATTGCCCATGTTGGTCGATACGATCATAAAGGAGCCAAACATCGTCAGGGCGAGGGCCGTATAATGCAGCAGACTGTCTTTTCCCTGCGGCAGGCGCAGCAGGCTCAGCAGCGTACGCTTCTTTTCTTTTGCCATCGACCTCAACTCCTTTACAGCATAAACATTCTACCATATTCCCCAGACCTTTTGCATGGATATTTTGTGAAAAAAACTTTCCAACTTCCTAAAAAGAGGATAGAATAGAGAATGATGACCAAACAGAAGCAGAAAGGAAGTATACGATGAAAATCACAAACGATAGGATCATTCTGGACAGTGATCCGCGCATCCGCTCCAAGAGCGAACCCGTCACCCTCCCCCTCTCCAAGGAAGATGAGGAACTGCTGCGCGCCATGATCACCTATGTACGTGATTCCCAGGACGATGAGATCGCCGAAAGAGAAGGGCTGCGTCCGGCCGTCGGCATCGCCGCCATTCAGCTGGGGATCCCCAAACAGCTGATCGCGGTCAGCGTACCGACGGAAGATGGCAGCGATGAGTTTGCCCTGGCCAACCCGAAGATCGTCTCCGAAAGCGTGCAGAACGCCTATCTCGCACAGGGCGAGGGCTGCCTGTCCGTCCTGGAGGAACACGAAGGGCTCGTCTACCGTCATGCGCGCATCACGGTAAAAGGCTACGACCTGCTGCGCGGGGAAAACGTCCGCATCCGGGCAACCGGCTATACAGCCATCTGCCTGCAGCATGAGATCGACCATCTCTTTGGCACCCTGTTTTATGACCACATCCACACCGAAGATCCATGGCGGGAAGATCCCGAAGCCATGGTCATCGGCTGATGACAGCAGGCGTTTCATGCGAAACGCCGCTTTTTTTCATCCTGTAAGCGCCCTCATCGGTCCCTGCCGGCTTTTTTTTTGCAAAAGGCTTTGCGCAGGCAGAAAAAACTATGTATAATGATACAAGTTGTGCCACGGTTGAAATTAAGGGAAACCGAACGTCAGTTTTTCGTTAATTGTGGTATAATAGTAACAAAGGTGCAATACGTAAAATAACAGCCATTGTGGGAAAGGAGAACTTATGCATTCAAATCAACAAACACACGCACCGCATGAGTCAGGCAGTTTTCGAAATGAATATAATAAAACAACCGTAGAAAAAAACGATACCCTCGTCTATGCGATCGGCGGACTGGGTGAGATCGGAAAAAACACTTATTGTTTTGAGCATGGCAACGAGATCCTGATCGTCGATGCCGGTGTTCGTTTTCCAGAAGACAACCTGCTCGGTGTCGATTATGTAATCCCGGATTACAGTCATCTGATCAAGTACAACCGCAAGCGCAAGGTGCTCGTGATCACGCATGGTCACGAAGATCACATCGGAGGCATTCCGTTCCTGTTGCGCTCGGTCAATATCGAAGCGATCTACGCGCCGCGTTTTGCCTGCGCGCTGATCCGCAGAAAGCTCGAGGAGCACCGGATGGTCAAGGGCGTCAAGCTCATTGAGATCAACGACCAGTCCTCGATCCACATGAAGCATTTTACCGTCGGCTTTTTTAACACGATCCATTCCATCCCGGATTCGCTGGGCATCCTGATCAACACGCCCAACGGACGCATCGTGGAGACCGGCGACTTTAAGTTTGACCTCACGCCGCTGGGGCATAACGCCGACTATCAGGTCATGGCCTACATGGGGCAGATCGGCGTCGATCTGCTGATGAGCGACTCCACCAACTCCGGCGTGGAGGATTTCTCCATCTCCGAGAAGAAGGTGGCCCAGGAGATCCTGGACATCATGCGCAAGACGAACGGCCGTCTGATCGTGGCGACCTTCGCCAGCAACGTGCTGCGCGTCGCACAGATCCTAGAAGCGGCCGTCACCTGCGGACGCAAGGTGTGCATCTTCGGCCGCAGCATGGAAAACGTCGTAACGATCGGACGCAAGATGGGCACCATCAACATTCCGCAAGAACATTTCCTGGAACCGGAACAGCTCAATCACACGCCGTCCAACAAGATCTGCATCGTCTGCACCGGATCACAGGGAGAACCGCTGGCGGCCCTTTCACGGATCGCCAACGGCACGCATCGCTGGATCAAGCTGATCCCGGGCGATACGGTCGTCTTCTCGTCTTCCCCGATCCCGGGCAACGGCGGCAGCGTCAATCAGGTCGTCAACAAGCTCTTCCGCGCAGGGGCCAACGTGCTGACCAAGTCCGTGCTCAACAACCTGCACACGACCGGCCACGCCTCCCAGGAAGAACAGAAGCTGATGCTGCAGCTGATCAAACCGAAGTATTTCATGCCGGTGCACGGCGAGTACAAGATGCTCGTACAGCACAAGAATACGGCGATCGAAACCGGCATCCCGCCGGAGAACATCTTCACCTGCGCCAACGGCGATGTGCTGATCCTGCGCGATCACAAAGTGTTCCCGAGCAGCTGGCGCATCCAGGCGGATGACGTCTATGTGGACGGCAACGACATCAGCGGCCTGTCCACCGCCGTGCTCAAGGACCGCAAGATCCTGGCCAACAACGGACTGGTCTCCGTCGTCATCGCGATCGATTCCAAAGAAAACAAGATCCTGATGCGGCCGGTCATCGTCTCCCGCGGCTTCGTGTTCATCAAGGATTCACAGAGCCTGCTGCGGGAAGCAGAAAACATCGTCTACCATGCGCTGAAAGAAAAGATGGCGCAGCGAACGACCTTCGGTGAGCTCAAGAACTGTGTACGCTCCACCCTGGAACCGTTCCTCTACAACAAGACCCATCGCAACCCGATCGTCATTCCGGTCATCATCAACTCCAAGTCGACGATGGCACAGATCGAAGCGATGCGTTCCCAGCGCCAGGCAAACAAAAACCGCAGCGCGGAGAAAGACGGTGCGAAGAAGAGCGCAGAGCCAAAGAAAAAGGCGGCTGCGCAAAAGACGAACGCCAGAGGTACCACGGCCAGAAAGAGCGCGCCAAAACAGAGCGCTTCAAAGCAGGACGCCCCAAAGAAGAGCGCACCGGCCAAACCAAAGGCACCGCGACGGACGTCCGCAAAGACGAGCCGAACGAAAAAGAGCGAAGAAGCATGAGACCCCACGCCGCCAGCACGGCCGTAACGATCACGGACGCAGGCGGCGTTTCTCTTTCCCGCTTCTTTTTTTACATCTGTTATGATAGAATAAACACTGCACAGGAGGTGGGCCCATGGTACGAAAGCTGCTGAAGATCGTATCCGTTCTATTCATCATCGCCGTGATCGTCATGCTGACGATCTACTATGCACTGTTCGTCGCGGTCAGCCACACCGGGGTCCGCTACGAGACGCTCGCCTCCGCCAAGATCCCCGAGGCGATGAACGATGTGAAGATCGCCTATTTCACCGATCTGGAATACGGTTTTTCCATCGATGAACAGCGGCTGCGCGACATCGTCGACACGATCAACCACAACGCACCGGATGTCGTGATCTTCGGCGGCGACCTCTTTGATGATGCCGCTGCCGCCAGCGAGGAAGATCGAGCCATCGTCATTGAGCTGTTCAAGAACATCGATGCCCCGCTGGGCAAGTTTGCCGTCCTCGGGGAACGCGACTGCGCAAGCGAAGAGATCCGCACCCAGATCTCAGATCTGCTGGGCGAGGCAGACTTTGAGATCCTCAACAACCGCTCCCTGCACATCCGCAACGGCACCAACAGCGGCATCGTCCTCATCGGCGTCGAACCGCTGCTGGGCGGTACACCGGATGTGACGACAGCCACTTCTCAGATCAGCGATGAGGAGTACAACATCCTGGTCACCCATTGTCCGGACCTGTTCGCCCAGGATGGGATCCCGTACACATCCATCTCCCTGGGGATCGCCGGTCATTCCCACGGTGCACAGATCAACCTCCCGCTGCTGGGACCGTATCAGAGCAGTGAAGGCGCCATGCAGTACCCGCTGGGCAAATACCAGATCAACACGATGGAACTGCAGGTATCCAGCGGTGTCGGCACGACCGGTGTCAACGCCCGCCTGTTTTCTTCCAGTGAGATCGTGCTCTATCGCCTGCAGCACACCGAATAACACATGGATGGAATACCGCCGGTATTCCATTTTTTTATGCCCCCTTCTCTTTGTGTTCCTCTGTTGTTTCATGTTACAATGTCATTGACCTTCAAGATCCATGCATGATATGCATGAAAAGCAGGAATCACGCTTCATAGCAAGAAAAGAGGTGCATGAATGACAAGATTAAAAGAAAAGATCAATGAAGCTCTTTCCTCCGTATTGCCGATCACGCTCATCGTACTGCTGCTGCGCGCGACCATCACTCCGATGCCGCTGGGAACGATCCTGTTGTTTCTGGCCGGCGCCGTGCTGCTGATCATCGGCATGGGATTGTTTTCTCTTGGTGCCGACATGGCGATGCAGCCAGTGGGGGAAGGCATCGGAAAAACGATCGTATCGTTTCAAAAACCGATCTATATGATCGTCATCACTTTTCTCATCGGGGCATTTGTCACGATCGCGGAACCTGATCTCACCGTGCTGGCCCATCAGGTGCCGGCCATACCGGACATGACGCTGATCTTGACCGTTGCGGCCGGTGTCGGTCTGTTTCTGGTCATCGCACTGCTGCGCATCCGCTGGCAGATCGATCTGAAATATCTGCTGATCGGCTTCTATGCCCTGATCTTTCTGGTGGTCTGCTTTTCGATGGACAGCTTCGTCGCCGTCGCCTTTGATTCCGGCGGTGTCACGACCGGTCCGATCACTTCATGGGAATGTAAAAAAGAGAATGCGTCAGGGGCTCTTCCCACAACGCATTCTCTTTTCTTGTTTTTGCCGCGGTGCCCATCGCTTCGCACACGTCTGGATC
>ERZ1643246.2679-NODE-2679-length-16408-cov-4.839540_pt1 | contig 16408 bp, 16 predicted proteins | sample MGYA00579265_ERZ1643246 | MGnify/ENA primary metagenome ERZ1643246 (study PRJEB29033, sample SAMEA4952261) | chicken gut metagenome | biome: Broiler Chicken; feature: Gastrointestinal Tract; material: Caecum | place: Ireland | collected 2018 | study: Broiler... | reverse complement strand
GATTAAGAAAAAGAAATTATTATCAGATAAAGCTTATGAACAAGCCATTGGTTTTCTACGTATTTTAGATGGTGATAATGCTTTAGATAAGACCGCAATCCATCCAGAAAGCTATGATATTGCGGAGAATTTGTTAAAGGATTTAGGATTTACTATTAGTGATATAGGTAGTGCTGAATTAATTGATAAGTTAAATAAGATTAATGTAGCTAGTTATCAAGAAAAATTAGGTACTGATCAATATACTTTAGAAGATGTTATCTTGTCTTTAAAGAAACCTAATTTAGATCCTAGAGATGAGATGCCTCAACCATTACTTCGTAATGACATTTTAGATATTAAAGATTTGACAGTTGGTATGAAATTACAAGGTACTGTTCGGAATGTTGTTGATTTCGGTGCGTTTATTGATATTGGTCTTCATAATGATGGTCTTGCTCATATCTCTAAGCTTACAGATAAATATATTAAACATCCTAGTGAAGTAGTTAGTGTTGGAGATATTGTCGATTGCTATGTGGATGATATTAATTTAGAAAAAGGAAAGGTTAGTTTGAGTTTACTTCCTCGCTAATCTTTTTTTTATGATATACTTTTTGTAGGTGGAATTATGAATGCTAAAAAATTTGAGAAAAAGTTGAATCAATATTATGAACAAGGCTTAGTTTATCCAGGCTTTATTCACTGGGTCTATTCTCATGATAAAAAGAGCCTTTTTCATGATCAAAGCCTTGTTTTTTTGTTGCAAGAGCATTATAAGGAGATTGTATCTAAGTGTTTGCCAAGTTATCGTTTTTTACTTGTATCTGAGCTAAGTCGGAAAGATGATATGAATAGTTTTACTAAGGAACAGATTCCTTTTTTATTATCGTTTGTTGATGGTGAATATTCTTTTTTTAACTTTGATGATTTATGTCCTGATTTGAAGATTAAAGATTATATTAATAGACATTTTACTAGCCTTATTTCTAATATTCCTAATGTATGCTTTTATTCTATGGCTGTTAGAAATGGTGATGTTGATGATAAAAATAGAGAAGCATTAAATCAATTCTTGACTAAAAATAAAAGAGAATATGTTGAGTTTTTATTAGGAAATAAACTTCCTAAAGATGCTAAAAATTATGATGATGTTATCGATGTTACTTTAAAATTAGTGGATGAAGTTTTGGAACATGAGAATCTTTCTTACACGGATATTAAAAGACTTAATAGTGGAGGGTCTTCTGATGTTATTCTTATCGGTAGTAAAGTGTTAAAGGTTGGTGAGAAAAGAGGTACTTATTATGTTCCTAATAATGAATATTTATTAAAACCATATATTCGGGTTAATTTGGAAGATATTTCTGATGTTCCTGGTACTATTGAAGTAGTGGAAAAGGTTAATACTGATGTTTCTGATATTGATTTATATTCTTTTTATAAAGAGCTTAGAAAAAAGGGAATTGTATGTATGGATATTAAGTCAATTAATTTAGGAATTCTTCTTCAAGATAATACATTTCATTGGAATAAACAGCTAGGTAGGGATGTGTCTGTTAGAGGTTTTATTGGTGATGATAATTTTTCCCCTCTTTTGAAAGGAAATCCTGTTATTTTAGATTCTGATCATATTTATTCTGAGAGAATGTTTAATCTTTTATCTAAAAGAAAAGGAAATAATTTTAAAAGTTTACCTGGTTATCAATATGAACAAAAATATCAAAAAGAGTTAGCTGATATGCTTAATGATAGGGATTCTTTAGATAATGTTTCTGATAATAAAAACACTAAAAAATGATTAAGCATTAATCTTAATCATTTTTTCATGTCTTTCTATGAGACCTTTTTCTTCCATTCTTTTTAATTCTCTCATTAAATTTGATCTATCTACAAATAAATATTCTGCGATTGCTTTGTAAGATGTTGTAACTTTAAAAATATTATTTTCATTCATTCTTTGTTTTAAGAAAAATAATAGTTTTTCTTCTACGCTACGTTTGGATAATAGTTCTATTTTCTCATTTTGTTGTTTGTTATCGACTATTAATAAGTCGAATAATGTTATGATTAAATTATTGTGAAAGGGACAGTTCTTATTACAATTTTTTAGTATTGTGTAGTAATCAATAAATATTACTTCTGTTTCTTCGTTACTAATGATAGAAATTTCATCTTCTGTATCTTGAAAGAAAAGATTTGAAAAAATATCATTTTCTTTTAGGTCTCTCATGATAGTAGTATTTCCGTCTTTATCTGTCTTTACAATATTTGCTTTTCCATAGGCAATAAAACCTATTTTTCTTTTTACTGGCGAATAGTTTAATATTAGTTCTTTATTGTAAAAGGTTTTACATTTTACATTGACACAGTTTGACAGATTTTTTTTAAACTCTAATATTCTTGTTTGTTCTAGTGTTTTTGACATATATTTTCACCTCAGTAATTTTAATTTTAGCAAATTTTATTTATTGTTGCAAATGCAACAATAGTTTTTTCTTTTTATGAAGTAGAATGGAATCTATAGGATAGAGAGGAAATAATTATTATGATATTATAGGATGAAAATTGTAAATTTGATTTTAGAAAGTAAAAATAGTTACTTCTATTAGGGTATCGTATATAGATATTTAGTTGATAATAAGGAGGTTTTAGAGATAGTATGATAGAACAATTGAATGCAGGTTATACACTTTATTTTGGTTATGATAGGGATGGGAAGGTGCAAGGAGGTTATTTGAAAATGGTTGATCATTATATGCAACCTAATTCTTTGCAAGGTGATGAAGAAGTTTTTGTAGAAATGTTTCCTCATATTTTAGATTCTTTACGGAATGGAAAAAAGTTACAAATGTATTATGGTAATGGTTCTTATATGTATACAGCTATGTTGGGTGATGAAATATTAGAAGGATCTTATGGAGAAGATAAGTGCCTTGATCAGGTAGTAGTGGCTTATGATTCTCATGCTATTTTAACATTAAAAGCACTAGATAATGTTTTAAAAGATAGTATGGAAAGACCTGTTGTTTTTCAAAAGGCGTATCGATTTTATGGAAGTGATAAATATCAGTTTTATACAGAAGAGTTTGTAAAGAGGGTTCACGATGAAAAATAATTATCCAATAAAGTATGCAGCTATGCCTATTATAGAACAAACTGGTAGGGATTCAGAATATAGGGTAGTTTGTTATATAGTATCTAAATGTTATGTAGTAGGTAGGGAAGAAAAATATAATATGTATGGTAATACTGAGTGCAAATATAAAGTTGTTTTTCCTTATGAAAGGGATAATTTGCACAGATATTTATTAAGAGTAGAACCTAATTATAATTGTTATGGTGAGTGTAGAAACTCTACTAATGTAGATAAAGTATTTGATAATTTTGAGGAAGCTAGAGAAGATGCGTTAAAGAAAAATAAAAAAATAGTAAATAAAAAAATTTCTTTTCTACATTGTGATGATAATTTCTTACAAAATGTTTCTTTACTTAGGAAAGAACAAGATGAAAAAGTTAATAAGTATAGAAAAATAGAAAGAATGATGGAAAATAATTCTAGTGATTTGGTAGTTAATGATCAAGTAAAAGAACAATCTGTTATTATTGAGCGTAATAATAGTTATAAGAAAAAGGAATGTTCATTATACGATATGATAGGATTATATAATGATGTATATTCTGATGAGCATTTTATGTCATTATATGATGATACATATTCTGTTGAAAATTTTATCGCTTATAATGTCTCTTTGGAAGATTATAAAAAAATAGAAGAACAACTAAAAAATGGTGAACAATTGGATATTGATAGTATAAAGAAAAATTGCTTATTGCTAAGTAGTAGTGATGATAAAAAAATGAAGGTTATTAACTATGATTCAACAGATAAAAGTTGTTTCTATATAGAGGATGGTTATTTGTATTATGATGATAAGATTGATTTTTCTTTAGATTCTATTAGTGGTAATACTCTTGTTGTTTATACAATGGAAAGTTATAATGATGTGATTAGTTCTTATATAGTTAATTCTGTTATAAGTCGTGGTATGCCAAAAAATAAAGATACAGAAAAAGTATTTAGAAGAGAAATTAAATTAAGATAGAGAGAAGGAGTTTAAAATTATGAGAAATAGAGGGTTTGAAATAGTGAAAGGATATGAAAATAAAGATATCCATATTCCGGTTAGAAAGACTCGTCACTCTGCTGGTTATGACATAGAAGCAGCAGAGGATATTGTGATACCTATATATTATCCTGGAATTAAGCCTACGTTAATTCCTACAGGTTTAAAAGCTTATTGTAGGGAGGATGAATTTTTTTTATTACTAAATCGTAGTAGTGGCCCTAAAAAAGGATTTGTTTTGGCTAATAGCGTTGGTTTAGTGGATTCTGATTATTATGGTAATCCTGATAATGATGGTCATTTTTACTTTGCTTATTTTAATTGTAGTGATCATGATATTCATGTTAAAAAAGGGGATGTAATAGGGCAAGTTATATTTCAAAAGTTTTTAGTTACTGATGATGATAGTGCTTTTGGAAAGAGGGTTGGCGGGTTTGGTTCTACTGATTAAAAAGTGTAAAAAATTAAAAATGTTTTAAAATGATTTTTTTAATTTTTTAATTTTTTTCAACTTTATTTTTCTTGATTTGTTGAAAAATAAGGAAATTTTGCGATTTTGATATTCGGTTTTTAGTAAAAAAATAAAAATAATTTTTTTGAAATTTTAAAAAATGTCTATTTTTGTAAATTGTCGTAAATCGAACAAAAAAAGATTTTTTACGAAATCTAGCTATATCAATACTTTTAAAAAAAGTGGTAAAAATTTTATATTTTTGTCTATTGCATTTTAGAATTTTGCATCTTACAATGGACATAGTTAGAGAGAAATTAGGGAGGTATTATTATGGCAGATGTATGTGAGTTAAATGACTTGTTAGAGGGTGTCACAGTAATTAAAAGAAATGGTAAAAAAGTAGATTTTGATGGAGCAAAAATTGCTTTAGCTATAAAAAAGGGATTTGATAGTGTTGAGGTAGATGATGATGAAACTGAGAAGGAACGTAAGTATACTTCTCAAGATATTCAGAAAGTTTATCAAGCAGTATTAAAGAAAATAGAAAAAGATGCAAAAGAAAAAAATAATCGTTTTAAGATAGAAGAAATTCAAGATTATATTGAAGGGGAACTTTCTAGTAAAGGATATGATGATGTTTATAAATCTTTTTCTGAGTATCGTGAAAGAAGAAATCAATCAAGAGAAAGTTTCTTTGGTGATAATAAAACTCATAAGTTTTTAAAATCTATTGAAAATCTTGGTTTAAAATCAGCTAATGAAGAAGATGCAAAAAGAGAAAATGCTAATATCGATGGAAATAGTCCCATGGGAACAATGCTACAGTATGGAGGTACTGTTTCTAAAGAGTTTGCCAAAGCTTATTTAATGAAGAAAGAATATGCTGAAGCTCATGATAATGGAACTATTCATATTCATGATATGGATTTCCTAGCCATGGGAACTACTACTTGTTGTCAGATTGATTTATCAAAATTATTTAAAAATGGATTTGATACAGGTCATGGTTATGTTCGTCCACCACAGGATATTTCAACTTATGCTTCTTTAGCTTGTATTGTTATTCAAGCAAATCAAAATGATCAACATGGAGGTCAAGCAATACCAGCGCTTGATTATTATTTAGCACCTGGAGTACTTAAAACATTTAAAAAGCAATTTAAACAAACTATTTATGATTTTCTTGATTTAGAAGGATTTATTCCAGTTATTAATATCGATAGAATTATTCGTGAAATTGATAAAGTGGATTCTATTGAGTTAAATGTAGAAGATTTTAGTGATTATGCGAAAGGTTCTAGTCGTATTCATGAAATCTTTGAAAAAAGTTATGAGAAAGCATTACAAAAAACAGAACGTGCTACACAACAAGCTATGGAAGCATTTATTCATAATTTAAATACAATGCATTCTAGAGCCGGGGCACAAGTTCCATTTTCTTCTGTTAACTTTGGTACAGATACTTCTCCAGAAGGTAGAATGGTTATTAAAAGTTTCTTACTTTCTGAAGATCGTGGATTAGGTAAAGGAGAAACACCAATTTTTCCAGTATCTATTTTTAAAGTAAAAGAAGGAGTTAATTATAATAAGGAAGATCCTAACTATGATTTATTTAGATTGGCTTGTCAGGTTTCTGCTAAAAGGCTTTTCCCTAATTTTGCATTTATTGATGCTCCATTTAATTTACCATATTATAAAGAAGGGGATATCAATACAGAAATTGCTTATATGGGATGTCGTACTAGGGTTATGGCTGATGTTACTTCTCCTGATAATCAAGTGGTTACGGGACGTGGTAATTTATCATGGACAACGATTAATTTACCAAGACTTGGAATTAAATATGGTATTGCTTTAAAAGAGAGAGATAAAGCTGATATGGAAGGCTTTTATCAAGAACTTGGAGAAATTATGGATATGGTAAGAGATCAGTTACTTGAACGTTTTGAAGTTCAGTGTAGTAAACATAATTATAACTTTCCATTTTTACTTGGACAGGGTGTTTGGACGAATGGTGAAAAGCTTAAGCCAACGGATCGCCTACGTAAGGTATGGAAACATGGAACATTATCTACGGGATTTATTGGTTTAGCTGAGTGTTTAAAGGCACTTACTGGTAAACATCATGGTGAGAGTGAAGAAAGTCAAAAGCTAGGATTAGAAATTATTCAATTTATGAGAAATCGCTGTGATCAAAATGCAGAAAAATATAATTTAAACTTTACTTGTCTTGCTACTCCTGCGGAAGGAATTGCAGGTAGATTTACAGGAATTGATAGAGCAATCTATGGAAAAATAAAGGGAGTTACTGATAGAGAATATTATACAAATTCTTTCCACATACCTGTATATTATCATATTAGTATTTCTGAGAAGTTAGCTAAAGAAGCTCCATATCATGCATTTACTAACGGAGGACATATCTCTTATGTTGAGTTGGATGGAGATACTGCTGCTAATGTTGATGCATTTGAGAGTGTGGTTCGAGCAATGAAAGAAGCAGGGCTTGGATATGGTGCTGTTAATCATCCAGTTGACCGTGATCCTGTTTGTGGATATGTTGGAGTGATTAATGATGTTTGTCCTAAATGTGGACGTCGTGAGTTTGAAGGGGTTCCAATAGAAAAGATTACATCTATTGATACTGGTTGTTGTGAATAGTTTAATATATAAAAAAGAAAAGAGGAGTGATTATTTATGGAAAAAGTATTAGGGGAAGGACAAAAATTTGAAAGAATTAGAAGAGTTACAGGTTATTTAGCAGGTGATGTTTCTAGATTCAATAATGGTAAGCGTGCTGAAGAACGTGATCGTGTAAAGCATACAGGAATCAAAGAAATTATGATTAAAGAAGGTAAGTAGTATGAAAATAAGATTGGCTGCTTATTTGCAACCGGATTCTATTGTGGATGGAGAAGGTATTCGAACTGTTCTTTGGACACAAGGATGTCCACATCACTGTCCAGGATGCCATAATCCTGAAACACATGATTTTGAAGGAGGAGCTTTGATAGATGTTGATGAGGTTATTTCAGAATTAAAAAAAATAAAAAACCAGAATGGAATAACTTTATCTGGAGGAGATCCTGTCTGTCAAGCTGATGCTTGCTATGAAATTGCTAAAGCTGCTCATGAAATAGGACTTAATGTATGGTGTTATACAGGGTTTACCTATGAGCAAATGCTATTAAATCCTAAAGCAAGACGATTACTAGAACAGATTGATGTTTTAGTAGATGGTAAGTTTGTTTTAGAGGAGAAAAGTTATGATCTTTATTTTAGAGGTTCACGGAATCAAAGAATTATTGATGTTCCGAAAAGTTTGAAAGAAGAAAAAGTAGTACTTATTGACAAATATATGAAAGATAAAGATTATGAAATTAGTTATTCTAAGCCAGATTATCTATTTGTTTAATCTGGTTTTTAATTTGACAAAATAGTAAAATAAGTGTATTCTGTTTGCATAGGATAGTGCATGTTTTTTGTTTGATAATAGAAGGATTAGGTGAAAAATATGAAAAAAATAAGAATTGTTGTCTTTGTTATTGCAATTATTTTAATTATTTTAGGGTTAAGTTTATCTTTTTTGCCTAAAGTGGATAATACTAAGGATACAAAAGAGTTACAAAATGATAGCAAAAAGTTAAAAGAACTTCATTGTTTAGATGATTTATGTGTGAAAAAGATGGATGTTATCTATGATAATAAACAGAAAGTGGGAACTATTCGTTTTTATTTGCAAAATACTGGAAGTGATAATCTTTCTTCGGGATTTGTAAAGGTAATCTTTGATAATAATAATCAAAAAGAATTTATATTTCGCTATAGTGATTTTTTACCACAAGATATTCAATCTGTAGAAATACAATTTACAGATAAAGATATTATTCAAACTACTGATTATCGTTTACACTGGTTGAGTGAAGAAGAATTACAGAGTATTAATTCTTAACTATTGAGATCAATATTAATTTATGATTAGGAGTTAGAATGAAAAGTGGAAATAGTTATTTTCCATTTTTTTCTTTTGTGATATTATTATAATAGAGGTAAGTATATGAAAATGAAAAAAGTAAAATCAAATGAGAGAAATCATATTCATCAAAAGTGGTATGAGAAACGATTAATTTTTAAAAGTTTTGTTTGTTTAATATATTTAATTGTTATTACTATTTTAATTGTTTGTATTTATCAACTTTATAATGAAAAAGAAGAAATTCTTCCTTGGAGTCAAGTAGAGTCTGTTGATGATTATAGTTATATTACTATTTCTAGAATGAGCGAGAAGTTTGCTTATTATCAGGATTCTAATAAGGAGATTCATTTTGTTATTGAACAAGAAGATACAGGGCTTTGGCATACTTATTTGATAGCTATTGATGCAGATGATTATGATAAGTATAAGGCAATTATTGATTATACTTATGAACGTACTGCTGAAGTACCTGAACCAGTCAAAGTGTATGGATATCCTGTTGTTATTGATGATGAGTTAAAGCAATTAGCTATTCAAAATATAACTAACTTTGTTCCTGCAGAAAATGAAGTAGTTATTACAAATGAGAATTTTAATACTTATTTGACGAATAGTTATTTAGATACTACGATTCCACAAAGAGAACAGTTTAGTGTTGTGCTTTGTATTGTGATAATTATTTTAATTATTGTTTTATTCTTATTTATTCTTACTTTGTTTGATAGAGATAAGATTGTATATCAAAAAGTAGAAGATGCTTACCATAAGAAAAAGAAAATGTTTTCTATTCGAAAGTAGTAATTTGATAAAAACATTATTTTCATATATACTAATATTGAAGGTGATACTATGCAATTTTTAGAGATTACAGAAAAAGAATATCGTAAGTTTTGGGAAAATCATCCATTAAAAACTTTTTTATCAGCACCTGAGATTGGTGAGCTTAGAAAAAGTAATGGTTGGGATGTTTATTTTGTTGGTGTTAAAGAGAATAGTGATATAGTTGCAGCAGCGATGATTGTCTCTCATAAGCGTCATTTTGGTAAATATGAATTTTATTCTCCTAGAGGAGTTTTAGTTGATTATGAGAATAAAGAGTTATTAGATTGTTTTTTAAAGGAAATTAAGAATTTTGTTAGAAAACATCATGGCTATATTTTTAGAATGGATCCATATGTTATTTATAAAGAAAGAGATATTGATGGAAATATAGTAGAAGATGGTGTAGATCATAGTACTGTTGTTTCTCATTTAGAAAGTTTGGGATTTAAAAAGGTAAGTATTCCTGATATGGAACAAGTTGGTTGGATGTTTTCTTTACCACTAGAAGGAAAGAGTTGCGAACAAATATTAAAAGAGATGAAGCCTAATACTAGAAATACGATTCGTAAGACTGAAAAAATCGGTATTACTGTGAAAGAGTTGGGATATGATGAATTGGATCGATTTCAAAATATAATGGTGGAAACTGGAGAAAGAAAGAATTTTTCTATTCGTAGTGTAGATTACTATCAAAAGATGTATGAACTTTTTCATGATAAAGGTGAAGTTAAGTATTATGTTACAGAGTTAGATTTAGTAAAGTATCAGAAAAAATTAGAAGAAGATAAAAAATCAGCAGAAGATAAGTTATCTAAGCTTAGTGATGCGAAATATAATGAAGGTCAAAAGAAAAACTTAGAGAATGAAATTGCTTCTTATGAGAAGAGAATTAAGGAAGCAGAGGATATTAGGAAAGAAAAAAATACGGATGTTATTACTTTGTCTGGTTCGATGTTTATGATTATACAGCCTGAGATTATTTATTTATCTAGTGGTAATTATGAAGAGTTTATGAAGTTTAATTCTCAGTATTTATTACAATGGATGATGATTCAATACGGGATAGAGCATGGATTTAAGAAGCATAACTTTTATGGAATTCCCGCTAATATTAATGAACATCCAAAGGATTATGGAATTTATGAGTTTAAACGAGGATTTAATGGTATTGTGGAAGAGTTGATTGGTGAGTTTGAACTTCCTATTACTTGGCATTATTATTTGATTAAGTTTATTCATAAAATTAGGAAATAGAGGAAGCTAGGGCTTCTTTTTTCTTGCTTTTTCTATTTTGTATATTGCATCACTTCTTAAGATGCTATTGTAACTATAATATTTTCAAAGGTTAACACTACAAACATTACTATAAATTAATCATACAAATTTAAATTTTTATAAAAAATAGTTGACACACGAACAAATGTATTATATATTTGTTTCATCCAGGGAGCGCTTAATGGATATGTGTTACTATTTTGATATGTATTGAAGTATAATAAGTGTGGTAAGAAAATTTAGTTCTTACAAATTCATATAATTTGAAGATGTAATTGTGAGAAATTTTTATTTTAGTAATTAATTTGTATTAATCATATTGGATTTTTATTTAATAAATTGACTTTTTCTAGGAAAAATGTTATTATTTTCCTAGAAAAAGGAAATGATATATATGAGTAATTATGATAAAATTTTAAATTATACTAAAAAAAATAATGGATATATTACAACGAAAGTGGTAGAAAGCTTGAAAATTAATAGTACGTTTTTAACTAATTTAGTAAATGAGCAGAAATTAGAAAGAGTTGGGGCAGGAATTTATAAATTACCTGGATATCCGATTGACAATTTTTATATTTTATCTAAAAGTAGTAAAAATATGTGTTATTCTCATGCTACCGCTTTATATTTACATAATATGTGTGATAGAATTCCGTTAGTTTATGACGTTACTGTTCCATATCATTATAGTGGAAATTTATTAAATAATGAATATATTTCTTTACGATACGTAAAAGATGATATTTTTAGTCTTGGGATGATTGATATTACAACTATTAATGACTTAACCGTTAAGTGTTATGATTTAGAAAGAACTATATGTGATATTATCAAAGATAAAAATCGTATGGATAAAGAAGTTTATTCAAAAGCGTTAAAAGAATATGCAAGAAGAAAAGATAAAGATATTTTAAAATTACTTAAATATGCTAAAAAATTGGCTATTGAAAAAGAAGTTGTTGAGTTAATGGAGGTATTATTATAGATGAATTCAGATAAATTAAATGCCATTATTAGGAAAAAGTCTAATGGTAATAATAATCTGGCGCATCATTTTCATCAAATGTTTTTCTTTGAACATGTATTAATGAGACTTGAAAAAAGTAAGTATAGAAATAACATTATTCTAAAAGGCGGGGTTTTACTCTCTTCTATTATTGGAGAAGATTTAAGAACGACAAAAGATATTGATGCATCTTTTAAAAGTATACCATTAAATATTCATTCTGTTAGAAATGTTTTTGAAGAAATACTGTCAATAAATATAGATGATAATGTTAATTTTGAACTTATTAGTATTAAAGATATTAGATTAGAAGATGAATATAGTGGATTTAGGATTAATGTTAAAGGTTCTTTTGATAAAATTAGAACTAATTTTTTTATAGAAATTACTGCTGGAGATATTATTACGCCTAGAGAAATAAAATATCAATATCATTCTATATTTGAAGATAGAAAAATTAGTATTATGGCTTATACTATTGAAACTATAATTGCAGAAAAATTTGAAAGTATTATTAGTAAAAATATTACTACTACCAGAGCTAAAGATTTTTATGATTTATATATATTGATTACTAAGCATAAAGATGATATTAATGATATAAATTTAGTTATTGCTATAAAAAATACTTTTAACAAAAGAAATACTGACTTTAATATTAATAAATTTAAAGAAATTATAGAAATGTTAGAAAATAGTAATGCTTTGAGAAAAGTTTTTACTAATTATCAAAGTAAATTGGAATATCCTAAAATGATAGTGTTTGATGATACTATTGGTGCTATAAAAGATATTGTTTATATATTAGAACAAGAATTAATTACAATTTAGTTTTTCTTAATCATAATGGTGTTATGATTTATACAAAAAAAGCAAGTAAGTAGTTACTTGTATTTTTTGCATTCTATGATATAGTTTTTGCTTTTTGTTTCTTTTTTGATGCCTATATATTGATATTTACCATAGCGTCTGATACTAAAAATGTCATTTTCTTTTAATTGGTAGGAGTTATTTTTTAGAATATCATAGTTTAATATTATTTCTTTATTTTTTATTTTTTCTATGATGTTTGGTCTGCTGGTTTGGATTAATCTAGAAATTACTGTATCAATTCTAGTACTTGATGCGATGATTTCGATTGTTTCATATTCTTTATGATATTCTTTTAGTGTTTCTAGAGGTACTTCTATTAGTTCTATGCGAGAGTTTTTTATCAGTAATAAATTGTTTTTAATATAGGGAGCGATACTTTCTAATACATAGATATAATAATGATTATTGGTAATTACTATGTCTCCAAATAGTTCACTTGTGATGTTTAGAGAAAAGAGTGTACCTAGTATTTCTCTATGTTCTAGAGGTATTTTTGATTTTATTTCATATAGAATTACTTTTGGTTCTTCTTTTATATAAAAGATGTTTTTTTCACTATCGGGATATGGTTTATAAATTTGATATGGTTCTTTTTTTAATTTTTTTGCTAGTTCTAGTTGTTCTTTTGGATCTAAGAAAAATGTTGCTTCTTTTCTATATAGACGGTTTAAGTTTTTTTCTATTTTGTACATAGTATCACCTTTTAATATTTTTTATAGGTTTTTCTTTGTTCTTGCCTAGTATAGCATATTTTTGAGGATAGTAAAAGTATAGAAAAATTGTTATAATAGATAGAAATAAGTGGTGAAGTTTATGCAGGATTATATTAGTAATTTAGAAGAGTGGTTTTTAGAAAATAGACGGATTCTTCCTTGGAGAAAAGATAAGAATCCTTATCATGTATGGATATCTGAGGTGATGCTTCAACAGACTAGAATCGAGGCGGTAATTTCTTATTATGAGAGGTTTATGAAAGAGTTACCAGATATCCCTTCTTTAGCAAATGTTTCAGAAGATAAATTATTGAAATTATGGGAGGGGCTTGGTTATTATAATCGAGCTAGGAATTTGAAGAAGGCTGCTTTCATGATTATGGAAAAGTATGGAGGAGTATTTCCTACTACTTATGCAGAAATTATTCAATTGCCTGGTATTGGTGAGTATACAGCTAGTGCGATATCATCTATTTGTTTTGGAGAAAATCAAGTTACTGTGGATGGAAATGTAATGAGAGTATTTACTAGGTTTTATAATGAATCTTCTAATATTTCTAAGGATAGTACTAGAGTGATGATTCATGATAGACTACTTTCTATGATGTCTTTTGATCCTGGCTGTTTTAATGAAGGAATGATGGAGTTAGGAGAAGTTATTTGTATTCCTAATGGTATGCCAAAATGTGATATTTGTCCTTTGAAAAAAGGGTGCCTATCTTATCAAAATAGTAATTATTATCTTTTTCCTGTAAAAGATGAGAAAAAGGAAAAAGAAGAAGTAGAGATGACTGTAATTATTCCTATTTGGGAAGGAAAGACTTTGGTTAGAAAGAGAAGAGAAGTAGGACTTTTACATAATTTGTATGAATTTCCTAATGTTGTTGGAAATAAGTGTGTGGAGGAAGTAAGAGCTATTTCAGAAGAGTTTGGTAAAGTAGCAAATATTAAGAAGAGTATTTGTTATACTCATGTGTTTACGCATAAAAAGTGGAAGATGCAAGCGTATTTTGTTTTTTTAGAAAGTGTAAATTGTCAGGATATGTTTTATCGTATTTCTGATGTTGAAGAGCATTTTGCTTTGCCAGCAGCGTTTAGTCCATTTTTATATCAGTTGAAGGAGGAGTTAAAATGAAGATAGTATCGTGGAATGTTGCGGGAATTCGGGCTTGCCTAAAGAAAGGTCTTAGTGAATTTTTTAAAGATGTTGATGCTGATATTTTTTGTATGCAAGAAGTAAAAGCAATGGAAAATCAGTTTGATTTTAGACCAGATGGTTATACTATGTATTTATATCCAGCAGAACGTAAGGGATATTCTGGTACTGTTATTTTTAGTCGAGTTGAACCTATTTCTGTTACTTATGGAATTGGCGATTTGGAGTATGATAGTGAAGGTCGTAATATTACCTTAGAGTTTGATTCCTTTTATTTAGTTAATTGTTATGTACCTAATGTAAAAAGAGATTTATCTAGGATGGAATCTCGTATGCGTTATGAAGAATTGTTTTTAGCTTATATCAAAAAGTTAGAAAAACATAAACTAGTTGTTTTCTGTGGTGATATGAATGTTGCTCATGAAGAGATAGATATTAAGAATGCTAAATCTAATATTGGTAATGCTGGTTTTACTTATGAAGAACGTGGTAAGTTTAGTGAGTTATTACAAGCAGGATTTATTGATACTTTTCGTTATTTATATCCAGATAGGCGTGATGCTTATACATGGTGGAGTTATATGAAGGGTGTTAGAGAGAGAAATATTGGTTGGAGAATTGATTATTTTGTAGTATCTAAGTCGTTTATTTCTAAAGTTAAGGATAGTCTTATTTATAAAGATATATTAGGTAGTGATCATTGTCCTATTGGAATTATTATCGAGGAGTAAATATGAAAGAGTTTTTTTCTAATTTAAAATTTGTTTGGCAATATGCTAAAGATCAAAAAGTAAAATTAATTAAATATATTTTATGTAATTTTGTTGTGGTTATTATTAGTGTTGTTGTGCCAATTATTAGTGCTAATATAATTATATATTTAACAGATAGTATGTTTTATCAGTTGCTGATGATGGCATCGGTGTTATGTTTACTTGAATTGTTACGTAACATGTTAAATTATTTTTCTAGATATTATTCTATGATTATTTTTCGGGAATCGTTTATAAAAATACAAACAGCATTAGGAAAAAATATATTAAGATTAGAAAATAAAATTATTGATTCTAATAGTTCAGGAGTATTTATTCAAAGACTTACTAGTGATACTAGTAGACTGGCGGATATTTTTAATGTTTTGAATTTGTATCTTAGTAGAATATTAATTAATCTTGGTATTTTTATTGCGGTATTTATTATTAGTTTTAGAGCCTTTATTTATTTAATTGTTATGGTTATTGTACTTTATCTGATTGAGAGAAGGAGAGTTAGAATATATAATAGTAAGGATAAGGAATTTCGTAAGCAAAATGAGAAAGTTACTGGTTTTGTTTCCGAAATTGTTAGAGGACTTCGTGATATTAAAATGTTACATTCGGAAGATAGTTTTTCTTCTGAACTTCATAGCCAGGTAGAGGAATTAAATCAGAGTAGATATTTGATGATGAGAGTTAATAATAGGTATAATTGTCTTCGTTTTTGTCTACAAGATATTTTTCATTTAGGATTAATCTTTTTATTGGTATATTTAATTATGACTGGCAATTTAGCTGTTGCGAATGGTTTAGTTATTCATAATTATCAGGGAAGAGTTACTTCTATTATTGATATTTTAGGAATATTATTACAAAGTATTAAAGATTTTAATTTATCTTGTAGTAGAGTTTTTGCTATTATGTATAGTGATCAGTTTTCTAAAGAGAAATTCGGGTCTAGGCATTTAGATAAAGTAAATGGTGATTTTTGTTTTTCTCATGTTAATTTTCATTATGATTCTAATAATAGAAAAGTACTCGATAATTTAAGTTTTGAAGTTCATGCTAATGAGACAGTTGCATTTGTTGGAAAGAGTGGAGCTGGTAAGAGTACTATTTTTAATTTATTATGTAAGATGTATGATGTTGATAGTGGTAGTATTACTATTGATGGTGTTGATATTTCTCTTTTAGATAGGGAAAGTATTCGTGGTAATATTACTATTATTAGTCAGAGTCCTTATATTTACATCTTAGTATTCGGGATAA
>ERZ1643246.2678-NODE-2678-length-16423-cov-11.168927_pt1 | contig 16423 bp, 14 predicted proteins | sample MGYA00579265_ERZ1643246 | MGnify/ENA primary metagenome ERZ1643246 (study PRJEB29033, sample SAMEA4952261) | chicken gut metagenome | biome: Broiler Chicken; feature: Gastrointestinal Tract; material: Caecum | place: Ireland | collected 2018 | study: Broiler... | reverse complement strand
CACGACCTCTTGGTCCCTAACCAAGCGCGCTACCAAACTGCGCTACACCTCAATGTTGCCGCTCAAAAACAGCATATCTTATTATAACAACTATTTAAAAAGTGTCAAGCGTTTTTTCAGTCTGCTTTTAAAAAATTTCGCCGCAAACTAAAAAAATAGAGAAACCGCCTTCTGACGGCGGGATGATTTCAAACAAACTTCGAGACGGACCTATAAGCCGGGTTCTGTCGAGCGCGGTCATTTATCTAGGCGTATCGTCACCGATACGCTCAAGCAGTATTCACGGCTGCATTCGGGCGGGCAACCCATATGAACGCAGCCCAACCTTGCATCGGACGGGGTTTACATGGCACGGGGCGTTACCGTCCCGTCGGTGAGCTCTTACCTCGCCTTTCCACCCTTGCCGAAAATCGGCGGTCTATTTCTGTTGCACTTTCCTTGAAGTCGCCTTCACCTGACGTTATCAGGCGTCCTGCCCTGCGATGCCCGGACTTTCCTCGTCGTATTTTACATACGCCGCGGCCGCGCAGTCTGCTCGAAGCAAACATATTATACCACAACCTCTGAAAAATTGCTTGTTTTTTACGCAAAATATGATAAAATAGAGGCAGAATATTTTTTATAGAGGACGGTTATGAGAAAAACTAAGATCGTATGCACATTGGGCCCCGCTTCGGAAACCGAGGAAGTGATCGCCGCTATGGCGGATGCGGGCATGAATGTCGCGCGCATCAACTTTTCACACGGTACGCATGAGGAGCATGCAAAAAAGATCGCCATGATCAAAAAGATCCGCGACGAGAAACAAATCCCCCTTCCCATCCTGCTCGATACCAAAGGTCCGGAATTCCGCATCAGGACGTTCCGCAACGGAAAAATCAACCTCAAAGAGGGCGACAAGTTCACCTTCACGACAGAAGAGATCGAAGGAGATGAGACGCGCGTCTCCGTCTCCTACAAGGGAATCTGCGAGGACATGAATCCGGGAGACAAGATCCTCCTGAACAACGGTCTCATGGTCTTTGAAGTCAAAAAGGTCAAGGCGCCAAACGTTGAATGCGTCGTCGTCATCGGCGGAGAACTCTCCAACCGCAAGTCCATGTTCTTCCCCGAAAAACAGCTCAACCTCGTCTACCTCTCCGAACAGGACAAGAGCGATCTTTTATTCGGCATCGAGCAGGGCGTGGATTTTGTGGCTTGTTCCTTTGTCTCCAAGGCACAGGACATCATCGACGTCAGGAACTTCCTTCACGAACACGGTTCGGACGACATCGACCTCATCGCCAAGATCGAAAACCGCGCGGGCGTCAATAACCTGCAGTCCATCCTTGACGTCTCCGACGGCATTATGATCGGCCGCGGCGACATGGGCGTAGAGATTCCCTATGAGGAACTGCCCGATATTCAGAAGACCATCATCAATGCCTGCCGCCTTGCAGGAAAACGCTGCATTACGGCAACCGAAATGCTGGAATCCATGATCAAGCAGCCTCGTCCCACCCGTGCCGAGATCTCCGACGTCGCCAATGCCGTCTATGACGGTTCGAGCGCCGTCATGCTCTCGGGAGAAACCGCAGCAGGGCTCTATCCCGTTCAGGCTGTCGCCGCCATGGCACGCATCGCTATGCAGGCAGAGAGCCGCGAACAATTCATCCAGAAACTTGAAGACACCGACTACCTCATCCGCGGCACGGCAGACGCCCTTTCGCATTCCGCCTGCACGCTCGCAAGAGATGTCAAGGCAAAGGCGATCGTCGTCTGCACCCGTACGGGCTGCACCGCAAAAATGGTCTCCCGTTTTCGTCCGATGATCGATATCATCGGCATGACGACGGACATCCGCAGCTACCGCAAACTTGCCCTTAGCTGGGGCGTCGTTCCCGTCATGAGCGAAGAATACAACTCCGTGGACGTTCTCTTCCACTTCGCCAAGTGCGCCGCACGCGACTCGGGCCTCGTCAAAAAAGGCGACACGATCGTCATCACGGGCGGAACCCCCAACGGCAAGAGCGGAAATTCCAACCTCATCAATATCGAAACGATCTGAAGAATCCCAAGAAATTATTTTAATATGTTGCGATCAAGGGACGGCTCATGCCGTCCCTTTGTTCATTCTTTTATGGGAAATTTTGTAAACCCTCTTGACGGTTATTCCTTCCCGTGATAAAATAAAGAAGGTGTTTTACCAGGAGGGAATATGAATAAAAAACTGACTGCTTTCTTCACGCAATACGGTCTGAATGTGACCGGAAACATCGCCTACGGCGCCCTGAACGGCTACGAAACGAGCGTTCATTTTTCCGCGCCGTTTGAAACGTCCGCCTGCTATGTGCATGTGAGCTTCTATGCAACGCCCGAACAGCGCCAGAGCATCGCGGCAAGCGTCATGCAACTTGGGCTCAAAGGGTTAATGGCTACGACAACGCTTTACGGGATTTCATTCATGTACTCTGTCGTGCTGACCGGAACGCTCATCAAAAATCTACCCGTTCTGTTTGATCGGCTCACGGAGCTTCTCAAACAGGCGGAAATTCCGACCTCGGATACCTGTCCCTATTGCGGGAAACCGCTCGATCCGCAAAACCTCAAGCGCTGTCAGATCAACGGATTTACCGTAACTCTGGACGCCGACTGTGTCTCGACCATCAATCAGCAGATCGCTGCCGACAACGCCGCGTTCGCCAATCAGCCCAATAACTATATCCAGGGGATCTGCGGCGCGCTCATCGGCGGGATCATCGGCGCCGCGTGCGTGCTCGCTCTCTACTTCGCAGGCTATGTCGCAGCGATCTCGTCCATCGTCGCCGTCCTGCTGGGCGCTTTCCTCTACCGCAAACTCGGCGGAAAAGCCAACGTCATGATGATCGTCATTGTCTCGGTCATCTCCCTTGCGTTCATCTGCCTCGGCTACTTCCTCGCCGTCCTCATCGACATCTCTGCCGCGCTCGGTTGCAGCATGTCCGTAGCTTTTGAAACACTCTCCGCAGCCATGAAACTCGATCAAGAGGTTTCAGGATCATTTTACTCCGGACTCGCCATGCAGATCGTATTCGGCGTCATCGGCATCGTCTTGGTCGTAGTTTCTCTCGTCAAGACGATCAAACGCCCCAAGTCTATTTAAGACATATCACTTGAGTTCTGATTTTCTGAAACTCTTTCCCATCCCGTCCCCTTTCGGACGGGATTTTTTGTGCATTTTCCTTGACAAACACAAACCCTTTTGATACTATATTGTTGCATACGCAACGATTGCATGCGCAACGAAATGAAATCGGGAGAATCCTATGACACACAAGTTTATGAAGGAGCTTGGAGAAGTGTGGCGGTGCGCCAATCTTTACCGCACGGAAGAGTACGAATCGCTCGGCATCGGCAGCTATCAGGACTCCTATATCCTGCACATCTGCCTTCATCCCGGTATCCCGCAGGATGAACTTGCGCAGCTCATCTATGTACACAAGAGCAATGTGGCGCGGCAGCTCTCCTCGCTCGAGGAAAAGGGATTTATCACCCGTTCGCCCGATCCGCAGGATCGGCGCTCCCTGCTCGTCTATCCCACACAGAAGGCGAAAGACGTTATTCCCGCCATTCGTGAAATCCACCGTAAATGGAATGAACTGGTCCTGAACGGATTTTCCGAGGAGGAATGCGCCTTGGTTGCGGATTTTGCCCGCCGCCTCGCCGAAAACGCAAAACACGTGATCAAATCGGGCAAAAAGGAGTAAGCGTTGAAGACACTCTTTCACTATCTGTCTGCCTACAAATGGCGCATGGCGCTCGGCTTTCTCATCAAAGCCGCAGGAACGCTCGCAGAGCTCGTCCTGCCGCTCATTATGGCGCATATGATCGACAATGTCGCCCCCACCGAAAATATCCTCGCCCTGTCCCTGTGGGGCGTGGGAATACTCGCATGCGCCGCCGTCGGGCTTGTGGGAATGTCGTCGCGAACCGCATGGCTTCCCGCGTCGCACGCGATACGACACAGCGTCTGCGTGCCGACCTGTTTGCCAAGACGCTCCGTCTCTCCGCTCGGCAGACGGACGAAGCGACCGTTCCCTCTCTTGTCTCCCGCCTCTCTTCGGATACTTACAATGTTCACAACATGATCGGTATGATGCAACGGCTCGGCGTACGCGCGCCCATCCTGCTCGTCGGCGGCGTTACGCTCACCTTTATGGTGGACTATATGCTCGCCCTCATTTTGCTCGCCGTCGTACCCGTGCTCACCGTCATTGTCATCCTTGTCGCAAAGCGGGGCATTACCCTCTACGACAACTTACAGAGGTCTGTGGACGGCATGGTGCGAAAGGTACGGGACGACTACACGGGAATCCGCGTCATCAAGGCGCTCTCCCGCACCGAATACGAGAGTCGATCCTTTGCCGCCATCAACAGCGGCGTTGTGCGCAATGAGACGCGGGCAGGACTCACTATGGGCATCACCAATCCGCTCATGAGCGCCGTTCTCAACCTCGGCATGGCGGCAGTCATCTTTGCGGGCGCCTACCGCGTCGCGGGAGGCTATGCTATGGCGGGCGATATCATTGCATTCACCTCCTATTTTACTCTCATCCTCAATGCCGTCATCTCGGTCAGCCGCATTTTCGTCAACTACTCCAAGGGCGGCGCATCGGCAAAGCGTATTGCCGCCATTCTCGCCCTTGAGCAGGAACTTCTCCCCGAACAGGGACTCGCGGAAGGCGATGCGCGGGAAGCCCTCGGATTTGAACACGTCACTTTCTCCTATGGCAACGTTCCGGCCCTGCAGGACGTGACCTTTTCCCTGAAAAAGGGCGAATCACTCGGCATTATCGGTGCAACGGGCAGCGGAAAGTCCACGATTGCGACCCTTCTGCTGCGCTTTTACGATGCAGACACGGGCCGCGTGACGGTGGACGGAAAAGATGTGCGCGCCTATGAGTGCACTGAGCTGAGAGAAAAATTCGGCATTGTCTTTCAGAACGATTTCCTCATGGCGGCGAGTATCCGCGAAAACATTGATTTTGAGCGCGGCGTCCCGTCCGAAAACGTAGAGCGTGCAGCAGACTATGCACGCGCGAGTAAGTTCATCGCCGAGCACGGCGGCTATGAGGGGATGCTCACCACGCGGGGCGCCAATTTCAGCGGCGGACAAAAACAGCGTCTGCTCATTGCCCGCGCCCTCGCGGCGGCGCCCGAGATCCTCATTCTGGACGACTCGTCCAGCGCGCTCGATTACCGCACCGACGCCATGCTCCGCAAAACCCTTCTTGAGCACCTGCCCGAAACGACCATCGTCATGATCGCTCAGCGCATCAGTTCTGTTCGGTTTGCAGACAAGATCCTCGTTTTAGACGGCGGGCGCGTGGCGGGATTCGGAAGCGACAAAGAGCTCATGAAAGACTGCGAAGTTTACCGCAACATCTACGCATCCCAGCACGGCGAGGACGCGGAAGGAGGCAGGGCATGACAAAAAATAAAGAGAACGCTCCCGTCAAATCGGGACGCAAAGCCGTCTTCTTCCGTCTCATGAAATATTATCTGCGCTATAAATGGAGTGTTGCCGCAGCGCTGCTGCTGATGGTCGGAAGCAACCTCTTTGCGCTTTTAGGGCCCTGGCTTTCAGGAAAAGCCCTCGACGCCATTGCCGCAGAGGGAGGCGTAGACTTTGCCGCCGTCGCAAATTTCTGCCTGTATATGGCGATCTTCTATGTTGCGTCTGCGATCTTTTCCTACCTTCTGACCGTCGTCATGACGCTGCTCAGTCAGCGCATCATCCGCTCCATGCGGCAGGATGTATTCGACAAGATCCTCGTTCTTCCCCTCTCCCTGCTCGACAGAATGCAGGCAGGCGATCTCATCAACCGTATCTCCTACGATATCGATACGGTCAATGCATCCCTCTCCAACGATATTTTGCAGGCGGCAACCAGCGTCATTACCGTTGCAGGGGCGCTCATCGGCATGATCGCCGTCTCCCCCATCCTTTTGGGCGCGTTCATCATCACCTTGCCCATCTCTGTCCTTATCTCCCTCAACCGCAGTCGGAAAGTCCGTCCCCTCTTCCGCAAACGCTCCGCAAAGCTTGCCGAACTCAACGGCTTTTCCGAAGAGATGCTCACAGGGCTCTCCACCATCCGCGCCTACTGCCGCGAGGATATGATGATCGAAAAGTTCTGTGATAAAAATACCGATGCCGTGGACGCCTACTATCGCGCCGATTACTTCGCAAGCCTCATCGGTCCCGCAGTCAACTTCGTCAACAACCTCGGCACCGTCATCATCAGCACCGCAGGCGCATTCCTCTATCTCTTCCGCCTCATCAGCATCGGCGACATCTCAGCATTCCTCCTCTATGCGCGCAGGTTCTCGGGCCCCATCAACGAATACGCCAATATCCTCGGCGAAATCCAATCCGCGCTTGCCGCCGCAGAACGCGTCTTCCGTCTCATCGACGCCCCCGCCGAGGAGGATGACCCCGCCGATGCCGTTCCTGCAGAAAATATCCGCGGAGAACTCGCCTTTGAACATGTGCGTTTCTCTTACGACGAAGTTACGGACATCATCCACGATCTGTCCTTTCACGCCTCCCCCGGGCAGACGATCGCAATCGTCGGTCCCACGGGCGCAGGCAAAACGACGCTCGTCAATCTCATGATGCGCTTTTATGACCCGCAGGACGGAAAAATCACATTGGACGGCAGAGACATCCGCAAATATACCCGCAAAAGTCTGCGCGCCGCCTTCACGATGGTTCTGCAGGATACCTGGTTGTTCGAGGGTACGATTTACGAAAATCTCGCCTACGGCAGCGACAATGCGACCCGCGAGGACGTAATACGCGCCGCAAAAGCCGCGCATATCGACGAATACATCTCCTCACTTCCCTCGGGCTATGAGACCCGCATTACGGACGGCGGCGTGAACTTGTCCAAGGGACAAAAACAGCTCATGACCATCGCCCGCGCCATGCTCTCCCCTGCCCGCATGCTCATCCTCGACGAGGCAACCAGCAACGTGGATACCCGCACGGAACTGCTCATCCATGACGCCATGGAGACGCTCCGCCGCGGCAGGACCTGTTTTATCATTGCACACCGTCTGACCACCATTAAAAATGCCGACCTCATTCTCGTCGTCCGTGACGGTGACATCGTGGAACACGGAAAGCACAACGAGCTTCTCGCTCGCGGCGGATTTTATACCGAAATCTATGCCGCACAGTTTGAATGATTTCGGGTGATTGAGTCCGCATCTTGCAAACAGTGTTCTCGAATTTTGACGGGTACGCAAAGCGCGGTTTTTATCCGTACAATAAAAAACCCTGCCGTAACTGCACAGGGTTTTCCAAATAAAACAGATCCCGATCAATGATCGGGATCTGTTTTATGTTTTGCCAACGATGAATTTCACCATAGGCTAGGGGGGCAATTTCAAAAAGCTGTATTCTGTTTCAAAGCTCCTCTTTCTTGGGCAGATCCGCAGACTGCTGAGCCGTTCCCTCCTCGGTATCCGACCCGACGGAATCAACCGTCAGACTGCTGAACGTGACCGTGTCGTTCCACGAATACAGACCGACTGCCGCTGTCTCTGCACGATGGGAAACCGAAATGGAATATGCCTGCTCAAACGAAACAGAAACATAATTACCGTCTGTATTTGCACCGGAAACGGTCACCGTAAACACATCCATGTTCCCGTCAAATACTTTATCGACTTTGATCGTAATTTCATCATCGGGATTGAGGCTGGCGCAATTCGAGCCGCTGTACAGCGGATTGTCCATGAAATGACTGTTGAATCCCTGCACCCCTTCCGCGCCATACTGGACGCCGTCGCGGAAGTACAGAACTTCGATGCTCGTCAGTCCCATTGCGGAGTAAGCCCAGTTCGGCCAGAACTGCAAATACACAATGACATAGTTTTGTGCATCGAGATACCAGGGAATAACGCCGATCTCAATATTATTCCCCGCAGTCCCTTCGTGATTTGTCCTTGTTCCGCGGAAGGTCACGGAAAGAGAATAGTCCCCTGCAGGTGCAGCATCGTCAAGGACCGCATGGCACGATAGAGCATTTTATATATATAAATTGCATGTCAATTTTTTATGATACTCTTTATAGTGGGAAAACCTATTCTGACGATGAAGCATATTCTTTACTTATAAATCGCATTTTACAGGAATTACATAAATTTGAAAGAGGGTTTTGCAAATACATTAAAAATAATATTGTTAATCCCAACAATGAGAAAGAATATAATACACAATATATCGTTAATGCAATGAATTTATTAAATACTTTAACAGGTTTTACTGATATACAATATGAAACAATTGACGATATTATAGAGCGAGAAGAGGAGGAGTACTGGGAACAATGTTCACCGAATATGCGTCAATCTGCTTGGAGAGAGAAACATATATTATCGAAAGAGTTTGCTAATTTACATTCGGTCAATATATTAAGTTTTAACTATACTGCTTTATTTGATATTTTGGAAGTTCAAAGCCCATGCTTGTATAATAACGTACACGGCAAACTGTGTATGAATAAATGCGCAGAAAATTGTGCACTTCCAATATTATATTTGGAATAGATGATACAATAGTTCAATCGCAAGATGAAAATTTTGAAATACATAAATTCAGTAAAACATACAGGAAAATGCTATATGCTAATGTAGAAACTCGCGTTTTGCCGACAAAAGATAATCCGTTGGAAATAAAATTTTACGGGCATTCTCTTAGTGAAGCCGATTACTCTTATTTTCAAAGTATTTTCGATTATTATAACCTTTACGAAAACAGCAAAGTCAGCTTAGTGTTTTATTATTCAAAAGGATTTGAACAAACGGACAAAGTATATCAGTTAATCAATACCTATGGAAAAACATTATCTAATAAAGATCAAGGCAAAAACTTAACGCATAAATTACTTTTAGAGAACAGGTTAAAAATTATAGAAGTTCCATAATCAATGAAATAGAAAGAGAGCAACGGAAAAACCGTTGCTCTCTTTCTTTACTTGTATGCCACAAAGCCCGCGACACCGCTGACGAAAATATATTCCGTCTTTGTGGTGTTCAAACTCTGTCGACACTGGTGGAGATAACGAGATTCGAACTCGTGGCCTGTACGTTGCGAACGTACCGCTCTACCAACTGAGCCATATCCCCATACAATTGTGTTTTGATTATAGCATAACTCGCAAAAAATGCAAGCGTTTTTGACTGGATTTTGAAAATTTATTTTTGATTTTAAACAGGAAATCGCTCCTCAATGTCAAAGTCAAGTCCCTGTTCTTCACTCTCCTTCCAACGTTGCTGAATAAATTCAAGCAACTCTACATAGACAGCTTTCGCTCCCTCTCCGTACAAATCAAGCTCCCCGCTTTCTTCGCTGTTTTGCAACTCTTCCAAAGATGATGTGATCTCATCAATCAGATCAAGCAACGTCTCGCGCGCTTCGGCGGGAATCATGGAACGTGATTTGATTTTCATCGTTTTGTTTTCTTACCGTCCACTATTGCATCAAAACAAATATATTATATCATAGCTGTTATGCTTTTTTCAAGTAAAATGGAAAGATGCGGAAAACTTTTCCGAATATTTTTTCCCGCCATGCAAAAAACGATTGACAAATACCCCTCTGAGAGAGTAAAATAACACAGTAACACACGGGGGCATAGCTCAGTTGGTTAGAGCGCATGCTTCACATGCATGAGGTCACAGGTTCGAGCCCTGTTGTCCCCACCATAAAAAAGGAAGGCTTTTGCCTTCCTTTTTTTTGCCGAGACGCAGGTGAGCCTCGTGCCCGTAAGACGCAAGGTCGGTAACACGGCGCGGGCGCAGGGGTCGTGCGGAACATCCCGCCGAGGGGCCCCGACGGGGTTTCGGCGAAGCCCTATTGTCCCCACCACAAAGAAAGGGAAGGCTTTTGTCTTCCCTTTTTTATACATAGACACAGGCAAACATTGTGTCCGTAAGATAAAAGTGGGAAACGCGGCGCGGGGTGCAAGGGCATGTGGAACCTCCCTGAAAGAGAACCAAGCGAGGAAATGCGAGGCGGTGAGAAAGGTCCCACCAAAGAGTCCCAAGAAAATCATTGCGAGGCGGTGCAAAACGTCTTGCTAAAAATTTCTCGATATGGCTCCAGAAAAATCTATTTTATCTTACAAAAAAACACTGTTTATCAAAATTGCGGCGGCGTTTTGCAAAAACGCCGCCGCAAAATGTTTATCCTGCTATCAGTTTTTAATCCGCATACTCACTCAGAATCTGATTCTGAACGAAGAGATACTCATCCTTGATACGGGTAATATCTCCCTGCTCTTCGAGATATTTTTTTGTACGTTGAAATGCCGCCGAAAAATCCTGTTTCCAGTCGCTTCCAAATTCTTCCTCATACTTCTTTGACGAGACGCCGAACACCGTGCGCAGTCCCAGCATGACAAACTCAAAACGAGCATCTTTGGGAAACACTTCCTCGCTGTCGATGACAGGGTAAAAGCCGGAAAGAATGCATTTCATGTACTCATCAAGGTCCGTAGTATTCAGAAGCCGTCGTCCCGAGAAAAAGGAACTTGCCGAAACGCCCATTCCGACATATTCTCCGCGTCTCCAATAATTGAGATTGTGGCGGCTTTCAAATCCCTTTTTACAGAAATTGCTCACCTCGTACCTGTGATAGCCCTTTTGCGCAAGCAAATCCCTGCCGAAGTCATAGAGCGCCGCGACCTCATCCCCGTCGGGGAGTTCTCCGTTCAGATAGTCGGTATAGATGGGCGTGCCGTCCTCGGGCTGCAGGGCATACATGGAGATATGCTTTGCGCCGCTTCCAGCCGCAATTTCGATGGTCTTTCTGACATCTTCCTGCGTCTGTCCCTTGATCCCGAGCATGACGTCGGCGGAGAAATTCTCTCCTCTCAACAAAGACGCACAATAGAGGTAGTCGCGAACGGTATGAATACGCCCCAGATCCTCAAGCTGAGAATCGATCGCGGTCTGCAAGCCGACGGAGAAACGGTTGATTCCTGCGCGCTTATACATGGCGATCTTCTGCTCGCTGACGGTACCCGGGTTCATTTCAATGGTTACTTCGGGATGGGCAGAGAGCGTAAAACACTTTTTGATCTGCCGCATGGCGGCGTAGATGTATTTGGGATCGACGACAGACGGCGTCCCGCCGCCGAAATAGACGGTATCAAACGTCTTGCCTGCAAGCTCCTTGCCACGCATCTCAATTTCCTTGAGAAGACACGCCATATACGCCTCAGCAACGTCCGTGCGGTTGCAGAAGGACACAAAATCGCAGTAACGGCACTTTTGTTTGCAGAACGGAATATGAAGATAGATTCCTGCCATATTATTCTCTCCAGAGATACTTTTCAAGATCGACGTATCCGTCTGTGACGGTCACGCCCTCTTCTTCGAGCAATCTTGCTTGTACTTCCTCGCCGCCAAAGGCGAACGCAGGCGCAAGGCGCCCCTCTCGGTTGACGACCCGATGACAGGGAATGACGCCCGGCTCAGGATTGACGTGCAACGCCCAACCGACCTGCCGCGCACAGCGCGGCGCACCGATCGCCGCAGCAACCTGTCCATATGTCACGACCTTCCCGCAGGGAACAGTCCTGACATACGCATATACACGGTCAAAAAAATTCATCCGAACACCTCTTCGAGGGTACGATCTGCGTCGGAAAGCTCGCTCATTTTTAACGGGAATTTTTCACAACACCCCGCATTGCACAGCTCTTTTTCCAACCAAACAACGCCGAGCCAACGTCCCATTTTATAACCCTGTTCGGGGAAAAATGCTACCTGCCGATATCCGACGTGCTCGTGAAAGGCTACGCTTGCCGTATTTTCCTGTGTGACGAGCGAGTAGAGCTTCCGATACCCGAGCCGCTTAAGAAGCGCGGCGATTGCCCGTTCCAGCACGCTTCCGATTCCCCTACCGCGTGCATTGTTTTCCACATACACGGACAGCTCCGCACACCATGCGTAAGCCCTGCGCTCAAATGCAGGCGCGGCATAGGCATACCCGAGCACCTGTCCATCCTCCTCACATACGAGAACGGGATAGACGGAAAACAGTGCGCTGATTCTTGCGGCAAAGTCACCCGCAGGCGGCGCACCGTACTCAAAGGAGACGGTCATCTCGTCCGCATACGGCCGATAGATCTCGTACATGGCAGGGATATCCCCCGCATTTGCAATCCGAACTTTGTACATGGCTGTCTCTATTTCCTCTATACCCCAGTCATGGTTGGAAGAAATTCTTCCGTTTTTCATCTTAACGCGGACATGGTTTGAAGAAATTCTCCCGTTTTCCATTTTACCGCGGACATGGTGCGCAGATTATCTGTCTTTGTTGGTTTTGAGGATCTCCATGAACACTTCAGACGGGACTTCTACAGTGCCGACCTGGCGCATGCGTTTTTTACCCTCTTTCTGTTTTTCGAGGAGTTTTTTCTTGCGGGTGATATCGCCGCCGTAGCACTTGGCGAGCACGTCCTTTCTGACTGCCTTCACTGTCTCGCGGGCAATGATCTTCCCGCCGACCGCCGCCTGAATGGGAATCTCAAAGAGCTGACGGGGAATGGCGTCTTTCAGGTTTTCGGCGAGCATTCTGCCACGCTTATAGGCATGATCCTCGTGCACGATCGTGGAGAGCGCATCGCACACATCCCCGTTGAGAAGGATATCCAGCTTGACAAGTTTGCTGCGCTGATAACCGCTGAGTTCATAGTCGAAGCTCGCATAGCCCTTGGTGCGGGACTTGAGCTCGTCGAAGAAGTCATAGACGATCTCATTGAGCGGAAGAAGATAGTCAAGACGCACTCTGCGCGCATCCAGATAGGTCATGTTTTTATACACGCCGCGCTTGTCCTGACACAGTTCCATGATCGAACCCACATATTCGGGCGGTGTGTAGACTTCCGCCTTGACGATGGGCTCTTCCATATATTCAATATCCGTGGGCGGAGGAAGATGGGACGGGTTGTCCACATAGAACTCCTCGCCGTTGGTCTTATGGACAAGATAAGAAACGGACGGAGCCGTTGTAATGATATCGAGGTTGAATTCCCGCTCGATGCGCTCCTGAACGATCTCCATATGCAGAAGCCCCAAAAATCCGCAACGGAATCCGAAGCCGAGCGCTACGGAATTGTCGGGTTCAAAGGTGAGAGCCGCGTCATTGAGTTTGAGCTTTAAGATCGCCTCTTTGAGATCGCCGAATTTGCTTCCGTCGAGCGGATAAATGCCGCAAAAGACGACGGGCTGAACTTTTTTATACCCAGGCAGCGGCGCTGCGGCAGGACGGTCGGCAAACGTCACCGTATCGCCTACTTCCACATCCTCGATGGACTTGATACTTGCGGCGATATAACCGACTTCCCCTGCCGAAAGTACGCTTTTGGGCTGCATCTGCGGTGCAAATGCACCCACTTCGGTGACGTCATAGGTACGGTCGGAGAGAAACGCTTTGATCTTGTCCCCCACCTTTACCTGTCCGTCACGGATGCGCACGAACAGAATGACACCTTTATAATTATCGTAATAACTGTCAAAGATGAGTGCGCGCAGAGGCTCGTCCGTATCCCCTTCGGGCGGCGGGATGAGCTTCACTACCGCCTCGAGAATATCGCGGATGTTCGTTCCTTCCTTTGCCGAGACACAGGGCGCCTCGGAGGCGTCAAGTCCGATGACCTCCTCGATCTCCTGCTTAGTCTCCTCGATGCGTGCGGATGCAAGATCGATCTTATTGATGACGGGAACAAGCTCGAGATTGTTTTCAAGAGCAAGATAGACGTTTGCAAGCGTCTGAGCTTCCACGCCCTGCGTAGCGTCCACGACGACAAGGGCGCCTTCGCACGCCGCAAGCGAACGGCTGACCTCATAGGTAAAGTCGACGTGCCCGGGGGTATCGATGAGATTGAATTCATACTCGTTTCCGTCAAGGGCATTGTAGAACATCCTCACGGGCGTGAGTTTGATGGTGATGCCGCGTTCGCGCTCGATATCCATGGAGTCGAGAAGCTGTTCCTCCATGTCGCGCTTGCTCACCTGCCCCGTAAGTTCCATGATACGATCGGCAATGGTGCTTTTGCCGTGATCAATGTGAGCGATGATACAGAAATTGCGTAAATATTTGCTTGCTTTTGCCATGTGTTCGCGCCGTTCTCCGTGCGGGATTTTTTCCTCATTATTATAACGAATTTGCGAAAATTTTGCAACCGCTATTGCAAACCTTCCGCGCATTTGCTATAATACACGCATGAAACTTCCCGAATTTTTAACGAAAACACCCATCGCACACCGCGGTCTGCACGGCAACGGGATTCCCGAAAACAGTCTTGCCGCCTTTGAAGCAGCCGTAAAAAACGGATACCCCATAGAAACGGACGTCCACTTTACCCGAGACAGGCAGCTCGTCGCCTTTCACGACGATACCGTGGATCGCATGACGGACGCCTCGGGCAAAGTCTCCGCGTTCCCGCTTTCCGCTCTGCGCGAACTGCGCCTTGCCGGAACACAGGAGCGCATCCCCCTCTTTTCCGAATGTCTTGAAGTCATCGCGGGGCGTGTTCCTCTGCTTCTGGAAATCAAGGATATGCCGGGCGTCTCGGGGAAAGAGATCTCCGAGGCGATCCTTGACGTCGTCCGTAAATTCCCCGATCTTGAATACGCTGTTCAGTCCTTCCAGCCCGCATACCCGACAGCCTATAAAAAGCTGTGCCAAGGCGTCGCATGCGGCATGCTCGGCGCAGACAGGACTTATACAAAAGCCGACTTCCACAGCTCCCCCATCTGGCGCCTTAAAGCAAAACTTCTGCCCGTTGTATGCATGAATGCGGCAAAGAAGCTCGACTTTATCAGCTACTGTACGGACAACTACCCCAGCGAGAAACTTGCCGCCTATAAGGGTGCAAAACTTGCGTGGACGGTTCGCTCCGCCGAGGAAGCGGCACGCGTCAGACAGTACGCCGACAACATCATTTTCGAAGGCTTCCGCCCCTGAATCGAAAATAACATTATATCCCGTATAGATATAGCGTATATCCCTCAGCCCGATATGCCTTCTTGTATTAATCACGCTTGAGCCCTGTTTTGAACCCTTCAAGCCTCTTATTCGGCTCAATGGCACCGCCCTGATCGGCAGGATCGCGCGCAAAACCGCTCATTTTGTTGACAAATGCTCTCGATGAGCGTATAATTTTTTGATAATAGCACGCTGCAGCCGATTTTTTTCTCAACAATCGAAGTTTTACCGCGCGCTGTACGCAGGAGGAAGGATATGCTCACCATTGAAAAAATCAATGACGCGCGACGCGTTCTCAAAGAGGCGATCTACCCCACCGACGTCATTCATACCAACAAGCTCACCGACCGCTGCAAAATCTGCCTCAAGGCGGAAAACCTGCAAAAGACGGGGTCCTTCAAGATCCGAGGCGCATATTATAAGATCGCCCGCCTTTCTCCCGAAGAGAAACAGCGGGGCGTCATCGCCTGCTCTGCGGGAAACCACGCGCAAGGAGTCGCGCTTGCCGCACAGAAAAACGGCATTCCCGCGCTCATCTGTCTGCCCGACGGTGCGCCCATTTCCAAAGTGGAGGCCACGAGAAGCTACGGCGCTGAGCTCTGTCTCGTCCCCGGCGTCTATGACGACGCCTATCAACGCGCCCTGCAACTGCAAAAAGAACGTCAGCTCACCTTTATCCATCCCTTCGACGATGAAGACGTCATCGCGGGACAAGGCACGATCGGGCTCGAAATTCTCGATCAGCTTGCCGACGTGGACGCCATCGTCGTTCCCGTCGGCGGCGGCGGACTTATTTCGGGCATTGCATTTGCCGTCAAGCAGATCAATCCCAAAGTAAAGGTGTACGGCGTTCAGGCCGCGGGCGCGGCGAGCATGATCGGCTCCTTGCACGACGGAAAGATCGAATGCCTCCCCTCTGTCTCGACGATCGCGGACGGCATCGCCGTCAAACAGCCGGGCGTGCACACATTCGACTGCTGCATGAAGTACGTGGACGGCATGGTCGCAGTCACGGATGAAGAGATCTGCGCCGCAATTCTTGCTCTCATCGAAAAACAGAAGATGATCGCCGAGGGCGCAGGCGCCGCTCCCGTTGCAGCCATCCTCGCAGGAAAGCTCCCCGAACTCGACGGCAAAAATGTGTGCTGTCTCGTTTCGGGCGGCAATATTGACGTTACCATTTTAAGCCGCGTCATCACGCGCGGACTTGTCATGAGCGGCAGACAGTGCACGCTCAACATTGAACTTCTGGACAAACCCGGTCAGCTCGTTGCCGTCTCGCAGATCATCGCAAAGTGCGGCGCAAACGTCGTCGGCGTCCACCACGAACACGCGAATGCGGGCAGCGAAGTCATCGGCTGTTATCTGCGCATCGACCTCGAAACGCGCGATTTT
>ERZ1643246.2677-NODE-2677-length-16424-cov-8.061458_pt1 | contig 16424 bp, 25 predicted proteins | sample MGYA00579265_ERZ1643246 | MGnify/ENA primary metagenome ERZ1643246 (study PRJEB29033, sample SAMEA4952261) | chicken gut metagenome | biome: Broiler Chicken; feature: Gastrointestinal Tract; material: Caecum | place: Ireland | collected 2018 | study: Broiler... | reverse complement strand
TGGGCTACCGCAACATCCCGGCCAACTGCGTGTTTGAGGATGTGTGGCAGGAGCATCACCCGAAGCAGCTGTACGACCAGCTCATCGAGCTGGCGGACTGGATGATCGACAACGAAATCTACAAGGATCTTTACACCAGCCTGTTTGAGGAACGCTTTGTACAACTCCCTTCCCGGGAGGAGTATGAACGGCAGAAAACCACCGCCTATTGTGGCGGCAATGGACGGATGATTGCCTTTGGCCCAGACGGACAGGTGTACCCTTGCCTGCGGTACATGAAGCACAGCCTGTCCAATCAGCCGGAGAGACCCATCGGAGAACTGAGCCTGGGGCTTTACACCGACAAGGAACACACCGAGTGGTTCCAGCGGTTACAGGACGTCACAACCTGGTCGAGCGCGGACGGTGAGTGCCGGGACTGCCCGCTGCTGCCGCTCTGCCCGACCTGTATCGCCTGGCAGTACGACGCAACCGGCGACCCGGATTGCAAGACTAAACACCACTGCGGGATGTTCAAGGCGCAGATCGCGGCGAACTACTATTTTTGGACAAAGCTATACAACAAACTGGGACTGGACAAGCAGGCCGAGCGCCTGATTCCGATCCAATGGTATGAGAGGAGGATTTAGATGGCGTGCGCAACAAAAGAGACCTCCGGATGTCTTTGTACAAGCTGTATTGGCGGCTGCAGCAGCTGCTCCGGCGGCTGTTCCGGAGACTGTGATGGTGGCTGCTCAGGCGATTGCCGGGGGTGTCGGGGGGACTGCTCCAGCACCTGCCGGGGATGTTCGGGGTGTTCTGGAAGCTGTTCCGGAAACTGCAACGGCTGTTCCGGTTCCTGCCAGGGAAGCTGCCAGAACTCCTGTTCAGCCAGCTGTACCGGCACCTGTACCAATTCCTGTACCAGCTGCACCGGAACCTGTACCGGCGGCTGCCAGACCAACTGCACCGGCCAGTGCGACAACGCCTGCACCGGCGAGAACCAGGCGGAGCTGATCGCCCATCTGGGGGACAACATCGGCATCGGCAAGATCATCATGGCCAGCGACTACACCGAGATCAAAAACGCAATGGAAAATGAGTACCGCCGCCGGGGGATGGAGCTGCCGCAGCCTTTCCAGAAGCAGCCGATCCCGGGCGAGCCGGTGATCCTGTCCATCACCAAAGAGGTTTTAACAGACGTCTATGAATTTGATAAGGCCCCGGAGCATGACTGGCGCGAATTGTTCAGCAAGTGGGAGCTGGCAGCAGCCCCCAAGTGGGCTCCAGTGCTCAGCCATATCAAAACTCTAATGACCTCGATGGCCGTCAATGTCAACGCCACAGCAGAAGAATAGGAGGAATGCAAGGATGAAAAAGACACAGGTTGATTTTTTGCTCACCGTCTCCCAGCTGTTCCGAAAGCTGGAAAATGGAGAGAATTGCAAAAAGGAATGCGAACAGGTAGCCGCGATGAACGACGAGCAGAAGGAGAGCGTCAGCGATCAGCTGCTCGATCGGCTGCAGTCCAGGGACAGCAAAGAAGTTGACAAGCTGGTTACTGCTGCAAAGCAGGTGGGATACCTCGATCCAGACTACATTGACGACTTTGCCGCTGTCATCCGCGAGCCGTTTGCGCCGTCAACCGTCCAGGAACGTCAGGAAATCGTAAAGAGAGTGCTCTCCCGTACCGGTTATGGCAAAGTGCTGATGGAGGACATTTTCTGGCAGAGCCTGACCCTGATCGCTATCAACATGCAGGACAACGATCTGCTGGCACAATACATCCGTAAGATGGAGCAGATGCGGGATGGCTTGAACGAGGAAGGGGAGGAATAGAAGATGGAAAAGATGGTTATGGATATTCGCAAAGAGCTTGTTGAGATGCCTCTCAATTCCATCATCTATCTGGAAGTGCCTGAAGACGACGGAGCTCGTTTGGAAATGGACCGCATCAAGTTAATGGCGCTGGATACGCTGTTTAAGTCCTACATCCGCGAGTTCGGCCAGCCGGATGAGAGCAACATCACCTGGCAGGAGATTGTGGCGGAATATACTAAGACCCACGCGCGTTACATCAGCGCAATTTATTTTCAACTGGCGTCTAAACTTGGTAAGGACATCATTGTCCTTCTCTCCGAGCCCTGCTGGCAGCTGGGGTATGACGCGGTACGAAAAGCAATCTATCTTTACAAAACCTGCCCAAAGGCATAGCTGCAGAAAGGGGAGCCCATGCGCAAAATCTATACAACCGGCGGTTGGCTCCACTATCCACCGCTGGAATTCTATTACATGCAGGGCGAGATCAATGTGGAGCCAGTGCAGTTTGTCCTCCCGAAGACGCGGGAAGAGGTTGACCTGACCGCCCTGTCCTATCAAATCAAGGCGGTGTCGGAGGAGTATGGCACTGAGGCGGCGTGGATTCTCCCGAAACGTACCAGCGAAGAGCATATCCTGCTGGACTGGGAAATCACTCGAGAGTTTACTTTGATGCCAGGCCGCGTGATGCTCACGCTCACCGGCACCGACACCAAAAACAACGTTGTCGCCAAGTGGACAGGCAATCCGGCGATTATCCGCAAAGACCCGCAGGGGACACAACCGGTCCCGCCGCCGGATAAGCTGGAACAGTTCCAGCAGCAGGTCAATGAGGCGGTGGAGAAGATCACCGATGCCATGGAAGGGGCAGACAGTGCCCTCACTGAGATGAAGCCCGTCCTGGAAGAAGCTACCGAGACAGCTCAGGAGCTGACCGAGGAATCGGAATCCCTGCGGCAGGTTGTCAATGTACTGGAAAACCAGACAATCCCTGGGTTAAGAGATTATGTGGATCAGGCTCAGCAAAATGTGGCCGGGATGGTCGGGAACGCCAAAAGCTCCGCCACAGCGGCGCAGGAATCGGCGGCTAACGCGGAGCGCTCCCGGCAGCTGGCTGAGGAAATCCAGCAGAACATCGCCACTGAATCCAACGTTATCAAGGAGCGGTACGAGGGAAGTCTGGAAGCCGCGAAACAGGCAGAGTCCAGCGCGCAGAGTGCAAAATCCAGCGCGGATACCGCCACGGCGGCCATTAACACCGTCAGCACCTACGCCAAAGATGTCGAAAAATGGAAGAATGAGACTGCACAGCTTAAAGAATCGGCTGAAACCGAATCACAAAACGCGGCGGACAGTGCAGCAGCTGCAGCAGAATCGGCCCAAGCAGCGGGCGAACAGGCTGCAGCTGCCAGCGGTTCCGCAACAGCAGCGGAGGAAGCGAAAACCGCCGCTCAGACGGCAGAAACCAACGCCAAAGCAAGCGAAACAGCAGCCCAGAAAGCGCAGGAGGCAGCAGAGGAGGCCATCAAGCACTATCCCCGCATCGGGGAGGATAACTGGTGGGAGGTCTATAATCCAGCCACGGGAGCCTATGAGCGGACCGATAGCCGCGCACAGCTGGTTCCGCGTGGGGTCTATTCAACCAGCGAGACCTATCAGCCGCTTGATGTTGTGACCGAAAACTCGGAAGCGACAGCCGCCTATCTCGCGCTCAAAGAAAGCACCGGGGTGGCCCTATCTGACACCGCCACCTGGTTTAAACTAGTCGGTGGCATCAAGGGAGACAAGGGAGATCCGGGCAAGGATTATGAGATCGCCTACCGGTCGCTCACCCTGCCAGCGGCCAGTTGGACTGCAGACGAATCGACCGAAGATTTGTACCGGCAAACGGTGACGCAGGAGGACATCACGGCGCTGGTGGAGGCAAACAAAACAGCCCTTGACCTGTACACTGACCTTGCGACCAGGCGTCTGCTACGGGATCAGGATGTACTGGAAATTTGGCTGGAAAATCAGGACGGTACCGTCGTTGCCTACGCGGAGGGATCACAGCCGCAGGCGGATGTCACCGTCCAGGTGAGAATATTGCAGTAAGGAGGAATACAGATGAGTGTCATTTATGGCCGGCCCATTGTGCTCAGTTCGGGCGGGGGAGGTGGTTATGTGGTCAGTGAAACCGAACCGGAAAAGACAAACGTCTTATGGATTCAGCCAAATGGACTGACACATTTTTGGAATGGAAGCCAGTGGGTGGCGATCGCAGGTGTGTATGCTGAAGAGGAGGAGACTCAATAATGGCAAGATGCGAAACAACCTGTACGCAAAATTGTTCTCATAGTTGTGATAATCAATGCGATGGTGGATGTGGAAGAAACTGTACTGCCTGTGACAATAATTGTGGATCAGGCTGTTCCAATACATGCTATGGTAGTTGTTCTGGCTCATGCTCAGGCTCGTGTCGTGGAGGGTGTACTTCTTGCAGCGGATGTACCGGTAGTTGCACAGGAAGCTGCAGCAGTTGTGTGGGCTCTTGTACCGGTCAATGCAACACCGCTTGCACAGCCGAAGCGCAAGCGGAGCTGATTGCTAATCTCGGTCAAAATATTGCCGTCGGCCAGCTGGTGCGGGCCAGCGACTACACGCAGCTCAAAGCAGCCATCGACGGCGAGTATACACGGAGAGGGAAAGCAGCACCAGATGCGTTGTCTCCCATTCCGCAGCCCAAAGGCAGCGTCTTGCTTCGAACGGCACAGCAGATTCTAGAGAATGTGTATGGTCTGGACAGCCTGCCGGAGCACGACTGGAGAAATGATTTTATTTCTGGAACCGTCATTCCACCATCCAAATGGAGCCCAGTGATTTTATATTTAAAGAACTTGGCTACCGAAATCGTATAGAAGGAGGCAAAACATGGAGCAGACAGAATTTCATTATCTCATTACGTTTTCCAAGTTGTTTTTAAAACTGGGGACAGGTCAGGATACAAGCGAAGAGTGTGCTGCTATCAAATCTTTTTCTGAAGATGATCAATTTGATATTGTTCAGCAGCTTATGGAGCGGCTCACAGAACATGGTATTCAATTTGCAGAACTGATTGTTTCCAGCATTAAGGCGATAGGGTTACTGGATGAGAACTATGTCGATGACTTTTTCAGAACAATCCAGCTGCGCACAGGAACGCAAGAAGAAATTAAGGCTTTCCTGCGAGAGATCATCAGCAAGGAAGATTATCAGGGTGAGACAATGCTGGATATCGCTTATTGGAGGAGTCTGACATTGATGGCGATCAACGTTCGGGATAACGACCTCCTGGAACAGTATATTGTAAGGCTGGAGGCCGAAGCAAGCAAAGCGGAATAACATGTATATTTATTCTTTCTTTGATGCTGTGAGAAAATTTGATTTTTCCTGTGATAAGAACGTAGATTTTTGAAAGACACGCTTTGTTTATCAGAAAGGAGACCCCCTTGTTTTTCTGAAATACGCATAGTAAGGCGATTGTTTCTCGAAATGAATAAGTAAAAAAATGGAGGTATCAATATGCAGTTGCGTAAGATGTGCCCCCCCCCCCCAGACTAATAAAATAGTCTTTTCGCATGAATATGCAGAAAAGGCAGGTTCTTTTGCCCGAGGGAAAGAAGGGGCGAATGGATAATGGCCTGCACAACCTATTGTACGCAAAACTGTTCCCGTACCTGTGCTGAGACCTGCTCCGCAGATTGCAGCAGGCAGTGTACCAGTACCTGTAGAGGTACTTGCTGGGGTTGCTCTGGTTCATGCTCAGGCAGCTGTACAGGTTGCAGTGGATGTACCGGTAGCTGCACAGGAAGCTGCAGCAGTTGCACAGGAGCTTGTACTGGTCAATGCAACACTGCCTGCACAGCCGAAGCGCAGGCGGAATTGATTGCCAATCTCGGTCAAAATATTGCCGTCGGCCAGCTGGTGCGGGCCAGCGACTACACGCAGCTCAAAGCAGCCATCGACGGCGAGTATACACGGAGAGGGAAAGCAGCACCAGATGCGTTGTCTCCCATTCCGCAGCCCAAAGGCAGCGTCTTGCTTCGAACGGCACAGCAGATTCTAGAGAATGTGTATGGTCTGGACAGCCTGCCAGAGCACGACTGGAGGAACCTTTTCTCTCCCGGACAGGTTATCCCGCCATCCAAGTGGGCGCCGGTCATTGCTTATCTCAAGGTGCTGGGAACAGAGATTGTCTAGGGATTTGATACATATTATTACACAAGCCCATTGACTTCATACTTAATATTGTGTATAATTAAGTAAAGGAGGAACACAATGAAAAGGCGTGAAGTCATAAAAATCTTGGAAAAGAACGGGTTCATTCTGGCAAGGAATGGAGGAAACCACGATGTTTACTTCAATCCTGTGACGATGATCACGGTGCCCTTAAAAAGGCATAGCGAAATTGAAGATATCACTGTCAAAAAAATCTTGAAACAGGCAGGAATCAAATAACCGAAGGAGGTTTGTGTATGATTTATGTATATCCAGCAATTTTTACTCCGGACACAAGTTGTGGGTACTCGATCGACTTCCCAGATATCCCTGGATGCGTAACCGATGGAAAAGATCTTGTGGAAGCTATGGAGATGGCAGAGGATGCCTTGGCATCTTGTTTGTGTGTATACGAAGATGAAGGAATAGAAATCCCAAAGATTTCTGATGCAAAGGTTTTGGAAGAGCAAAATCCAGAGAGCTTTATTGCCCTGATCAAAGCAGACACCTTACAGTACCGGGCAGAAACAGATAATCGAGCAGTGAGAAAAAATGTATCCGTCCCAGCATGGCTCTGCACAAAGGCAGAGCGGGCCAATATTAATTTCTCTCAGGTGCTTCAAGAGGCACTGAAAGAACGGTTGAATATTCAGTAGCTCCTCAGAGCCTGTCTTTAAAAGCAGTTGACATTTTGTCAGCTGCTTTTTTTGTGAGCTTTTTGAAACGAGGTGAAAAAATGCGTAGAGAAAACACGAAAAGAGGGATAGCAGATGTTCCAGATTGAGGTCCGCAAGGCGGATGCGATCCTGCGCAAATCGGAGGTGATCACCAGCGGCTCAGTGAAGGCATATGGAGCCTGCTTTGAGTTTGTGCACCCGATCTGGCAGTCCCTCACAAAGCAAGCAGTGTTCCGCTGCGGGGACATCCAGATTGGCGTGATGTTGGACGAAAGTGGCGAGTGCGTCATCCCTTGGGAGGTACTGCAGTCCCCAGGTGAAGTACTGGAGATTGGTGTGTATGGTGTCCAGGGAAAAGACGTCGTGTTGCCGACCATCTGGGTACGCGCCGGAACGATCCGGCAGGGCGTCGATGATTGCCCTGGCGGCCGAGCTCCCTCACCAGATGCCTACCAGCAGCTGCTCAACGCCATCGGGGACCTGAAGCAGCTGCAAACCGGGAACAAGCAAAGCCTGGTAGATGCGCTTAACGAGGTCCTTGCCGGCGGTTGCGGCGACGTCGCGGCGGACAGCGAGGTCGGGGATATGCTGGAGGATGTGTTTGGCGAGGAAGAAGAATATGTGCCGGATGATCAGGTTGCCACCGATGAAGAAGTGGAGGACATGCTGGAAAGCGTTTTTGGGCGCGGCGAAGACAGCGTCCCAGAAGATCAAGTTGCTACAGACACCGAGGTGAGCGATATGCTCGACTCGGTGTTTTGTACATAAAAATTTTTTAAAGGAGTGGATCACATGAGTGTCCCAGAGAAAAAGTTAGTCACCTTATCCCAGTTGCAGATGCAGGCAGAAAGAATCAAGAGCGAGCTGGACAAGTACGCGCTGGAAAGCGAGATGCAGCAGGCTGTTGAAGATGCTGTAGCCCAGGCGAATATCTGCACCATCGAGGTTGTAGATGCGGTGCCGGAGGCGGAGACCGCGAAAGAGAAGGTCCTGTACCTGTATCACAACACAGGCACTGGAAAATACGAAATCTACGCCCTTGTAGATACGGCGATTGTACGTCTGGATGATGACGGCGGAAGCGTTTCCGATGACATGATCGCTACTGACACCGAAGTATCGGACATGCTCGATGAGGTATTCCCGCAGCCTGAGCCGGAAGAACCCGTGGAATAAAGAGAACCGTAGGGAGGAAATGAATCTATGTCTTATGATGTAACAAAACTTACCCAATTGGCGCACCTGAAATCGCTGGCCGAAAAAGTCGCAGCGGAGTGCGCCACCAAAACAGAACTGCAGGCCCTGTCCGGCAGGGTAGATGAGCTGGTCGGCGCTGGCGGCGAAGCAAACGTGCTGGAGGGCGTAAAGGTCAACGGCACCGCCCTGAGCATCGCCGAGAAGATGGTCGACATCTTGATTGCGTCTGGCACCACCAACGGTACCATCTCGGTCAACAACGCTGATGTAGCAGTCAAAGGTCTTGCCGCCCTTGCCTACAAGGCGCAGGTAAGCCAGGCAGATCTGGATTCTGCGTTGAACGCCGTCATCGCAGCCAAGGCGGAACAGTCCGCGGTCACCTCGCTCCAGGGTGAGATCACAACCCTCAAGGGCAGCGGAGAAGGTTCGGTCAAGAAAGCGATTGACGACGCCATCAATCAGTTTGCGACCAACGTTTCGGACGACGATGTGGTCAACTCCTTCAAAGAGTTGGTTGACTGGGCAGCGGAACACGGCTCTGAAGCTGCTGAGATGTCTGCCGGCATCCAGGAGAACAAGACTGCTATCCAGGGCATCAAGACGCTGATCGGCAGCTTACCTGAAGAAGCGGTATCTGATAATGTTGTCGATTACATCGCGGAAGCAATTGCAGCGATCGGAATCGGCGATTACGTCAAGTCCAGCACCATGACCACAGAACTTGCCAAGAAAGTGGACAAGGTGGAAGGCTCACGTTTGATGACCAACGACGAGGGCACCAAGCTCAGCGGCATCGCGGCCAACGCAACTAAGGTTGAGAAGTCGAACACCAACGGCAACGTGAAGATTAACGGTTCTGAAATCGTCGTCTATACCCTGCCAGGTGATGTTGTCCGCGGCTCTATCGCGAGCGGATCCGAGGTAAGCGAGATGCTCAATGAGGTTTTTGCCGCTCAGGTCCAGGAGTAAATAGCAGCCGGCAGGGATGGTATGGAGCCCTTCCTGCCGGCTTCCTTTGGAAAGGGGACTTGATCGATGAGTAACAAACTGAGCACCTTTGAGGCCCTGCAGCTTACAGCCACGGCGGCCAAAGGTTACATCGCACAGCAGATAGCAAACCTTGTGAGCACGGTTGAGGGTGTCCTGGAGGAGCTAAGCCAAACAGTGCAGCAGCTGGAAAGCGATGTGGATGGCTGCCATACCGTTATTTCGCAGTCGCTTCCGGCGTCCAGTTGGACAACATCGGCCGAAGGGGTCTATACCCAGACTTTTACCAACGAGGTCATCACGGCGGAGCACCAGCTCGAAATTGCGATGGATACCGCCTCCCTACAGCAGCTCATGGTGGACGGAGTGACCAGCATCCGCGCGGATAACAATGACGGCACCCCAACGGTGATTGCACTGGGGGCGCAGCCGAGTGTTGATCTGACGGTGCAGGTGACGCTTTTCAAGATAAAACAGATGTAAAATATAAAATTTTTCAAAAAAGTGGAAAAGTTGCACTCTTACGTGCAACTTTTTGCTCAAAACGGGGTAAGGGTGAGGGGGTGAAGCCATTGATCGAACTGGACATCTGGCAGCTGCTGGTGGGTTTTGTGGCGGCGATGGGGATACCCAGCGCCATCATGGGACTGATCGTCAAGCGGCTGGAAAAGCGTCTTGCCAAGCGGGACAGCGACCGCGATGAGCAGGACAAGTCCCAAAAGGACCTGATCGTGCTGCTGGTACAGAGCACCAACGCCTCCATCGCGCTCGGCGAGGCGACGGCACGGGCTGTGCAGCGCATACCGGATGCGCATTGCAACGGGGACATGCACGCGGCGCTGGAGTATGCCACCAGCGTCAAACACAAGCAGAAAGATTTTTTGACAAAGCAGGGCGTCGACGCTCTGTTGGATTAAGAAAGGATGTGGAATAGTGACAAAGAACGGAATTGATGTGGCCAGCTGGCAGCCGAATGTGGACTGGCCGAGGGTCAAGGCGGCGGGTATCGACTTTGCGATGATCCGTGTGGGCTGGTGCTACAACAACGGTGCGCTCAAGGAGGATACCCGTTACCGGTCGCATATCAGCGGCGCGCTGGCGGCGGGGCTGGCTGTCGGAGTGTACCTGTACAGCTACGCAACCACCGCAGAGGCGGCCAGACGGGCGGCCAAAGAGGTTATCGAGGCGGTCAAACCGTACAAGCTCAGCTACCCGATTGCCTTCGACATCGAGTATGAGAGCATTTACACCGGCGGCAGCAAACAGGTTAACACCGACATCTGCAAGGCATTCCTTGACGAGATCGAGGCGGCAGGCTACTATGCAATGCTTTACTGCTCCAAAGATTTTCTGGACAGCTATCTTTACCCAGCTCAGCTGACCGCCTATGACAAATGGATTGCACAGTATGCCAGCGCCTGCACCTCCAAGCACGCGCACGGCATTTGGCAGTACACCGGCAGCGGCAAGGTAGACGGTATCGCGGGCAACGTCGACAGGGATGTTGCCTACAAGGATTACCCGAGCATCATCACCAAGATGAACGGCCAGACCCAGAAGGATCATCTGCCCTACACCGTGAAATGCGGAACTTTCCCATCTACAGCAGCGGCGGAGAACCTCAAAGGGAAGATCGCTGACAAGGGGTATTTCTGCTTCCTGTCCGGCTCGGCAGGCTCGAGCGTCGTGTGCGTGGGCAAATTTGCGACCGCAGCCGAAGCCCAGAAAACCGCCGACGATCTCAAAAAGAAGGGCTTTGGCGGCACCGTCGGGAATTGGTAAAGGACAAAAGGTATGCGAACGGGAAAGGAGGTGAAAGACTGTGGAAATCGACATGACACAGGTTGTGGTGGCCGTAATTGGCCTGCTGTCGGTGATCGTGACCAGCGTCGTGGTGCCGCTGATCAAGTCGAAGCTCACCAACAGCCAGTGGGAAAGCATCTGCAACTATGCGGTGGCCGGCGTCCAGGCGGCGGAGATCATCTTCAACGCGCAGGGTAAAGGAGCCGAGAAATTTGCCTGGGCCAAGGACTATATCGAGCAGCAGTGCGCTGCTCACGGCATCAAGATCGACGCCGACACCATCCAGATCGCCATCGAGAATGCCTGGAAGGCGCTGGGGCTGGACCAAAAACGAACTGTCAGTGAAGCGGAATAAGCCGCTTTGCAATAAATCAATTTTACATATTTAAGGAGGAAATTTTTATGGCACTGAACGCATTTTGGGGACACAAAGAGGTTATCATCGTCAACGAGACCGGCTGCCAGCTGGCAAAGGAGATCGTCAAGGAGCTGCGCGAGGCAAACTTTAACACAGCGGCGGCGGCAAGCTCCTTCGACTATGCGGGCTTCGCGGATGCGAGACCGGCTTACATCCTGGTGGTCGAGGAGGACAGCGAGTGCTCTGTTATCCCGTACAAGGCTGAGGGCTTTGTGGGCGACCGTCTGGGTCACCACATCAAACGCAGCTTTGATGAGGACAACAGCCGATTCGCATACAGAGACCACTTCGATGCTGCCGGCCACGATATCCGTACAAAAGGATCCAAGCAGCTTGACTGGGATCGCGCGAAGAGATACTCCTGGTATTATGATGACGACAACAAGACCCCAATCCTGCACCTGCAGGCGCCAAACACCCACGAGGTGGCAGAGGCAGTCTGCGAGAGCATCAAGGACTATTTCCGCAAATAGTCTGATATGAGAAAAGCCCCTCCCTAGACACGAAAACGTCTGGGGAGGGGCTTTTTTTGTGTAATTTTTTAAGCTGTTTTTCTCAAAATCCATTGACAAAGTATCGATATAGTGATATAATAAAGACATGGAAAGGAGGTGAAAAAGTTGGGCAAGAAAAAGAAAAAAGCCTGCAAGTTGCACATTGATTGGATGTCAATTATCATCAATGCACTTGCAGACTTGGCAGTAGGAATCTTACTCTTGATTGCAGGTAAACACATCAAGTAAGATTCGAGGGGTGGGGACCAGTACTCCCCACCCTCATTATAAAAAAAATCTTGCTCAATGTCAATATGCTGAAATGGTTAGGAATTTTCTTCATTACGATTGGTGTTGCAAAATTGATTGTAGCCTGTACCATGATGATTGCAGAGAAAAGAGGAGAATAAAATGCTGATCAGTTTAGTAGAATACGCTCAGATGCACGGAAAAGAAGTTTCCGGCCTGCGGCGGAAGTGTATTGCCGGAAAATTTAAAACCGCCCAGAAGATCGGCCGCAACTGGGTGATTGACTCAGAGGAACCTCTGGTCGATCACCGAGTTACCAGCGGGAAATACCGAAACTGGCGGAAAGGAAAAGAAGAATAGGGGAAGCCCCTCCTTGGACGATATATCTAAGGGAGGGGCTTTTTTATTGGCGAATAAGTTGGAAGCCGCCAGTGCCACGCCATCAGCCAGAGACGAGTTCCTTTTCAGACATTTTTTTCAAAATTCCATTTTTATGGCTTTAGCTTCTTATCGAAATATGCTATAAATTAACGGATTCTGCCAGTTTTTAACAAAAATAGGACAGGAACGCAAATTAATAGTATTATTTTAGCAAAAGGAGTCGATGAATATGATCAAAAGTCTATTGTCAAAAAAACTCGGAGAACTGCGTATTACAAGAACAGAACTTTCCCGGGCAACAGGAATCCGCTTAAATACCATCAGCGCTCTGTACAACGATGTGCTGGATCGTGTCAGCATGGACCAGCTCGATAAAATCTGTGAGGCGCTCGATTGCGACCTGTCTGAAATTCTTGTCTGGGTACCAAACAAAATCAAGATGACAAATCCCATCTCCAAAAAGAAATAAGATACATCAACAGGCAGATTCCAGGTACCTAACGTCGGAAGTAGGGAAAGATTCCCCTATGCTATCTTTCATCAACAGGTAGGTATTTTCGGCGTAAAAACAGGGCCATGATCCTATTTTTTCGGATCATGGCCCTGTTTTTTTACGTTGATTTTTTGCCATCAAATCAGTTTCAAGTGATTATCGAGCGTATTTTATACGAACTGCATAAAAATGCCACAAAAAAATATCCAGAACCACAAAGAGTGATTCTGGAACTCATGGTGCCGGTGGTGGGACTTGAACCCACACGTCATTGCTGACAACGGATTTTGAGTCCGTCGCGTCTGCCATTCCACCACACCGGCAAATTACTCAAATATTATACACGATCTTTTAGAAAATTGCAAGAGGGAATGAACCCTTTTTTTAAATTTTATGAAATCTTCATCCCTGATTTTGGACTTGCTGTGCTGTTTTAAAGTTACTTCCAAAAAAATTAATCCGAAAAAGGTAAAAGTTGCATCCTGAAATGCAACTTTTGCCTTTTTTGGGGTATTGGTGAAGGGGGCTTTTATAAAGAAGCCTTTCCCAATGAAAATGACAGGTTGTCCCCGAAAGTTTTCTGGATTGTTGGACAATCAACAAGGAGGTGGATGATACAGATGAAGGGGAACAGTACCGAGCTGACTCGGTTTGAAAATAAGTTTTTTCTTTTGTACAAACAACCATAACTCCCCCGAAAACGGCTAAACAGGGAAAAAGGCGACTTGGGCCTTACGGCTTAAAACGGTAGCCGGCCCCCCAAACGGTTTGGATATACCGTGGCTCGGAAGGCGTTTTTTCTATCTTATCACGCAGGCGGTTGATGTGCACCGCCACGGTCGCATTGTCTCCCATCGCGTCGTATCCCCAAATTCGTTCGTACAGAGTTTCTTTGCTGAATACAATATCTGCATTCAGCATCAGGAACAGCAGCAGTTCATACTCTTTGTTTTTCAGCTCAATTTCTTTTCCGTCCACAAAAACCCGACGGCTATCCTGTTGGAGCAGGATGGAACCAAGCTGGATTTGAGAGCGATTTCCACCTCCCGCACCTTTCAGTCGGTCATATTGGGCGAGGTTTGCCTTAATCCTAGCCACCAGCACATTGGGAGAAAAGGGCTTGGTGATATAATCGTCCGCCCCCATTCCCAAACCTTTAATTTTATCAATGTCTTCCTGCCGTGCCGTCACCATTAAGATGGGGATATCCAGCGATTCCCGCAGCCTGCGGCACACAGCAAAGCCGTCCATTCCGGGCAGCATCAGGTCAAGCAGGATCAGGTCATACTGCCCTGTCTGTCCCATGCGGATCCCGTCCGGGCCGTTTGCCGCAATGTCTGATTCAAAATCATTGACTGCCAGATAGTCGCGCTCGATGGCGGCGATGGTTTCGTCATCTTCAATAATCAGGATGCGTTTCATCTTCTTTTCCTCCTTATGCTAAGGGAATCTTCATCGTTATCCGCAGGCCACCCTCCGGCAGATTTTCTGCACAAATGGAACCTCCCATCCGTTCCAGCGTCTTTGCAACGATGGCCAGACCCAATCCGCTGCCCTGATGAGGATTTTTGCGGGAAGGGTCACTGCGGTAAAATACATCAAACAGCCTGGACAGAGCCTCTGCAGGGACTCCGGGTCCGTCATCATCCACCTGCAGCCTGCAATATATTCCTGCAACCTCTGCTGTTATCACAGCAGTCCCAACGATTTTTTCCTTATATTTAGCGCTGTTATCCAGCAGGTTGGACAGAATGCTGCGAAAATAGGTGGGATCTGCCTGAATGATAAGAGGATTGATCGGCATTTTTGTCCTGATCTGAAGGCCTCTCCGCCAATATTCTTCCGCCGAAGCCAGCACAAAATCCCTGATTTCATTGACGACATCCATCCTCTCGGCACTGTAAGGAAATTCACCCAATTCCATTTTTGAAAACAGGAACAGTTTTCGTACCATTTCGTCAATATCTACCGTTTTTTTCTGGATGACGCAGAGGTAAGCCCGCTGCTTCTCCGGAGTGACTGCGACACCGTCCAAAAGCCCCTCCACATAGGCGCGGATGGAGGTCAGAGGGGAGCGAATATCGTGTGAGATGCCTGCCAGCAGTTCCTTACGGCTTTCTTCTTCCTTCTGCAACTGCTCCACCGAGATGCGTAGCCGCTCAGCCATCTCGTTGAAATCTTCACAGATTGGCAGAAACTCGTCCTTTTCTGAATAGGCAATCCGATGGCTGAGATTGCCATCTCGAATCTGATGGACACCTTCCGACAACGTTTTGAGTGGTTCGGAAATCCTGCGAAATACAAACCGAGTCAAAAATCGATTGGTGAGAAAGATGATGAGAAGCAGAAGGACAGCCATCAAAAAGAAGATGCCGACAGCCCAAGCTTTCAAATTCAGACTTGACAAGGAAACGACTGGATTATAGATAACAATTTGATAGTCCGTTCCATTTGCCTGGACAAACTGGCCGTATAGTTCGAAACTTCCGTCAGAAACGGAGCCTTTCCCATCCAATGTCGCCAAAGCCTGCTCCAGCCGATCCTGAGAGGGAACTGTCCCGCTTCCAAACTGCAGCAGCAGCTTCTGGCCTTCCTTGATTTGTATGGTGAGCTGATTTCTTTCTACGATTCGGGAAAGTGAAGATTCAGCTTCATTTTTGTGGGCCACATTAGAATCAGACAGCCAGTCCGTTGCAAGCTCCAGCACATGGCCGCGCATTTCCATTAGCTCCTCATGCAGACTAAGCCGGTATTCCGCATGGGGGAAAGGCCAAAATGAAAAAGAAAATCAGGGAAGCCATCAGCGCAATTACGGCCAGTGCAGCAGGAATAATCAGCATCAAAATGTTGGAGATAAAGAGCCTTCTTTTGATGGTCATGTCCACCCCTCCTTACTGAACATTATACATCATACACCCCAAATATAAAATAAAATTAAACTGTCATCTAAAAGTGGGCAAGGAAAAACCATCCGGGATTCCACGGGCCCAGGATGGTTTTCCTTGTCATATGAGAAAAGAGTTTTAGAAGATGTCAAATGGATGGAAACACCGCGTATCATTTCAACAAGGGGAAAGTTACGATATTCTTCTCTTTGCGCATGCTTCTGGACGCTCTGCGCTGTCTTGATCAAAAAGGTTTTTCCTCCGGTCCAAGTTTCGAATCAGTAAGCTGATTCCCCGCTCTGCCAGAAAACTCAAGGGAATAAATCCAGCCAGCAAAAGCAGTGTCAGACTGGTGGGAAGCGAAACCTGCAGCATTGAATGGAACAGGAAAACGGCCAGATAAAATCCCGCTGTCATAGTGCAGCAAAGGAAGGTGCGCAGACGGTTCAGCGGCCAGCTTGCCTTAAATACAGCCTGGATTCCTACCGTCCCTACCAGCAGGTAAAGCAGCAGGTCAAATTGAGCGGTTGGAATGGGCATAACCCATGAAAGGGCAAGCAATACAACAAAACAGATCAGGATAGAAACAGCGTTGGGAAACGCGCGCCGCAAGACCGAGGGAAGGAAGCGGCCGGTTATCCTCCTGTTGTCAGGTTCAAAGGAGATGAAGAAGGCAGGATAGCCTTCAATGATGAGGTCGATAAGGGTGATTTGGATCGGCATAAATGGAAATGGAATGTTCAGAACAAGGCATACAAGGGACAACAGCACCGAATAAATGGTTTTTACAAAAAACACGCCAGCCAC
>ERZ1643246.2674-NODE-2674-length-16437-cov-5.418081_pt1 | contig 16437 bp, 18 predicted proteins | sample MGYA00579265_ERZ1643246 | MGnify/ENA primary metagenome ERZ1643246 (study PRJEB29033, sample SAMEA4952261) | chicken gut metagenome | biome: Broiler Chicken; feature: Gastrointestinal Tract; material: Caecum | place: Ireland | collected 2018 | study: Broiler... | reverse complement strand
GATCTGGTGTATCGGAACAGAAGTATTCATGAGATGAAAAGAATAGATACATAGGAGGAAGTCACATGATTTTATCAGAATTCGACCCGGAAGAGAAAGCAGTCATTAACCCGCAGGATTTTATCTCCCCGGTGGAGAATATGCCAAAAACGGCGGTCACCTGTTACTCCAACGCCACTTTTGAGCGGATGGTGAAGGAACTGAACGCCCGGCAAATTGCAAAAACCAGCACGGCCAACGGTACGAAGCCAGTGTACCGGGCCGTTTACCGGGGAACGCCGGTGGCGCTGGCCATGCTTGATGTGGGGGCGGCCATGAGCGTGGGAATGCTGGAGGATCTGTTTGCCATGGGTGTGGAGAAAGTGGTTGTTTTCGGCACCTGCGGCGTGCTGAAAAAGGAGATCGAAGACTGTTCCGTCATTATTCCGGACCGCGCGGTGCGGGATGAGGGGACCAGCTACCATTACGCGCCGGATTCCGATGAGATTTCCGTGAATGAAAAACACCGGGAACTGTTTGAAAACCTGCTGAAGGAGCTACAGGTTCATTACACTGTCGGAAAAACCTGGAGTACCGATGCCTTTTACCGGGAAACGCCCCGGAAAGTTCTCGACAGAAAACGGCAGGGCTGTATCTGTGTGGATATGGAATGTTCGGCAAATGCGGCTGCGGCGCAGTTTCGGGGAAAGGATCTGGTTCAGTTTTTCTACGCTGCCGACAATCTGGACGCGGAGAAATGGGAAGTACGCAGCCTCGCCAATGAATCCAGGCTGGAAGAGAAAGACCGGATTGCCGCCATTGCCCTGGAACTGGCCGTGAGGATTTGAAAATGGAACGGGCATGTCAAAAATTGTTGACAGAATTTACGGAAAGAAGCAGAGAAATCCTGGGAGATAATCTTACCGGAATCTATCTGCATGGTTCCCTGGCAATGGGATGTTTTCACTGGCAGGAAAGCGATATCGATCTGCTGGTGACGGTAAAAAATCCGTTTCCCGATACACAGAAGCGTCAATATATGGATATGGTAACCGAACTGAATGACCGCGGTCCCGCAAAGGGAATAGAACTCAGTGTGATCCGGGAGGCGGTATGCAGGCCGCCGGTATATCCGACGCCCTATGAGCTTCATTTTTCCATCGCGCACCTGGACTGGTACCGGAGAGATCCCGGGGAGTATATCCGCAAAATGAAAGGGACGGACAAGGATCTGGCGGCGCATATCATGATCCTTTATTACCGGGGGAAAACCATATTCGGAAAACCTTGCCGAAAGGTGTTTCTGCCGCCGTCCGATGCGGATTATTTCGACAGCATCTGGTGCGATGTACAAAATGCCGCTGAGGAAATCACCGAAAATCCGGTGTACCTGATTCTCAATCTGTGTCGGGTGCTGGCTTATAAAAAAGAACAATTGATCCTTTCAAAGGAAGAAGGGGCCGCCTGGGGCCTGAACAGGCTTCCCATCGGATATCGGCCCCTGATTTTTCAGGCAGCGGAAGCGTATCGGACCGGTGCTTCTGGGGAAGTGGAGGAATCCTGTGCCATAGAATTTGCCGAGTATATGCTGCGTGAGATAAGGAAATTATGATAACGCATTTCAAAGAATCTTGCAGGAGGGTGAACATGAAAGTATTTTTATGCGGAGGAGGAGCAGGAGAGCAGACTGCGATGGCCAGAAAATGTTTAAATGACAGCATTGACCACAGGAAACCCTGTCTGTATATACCGCTGGCAATGGAGCCGGAAAGATATGACGGATGCCGGAAATGGATTGCAGGGGAACTGTCGGATGTGAATGTTCCTGAGATACGGATGGTGAGGAGCGCCCGGGAACTGGCAGAAACTGAACTGACGGATTACAGTATGATCTTTCTGGGCGGTGGAATACCTTTCGGCTGCTGCATGAACTGAAGAAATATCGTTTTCTTTCCAGACTGAGAAGCTATCTGGAAAAGGGAGGGGTGGCTTTCGGCGGCAGTGCCGGCACAATTATATTCGGCAGAGATCTGGATGCCTGCTCCTTTGATGATCTCAATGAAACCCCTGTGCGGGAAACAAAAGGGCTGGATCTTCTTTGCGGCATATCCATCGCCTGCCATTATACCAACAGGGCGCCACAGCAGCAGGAAGCGTTCCGGCAATTTCTTCTGGAATTGTCAAAGCGAAAGAGGATTGCAGCGCTTCCCGAAGAGACCACACTATTTTTGAAAGACGGGACCTGGAAAAGTATTGGAGGCCCATTCTATTTCTTTGAAAATGGAACTGAAAAAATCATAAACCAGAACTTGCAAACAGACCATGAAAGTGTGGTATGATTTACCCAAAGACAGGTATCCTTTTCTGCTGCTTGTATCATTGCAGAAAACGAGGATTTTGTGACAAACGCAAACAAAAATTTTATTATGCTTCCCACCGTAGACATCTGTTTTAAGGAACTGATGAAGAATGAGAAGATCCGCAGAGGATTTATTGCCGCGCTGATGGGGGTATCGCCGGATCAGATTCGCGAAACAGTATTGAAGGACAGTGCACTGCCGCCGGAATAAGGGACGGATAAGCTGGGGATTCTGGATTTCATTCATTTTCCGGAGGATGAAGAATGGTGCCATTCTATCTTTCTGGTGGATAAAAAGTCGGGAAAACGGTATACAGAACTGTTGGAGATCCGGATTCTGGAACTGAAAAAACTGCCCGGGGAACAGGAGAGCGAAGATATCCTTCTCCGCTGGATGCGTTTTTTCCGCGGGAAAAACAGAAACCCTCAAGAGGATCCCTTTATGGCCATATGGCCGAACATAAAGCTGGAACGCATGGCAAAAACGGACGAATATATCGGCGAAGCATATCAGGATCTGGTAAGATTCAGCGCAGATGAGACGAAACGGGAACTGTACGAGGCAAGAGCGAAAGCACTTCGAGATTATAATTCCCAAATGCAAAGTGCCAGGGAATACGGCTTTCAAGAAGGATATGACGATGGAATGGAGGCCGGAAGGAAGGCCAGAATAGAAGTTGAAAAAAGGCGCATGGTAGAGAAAAAACTGGCCAGAGGCAAATCCCCGAGCCAGATTGCAGAAGAACTTGAGATACCATTTGCCGTCTCATTAAGGAACTGAAAGACAGCGTGCCGTCTGGTGTATAACCGGCACCAGTTTTCACCGGCAGTTCAGCCTTGACAGGTGTATTTCCATATAATAGAATAGCAGAAGTGTGTGAAGTGCCCTTTGGGATACCATAATGGCTATACGGCCCGACATATGGAAATCCCACAGGGGGATACCTTGATGGCCATACGGCCAGTCATATAGGAAATTATCATGGAGGTATACAGTGGCTGATTATACAAATGAAATAAAGAAAAGAAGAACCTTTGCGATCATCTCGCATCCGGATGCCGGAAAAACCACCCTGACGGAAAAATTTCTGTTGTACGGCGGAGCCATCAATCTGGCGGGAAGCGTGAAGGGCAAGGCAACCGCGCGTCATGCGGTATCGGACTGGATGGAGATCGAGAAGGAGAGGGGTATTTCCGTAACCTCTTCCGTTCTTCAGTTCAACTATGACGGATACTGCATCAACATTCTGGACACCCCCGGACATCAGGATTTCTCGGAGGATACCTACCGGACGCTGATGGCGGCGGACTCGGCGGTGATGGTAATCGACGCCTCCAAAGGTGTGGAGGCGCAGACCAGAAAGCTCTTTAAGGTCTGCGCCATGCGGCATATTCCCATTTTTACCTTTATCAACAAGCTGGACCGGGACGCCAACGATACCTTTGAACTGCTGGATGATATCGAAAAAGAACTGGGAATTCCCACCTGTCCGGTGAACTGGCCCATCGGCTCCGGAAAAGCGTTCCGGGGTGTGTATGACCGGGATACGGAGAAGGTGCTGATCTTTTCCGATACCATGAAGGGAACGAAGGAGGGCGTTGAGGAGGAGATCCCTCTGGGAGATTCCAGAATCGACGAGGTGATGACCCCGGATCAGAAGGAGCAGCTGTTGGAAGAAATCGAGCTTCTGGATGGAGCCAGCGCGGAGTTTGACCAGGAAGAAGTGAGCGCAGGTCGTCTGTCACCGGTATTTTTTGGATCCGCGCTGACCAATTTCGGTGTGGAAACCTTCCTGAAACATTTCCTGGCCATGACCACCTCGCCGCTGCCCCGAAAGGCGGACTGTGGTATCATTGATCCCATGAAAGAGGATTTCTCCGCATTTGTATTCAAAATCCAGGCAAATATGAACAGAGCCCACAGGGACCGGATCGCCTTCATGCGGATCTGTTCCGGAAGATTTGACGCGGGTATGGAAGTGTACCATGTGCAGGGGGATAAGAAGATGCGTCTGTCCCAGCCGCAGCAGATGATGGCCCAGGACCGGCACATTGTGGAAGAAGCCTATGCGGGCGATATCATCGGCGTGTTTGATCCCGGCATTTTCTCTATCGGAGACACAGTGTGCACTCCGGGAAAGAAGTTTGCCTATGAAGGAATCCCCACCTTTGCGCCGGAGCACTTTGCCAGAGTGCGCCTGCTGGACAGCATGAAGAGAAAGCAGTTTGTCAAAGGAGTGACCCAGATCGCCCAGGAGGGAGCCATCCAGATTTTCCAGGAATTTTCCGGCGGAATGGAAGAAATCATCGTGGGCGTGGTAGGCGTACTACAGTTCGATGTGCTGAAATTCCGTCTGGAAAAAGAGTACAATGTGGATATCCGGCTGGAAAACCTTCCTTATGAGCATATCCGTTGGATTGCCAACAAGGAGGAAGTGGACGTGGAGAAACTGTCCGGTACCTCCGATATGAAGAAGGTACGGGATATGAAGGGCAATCCTCTGCTGCTGTTTGTCAATCCCTGGAGTGTGGGAATGACACTGGATCGAAACGAGGGCCTGAAATTAGAGGAGTTTGGCAAAAACTGAGGGAACCCCCTTTTAATTTAAGAGTATTTTTGCTATAATAGGAAAAAGGTGAAAATTGTCTGCCTGTTATGGCAGAACATGCTCTAAGGAGGTTTCGACATGGCAGAGAATAAGAATGACGTAAGAGACACATATACCATATATGACGACCAGAGCATCGGAAAGGTGCAGATCGCCGATGAAGTTGTGGCAATCATTGCCGGACTGGCAGCCACAGAGGTGGAAGGTGTGGCGTCCATGGCGGGCAACATAACCAACGAACTGGTGGGAAAACTGGGAATGAAAAACCTTTCCAAGGGCGTGAAAGTAGATGTACTGGAAAACGTGGTGTGTGTAAACCTGAATCTGAATCTGGAGTACGGTTACAGCATTCCGGAGACCTGCCAGAAGGTGCAGGAGAGAGTGAAGACGGCCATTGAGAACATGACAGGACTTCAGGTGTCGGATGTGAATATCAGCATTGCCAGCGTGGAAATGGAGCAGACAAAGTAGAGAAACATGCGGGCATATCCGCAGAAGATAGAAAGAGGGAGTCATTGGCGGGACTCCCTCTTTTCAGCGGGAGGGAAGCCGGTAAAACGGCGCCCGCAGTACGATGCCTGCAAACTTGTGTGCGCTGTCAGGAGACTGCCGGGAAAAGGGCCGCAGACCGCCGCCTGCAAAACGGATAACATGGAGGAGAGAATGGGTAGAAGAGAACTGAGAGAGAATATTTTCAAGCTGCTGTTTATGACAGAGTTTAACGCTGCCGAGGATTTGGGACAGCAGAATACGCTGTATTTCGAGGATATCCCGGATCTGAAGGAGAAGGATCGGATTTATATGCAGGAAAAACTGAACCGGATCCGTGAAAAACTTCCGGAGATTGATGAAAAGCTGAATATGGTCAGCAAAGGCTGGAAAACCAGCAGAATGGGAAAAGTAGATCTTTCTATTCTCCGCCTGGCGGTTTATGAGATCTTTTTCGATGAGGATGTCCCCACAGGAGTGGCCATCAACGAGGCGGTGGAACTGGCCAAAAAGTTCGGCGGAGAGGATACGCCGTCCTTTGTAAACGGCCTTCTGGGCCGGATGGTCAGGACAGATGAGTAACGTCTATACTGTCAGCCAGGTAAACAATTATATCAAAAACATGTTTACCCAGGATTTTATGCTGAACCGGATTGCCGTGCAGGGGGAAGTTTCCAACTGCAAGTACCACAGTTCCGGACATCTGTATTTTTCTCTGAAGGACGGAGGCGGAGCCATCGCCTGCGTGATGTTCGCGGGACAGAGAAAAGGTCTGGCTTTTTCCATGAAAAACGGTGACCGGGTAGTGGTAAAAGGCAGCGTCAGTGTTTATGAAAGGGACGGCCGCTATCAGCTGTACGCCAGAGAAATCCGCCTGGAAGGAGAGGGGGCGCTTTATGAGCGCTTTCTGGCTCTGAAACAGGAACTGGAGGAGATGGGGATGTTTGCCCCGGAGTATAAGCGGCCGATTCCGGCCTATATTCGCCGGCTGGGAGTGGTGACGGCGCCCACGGGGGCTGCCATTCAGGATATCCGAAATATCGCAGGCCGCAGAAATCCTTATGTGCAGATCATTCTGTATCCCGCTCTGGTGCAGGGAGAAGGGGCGGCCGCCAGCATTGTCCGGGGCATTGAGGCTCTGGATGAGCTGGGAGTGGATGTGATGATTGTGGGAAGAGGAGGAGGCTCCATGGAGGATTTGTGGGCCTTCAATGAAGAATCCGTGGCCCGTGCAATCTTCCAGTGCCGGACGCCGGTGATCTCGGCGGTAGGTCATGAGACAGATGTGACCATTGCGGATTTTGCCGCGGATCTGCGGGCGCCTACCCCTTCCGCGGCTGCGGAACTGGCGGTTTTCGACATCCGGGAATTTCAGGAAAAGATGGATGTTCTTTCGGCGAGACTCCGGACGGGAATGGCGGCCCGAATCGCCATGGCCCGGCAGCGGCAGGAGAGCTACCGCAGGACGCTGGGATATCTGAGTCCGGAAAATCAGATCCGGGAAAAACGGATGTATCTGCTGACAACGGAGGAGAAGCTGATCCGCAGGATGGAACAGCTTCTTCAGAAAAAGCGGCATACGCTTCAGCTTTATATTGAGAGAATGAAAGGGCTGTCTCCCCTGGAAAAGCTGAATCAGGGCTTTGCCTATGTGGAGAAGGAGGGCCGGACAGTGAAAAGCGTCGGTCAGGTCAGACCGCAGGATCTGCTGACCGTGCATGTCCGGGACGGACGAATCCGGGCCCGTGTGGAAAGAACGGAAAAGGGAGGAACTTCCGATGGCAGAGAATAAGATGAGTGTGGAGGAGGCCTTTGCGCAGCTGGATAAGATTGTGGAACGGCTGGAGAGCGAGGACATTCCCCTGGAGGAATCCTTCCGGGTTTATCAGAAAGGCATGGAGCTTCTGAAGTACTGCAGCGGGAAAATTGACACTGTGGAGAAAAAGATGATGAAGCTCAATGAGAATGGTGAGCTGAGTGAATTTTGAGAACGAACTGAAAAAAAGAAGGGAACGGGTGGAGGAGATTCTGGAAAAATATCTTCCCGCCGAGGAAGGCTTTGCCGCGGATCTGGCCCGGGCGATGAACTACAGTATGCGGGCTCCGGGAAAACGGCTGCGTCCCATCCTGATGGAAGAAGTTTACCGGATGTTCGGCGGAAAAGAACAGACGGTGGAACCGTTTATGGCGGCCATGGAGATGATCCATACCTCGTCCCTGATTCACGATGATCTGCCGGCTATTGACAACGATGACTGGAGACGGGGAAGGCAGACCACCCATGTGGTTTACGGAGAGGCCATGGGAATCCTGGCCGGGGATGCGCTGCTCAATTATGCCTATGAGACGGCAGCCTGCGCTTTTCGGATATCGCCGGGAGATATCCGGGTGGAGAAGGCTTTTGCGGTTTTGACGCAAAAAACCGGTATTTTCGGTATGCTGGGGGGACAGAGTGTGGATGTCACCAACGAAGGCCGCCGGATGGAGCGGGAGATGCTGGACTATATTTATCTGAACAAAACATCTGCGCTCATTGAGGCGTCCATGATGATTGGAGCGATTCTGGCCGGCGCGGATTCAGAAATTACAGAGGTGATCCGGGAAGCTGCCCGGAAAATCGGACTGGCATTTCAGATTCGGGACGATATCCTGGATGTGACGGCCAGCGACCAGGAACTGGGGAAACCGGCAAAGAGTGATGAAAAGAATCATAAGGTGACCTATGTGACCCTTCAGGGTCTCGAGAAAGCCAATGAAGATGTGGAGACCATTTCCCGGGAGGCGGTCCGTCTGTTGGATGGCCTGCCGCAGAAAAATGAGTTTCTCAGACAGCTGGTGAGGGAACTGGTTTTCCGCAGAAAATAGAGGACGGATGAAAATGATGTTAGACAGGATAACAAAGCCAAATGATGTGAAGAAACTGACGCTTAAGGAATGTGATCAGCTGGCAGAGGAAATTCGCCAGTTCCTGATCCGTTCTTTAAGTGAGACCGGCGGTCATCTGGCACCCAATCTGGGCGTGGTGGAACTGACCATAGCGCTGCACCGGGTGCTGAATTTTCCACAGGACAAGCTGATCTGGGATGTGGGACATCAGGCTTACACCCACAAGATTCTCACCGGAAGGAAAGATCTGTTTCCCACGCTCAGAAAGACGGACGGACTCAGCGGATTCCCCAAAAGAAAGGAAAGTGACTGTGACGCCTTTGATACGGGCCACAGTTCCACCTCCATTTCGGCAGGTCTGGGGCTTGTGCGGGCCAGAGAGCTGAAAGGGGAGGATTTTACGGTCATATCGGTGATCGGAGACGGAGCGCTGACGGGAGGAATGGCTTATGAAGCGCTGAACAATGCCGCAGATCTGAACAAAAACTTTATTATCGTGCTCAACGACAACGAAATGTCCATCACAAAAAATGTGGGCGGTATGTCCAATTATCTGGGAAATATCCGGACGGCGGCTTCCTATACGGAACTGAAGATCGGCGTTACCCAGGCTTTGAAAAAGATTCCCCGGGTGGGGGAGGGAATGGTGGATGCCCTTCACAAAACCAAAAACAGTATCAAACAGTTTGTAATTCCGGGGATGCTTTTTGAAAACATGGGACTGACTTACCTGGGACCGGTGGACGGCCACAATATCAGTCAGATGGTGAAGGTGCTGCAGGAGGCCAGGAGAAAGGACGGACCGGTGCTGGTGCATGTGCTGACGGAAAAAGGAAAGGGATATGCCCCGGCGGTCCGTCATCCGGCCAGATTTCACGGGACGGCTCCTTTTGAGATCGAAACAGGTCTGCCAAAAGCCAACGGAAAGGCCACCTACACAGACATCTTTTCCACGGTCATGCGCAAATTTGGAGACCGGGAGAAGGATGTGGTGGCTATTTCTGCCGCCATGGTTCCGGGCACCGGTCTGAAACGGTTTGGAAATATGTTTCCCAACCGGATGTTTGATGTGGGGATCGCCGAGGAACATGCGGTGACATTTGCCGCCGGTCTGGCGCTGGGAGGCCTCCGGCCGGTGGTAGCCATTTATTCCTCATTTCTGCAGAGGGCGGTGGATCAGATTCTGCAGGATGTGTGTATGCAGAATCTTCCGGTGGTATTTGCCGTGGACCGTGCCGGACTGGTGGGAAGCGACGGAGAAACTCATCACGGCTGTTTCGATCTTTCCTATCTTTCCATGATGCCCAATATGACGGTGATGGCGCCAAAGAATAAATGGGAGCTGTCCGATATGCTGAAGTATGCCATCCGTCAGGATGGGCCGGTAGCCATCCGCTATCCCAGAGGAGAGGCCTACGACGGACTCCGGGAGTATCGGGATCCTGTCTGCAGGGGAAAAGCGGAGGTGATTGTCCGGGAGGGAGATATTGCCCTGCTGGCAGTGGGAAGTATGGTGAAGATCGCTGAGAAAGCCCGCGAGATTCTCAAGAAGAAGGGCTTTCGGGTGACGCTGGTGAATATGCGGTTTGTCAAACCGCTGGATACCGGACTGCTGGATCAGCTGGCAGCGGATCACCGGTTATTTGTCACACTGGAGGAAAATGTAAAAAGCGGCGGATTCGGGGAGGCGGTTCTGGCAGAAGCTGCCGAAAGAAAAGAAAAATGGCCGCCGGTACAGGTGATCGCCATTGAGGATCGTTTTGTGCCCCAGGGAAGTATTCCCGAGCTTCTGCACCGGCTGGGAATGGACGCGGAGGCGGTTGCGGACCGGACACAGCGATGGTTTGAAGAGAATAACGATACGGACAGGAGAGAAGAATGAAAGAACGTTTGGATGTACTGTTGGTGGGAAGAGGGCTGGCGGCTTCCAGAGAGAAGGCCAAGGCCGTGATTATGGCTGGAAATGTTTTTGTGGATGGTCAGCGGGAGGATAAGGCCGGTTCCATGTTCCCGGATACGGTGAAGATTGAAGTCCGGGGCCATGTGCTTCCCTATGTGAGCCGGGGCGGACTGAAGCTGGCAAAAGCCATGACCTGCTTTGGGCTGACTCTGACGGATAAAGTCTGCATGGATGTGGGGTCCTCCACCGGCGGATTTACCGACTGCATGCTGCAGAACGGAGCCAGGAAAGTATATGCGGTGGACGTGGGCCACGGGCAGCTGGACTGGAAGCTGCGCAATGACAGCCGGGTGGTCTGCATGGAGCGGACCAACATCCGGTATGTAACCCCGGAGGATATTGAGGAGCAGGTACAGTTTGTATCCATCGACGTTTCTTTTATCTCCCTTACCAAAGTTCTGGGGCCGGTACGGAATCTGATGGAAGAAGGCGCCCAGGCTGTCTGCCTGATCAAGCCGCAGTTTGAGGCGGGGAGAGAAAAGGTGGGGAAAAAAGGCGTGGTGCGGGATCCGGCGGTACACCGGGAGGTCATTGAAAAGGTGGCTTCTTTTGCCCGGAGCATTTCTTTTGATACGATCCACCTGGATTTCTCTCCCATCAAAGGACCGGAAGGTAATATTGAGTATCTGATCCATCTGATAAAGCTTCCGGATGGAACGACGGGATCCGGCAGTGTAGACGCGGAACAGGTGGTGGCAGCTGCCCACAGGGAGCTGTCAGGCAGACAGGACGGCAGGTGACAGTATGGATAAATTTACGATTATAGCCAACAGCGTAAAGGACAGAAATTTTGTGGTATCCCATCGGATTGCGGAGTATCTCCGCAACAACCGGAAAGAATGTCTGATGCTGCAGGATACGGGGGAAGAGCAGAATGGCTCTTACCATTATACGGATCCTGACCGGATTCCGGACGATACCCAGTGTATTATCGTATTGGGGGGAGATGGAACCTTGCTGCAGGCTGCCAGGGATGTGGTGGATAAGGAGATTCCTCTGTTCGGCATCAATATGGGTACCCTGGGGTACCTGGCGGAGATTGATCAGCACTCCATCTATCCGGCGCTGGACCGGCTGATGGGTGACCGCTATACCATTGAGCGGCGGATGATGCTTTCCGGTACCGTCTATAAAAACGACCAGGTGGCGGTCAGCGATGTGGCGCTGAACGACATCGTCATCGGTCGGGAAGGACCGCTGCGGGTGGTGCGTTTCAACAATTATGTCAATGACACGTTTCTGAATTCATATAAGGCGGATGGAATCATTATTTCCACTCCCACGGGCTCCACAGGATACAGTCTGTCCGCCGGAGGTCCCATCATTTCTCCGGAGGCATCCATGATTCTCATGACTCCCCTGGCTCCCCATACCCTGAATACCAGAAGTATTGTCTTCTCTCCGGAAGACCGGATTACCGTGGAAATCGGGGAGGGACGGGATCAGAGTCAGGAACACGGCATGGCATCCTTTGACGGAGATACCAGTGTTTCCATGGTGACGGGAGACCGAATCGTCATTACCCGGTCCAAAAAGGACACAAGAATCATCAAGATCAATAATATCAGCTTTCTTGAGACACTCAGGGAGAAGATGAGCAACAGTTAGACAGGAGGAGAAGTCCAATGAAGCTTGAGAGACATTCACAGATTATCCGGCTGATCAGCCAGTATGATATCGAGACCCAGGAGGAACTGGCCAGGAAGCTGAACGAGAGCGGATTTCATGTGACCCAGGCCACGGTATCCAGGGATATCAGGGAACTGAAGCTGACAAAAATCGCAAAGCCCGGAGGAGGCTCCCGGTATGCGGTGCTGCATAACATGGATGAAGAAATGAGCATGAAATATATCCATGTGCTGAAAGCCTCTTTCCAGTCCATGGATCTGGCCCAGAATATCCTGGTGATCCGGACCGTGTCAGGTATGGCCATGGCGGCAGCCGCCGCCCTGGACGAGATGAATTTTCAGGAACTGGTGGGGTGTATTGCCGGAGACAATACGATCATGTGCGCCATGCGCAGCGCCGATGAAGCACTGCTGCTGATGGAAAAAATAAGAAAAATGCTGGACAGTATCGATTAAACCGCGGCCGCGCACATCCGATACGCAGCCTGCGGGGATAAAGAAGGGGAAAAAATGTTATCCTATTTACATGTAAAAAATCTGGCCCTCATCGATGATGTGGAAGTGGAATTTGGTCCGGGACTGAATATTCTCACCGGTGAGACCGGAGCGGGAAAGTCTGTGCTGATCGGTTCCATCAGTCTGGCTCTGGGGAAAAAAATGTCCCGGGAGATGATTCGAAATGAAAATCAGCCGGCACTGGTGGAACTGGTGTTTTCCGTGGAAAATGAAAAATGCAGGGAAAAGCTGGAGCGTCTGGGCTGTCCGCCGGAGGATGGGCAGATGATTATTTCCAGAAAAATAACCGGCGGACGCAGCATCAGCAGAATGAACGGAGAGGTCTGCACGGCGGCCCAGGTGCGTCAGGCGGCACTGCTGCTTCTGGATCTTCACGGGCAGCATGAACATCAGTCCTTATTATACCAGGAAAAGCAGCTGGAAATTCTGGATGCTTTCGGAAAAGAAGCTTTAGGCCGGGAAAAGGACACGGTAAAAGAGGCTTACGTCAGATGGCAGAAGCTGCACCGGGAGCTTACGGAAAGCAGCAGGGATGAAGAACAGCGGCGCAGAGAAACCGCTTTCCTGGAATTTGAAATCAATGAAATCCGGGAGGCCGATCCTGTCTGCGGGGAAGATGAACGGCTGGAGGCCCAATACCGGAAAATGTCCGGCAGCCGACAGATTCTGGAGAGCCTGTCCCATGTACAGGAGCGCACCGGCTACGATACGGAGGGCGGAGCCGCCGCCCAGACCGGCAGGGCGCTGCAGGAACTGACCCGGGTGGTTCAGCTGGATCAGCCGTTATCGCAGCTTTCTTCCATGCTCAGTGATATCGACGGCCTTTTGAATGATTTCAACCGGGAGCTGGCCGGATATATGTCCGGGCTGGATTTCCCCGAGGAGACATTCTATGAGACGGAACAGCGGCTGAACCTGCTCAATCACCTCAAATCCCGTTACGGCGCCACCATCCGCCAGGTGCTGGATTACGCGGAAAAAAAGCAGGAAGAACTGGAGAGACTTTACAATTACGAGACCTGGAAAAAGGAACTGGAAGAAAAAACGGCCGCTGCCGAAAAAGAACTGCAGGAGGCCTGTCAGGCACTTTCCCGGAAGCGGAAACAGCAGGCAAAGATCCTGGAGGAAAACATCCGCAGGGGACTTCAGGATCTGAATTTTCTGGATGTGGTCTTTGAGATTGCCTTTGAGCAGACGTCCGGATACACCCCGGGGGGCCGGGACAAAATCGAATTTCGGATTTCCGCCAATCCGGGCGAACCGGTGCTGCCTCTGTCCCGGGTGGTTTCGGGCGGTGAATTGTCCAGAATCATGCTGGCCATCAAGACCATTATGGCCGATAAGGATGAGACGGAGACCCTGATTTTTGATGAAATTGATACGGGAATCAGCGGCCGTACCGCCCAGAAGGTATCAGAAAAAATGGCGGTGATCGCAAAGAACCATCAGGTGATCTGCATTACCCATCTGCCCCAGATCGCGGCTATGGCGGACAGCCATTTTGAAATTATAAAAAAAGTGGAAAACGGGGAAACAACCACCAGAATCCAGGTATTGACCGGGGAAGGATCTGTTCAGGAACTGGCCCGGATGCTGGGCGGCGCAAAGATCACGGACAATGTTCTCAGCAGTGCCCGTGAAATGAAAGAATTGGCACAGGTACAAAAAAATACAAGTGTGAAATAGGCGAATCATCACATACTAAAAGAGGGTATCCGAAAGGTTATCCTCTTTTCTTTCAAAAAGGATGTGATGAATTTGCATACAGCAAAAACGCGATACCGGAGATTCCTGTGGGTTCTTCTGGCGGCGGCGCTGGCGGGATTGGGAGTTCTGATTTTTCAGCAGGCCAGAAAAGAAATCCCCGACGAGGTGCGGGTATTTTCCGGCAGGGATCCCGACTGGGAAGAACTGTTTGACTTTCCTTTTGTCAGCTACGAGGATGCGGTGGAGGTCTCGGGAAACGGCAGTTACCGGATGGAACTTAAGATTTTCGGCCTGCTCCCGCTGAAAACCGTAAAAGTCTCTCCCCTCAGGGAGCAGACAATCTATGCCAGCGGATCTCCGGTGGGAATTTATATGGAGACCAGGGGGATTCTGGTCATTGACTGCGGGCAGATCCGGGACGCTTCCGGGGTGGTGCAGTCGCCTGCGGAGCATATTATACAGTCCGGAGACTATATCTGCGCGGTGAACGGGGAGGAACTCTCAGATAAGGACCGGCTGATCAGTCTGGTGGCCGACAGCGGGGGACAGACCATGGAACTGGAGGTGCTGCGGGGAAGGGAACGTATTCCCCTGGCGGTGACGCCGGCGCTGGCGGAGGACGGTACCTATAAGCTGGGAATCTGGGTGCGGGATAATATTCAGGGAATCGGAACTCTCACCTGTGTGACGGGAAACGGACAATTCGCGGCTCTGGGTCACGGAATCAGCGATATTGATATCGGAACCCGGCTGGAAATTGAGGACGGAGAACTCTACCATGCCCAGATCCTTTCCATTCAGAAGGGCGAAAACGGAAATCCGGGAGAGCTGCGCGGAGTAATCAATTATGAAAAAAGTCAGAAGATCGGGGAAATTGTGCAAAATACCTCCAACGGCATTGTGGGACAGCTGGATTCGCTGGAAAAATGCGAGATGAATCTGGAGGAGTATCCCATCGGACTGAAACAGGAAATGCAGACCGGACCCGCCTCCATTCTCTGTAATGTGGACGGAAACGTGGAGGAATATTCCATCGAAATAACAGATATTGACTGGAACAGTCAGGATACCAATAAAAGCTTTGAAATCCATGTGACTGACAAAAATCTGCTGGAAAAGACGGGCGGAATCGTCCAGGGAATGAGCGGAAGTCCGATTTTGCAGAATGGAAAGCTGGTGGGCGCGGTAACCCATGTATTTGTACAGGATTCTGCCGGCGGATACGGGATTTTCATAGAAAATATGCTGGAATCCATGGAGTAGATTATGACGGATGATCCGAAAATCGTCTAAACCCGTAAAGGGATGTCGAACGAAAACCGGGAAAATGGCCGCCTCCTGCTTGATTTGCACCGGGTTTAAATTTATAATACAGATAGTGTTTGGAACACAGAGTTTTTCTGTGAGGGGGCCCGCTGATTCCAAAAAACTAGATAACCTGTTAATTTGGAGGAGCGAACATGGAAAAATTAAATGTCGCCATTGCGGACGATAATGAACGCATGGTGAGTCTGCTGGAAACTTTGATAAAAGACGATAATGAACTGGAACTGGTGGGACAGGCCGACAACGGGAAGGATATCTGCGATATCATCAAGGAAAAAGAACCGGATGTGGTGCTTCTGGATATCATCATGCCGAAGGTGGACGGTCTCACCGTTATGGAAAAAGTAAATCAGGACCATACCATGAAGAAGCATCCTGCCTTCATCGTGATTTCGGCGGTGGGGCAGGAGAGGATTACGGAAGACGCCTTCAATCTTGGAGCCTGCTACTATATAATGAAACCCTTTGACAACGATATGATTCTCAACAGAATCAAGCATTTCCGGAGGGGGCTGTCGGGCAGAAACCGGGAGATCCGCAAGGCGCAGGCGGCAGGTTCCGGCGAGGCCATCGCCAGAAGAGATCTGGAGATGGATGTCACCAACATTATTCATGAGATTGGTGTTCCGGCTCATATCAAAGGATATCAGTATCTGAGGGACGCCATTATCATGTCGGTGGAGGATATGGAAATGCTTAATTCCATCACAAAAATTCTTTATCCGACCATCGCAAAGAGACATCAGACCACGCCCAGCCGGGTGGAGCGGGCGATTCGACATGCCATCGAGGTGGCCTGGAGCAGAGGAAAGATGGATACCATCGACGAGCTGTTCGGCTATACGGTCAGCACAGGAAAGGGCAAGCCCACCAATTCGGAATTCATTGCCCTGATTGCCGATAAAATCCGTCTGGAATATAAAAATGCCTAAAGAAATCGGTATAACACTTTCCTTTGCCGGAAAAATGCGATATAAT
>ERZ1643246.2672-NODE-2672-length-16440-cov-7.921941_pt1 | contig 16440 bp, 14 predicted proteins | sample MGYA00579265_ERZ1643246 | MGnify/ENA primary metagenome ERZ1643246 (study PRJEB29033, sample SAMEA4952261) | chicken gut metagenome | biome: Broiler Chicken; feature: Gastrointestinal Tract; material: Caecum | place: Ireland | collected 2018 | study: Broiler... | reverse complement strand
ATCCCTGCCTTGCGTTCGAGCAGGGGGACAACAGTTCTTTTTATCTTGCGGAAGAAATTCTATCTACCAACGAATACCCAAAGATTATCCGGGCAAATGACAGGGCGACCATGCTGAACCTGATGGTCGGACTGAACGGTTATACGCTTTGCTCCGGGATTATCTGCGAGGAGCTTAACGGCAATGAATTTGCGGCCGTTCCGTTCCGGGATGATGAGGAGAATCACAACAGTGTCATGGAGATCGGCTATATCACGAGGAAAAATACGATCCCCGGAAAAGTGGGGGAGATGTATATCAAGGCGCTGAAAAAGTATTTGCATATTCGGAAATAGTTCTCAATTATAAAAGATATGATTAACAAATTATAAATATTTTTCATATCATAATTACAGCCGTGTAAGCACGGCTTCTTTTTTTGAGTACCTGTTAGGATACACTAACTTAATGAGAGATTATATGAGTGGATACAAAGAAAAAATAGAAAATAAATGAGAATAATTATTGACAAGCAGGCAGGGGAAATGGTATATCAAATATGCTAATAAGTTAGCGCAAGCTAACTAAAGAGCGGACATTGGTATCCGCAGCAGAAAAATATTATCTCAGAAAGGAATATTCATATGAAAAAAGAGAGAAAGAATCCCCTGCGGATCATATGGCTGCTTTTGGGAAGTGACATTGCGGACAGGAGTGAGTTACGGTGTTCTCGTACTGATTGCCATGGCGTTTCGTTTTATCTGCGACAGGCGGGTGTCCCATGCCTCCTACCGGGCCAGTGTGGATGTAAAGCGGATTCTGAGAGATAAGATTTACAGCAAGCTGCTTCGTCTGGGAGCTGCGTACAGAGAGAAAACGGCTACTTCCGAGGTGGTGCAGATGGCGGCGGAAGGTGTGGAACAGCTGGAGACCTATTTTGGAAAATATCTGTCTCAGTTGTTTTACAGTCTGCTGGCGCCGGTGACGCTGTTTGTGCTCCTGTCCTTTATAAACTGGAAGGCTTGTGGGAACCATCGCCATGATGGGCTCTTTCGGCCCTGTAACTGCCTTTGCCAGTCTGTCCAATAATCTGAACCAGACCCTGGCCAGCGGTGAACGTGTGCTGTCCATTCTGGAAGAGGAGCCTCAGGTGGAGGAAGTGACAGGAGCAGGAAGTGTTTTCTTTGCTGATGCAGAGGCGGATAATGTCGATTTTGCATATGAAGAGGAACAGATTCTGAAAGATTATTCCATAAAAATACCGAAGGGGAAGGTCGTCGGTATCCACGGCGCCAGCGGCTCCGGCAAGTCCACTCTGCTGAAACTCCTCATGCGGTTCTGGGATGTGCAGGGCGGGCAGATCCTGATTCCCGGAAGAGACGTACGGGAAATCAATACATCCGATCTGCGGGAGATGGAATCCTATGTAACCCAGGAGACCTGCCTGTTCCATGATTCCATCGCGAATAATATTGCCGTCGGAAAGCCGGAGGCATCCAGAGATGAGATTATGGAGGCGGCAAAGAAGGCGTCCATCCATGATTTTATTATGACACTTCCAAATGGATACGACACGGAAGTCGGCGAACTGGGAGATACGCTTTCCGGCGGCGAGAAGCAGAGGATCGGAATTGCCCGTGCCTTTCTCCATGATGCGCCCTTCCTTCTTCTCGATGAACCTACCAGCAATCTGGATTCCCTGAATGAAGGAATTATTCTGAAATCTCTGAAAGAAGGAAAGGGAGATAAAACAGTTCTGCTGGTATCACACAGAAAATCTACCATGAACCTGGCGGATGTGGTGTATGAAATGGATAACGGGAGAGTGTCGTAGGATATAAAGAAGGAAAGCCGGTAGAAATAAATTGTGCTTCGGATCGTTACGTTAGGAGTCAATGTGTTTTTTGGATCTGTGCTGATTTTTCTGTCAGCGGCGCCTGTTCTTTTTAATATTTTAGAGTATTTTAATTGAGCCTTCCGGCACTATCCGCTAAAATAGTAACAGAGTACGGAAACAAACAGACAGCGGATATGCTGCCGGAACGGAGGTAATAATGGAAAAAGAAAACTGGCTTCAGCTGCCGGACGGAGCCGGAAAGAATGCGCTTCTGGGCCAGTTTGGAGCATCAGATTAAGTACAAGAAAAATGTAGACCATGCGGAGAGGGTAATCGCCCGCCTGAAGGAATGCGCAGACGAAATTGCGCACGTAGATGAAACGATGCAGGACATCCGGATGGAAATGGATAATATTAAAGAAGACCCCACGGATGTGGAAACATTGTATGAAAAGCTCAAGAAAATAGACATCAATTTTATGTAACTTAATTGCCCGATTATAGGTTTATCCTATAACCGGGTATTTTTTTTGCGTATTAGGCAGATGATATTTACTGTGATAGGATGAATCCAGCAGCAAAAGAGATACAGAACGCCGACGGACTTATATAGTCGGCACCAAAAGGAGGAGACTATCATGACAGACATCAGAAATTCACGGTACTGGAGCTTTGAGACAAAACAGGTGCATATCGGGCAGGAGCAGCCGGATCCGGCAACGGGAGCAAGGGCTGTCCCGATCTATGCGTCAACTTCCTTTGTGTTTGATGACTGTCAGCACGCGGCAGACCGCTTCGCCCTGAAGGATACGGGCAATATATACGGAAGGCTGACAAACCCGACGGAGGATGCATTCGAGCAGAGGATCGCCGCCCTTGAGGGCGGCACGGCAGCTCTTGCCACAGCTTCTGGGGCAGCGGCCATTGCCTATACATTTCAGGCACTGGCAAAGGCAGGGGAGCACATTGTTGCTTCCAGAACCATATATGGAGGAACCTACAATCTTCTGGCCCATACTCTGCCTCTTACAAGCGGGATCACAGCAACATTTGTGGATCCGGAAGAAGAAGGAGCATTTGAGACGGCGGTTCAGAAAAATACAAAAGCAATCTTTGTAGAGACTCTGGGAAATCCGAATTCCAATGTAGCTGATCTGGAAACTATTGCAGACATAGCTCACAAACACAAGATTCCGCTTGTCGTGGACTCTACATTTGCCACGCCGTACCTGGTGAGACCAATCGAGTATGGCGCCGATATCGTTGTACACTCAGCAACAAAGTTCATTGGCGGACACGGCACAGCTCTGGGTGGAGTGATCATTGACAGCGGGAAGTTCGAATGGAAAGACTCAGGGAAATATCCGTGGATCTCGGAGCCGAATCCGAGCTATCATGGGGTTGCTTTTACAGATGCGGCACCGTCAGCAGCATTTGCTGCCTATGTGCGTGCCGTGCTTCTTCGGGATACGGGAGCCACACTCTCCCCATTCCATGCGTTCCTTCTTCTCCAGGGACTGGAGACACTTTCTCTCCGGGTGGAGCGCCATGTGGAAAATGCCTTGAAGGTCGTAAAATATCTGGCCGATCATCCGCAGGTGGAGGCAGTGCATCATCCGTCCCTTGAAAGCGAATCAACCCATACGTTGTATGAGAAGTATTTTCCCCGGGGCGGAGGTTCCATCTTTACCTTTGAGATCAAAGGCGACGCCGGGACTGCACAGAATTTCATCGATAACCTGCCGATTTTTTCACTGCTGGCAAATGTGGCAGATGTGAAATCTCTCGTGATCCATCCGGCTACAACGACTCACAGTCAGTGCACAGCAGAGGAACTGGAAGAGCAGGGAATCAAACCGAATACAATCCGCCTGTCCGTCGGGATTGAGAAGGCGGACGATCTGATCGCGGCACTTGCCACAGCGTTTGCCGCGGTGGAATGATACTGAAGTAGGAGGAGAAAGGAAAGATGAACAGTTACTATAAAAGCACACTTGATCTTATCGGAAACACCCCTTTGGTGGAAGTGACAAATATTGAGAACGAACAAAATCTGGAGGCCGCGGTCCTTGTCAAACTTGAATATTTCAATCCGGGAGGAAGTGTAAAAGACCGCATTGCGAAAGCGATGATCGAAGATGCGGAAAGCCGGGGAGTTTTAAAAGAAGGCGCCGTTATTATTGAGCCTACATCAGGGAATACCGGGATCGGACTTGCGGCAATAGCTGCGGCGAAAGGGTACAGGATTATTCTGACGATGCCGGAGACCATGAGCGTGGAGCGCAGAAATATTTTAAAAGCATACGGTGCAGAATTGGTGCTGACGGATGGGACAAAGGGGATGAAGGGTGCCATTGCCAAGGCACAGGAGCTGGCGGCAGAAATTCCGGACAGCTTTATCCCCGGACAGTTTGAAAATCCGGCGAATCCGGCAGCGCACAGAGCAGCTACCGGTCCGGAGATCTGGCGTGATACAAATGGCAGAATCGATATCTTTGTAGCTGGTGTGGGAACCGGCGGAACGATCACGGGAGTCGGAGAATACTTAAAAGGGCAGAATCCGGATATTAATATTGTGGCTGTGGAGCCGGCAGGTTCGCCGGTGCTGTCTGAGGGAAAGGCAGGAAAGCATAAGATCCAGGGAATAGGCGCGGGTTTCGTACCGGAGATTTTGAGCACATCTGTATATGACGAGGTGATCAGGGTGACTGATGAAGATGCATTTGCTGCCGCTAGATATCTTGCGGGCCGGGAAGGAATCCTGACAGGAATCTCTTCCGGAGCGGCTCTGCACGCAGCCGTTGAATTGGCGCGGCGACCTGAGAACAGAGGAAAAATGATCGTGGCACTTCTGCCGGATTCAGGTGACCGGTATTATTCCACGCCGCTGTTTACCGACACAGTAGAGGAATAATTGCAATGAAGAGGTCAGAATTGGAAAAGAGCTTTCAAAAGGCGCTCAAAGACGGAGAATTTCATGTCTGGTATCAGCCGCAGGTTGATATGCGGACAGGAAGACCAAGAGGTGCGGAGGCTCTTGCCCGATGGAAGAAAGAGGACGGCACATATATTATGCCGTCTCTTTTTGTCCCCGAACTTGAAAGGGCAGGGCTGATGACACTCCTGGATGAGGAAGTGATCGGAATAGTCTGCCGGGATTTACGTGACGCAAGGCGGGAAGAGATCCCTTTTGCTCCTGTGTCCATCAATCTTTCCAGACTTCACGCGGGACGGCGGGAAATTGCGGAGTGTTTTAAGGAGATCACGGAACGGTATGGAACAGACCGCAGGGAACTGTCTTTTGAGATAACAGAGACGGCTACAAAAGAGACCGGGGATTCTGATATGGCGCAGCTTGTAAAATATCTGCACGGCGGCGGCTATAGAATTGCTGTAGATGATTACGGAATGGGATGCTCCACACTTAAGCTTCTTCAGGAAATTTCCTTTGATATTCTGAAACTGGACCGTTATTTTGTCAGCAGGATCGGAGAACCGAAGGCAGATGTGATTCTGGCGTCTACGATCCGTATGGCGGAAGAGCTGGGGATGGACGTAGTTGCCGAGGGCGTGGAGACAGAAGAACAGATTCGATTCCTTTTGAATCACCGGTGCCGTTACGGGCAGGGATACTATTATTCCGAACCTCTGCCGAAAGAGCGGTATATCAGATGGAGGCAGGCATATGAAACGGCTGTATAAGAGGCTGGCAGCGACCTTTCTGTTCTCTGCTCTGCTCTCCGTGGTGATTTTTGCTGTCAGTCTGTACTGGAGAGGAATAAAGGAGAACGGCAGATCTCTGGATCAGCTGCTGGTTAGTGTGGAGTCAAACTTTGAGCGGGCGAACAGGGAGTACAACGAGAAGATAGAACATCTGAGGGAAGATTATCTGAGCAGAGTTCGTGCGGTTGAGTACATTGTGTCACACGATGATCAGATGATTGACAGAAGCGGACTGGAGATTTTGAAAAGCCTCATGGAGACGGGAGATATTTCGCTGATTGATTCTTCGGGCAGAATCTTCCTGAGCACCAGCGAGACTTTGCAGGACAGTCAGGAGGAGAGCAGCGTTTTAGAAGCTTTAGAGCAGGCGCCGGAAGGGGAGAAGACAGCTGTACGGATTGATCAGGCGGACTTCAGAAAACGTCCGGAATATTTCTATGCTGTTTCCGGTTCAGAGTCGGAACAGTTTTCTGCGGTTCGGGTCGATGCTGATCTGTCCAGGGCAGGGCTGGTGAGCGGAAAAGAGCTGGTGGGGTCGATTTTAAGACAGGCTACCACAGAATATGAAACCAGTATTTTTGCAGTAGGAAAAGAGCGGGGCAAGGTCTTCGGGATCACAGAGAATAACAGTCAGAAGATCAGTATCCGTAATGTGAAAGAGGGGGAAGAGATGCTGGATTATCTGTCCGGGATTCCTAAAGAACGGCCGGTTCTCCTCTATGTGAACGGCGCCTGGCAGAGTGCTGTAGTCAGAGATCTGGAAGAAATGTATCTGGTAGCTTTCACCGGCATGGACCGGATAGCGGGAAATGTGCTTCTCTCATTCTGGCTCGGACTGGCGGTGATCGGAACAGTCAGTGTTCTGACGGTTTTGATAGTGCGGCATCATCTGAAAAAATATCTGTTCCGTCATTTTGAGCAGATAAGGGAAGGAATATACGGCGTCATTCGGGGTGAGCGAGATCTGAAGGAGGACGACAGTGAGATCCCGGAGTTAAAACCCCTCATGGAAATGATATTTCAGCTTGAGCAGCAGTATGTAGAAAAATCCCGGGGTATCGACCGGATGGAAAACCAGCTCTCAGAGGCAAGAACGGAAGCGGAGTACGACCGGCTCACCGGTCTGTATAACAGAAATGGATTTGAACGGCGGGCAGCGGAATTCCTGCGGCAGGATCATCCCAGGGGAGTGCTCATTCTGCTTGATCTGGATAATTTTAAGCAGATCAATGACTGTGAAGGTCATCCGGAGGGCGACCGTGTGCTGCGAAGATTCGCCGGATGTCTGTCGGGAACTTTCAGGCAGGGAGATGTTACAGGACGTATTGGCGGAGATGAGTTTGTCGTCCTTATCCCAAATTCCATGCAGCTGGGTATTCTGGAGGAGAAATTTGTCATACTTCTGGAAGAAATCCGCCGTGCACTGGGCGAATGGTATGAGAAATACCGGGTATCTGCCAGTATCGGTGCCGTATTAGTGGACGGAACAGTCCGGGATTATAAGAAACTTTACCGGTGCGCTGACACAGCGCTGTATATTTCCAAATACCTCGGGAAAGACTGCTTTTATATTAATGAAAAAATGATTGACTGTATGAGAAGAGAATGTATCGGCTGCAGGACGGACTGCCCGAGGAGCAGCATACTAAGAGACTGAAAGGAGAACCGGAGATGGAGAATATATATATCATTATTCCTGCGCTGGAGCCGGGTCCCGGACTGGAGAAACAGGTCGGAGAACTTCAGGTAATGATTCCTTCGCAGATTGTGGTTATAGACGACGGATCCGGAGAGGACTACAGAGAGCGGTTTGACCGTATTGCCGTAAGAGAAGGATGTGTGGTGCTCCGTCACACTGCAAACAGAGGAAAAGGACAGGCACTTAAGACCGGCTTCCGATATGTGAGGGAGAATGGCGGAGACCGGAGCATGGTGCTGTGTACGGACTGTGACGGACAGCATCTGCCGTCAGACGGGGTAAAGCTTCTTAAGGCAGCCGGACGGCATCCGGGGGCACTGGTTCTGGGAACCCGGGACTTTAACAGACCGGATGTGCCGTGGAAATCCCGGATGGGAAACAATATCTCGTCACTGGTCTTCCGATTAGCGGGCGGAATTAATTTGAGCGACACTCAGACGGGATTCCGGGCTTTTGACGGCAGCCTTCTTGATCTGATGATACAGATTCCGGGCGATCGGTTCGAGTATGAGACGTGTGTACTTCTTGTCTGTGCCAGAAAGGGAATTCCCGTTCTGACAGAAGAGATCGAGACTGTTTATGAGAATGATAATGAGGGAACCCACTTCCGGCCCGTCCGGGACAGCATTATGGTGATGAGCACGCTTTTTCGTGAATTTGGAAGATTCGGGCTTACATCAGAGTTCCGTTCTTCACTTCCTACAGGAACCATAGGGGATGGGGATTCCAGCACCGGAGAAAAGGCGGCAGTACCTGTGCCGGATGAAAAGAAGAGAAATATATGGTTCATACTGACGATCTTTTTTTCAACGATATATCTGCTCTGGAGAATCTTTTTTACGATCCCATGGGAAGCCGGAATCCTGCAGGCTTTCGCAGGGATTCTTCTGGCGCTTGCGGAGACGGTTACAACTCTGGGCATGATAGAGCTGATGATAAACCGGATGAAAAGCGGCGGATATGTGATCCCTTTCCCGGACGTGCCCGGAGAACTTTTCCCGGATGTGGATGTGTTTATCGCCACACATAATGAGTCTGCGAAGCTTTTGTACAAGACAGTCAATGCCTGTACATTTCTGGAATATCCGGATCAGTCTAAAGTTCACATCTATGTCTGTGATGACGGGGACAGAGAAGAGATACGCAGGATGTCAGAGCATCTCGGCGTAGGATATCTGGGCCTGGCGGGCAACCGCCATGCGAAATCAGGCAACTACAACAATGCCCTTTCCCTTACTTCATCACCTCTGATCGCCACCTTTGACGCAGATATGATTCCGAGAAGAGAATTCCTTATAAGGACGGTTCCTTATTTCCTTATTCCGGACAAAAAGATCGGACTGGTGCAGACTCCTCAGAGTTTTTACAATCAGGATCTGTTTCAGTTTAACCTGTTTTCGGAGAAAGATATCCCGAATGAGCAGGATTTTTTCTCCAGAGAAGTCAATGTAATGCGAAATACAGCCAATGCCGCCGCGTACACCGGCAGCAACACGGTGATCCTGAGATCTGCCATGGAAGAGATCGGCGGGTTCCCTTATGATACGGTAACGGAGGACTTTGAGGTCAGCCTGCGTCTGCAGAAAGCCGGATATATTACTTATGCCACAACTGAGGTGCTGGCCGCCGGCCTTTCCACTACAACAGTGGGGAGCATGATCGGACAGAGAGTGCGGTGGGCGAGAGGAGTGATCCAGAGTATTCAGAATACGAACGCGGTTTTTACAAAAGATCTTTCCATAGCCGCGCGCCTGTCCTATCTGAATGCATATCTGTACTGGTGGTCATTCCTGTGCAGAATGATTTTTATCCTGTCCCCGGTCCTTTTCGCTCTGTTCGGATTTCGTCTGGTAGAATGCGGTTTCTGGGAACTTCTGCTTTTCTGGCTCCCTTCTCACCTTTCCTATCGGGTGTCCATGGAGTACCTGAGCACTAATATACGGAATATGCGCTGGAGCCAGATTATTGACACAATACTTGCTCCTTATCTGATTATCCCGGTATTTATGGAATCGGTAGGGATTCATCAGAAGAAATTCAAGGTAACGGACAAGAAAAAGCAGCGGGTGAGGACTGCTTCTTCCAGATATCTTATACCGCACGGCATACTGATCTTTCTGACTCTAATTTCCATCCTACATTTCGTGCGGGGAAAATTCGGTATGGCTCTGGTGTACAGCAGTGTGATTCTCTTCTGGCTGGGGTACAATCTGATCGCTCTTTTGTATGCAGTATTCTTCATGCTGGGAAGAGAGTCCAGACGCATTTCAGACCGGATCGGGGCAGAGGAGCAGGCGGAAGTGCTTTGGAACGGCAGACGCCGGACAGGGAGAACAGTAGATGTGTCGGAGGAGGGAATCGCCCTCAGGATTATGGAAATGCTGCCGGTAAAGCCGGGAGATGTGCTTAAAATTAATGTATTTACGGAAAACTACAGAGCCGTGCTGGAGGGAAAATGTGTATACTGCCGTGAGGAAACGGAGCAGAAAGATAATAAAAAAGGGCTGTTTCTTGCAGCAGTAGTTACTCCGGAGGAGGAGACAGACCGGAGAAACTGGCTTCAGATCATTCATGACAGGGAACATTCTCTCCCAAGGGAAATCGATCCGTGGATGACGGTATATGACGAAGTCTGCCGGAATGTGCGTATGCGTTTGGAAAGACGGTGAAAAGGGGGCGGAAGGATGGATCAGCTGCAGGCAGAAGAGATAGGACGGGCGGCAACGTCAGTCCTGCTTCTCCTCTCATTCCGGGGATACTTTTTTATAATCTCCCGGTTTGGCAGGATAATGAGCTGGTTCGTACCTGTTGCCTGTACAGCGGGTATCGGACTTGTCCTTTTCTGGGGAGCCCTGCTGGATATAGCGGATCTTACGGCAGATCTGATTCTGGCGGGAGGCCTTGCGTGCTTTGTGGCGTTCGTGATTTACAGTGTACGGGGAAAAGTAGGCCGGATGAAATGGAACATGGGAAGATTCTGCTTCCTTGCCGGGACGGCGGTATTTTCGCTTCTGTCCCTGAACCTGAAGCTTCTTCATTATGATAATTTTTCCCACTGGGCGCTGATCGTAAAATATCTGCTGTGTGCAGACCGTCTTCCCGGAGCGGATACGGCTATGATCCCGTTCAGGGATTATCCTCCGGGCAGCAGCCTGTTTATCTATTATGTCTGCAGATTTGCCGGGCATTCTCAGGGAATAATGATTCTGGCACAGAACAGTATGATATTTGCCTGCTTCTATGCGGTTTTCGGAATCGTGAAGGAAAAGAGAAGATTTCTTCTGTATTCGTTCCTCGGGGCAGGATGTGCTATTTTGTCCTACCTGAATCTTACGATCCGCATTAACAACCTGCTCGTAGATTTTCTGCTGCCTCTGCTTGGCATGGCATCTGTGTCTGTTACGTACAGGTACCGGGAAGAACAGGGAAGACTCTGCATCCTGCAGATGATGCTGCTTGGATTTACAGTGATCGTGAAGAGCACGGGTGTTTTTTTTGCCGGTGTGGCAGGAGCGTATACCCTGTGGACAATGATCAGATATGGTGCCGGCGCTTCGGGCGGACGAGGGATAAACTTTATGCGAGGTCTGCTTATGGCCGCAGGAGCAGCCCTGCCGGCTCTGGCATGGCAGTATCATCTGCATACGGCTCTGGCGGGATTTGAAGGAAAGTTCGGACAATGGCTTCAGGAAAGTACCGGGAAAGCCGCCGCAGAATACGGTGCTCCCGCAGGAAAGGAATTTTACGGGCAGATTACAGAAGATTTTCTCCGTGCAGTTTTCGATCCGTCGGGACGGGCGGCACAGATGCTGTTTCTGTGTACGGTACTTGCCGCAGGGGCGGTGCTGTATGCATGGGTTAAGAAGAAAAGAAGGCGGGCTCTGGAGCGTATCCTTCCCGCAGCTGTACTGATGACTGTTCTGTACTATGCGGGGATGCATCGTATGTATCTCTATTCCATGCCTGCACAGGAAGCGGTCAGACTGGCCGGATTTGAGCGCTATGCCTGCAGTATTACCGTGCTGTATGCCGGAGTTCTTCTCATGGGAGCAACAGTAGATATGGAGCATTCTTTTGCGGTGGATATTGACGAACGGGGAGGGTACCGTGCGTTTTCTTCCCCGGCAGCTAAGAGAAAATATCAGTATGCGGTGCTTGGGACATTTATTCTCGGAGCGAATTTTCTTTATTCGGAATTTAACGGGCTGTGCAGTATACGGGCGGAGTATGAAACTTCCCTGCCCGGACAGGCGGAGGGGACAGTCGGAGATAACTGGTATGAAAGCGGAAAGACAGATGAACGGAAATATCTTATTGTGGTGCCTGCCGGAAGCAGCGGGATCGCAAACAGGGAAATTGAATATGTATATCGGTACTTTCTGTGGGCGCCGTATGTGGAAGTGACAGACAGCCTGAGCGAAGCAGATACAGAAGCGTATGACCGTATTATCGTGACAGACCGTTCTTCAGATGCTGCATTCCTTTCCACAGATAATGTCCGATAAAAAAGGCAATGCAAAAGAAAAAGAACACTTGTTCGAATAAACAATTTATGTTATTCTGTATTTATGAAGTTTGATGAAGTATCTTTACGATGATTCCGGAGAGGATGTAAGGAGACACGAAGCGAATGGAAGACAGAACTTATATTGCAATTGATCTGAAATCATTCTACGCATCTGTGGAGTGCACGGAGCGGGGGCTGGATCCCATGACAACGAATCTTGTGGTGGCGGACAGGAGCAGGACAGAGAAGACGATCTGTCTTGCGGTTTCCCCATCTCTTAAGGCCTACGGCATCCCGGGAAGGCCGAGGCTGTTTGAAGTGGCGCAGAAGGTCAGGGAGATCAATTTTCAGCGGCGGCAGGCAGCGCCCGGACGTAAGCTTACGGGTTCCTCCAGTCAGGATCCGGAGCTGAAGAAAGATCCTGCACTGGCGCTGGATTATGTGGTCGCTCCGCCGCAGATGGCCCGCTATATGAAGATCAGCGGCGATATCTATGAGGTTTATCTGAAATATATAGCCCCGGAGGATATTCATGTTTATTCCATCGATGAAGTATTTATTGATGTCACAGCGTATCTCGGGACATATCAGATGACGGCAAGAGAACTGGCGATGAAAATGATCCTGGATGTGCTTGATACAACAGGAATTACCGCCACGGCAGGCATTGGCCCTAATCTGTATCTCAGCAAAGTCGCTATGGATATCGAGGCGAAGCATATCCCGGCGGATGAGAACGGTGTGCGTATCGCGGAATTGGATGAGATATCATACCGGCAGCTTTTGTGGACTCACCGGCCGCTTACTGATTTCTGGCGGGTGGGAAGAGGATATGCAAAGAAGCTGGAAGAACGCGGACTTTTTACTATGGGAGACATTGCCCGATGTTCACTGGGCAAACCGTCAGACTACTATAATGAAGATCTCCTGTATGATTTGTTCGGAGTCAATGCAGAGCTCCTGATCGACCATGCATGGGGATGGGAACCCTGTACCATGGCGGATATTAAGGCATACAGACCCAGAAGCAGCAGCGTCGGCTCCGGTCAGGTGCTGCACTGTCCGTATCCTTTTGAGAAAGCAAGACTGGCGGCAAAAGAGATGGCGGATCTGCTTGTGCTGGATTTGGTGGATAAAGGCCTTGTTACTGATCAGATCGTGCTGACAGTCGGATATGACATTGACAATCTGAAAGATCCTGAGCTTAAAAAACAGATCGGTGTTGAAGTAAAGAAAGACCGTTATGGCAGAAAGATACCGAAGCACGCCCATGGTACGATTAACCTCAAACAGTATACATCTTCTGCGCGGCAGATCATACAGGCAGTTACGGAGCTGTTTGACCGGATTGTGGACCGTAAACTTCTTGTCAGGAGAATCAGTATTGCGGCCACTCATGTCGTTTTGGAAGACGAGGCAGAGAAAGAGATACAGTATGAGCAGATGGATCTTTTTACGGATTATGAAGCTCTTCAGAGAGAACAGGAAAACCAGGAGGCGGAGCTGGCTCGGGAGAAAAAGATGCAGAAAGCTGTGCTGGAAATCAAGAAGAAGTTCGGAAAGAACGCCATTCTCCGAGGAATGAATCTGGAGGAAGGTGCAACGGCCAGGGACAGGAACAACCAGATAGGGGGCCACAAGGCATGAAGAAAAGGAAATATGCTGAAAAGCATATTGATAAGAGAGAGAGGCGGTAACTGATGAATACAGAGGATGCTATGCAGAAATACGGGGATATTATCAATCTTCCGCACCATTTGTCATCTGTTCATCCGCATATGCCGGTGACCGACAGGGCTGCACAGTTCGCCCCATTTGCCGCTCTGACAGGATACGGAGACGTGATAAAGGAGACAGCCCGTCAGACAGACACCAGGCCGGAACTTTCAGAGGATGAAATGGAGATACTGAATTATAAACTCCGGCTCTCCTGTGGACTCCCCGGAGAAAAACCGGATATTACGATCACGTATTTTGTGCCGGATGCAAAGAAGGCAGGTGGCGCATATCATAAGATCTCCGGCAGAATCAGGCGAGTGGATTCCGACAGTGGTGTGCTTATTATGGAAGATGGAATGCGGATCAGGACAGCGTATATAGTGGATATCTGTTTAATGAATTCTCGGCCGGAGGAAATTTGGTCAATGGTCGGAGATAATGGTCAATTTGAAGAAATAACATAAGAAATAATTATATAAAAGTGTTAAATATAAATATTTGCTATTTAATTTTGTCGGTGTTAGAGTAAAACCAGAAAGAAAAATGACCGGTCAGAACATTAAAATGAAAAGCCGCCGTCAGGCGGTTTCAGGAGGAAAGAGAAATCACGTGGTGAGATGGAGCGCCGGCGTGGCGTGGGTGCTCATCGTGGCGGTGCTTGCCAACGTGATCTGCTTTGGACCTATGTACAACAACGTGGCGATCATTCTGAACAGTCAGGCGCAGGTTTGTACACGGTGGCAAACAGCGGTAATTATACAGTTGAAAATCCGGATGAGGCAGGTCTGGACAATATGACCAAACTCTTTATTGGAGTTGATGTAGCTATTGCAGTTATATTGATTGCGGCCGAAACGATCGTGGTTCTGCGTTGGAAAAAGAAAAGAGCTAAGACGATTACTGTTGAAAGTAAGGAAAATAGTATATGGAATTAAATGAATTCCTGTAATAATAGTTATAAAAATGCAGACAGCACCGGCTCACGGCGTGTCTGCATTTTTTATGCGTAATTTTTCTGAATTATGCTTTGTAAGGATAATAGGGAAAGTGGATAGTGGATAGCAGCCAAAATATATAGAAAATAACTATAAAAAACGATCAAATATAAGTATTCGCTATTTCGACAAATTCCTGCTACATTAGAATAGAAGAAATAAGCAGGAGGTTTATTGAAATGAAAAAAGGCTTGATTTGGATTTTAACAATAGGTGTTTTCAGTATTATCAATACAGAGATGGGAGTGGTGGGCATTCTGCCGCTGGTATCTGAGAATTATGGAGTTACAGTGTCAACGGCAGGACTGCTTGTCAGTATGTTCGCCCTGGTCGTAGCGGTGTCTGGACCGACAATGCCTCTTTTCTTCTCAGGAATAAACAGAAAAAAGGCTATGCTCCTTGTTCTGAGTGTATTTACTGTTTGTAATGTGATTTCGGCATTTGCCACCAATTTCTCGTTGGTTCTGGTCACACGTGTGATTCCGGCATTTTTCCAGCCGGTGTATGTATCAATGGCAATGTCGGTTGCAGGCTCGTCTGTGCCGGAGAAGGATGCACCGAAAGCTGTGTCTAAAGTCATGATGGGAGTATCCGCAGGCATGGTTCTTGGTGTGCCGATCGTAAGCTATATCTCAAGCATGACTTCACTGAGAGTCGGTATGCTGTTCTTTGCGGCGGTAAATGCAGCGGCTCTGATTGCTACGATCTTTGTTGTACCGGATCTTCCGGTGAAAGAAAAACTTTCCTATGGGTCACAGCTGAGCGTGCTCAAAGAGGGCAGGACATGGCTGTCTATTTTGGGAGTAATGTTTTTAAATGGTTCTGTATTTGGTGTATACAGTTATCTTTCCGAATACATGGAGACAGTGACACAGCTGTCTGCAGGACTGATCAGTATCCTTCTTCTTGTATACGGATTATCCAATATTATAGGAAACCTGATCGCAGGCAGGATGCTGAGCAGCCGTCCGCTTGGGTTTGTGGTGACATTCCCATTCCTTCTTGCAGCAGTATATGCAGTACTGTTCTTCCTCGGATACTTTACAGTCCCGATGGCAATCCTTACATTTGTCTGGGGCGTGCTTGCCGGAGCGGCGGCAAATATCAATCAGTACTGGCTGGCAACAGCGGCGCCGAAGGCTCCGGACTTTGCAAACGGTCTTTTCCTTGCATCTACAAATCTTGGAACAACAGTGGGGACTTCAGTATGCGGCTTCTTCCTTTCCAGAATGGGAACGCAGTATATTGTTCTGGGAGGCATCCTCTTCATCGCTTGTGCTTTTGTGCTGATCACCTTGAGAGCGTATGGAGAGAAAAGAGCGGAGAATGCGAATAGGAAACTGGAAACGGCATAATAAACAAAGGTGTGGAGATCTGCAAAAAAGAAGGAATCGACATGATTCTGGCGGTTGGCGGTGGCAGCACTATTGACTGCTCAAAAGCGATCGCGGCAGTTATCTCTAATGAAGAGACAGAAGAGAAACTCTTAATGGGGCATCCGCTTTTGATTCCGAGAGTATCCGTGCTGAATCCTGAAAATACATTTTCAGTACCGGCATATCAGACAGCTTCCGGGGCAGCTGATATGATGTCACATATTCTTGAAAGTTATTTTGATCAGGAAGAGGCGTTTGTTCCCGATGCGATCCACATTGATCTCTATGACCGGGTGGATAAGATCCCATTTGATAAACTGGAAGACTTTTTTAAAACGAATCTTCATTAAGGAATCCATAGCTTTTAGGAATGGCACAATATTTGATTTAAGTATTTGAGGCATGAAGTATCATGGATTAAAATAATAAGAGTATGACAGGACGTTGACGATACGGGCCGGTATGCTCTTATTATTTTACTAACAATGCAGCTTTGCGAATAGTGCAGGCTGAACTGTTATAGTTTTTGGCAGGAGGAGATATAAAATGGCAGATATGCAGTACAGAGAGCTCCCTCATGGCGGGGAGAAGATCAGTGTGATCGG
>ERZ1643246.2670-NODE-2670-length-16469-cov-22.571768_pt1 | contig 16469 bp, 17 predicted proteins | sample MGYA00579265_ERZ1643246 | MGnify/ENA primary metagenome ERZ1643246 (study PRJEB29033, sample SAMEA4952261) | chicken gut metagenome | biome: Broiler Chicken; feature: Gastrointestinal Tract; material: Caecum | place: Ireland | collected 2018 | study: Broiler... | reverse complement strand
CAGACGAAATATTGGATGTAGCCGTAAGACTGGGCCAGCTTTACGGATGAACCAGGTGGAAATATTAGAAGTAACCGTAGAACCAGGCGGAAAATAGATACCAGAGACATATAGTTCTTTGTATGACAGAGTACCTTAGCGGCTTTGAGATGGCTCGGCAGTGTTATGAGAAGCTGGACGCTCCGGTACACTTTGAAAATGGCGATATGTTCTTGCTAAAGTATGATAAAGAGAAGGAAATCTGCAGTTTTGGCGCAGAGCCTCTTCCATTTACTGCCTTCCGTTTTGGGAATCTGGTCATTACAGATGAGGAACTACTGTGTGATCTGAAAAAAGCTCCGAAAATAGATGTAATATTAGAAGCAGAAATTTCTGTACTGGGATGTTCCGTGAAAGATCCAAAATATGACAGGCCGGCTGATCCCCCTTTGTGCGTGATCGTGGAAGCAAGATCGGGAATGCTTTTGAAATGTGAGATGCTGGAACCGGAGAAAGATGCTGTGGCAGCAATTGCGGAAGCACTGGTGGGATTTATTCTGCAGTACGGAGCACCTAAGAAGATACGCGTATCGAATGTGATCGTGGAGGCAGGACTGGAGCAAGAGAACCGATTAGGATGGTAACTCTCCAATAATCCATAGCCTAACGGCGGGGCGGTTCTGACTGTCCTGCTGTTTTTTGTCCAGTCTGGGTATGAAAAACAGAATGTTTTCATTTCAAATTTCCTGCTGGTATGCTAAAATTAAATTAAGCATGTTGGGGTTGAGAATGGGTAATCTGAAATATCAGCCGAAAAATGATTTGTATCAGATAATCTGTTTCTTTAACAGGGAAAGGGGAATATTCCGGTTATAGAAGGATAACTGGATATCAGACGTAAGGATATGGAAAAACAGTCGAAGGGTCTTTGTAAATACTGCGGAAAGAAATGTACGAGAACGGGAATGCTGCGGCATCTGTCTGCATGCGGCGCAAGAAAGGAATACTGGGAAAAGGAAACAGAGAAAAGAGAGCTGGCTGCTATGAGGTTATGATCTGCGGAAAATATAATAAAAATTACTGGCTCATAATTGAAATCAGCGAGAATCCCATTCTCAGAGAATTGGATCAGTTTGTGCCGGACAGAGAATGGACGGAGGAAAAGAAAACAAGTAAAAGAAATGGATAAGGAGATAAGTGTATGGGAAAGATTTTCAATACTGTGCTGCTCACAGCAGCCCTTACTGGCGGATGTGCAGTTATTCCCGCAGGCACCGCCTATGCAAAGCCGGAAACAGGAACAGAAGCATTAAAAGAAAGTTATGCAAAGCCGGAAACAGGAACAGAAGCATTAAAAGAAAGTTATGCAGAGCCGGAATCGGGGACAGCGGCACCAGGAAGCGAGGAAGCACAGCCGATGGAAATAAGTGGGGAGACAGACTATAATGCGGCGCAGGATCCCGGCGAGGAAAGCGAAGAAGCTTTTGGAAAGTGTTTTGCCGGATCAGATATTCCGATGCCGGAAGCTTTTTTTGAGATTACGGCGCAGGACGCGGTAGATTCCTGGGAAAATGCAGGGGAAGCCACTTATACGTTCTATAATCCCTACGGAGATGAAACAGCGGAGAAACAGGACAACATAGGTTACGGAGAGAACTCTGTAGATGCTTCTTCCTGTATCGAAAAAATCAACAGATATTTAACAGGAAGAGGATATGGGCGGGAAGCTGCTGCTTTGAATGAAAAAAACGGAAGAACGGAGATTGTCTGGTACAAGGGAAGCTGCCGTGTAAAGATCGCGGCACTTACAAATGATAATTTTGCCTTTACTGCATTATTTAGACCGGAAGATAAAACACAGGCAGAAACTTGGATAGGCAAATGGGAAGGATATGCAGAACGCCAGGGAGAAAACTATATTATGACTCTGGACTTTATGGAAGACGGACAGGTAGAGTATATGACCGGATGGGTACAGAGTGAGGCGGCGTTTTTGTCCACAGGTACATATACTGTTGAAGAAGACAGTCTGCACCTGTCTTTTCCCTATGATCAGATCAGCGGGCAGCAGGTAAACTGGGATTGTACCTACCGTTTTGAGATAACGGATGATACGCTGCGGATGGAATATATTTCCGGAGACAGCCTTAATATCTTTCAGGGGGTGGGGGCTGTATTTGATTACAGCAGATCGGCAGATGAATCCTCCGGAAAGGATGTACAGACAGCTTCCGGAGAATTCATTTTGACAGAAGAGGATAAGGAACGTCTCTGCCGGCATCTCCGTGTTCCCGACACCGCGGCGGTGGAAGTTCAGATCGGAGAAGAATATTTCTGGGAGGCGGCCGGCGCAGAGGTAGTTCCCATATCCGTTTACGAAAATGGCAAATATGTGGCAGGAGCAGATATCAGCAAAGAGACAAAAGAACTTATGACTTCGATTCTGACTTATCAGCCTCCTCAATAGAATAATATGATCCGGAGAAGGGGGGAAGCGCCACAGGTACGCTTTTCCCTTTTTTTACAGAGAAAACAGCCGGAGTTTTCCGATCCTGCTTTCCGCCATAGATGCACAGGTCGCTGTTCAGCATTTCTTTTAACCGGCAGTTCTGTTCCGGTTTCAGGCTGTATGTCTGTTCCTGGTCGGAAAAGTTAAAGAGCGCCAGGATACGTTCTTTTTTTGCCCTCCGTTCAAAAACATAAACACAGGAATCTTCCTGATGGCAGTCGATCCACTGAAATCCATCTCTCTGGTAATCTTTTTCCCAGAAAGCGGAATGTTCCAGATAAAGAGAATTCAGATCCTTCATAAAACGGGCAAATCCACTGTGGATGGGATAATCAAGAAGAAGCCAGTCCTGCTCTCTTTTTTCGTCCCATTCCCGGAGCTGACCGATCTCGTTTCCCATAAAATTCAGCTTTTTTCCAGGATGGGCGTACATATACATATAAAAAGCGCGAGCCTGAGGGAACTTCTGATCATAATTTCCGTTCATTTTCTGCATGATAGTGGCTTTTCCATGTACGACCTCATCGTGGGACAGAGGAAGAAGAAAACGGGCGTCATAATAGTACATCATGGAAAAAGTAAGCTTGTGATAATCTTTGCTCCTGTATTCCGGAGCGGTACGGAAATAGTCCAGGGTGTCGTTCATCCATCCCATATCCCATTTGTAATCAAAACCAAGACCGCCTGAGGAAACAGCTTCTGTCACCTTGGGGAAGGAGGTAGAGTCCTCCGCAGCAAGGATCACAGAAGGATGAAGCTCTTTCAGCCCCTGGTTCATGTACTGAAGAAAATTGACCGCATTGGAATTGACTCCTCTTGCCGGATCGCCCTGCCAGTAGATCGCCCTGCTTATGGCGTCCATTCTGAGGCCGTCTATATGGAATTCTGTGAGCCAGTAATTGGCGCAGGACTGAAGAAAGCTACGCACTTCGCCCCGGGAATGCATAAAGTTGCAGCTTCCCCATTCACTGACGCCTACGGCGGAATTTGGATATTCATATAAAGGTGTTCCGTCATAATGCGCAAGTCCATAACCGTCAACAGCAAAATGTACAGGAACAAAATCCATGATCACGCCGATCTGGTTCTGATGACAGGCGTTAATAAAAAACTTCAGTTGGTTCGCTGTGCCGTATCGGGAGGTAGGACTGTAAAAGCCTGTAGACTGATATCCCCAGGACTCATCGCAGGGATATTCATTTAAGGGCATGATCTCCAGATAGTTATATCCGTTCTTTTTCAGATAAGGTATCAGAATATCTGCCATTTCTTCATAATTATACCAGGCGTCCGGTTCTTCAGAAGGTTTCCGGAAAGACCCGAAGTGGATTTCATAAATGTTTAAAGGCAGGGAGCGGCAGTCGCTGCGGTTTTTCATCCATTTCTCATCCCGGAAGCGGAAGGTTTTCAGATCCCTTACAATAGAAGCTGTGTTGGGGCGCAGCTCCATTCCATAACCGTAGGGGTCGCAGTGATCCGTCCAGTTGCCGGAACGATCATAGATCCTGTACTTATACATCATCCCTTCCCCGGCCTGGTCAACATGACATTCCCAGAAGTTTCCGTCTGAAACCCGGATCATTTCCTGTTCCTTCCAGTGATTGAATTCTCCGATCAGAGAAATTTTTGAAGCGCCGGGAGCGAAAGTGCGGAAAGTTACTCCTTTTGCCTCCACATGGGCGCCAAGATACTGATAAGCGTCAAAAATCTTTCCTGTATAAAAGCCGTAAAAATCCATTTTCCAATCCTATCCGTTCGTACAGGCGAACGGAATTTTCCTTTCTTATTAGTATTCCGGCATGGCCGTTCGGTTTTCGGGAACCGAGACTTTTTTAATGGACATCTGTCGGTTTTTAGTTATAATATAAAAAGGAGCGGGAAATTTCCACCGGCAATCTTACTGGAAAGACGGATAAACAACGATTTTCGCAAAATGTTGCAAAACAGGGAAGGAAGATAGGAGAAAACAAACCCGCGGCGGCATGGAAAGGAGCAAGAATGGATATACGGATCGAAAAAACGGAGAATGCGGTGAAAAGCGCTTTTTTGGAACTTCGGGCAAAAAAACCTCTGGAAAAGATCACAGTGAAGGAGCTTTGCGCCCGGGCCTGTATTAATAAATCAACTTTTTATGCACATTATCAGGATATTTACGCCTTGTCCGAAAAACTGGAAAAAGAAGTAGTGAATTCTATTCTGGATAATCTTGTCAGCAGCCAGAACTATTCGGTGGAAAATTCCGAGATATTTGCCAGAGATCTTTACATGGCCTGTCTGGCCAACAGTTCTCTGATAAATATTGTGTTTTCCGGAAAAAGCAAAAGCCATCTGGCGGACTGCCTGGAGAAGGAAGTAAAAAAACTGATCTGGAAGAAGTATCCTCAGTATAAGGACGATATAGAAAAGAATATCCTTCTGTCCTACGGGATCTACGGAACATTTTATGTGTACCTGAATAACCAGAACGTAGATCCGGATATACTGATCCGGGTCAGCGAGAAGATTGTAAAAAGACTGTCTCCCCTTTATGGCGGGACAGCTCCGGAGGGAAAGTCTGCGGAGACAGAGGACGGAGTAAAGATAAAAAATAAATGAAAGGGGTATTTTTCATGGAAAATACGTCCGAAAACAGAAAAAACGAAAAAGAAAATACAAAAATGAAACATATATGCGCGGGAATCGTGGCCCATGTGGACGCCGGAAAGACAACTCTTTCCGAAGGTCTGCTCTATCTCTGCGGCGAAATCCGGAAGCTGGGAAGAGTGGATCACGGCGATGCGTTTCTGGATACATATGCGCTGGAAAAAGAAAGAGGGATCACCATTTTTTCAAAACAGGCAGTGCTTCGTACCGATGGAATGGAGATCACGCTGCTTGACACCCCGGGCCATGTGGATTTCTCGGCGGAGATGGAGCGTACGCTGCAGGTTCTGGATTATGCGGTGCTGGTGATCAGCGGCATGGACGGCGTTCAGAGTCACACCATGACTTTGTGGAAGCTCCTGGAAAGATACCGGATACCGGTTTTCCTTTTTATCAACAAGATGGATCAGAAAGGGACAGACCGGGAAAAGCTTTTGGAGGAGCTGAAAAAAAGGCTCAGCGACGGCTGTATAGATTTCAGTCCAGATACAGACCGGGAACTTTGGATGGAAAATATAGCGGTCTGTGATGAAAATCTTATGGAGACCTACCTGGAAACGGGAAATATAGAGGACGGGGCCGTTGCGGAAATGATCGCGCAGCGCCGTATTTTTCCCTGCTATTTTGGCTCTGCCCTGAAAATGCAGGGAGTGGAGGAATTTCTTCTGGGATTTGAAAAATATACCCGGGAAAAAGAATATCCAGAGGAATTCGGAGCGAAAGTATTCAAGATCGCAAGAGATGAGCAGGGCAACCGCCTTACCTATATGAAGATCACCGGAGGAAGTCTGAAAGTCAAAACCGTGATTTCCCGCACATCCGGGAAAAAAGGGGCGGACCGGATACTTCCGGGAAGAAAGATCCAGGATGAAGACTGGGAGGAAAAAGTAGATCAGATACGCCTTTACTCAGGCGGAAAATTTGAAACACTTCAGGAGGCGGAGGCCGGAACTGTGTGCGCTGTAACAGGACTTACAAGAACATGTCCCGGAGAAGGTCTTGGTATAGAAAAGGATTCCGAGATGCCTGTTCTGGAGCCTGTACTCAGCTATCAGATACAGCTTCCGAAAGACTGCGATCCTCACAGGATGCTGCAGCAGTTAAAACAGCTTGAAGAGGAGGAGCCGGAGCTTCATATTGTCTGGGACCGCACGCTGGGAGAAATACACGCCCAATTGATGGGAGAAGTGCAGATCGAAATCCTGAAGCAGCAGATCTGGGAAAGATTTCATACGGCAGTAGAATTCGGAGCCGGAAATATTGTGTATAAAGAGACAATTGCCGCTCCGGCAGTGGGCGTGGGGCATTTTGAACCGCTCCGCCACTATGCGGAAGTACATCTTCTTCTGGAGCCGGGGGAACCGGGAAGCGGATGTCAGTTCTTTACGGCCTGCAGCGAAGATGTGCTGGCAAGAAACTGGCAGAGGCTTATACTTACCCATCTGGAGGAAAAGGAACATCTCGGAGTCCTTACCGGGTCGCCTCTGACAGATGTACAGATCACTCTGCTTACCGGACGGGCGCATGCGAAGCATACCGAAGGCGGAGATTTCCGCCAGGCTACTTACCGGGCGGTGCGCCAGGGGCTGAAAAAAGCGAAAAGCATCCTTCTGGAGCCATACTATGAGTTCCGGCTGGAGCTTCCGGCGGAAATGATCGGAAGGGCTATGTCCGATATTCAGAAAATGCAGGGGAGTTTTCAGCCGCCGGAAACAGACGGAGAGACGGCAGTTCTCTGCGGAACGGCGTCCGTAGCGGAAATGCGGGATTATCAGAAGGAAGTGACTGCCTATACCCGCGGTATGGGGCGGCTGTTCTGCAGTCTGAAGGGCTACGCTCCATGCAGGGATCAGGACAGGATCGTAGAAGAAATCGGCTATGATTCAGAGAGAGATCTGGAAAACCCTACAGGTTCTGTGTTCTGCGCTCATGGAGCCGGATTTGTGGTTCCCTGGGATCAGGTAGAAGAATATATGCATATGGACAGCGGGATAGACGAGCAGGAACTTGAGACGGAATCATGGTATGAAGAACCCTTGGATGGGGCAGGCGATATGTGGAATGGCGAAAATCCGGAAGTCAGGGCTTCCGGGATATCCGGCGGTTCCCCGGGAATTTCCGGATCAAAAGGGAAAAAGAATTCCTCAGCCTGTTCCTACAGCGGAAGCTATGAAGAGGAAGAAGAACTGCAGGCAATTTTTGAAAGAACCTTCGGGCCGGTAAAAAGAGACAGAGGCGCTTTTCAGAAAAAAACAGTTCATGCGCCGACGGAAACAAGGCGCTATAAAACCGGAAAGCCGAAAAAAGAAGAATATCTCCTTGTAGACGGCTATAATATTGTTTTTGCCTGGGAAGAACTTCGGGAGCTGGCAGAAGAAAATATCCATGCCGCCTGTGACAAGCTGAAAGATATTCTGAGCAACTACCAGGGATACCGGAAGTGTACGCTGATTCTGGTTTTCGACGCTTACAAGGTAGAGGGACATGCGGAAGAGGTGATCCCCTATCATAACATTTATGTCGTATATACAAAGGAAGCGGAAACGGCAGATCAGTATATAGAAAAAACTGTGCACAGGATCGGACGGGAGCACCAGGTTACAGTAGCTACCTCGGACGGCCTGGAACAGGTGATCATTTTGGGACAGGGAGCTCACCGTTTGTCTGCCCAGGGCTTAAAACAGGAGATCCAGGACGCGGAAAAAGCAGGAAAACAGGAGTGGAGACAGCGGAGACAAAGCAGCAGGAATTATCTTTTTGACGGCATGGACGATGAGTTGGCGGAATACATGGAAAAACTGCGTCTGGGAGAGAAACAGTAACTTGACATTCCTGAATTGGAGATGTATTATAATGATATCAAATTGATATCAAAACATAACATCGTACATGAAGGAGGAGAGAGTTATGGCTAAGATCAAAGTAACGGAGGAGAAACGTCTCAATGCCGCTTCCGGCATGGTGATGCTGTTTGTATCTCTGGTCGTCATGCTTATTGGAATTTTGGCGTATGTGCTGGGAGGAATATACATGAGCATAGATGGCCCGGCAGTAGGGGCGGTCCTGGCAGTTTCGATCATTATCGGCGTTTTTCTGAACTGCGCAGGTATTATCATGCTTTGCGGACTGAAGATCCTGCAGCCCAATGAGGCTTTGGTGCTTACATTGTTCGGCAATTACTATGGGACTCTTTACGATGCGGGTTTTTACTGGGTAAACCCCTTCTGTACCGCCGTCAATCCTACTGCCAGAAACCAGGAACCGGCAGAGAAGAGCAGCGCCGCCAAAGGCAGTTCCATCAACATTAATATGAATATGGGACAGGGAGGCGGTTCCAAGAAAGTTTCTCTGAAAACGATGACTCTGGACAATAAGCGCCAGAAGGTCAACGATGCTCAGGGAAATCCGGTGGAGATCGGAACGATCGTGATCTGGAAGGTAAAGAACGCTACAAAGGCGGTTCTGAACGTAGAAAATTATACAGAGTTTCTTTCTATACAGTGTGATGCGATCACGAGAAACGCCGCCAGAAATTATCCTTATGATACCGGCGGGGAATCGGAAGAAAAAACTCTGAGAGGCAGCAGTCAGGAAATTGCCGATATCATGCAGACAGAGCTTCAGAATAAAGTGATGGAAGCCGGTCTGGAAATTCTGGATGTGCGTATTACTCATCTGGCGTACGCTCCGGAGATCGCATCCGCAATGCTTCAGAGACAGCAGGCGGAAGCCGTGATCGACGCCCGCCAGAAGATCGTGGAAGGCGCGGTAAGTATGGTGGAAATGGCTCTCCGCCAGCTCAGCGAAAACCAGATCGTAGAATTGGATGAAGAACGCAAGGCGGCTATGGTAAGCAATCTTCTTGTAGTCCTTTGCGGAAATAAAGACGCGCAGCCTGTTGTAAACAGCGGATCAATATATTAAAATCAATATATCAGAGTGAAAAAGGAGGCGGGGCCATGGCGGATCCAAAAGCAAAGGAAAAAGCGAAAAAGCAGATTCCCCTGAGAGTTTCTGCCTCTCTTTACAATGAGCTGGCCCAGTGGGCAGAAGATGATTTCCGTTCGATCAATGGACAGATTGAATATCTTCTGACAGAATGTGTCCGGTATAGAAAAAAATCTGGTAAGGACAAACTGCACAATATATAAGAAGGAATATATGCACATTATCCACAAAATACAGCTAGAAAAAATATTTTGTTTGATAAAAAACGGAAAAAATGGTAAAATATAGTTAAGAGAAAGACTCCTTGTTTCGGATCATCCTCCGGCAGGGAGTTTTCATTTGAATATACAATAGTGTTATGTGAACCAACGCTCCGCGGGAATGCGATCAGGAACTTATTCAGAACACGGGGCAGCAGTTTGTGAAAGCAGAAAAGAAAGGGTGTGAAAACATGTTTGAAACCGGAGAATATGTTGTATATGGAAAGAATGGCATCTGCCAGGTGATGGGGATCACCACGATGGATATGGAGGGGATTCCAAAGGACCGCCTGTATTATATCCTTCGTCCGGAAGGAAGTACAGAAGGCGAGATTTTTACTCCGGTAGACAGTCAGAAAATGGTAATGCGAAGGCTTCTGACAAAGGAAGAGGCGGAAGAACTGATCGATGAGATCCCGGCGATGGAAGTGCTGGGCGTGGAAAATGAAAAGATGAGGGAAGAGACGTATAAGAAGTGCATCAGAAGCTGCCAGTGCAGAGAACTGCTCCGAATGATCAAAACCATACGTTTCCGAAAAAGAGACCGGCTTTCTCGTGGAAAAAAAGCCACCGCCACAGACGAGAAATACCTGAAAACAGCAGAGGAAAATGTATATACAGAGTTATCCATGCTGCTTGATATACCGAAAAACAAAATGGAAGACTATATACAGGACAGGATCAGAACAATTTGTACAACAAAAGAGTAAGGCAGAGAAAACAGGACCGGACGGACAGAAAACCGTTTCGGTCTTGTTTTTTATACTGTATCTGATCTCAGTGATCCTTATAAAAATCCTGAATAAAGCGGATGAACTTCTGCACATGAGGTTTGAGGATCCTGTTCCTGCTGTATACGATATAAAAACTGCGCATATGGACGGATTCATCCAGAGGAAAGACCAGAAGCTGGTTTGTTTTTTCAAGATCCGCTACGGAGCGGGCGGAAAGCACAGAGATCCCAAGCCCATTGACAATAGATTTCCGGATGCTTTCCAGATCGTTCATCTGCGCGACAACATTGAGCTCGGAAGGCGGGATATCCATCCTTTCAAGAAAAAGATCCATTTCCTTCTTTGTGCCGGAACCTTTTTCGCGAAGAATGATGGGCTCTTTCAGAAAATCCCGGAAGGTAACCTTCCGGTCTGCCATATGAAGATAACGCTGTGAAACCGGGGCTGCAATGACAAGTCTGTCCTGGCAGAATGGAATAAAGCGGCAGGATTCTTCCCCGGTATCCTGTCCGACCAGGCTGAGATCCACACTGCCGTCCAGGACTTTTTCGACTGCCCCGGCGCTGTCAGACTGAAGCGAATGGAAATAAATATCCGGATATTTTTTTCCAAAGGCGGCCAGAAGCTCCGGAAGAAGATAGGAGGAGGGAATCGTGGAAACGCCCAGGTCGATCATGCGCTTTGGAGATTCCGCGAAACTCTCCAGAAGGTGGTTCCGGATGTGAAGGATCCGGACCGCGCTCTCATAAAACTGATATCCCTTTGCGGTGACAGTTATCTTTTTTGTAGTACGGATGATCAGCTTTGCGCCCAGTTCTTTTTCAAGCGTGCGGATATGGGAACTGATCGTAGGCTGTGTAAGATACAGCCGCCGGGCCGCTTCAGAAAAGCTGCCGTAATCTACAACTGCCGCAAAGGCTTCTAACTGTTTAAAATCCATTCTTATCTCATTTCCCTTTCTTTTATTTTATGCATGTAATCTCAGCCAGCGCCTTAAGGGCGGTTTCTGCTTCTTTTATGGTGTTTTCCGGGCCGAAGGAAAAACGGACGGTTCCCTCCGGGTAAGTCCCCAGTGTCCTGTGAGCGCTGGGAGCGCAGTGAAGTCCAACCCTTGTCATAATCCCATAGGACGCGTCCAGCTCGTAGGCTGTCCGGGCCGGGTCTGTACCCGGAGTCTGAAGAGAAACTACGGCGCAGCGTCCGTGGGTATTTTTTTTGCCTGTCAGGCGTATCCGTTTTTCATAGGGATCCATTTCCTGTATTCCTCTTAGAAAATATTCTGTCACTTCCAGTTCATGGCGGCGAAGGGCCTCCATAGAGGTCTGTTCCAGATAGGAGAGCGCCCCGTGAAGCCCGAGGATTCCCGGAATGTTCGGCGTGCCCGGTTCAAAACGATCCGGAAGAAAGGAAGGAATTTCTTCCATATGGGAAAGGCTTCCCGTCCCGCCGCTGAGAAGAGGAGTCATCTCTCCGGCGAGTTCGTCGCGTATCAAAAAGCCCCCTGTTCCCTGAGGGCCGCGGAGCCCTTTATGTCCGGCAAAAGCCAGCGCGTCTACATGAAGCGCTTCCATGTCAATGGGAAAAACTCCCGCGGTCTGCGCTGTGTCCAAAAGAAAAAGAAGGTGATGCTGTTTGCAGAAATCTCCGATCTTCTGGACAGGCATGATCGTACCGCATACATTGGAAGCGTGCAGACAGACAAGGAGCCTTGTTTCCGGCCGGAGAAGGTTTTCCGCCTTGTGTAAAAGGAGGGTTCCGTCAGGTCCGCAGGGGATCCGGTCAAAGGAAATTCCGTTTTCTGTAAGCTGCACCAGGGGACGCATTACGGCGTTGTGTTCCATGGAAGTAACCAGCACATGATTCCCGGGACGGAGAAGTCCTTTCAGAAGGATATTGAGGCTGGCGGTAATGCCGGAGGTGAAAATCACATTTTTTTCTTTTCCTGAAGTGAAATGAAACAGCCGCAGAAGCTGGCTTCTTGTATCGTAAATCTGTTCTTCTACAGAATAGGCCGCCTCATAAGCTCCCCTGCCTACATTGACGGCAGAATCCGAAAGATAGCGATAGACGGCTTCGGCTACTCCAGGCGCTTTGGGAAACGAGGTGCTTGCCTGATCCAGATATATTTTTTTCATATATGATTTTTCCTTTCCGGGCGATAAAATCTTTCCTGATATGAAAAAATCAGGAAAGGACACAGGACTATTATACACCAATTTATAAATATAATCTATAAATAAAAGAGAAATAATCTATATTTAATTGGAGGAAAGAAAGCGGAAATGGTATGATTGTTATATAAAACAAAGGGAAAGGAAGAGAGTTTGAAATGAAAAATGAAAAAACAACGATTATTCTGGCGGGAACAGTGATCGGTCTTATTGCGGCTGTTCTGGTGTTCTTCGGGAATCCGGCTAATATGGGCTTCTGCATCGCATGTTTTCTGCGGGATACGTCGGGAGCGCTGGGGCTCCACAATGCGGAGACGGTACAGTACATACGCCCGGAGATCATCGGGCTGGTGCTTGGAGCATGTGCAATCTCCCTTGCGGCGAAAGAATTCCGCCCGAGAGGAGGCTCCGCGCCTGTAACAAGATATATACTGGGATTTTTTGTGATGATTGGATGTCTGATGTTTCTTGGATGTCCGTTCCGGATGATCCTGAGAATCGCCGGGGGAGACGGAAACGCTGTTTTCGGGCTTGTGGGTTTTGCGGCAGGTATCCTGGCAGGCGTCGCGTTTCTGAAAAAGGGATATACCTTAAAACGTTCCTACAAAATGCCTGTTCTGGAGGGAGTCTTGTATCCTTCCATCCAGATCGTATTTCTTGTTCTGCTGGCGGCCGCGCCGGTTTTTATTCACTTCAGTGAATCGGGGCCTGGAGCGCAGCATGCGCCGGTTGTTATTTCTCTTGCGGCAGGGCTGATCGTAGGGGCACTTGCCCAGAGAACCAGGTTATGTATGGTGGGCGGTATCCGGGACGTCGTTTTGTTCCGGGAGTGGAAGCTGCTTCTTGGCTTTCTTGCTGTTCTTGTAAGCGCCTTTGTTGTGAATCTGATCCTTGGCGCTATATCCGGAACCGCATATTTTCATCCGGGCTTTGCAGGCCAGCCCATAGCGCATACTGACGGCTTATGGAACGCGCTGGGAATGTTTCTGACTGGATTTGGATGCGTACTCCTTGGCGGATGTCCTCTCCGGCAGCTTGTTCTGACAGGAGAAGGAAATACCGATTCTGCTGTGACGGTTCTGGGATTGATGACAGGCGCAGCCTTTGCCCATAATTTCGGACTTGCGTCTTCGGCGGAAGGACCTACCACCAACGGAAAAATCGCAGTAGTGATCGGTATTGCTGTAGTAACAGTCATTGCCGTATTAAATACAGTACGAAAGACGGACGCGTAGAAGTATATCAGAAACTCAGGAATAAATTTAAAAATTGTGTATGGAATAGGAGAAAGAAGATGAAGAAAGTAGACGCGAGAGGATTGTCCTGTCCGGAACCGGTGATTATGACAAAGAAAGCCCTGGAATCAAAGGAAGGAGCATATGAAGTCCTTGTGGATAATGTGACGGCAAAAGAGAATGTATCCCGTTTTGCTCTGCATCAGGGTTTCCAGGTACAGGTAAAGGAGCAGGGAGACGATTTTCTTCTGCTGATAAAAAAATGAAAGAATATATCGCCACTTTTTATTCTCATTACGGGGCAGTCAGTTTTAAAAAAAAATGTGAAAAGCGGGGATTCGCCGCGACGCTTATGCCGGTGCCGCGAAATCTGAGTTCTTCCTGCGGAACCTGCGTAAGATTTACTGCTGAAAAAGAACTGCTTCCGGAGATAAATGAGGAACTGGAGCAGATCGTGGAGGTCATGAGAGACGGCTATAAAAAAGTATTTCAAACAGACGGGATGTAATCAGGAAGCATAAAGAAACCGGAGCGGACATCTGGAGCAAAAGCGCCAGAAAAAGCTCCGGTTTCCTGTTTTTCGGCATATCCTTGTAAGGAGGGGAGAATTCGTGTATACTTAGAACGTACACTGACTGAGGACAGCGCGGAAAAACGGTGAGACCTCGCAGATAGAAAGAAAGTAAGGAGCGGATTTGAAAATGCGTGAGAAACTTACAAAGAGAGATGTGGAAAAAATCCAGCAGGAGATCGAACACCGGAAGCTTGTGGTACGAAAAGACGCTATTGAGGCGGTAAAGGAAGCCAGAGCCCAGGGAGATCTCAGCGAGAATTTTGAATATTATGCGGCCAAGAAACATAAAAATCAGAATGAAAGCCGTATCCGTTATCTGGAAAGGATGCTGAAAACGGCGGATATTGTGACAGATACCTCCAAAGCGGATGAGATCGGCATGGACGATATTGTAGAGGTGGAGTTTGAAGAGGACGGAGAGATTGAAAAATATAAGCTGGTAACGTCTATCAGAGGAAACTCCATGGAAAACAGAGTCAGCATTGAATCTCCCATAGGAAAAGCACTGAAAGGTCATCGGGTGGGAGACAGGGTAAAGGTCCAGGTAAATGAAAACAGCAGTTATTATCTCCTGGTGCGTTCCATTGACAAGACAGGAGACGAAGGAGAAGAGATCCGCAGCTTTTAAATAAAAACGCTTCCTAAAGGCGGAAGAAACGAAAGACGCCATAGGAAAACATAGGATGCGGAGAAAGGGGGAAACGTAAGGTGATCTACTGTGTGGAGGATGAAAAGAATATCAGGGAACTGATCGTTTATACGCTGGAGGCCACCGGATATTCCGCCGTGGGGATGGAAGACGGGAAAGAGCTTTCTAAGTCTCTTAAAAAAGGACTTCCGGAACTGATCCTTCTGGACATTATGCTTCCCGGAGAAAACGGATATGAAATTTTGAAAAAGCTGAAATCAGAACCGGAGACCAAAAACATTCCGGTGATCCTTGTAACAGCCAGGGAGGCGGAATTCGATAAGGTGAGGGGGCTGGACGGCGGAGCGGACGATTATGTGACGAAACCTTTCGGCATGATGGAACTGGTGGCCCGTGTGAAAGCTGTGCTGCGAAGATGCGCAAGGCAGGCGGAGCAGCGAGAACTCACCTGCGGGAAACTTTGTATTTCAGTAAGCAGGCATGAGGTTTTTTACGGAGAAGAAAAGATAGAGCTGACCCGCAAGGAGTTTGAGCTTCTTTTGTACCTTGCAGAGAATAAAGGCATGGTAATGAGCCGGAATCAGATTTTGGGACATGTATGGGGATATGACTTTGACGGAGAGACAAGAACGGTGGACGTTCATGTCAGGTCTTTGCGGCAGAAACTGGGGAAGGCCGGAGAAATGCTGGAAACAGTCAGGGGAGTGGGATACAGGCTCAGGGAATAGAGAAAATTCCCTTTCGTTTATTTCTCAGGCCTTTGAGAATCGTGCTTTTTTTTGCAGGAAGAAGCGTATTCTGTAGGAGTCATGCCGGAGAGTTTTTTAAATTGTCTTGAAAAATAGTAAATAGACGAATATCCCAGAAAGTCAGAAATCTGTGTAAAATTCATTTCGTTTTTCTGGATCAGCTTTTTGGCGAAATTAATCTTCATTTTTGAGAAAAACTCGATAACACCGCAGTTATACTGCTCCCGGAATAATTTCTGAAGCTGTGACCTGCCGATCAGGTTATCGTGGCAGATGTTCTCGATCGAAACAAATTCCCGGATGTGTTCCTCCAGATACAGGATGATCTTGCTGCATACGTCAGAGGGCGCTCCGGAATAAAAGCCTCTTCCGGACGACAGGGACTGAGGCGAATGATTCCTTCGGATAAAATGAATGAGCAGTTCTTCCAGATAGAGAACAAGAAGCTGCTGGGAACCGAAAAGAATATTTGAGCGCAGTTCCATCCTGCGGGTATAGGGATTATCCAGCGGCGAAGAGAAGCAGTGACGGGCTTCCTTGATGATGAAGCCCAGCAGCGTCCGTTCTGTCTCGGATATTTCCAGTATCCTGTTTTCAAAAAATTTCATATGCGGAGAAGAACAGGAAAAGGAAACAGAAATAATGTTCAGGGAATGATTTCCGGCAGCGTGCAGCGAATGATACTCGTTGGGCATGCAGAAAACAACCTGGCCCTGGCTGAGAAGATAAGAGCCGGCATCTGTACAGAATTCGGCTTCCCCTTTATCAATATATTGAAATTTCCAGAAATTTTCTTTTTCTCCTTCAAGACGAAGGCCGTTTTGATATTTGAAGTAATGGACGGTATAAATCTGGTCTACCAGAAGTTCCTTTTTTAGCCGAGCATTTTCATACCCCATTGATGGATCCCCCTGAAATTTTCAAAAATATCTTATGTTGTAAGATAGCTATATTATAGCTCACAAATTAACCTGAATTATTCACGACTTTGCCACGAATGTGGCTGAAAGCCACATAG